>Ga0256835_1000996_pt1 | contig 18108 bp, 16 predicted proteins | sample PIR30metaG_FD_185972 | JGI IMG/M metagenome (GOLD analysis project Ga0256835, IMG submission 185972) | Hydrothermal vent microbial communities from East Pacific Rise, Pacific Ocean - PIR-30 | ecosystem: Environmental > Aquatic > Marine > Hydrothermal vents | place: Pacific Ocean: East Pacific...
TACAATATGTATGTTGTGATCCAAGCGCTTTTTTACATTGATATCGCTTTAACTGCCGTGAATTCTTTGAAAAAATTAAAAAAGATAGCACCCGAGACTGCTGCATTATGGCTTGTATTGGTATGGTTTCTTTGCATATCAGTGCTTCGTTTTTCAATAGAAGCCAGCCACACATCAAAACCTAAGATAAAGGTTGGGTATCTACCAATAACGTGTCATCTGCTATTACCAGTTGCAATGGAACGACAAGAATTTTTTAGAAAAAATGTTATCCCTGTAAAGTTCACATCGTGGCCAGATATGATAGAGGCCGTAAAGGGCGGTGAACTTGATGCAGCTTTTATATTGGCTCCCATAGCCTTATCACTTATGGGACAAGGGGTGCCGGTAGATATAGCTTTATTAGGCCATAGAAATGGCACCGGCCTTGTGGTATCAAAGGCGGCTGGCATAAAAAGTGTAGAAGATTTTACAGACAAGGTAATGGCAATACCAATACGGTTTAGTATGCAAAATATTGCACTTTTGACTTTACTGGAAAAAAAAGGAATTGCTAGAGAAAGCGTAACCCGGGTGGAACTTCCACCTCCAGATATGCCTTCGGCATTAGCCTCACATTCCATAGATGGTTACATAGTTGGTGAGCCTTATGCAACTCAAGCAGAACTTATGAAAGTGGGTACCATTTTACTGGATGCCTCTTCAATTTTGCCAAATTTTATATCAAGTGTTGTGATTGTCAGAAAAGACTCAATAACATCTCGTAAAGATTTAATAGATAGTTTTTTACAAGGACTTTTTGCTCAGGGAGATTGGATAGAAGGAAACAGAAAGAAGGCCGCCCTAATTGGTGCTCACTTTTTTGGCTTGGAAAAAAGGTTGGTCGAAGAGGTACTTGTAAAGAAAAAAGTAAGTTACAAGCACATTCTGCCTAACAAAGAAGAGTTCCGGGAAATCGGTAAGCAAATGGTGCACTTTCAGCTTGTAGATAAACTGCCAGAGATAGGGATTTACCTGAAATGGCACTAAGATACTTTGGTTTTCTTCTAATATTCTCTTTATTAGTGCTGGTTTGGCATCTGGTTGTAACTTTATTTGATGTGCCGGAGTATGTTTTCCCAAAACCGGTATCAGTTGCCAAGGCCATTGAAGAAATGATTCAAAGTGGCCAACTTTATAGAAATAGTGTAGCTAGTCTTTTCAGGGTTACATGCGGGTTCTATATGGCAGTGGTTACGGCTGTACCCCTTGGTCTTGTTCTAGGGCGCAAAAGCCATTTGAGAATCTTCTTGAATCCTCTAATACAGTTTTTAAGGCCAATATCTCCTCTAGCCTGGATCCCTATAGCACTTATGTGGTTTGGCATTGGGGACAGGCCTGCAATTTTCCTCATATTCCTTTCCTCTTTTTTCCCGCTTGTAGTATTTACAACAAGTTCGGTTTTAAGCATACGTACTACCTACCTAAGGGTTGCAAAAAATTTTGGACTAAATGGATTAGATCTTTATAGGAAGGTGATCTTGCCTGCAGCACTGCCAGATATCATTACAGGGATCAGAATAACCCTGGGTACTGCCTGGTTGGTCATAGTGGCTGCAGAAATGATAGCCGTTAAATCAGGGCTTGGTTATCTGATAATAGATGCAAGAAATTCCCTCAGAATGGACAAAGTGGTTGCCGGTATGGTGGCAATTGGACTCATTGGTTTGGTGCTGGACCATATAATCAGATTCCTAGAACGGATGCCGAGTGTAGAATGGAGCAGGTTGAGACGTTGAACAAGATAGAAGTTTGCAATCTACAAAAATGCTATAAAGAAAGGCGCGCAAAAAAGCGATTTCACACCCAATGTGAAGCACAGGAGGATTGTAGAGTACTGGATGGGTTGAGTTTTTCTATCCCTGCTGGTTGCTTTGTTTGCTTTATTGGGCCTTCTGGGTGTGGAAAATCTACTATGTTTAGAATAATTTCAGGCTTTGAAAGGCCAAGTGGCGGCAAAGTGCTTATTGATGGAAATCAAGTCACTGGACCAAGTAACAAACATGTATGTGTATTTCAAGAAGATGGCCTTTTCCCTTGGTTTACTGCAAGGCAAAATGTTGCCATAGGGCTGGGAACAAATTCTAATGAGGCTCATGTTCAGGAAACAGTTGATGAATACCTCGAATTAGTAGGACTTGCAGGTTTTGGAGATCACTATCCTCACGAACTTTCAGGTGGAATGAGGAGAAGGGCTGAAGTTGCAAGGGCGCTGATAACCAATCCAGAAATACTTTTTATGGACGAACCCTTTGGGGCCCTTGATTTCGTTACAAGGCTTCAGATGAGAGAGGAGATGGTAAATGTTCATCAGATGTTTGACATGACCATATTATTTATCACGCATGATATTGATGAGGCCCTGCAGCTTGGTGACAGGATAATTATGTTAAGTGACAGGCCTTCAACAGTTGCATGGGATATGGAACTGGATTTTCCACATCCTCGTGACCTTTCAACAAGCCCATTAAAGGAGATTAGAAAGGAGATCTATTACAAAATGGGTCTGCATGTTGCCTTATGATCTATTTTGTTGCATAAATAGCCATTGTTCTATCTGGGCCTTGGATGGGATCTTGCCAGCACTTACTACCGTGTTGCCAATGACGAGTGCCGGCGTCTTTTCAACACCAAACCTGTGTATCTCATCCCTGTCTGTAATATGGAATATATCTGCAGCTACTCCTTTTTCTGAAAGTATTTCAAGTACTAATTTTTCTATTTGATTGCATCCAATACAGCCTGGTCCAAGAATCCTCACTGTTATAGGTTCTGTTTCATGGGAATTGTTCTGCTTATCCTGTTCAAACAGTTTTTCAAAGGCCTTCAGATAATCATTTCTTGTGGAGGCAGGTATGTAGTTTTTCTTTTCAATTGTTTCGAGAAGAAAAGCTGCAGCCTCTTTTTTGTTTAATCCCTGTTCCTTGGCCAAGGTTCGAACCTTAGCCAGTGCCAGTTCTAGTCCAAAGATTCCTATGGGTCTGCCTTTTATCTTGATTATGTTAGCCATATTATCTTTCTCTCAAGACTATTTTGATTGGTGTATGGGGAATGTTTAACTCCTGTCTGAAATAGTTTTTCAGGTATCTGATGTAATGTTCAGGAAACAGTTTTGGATAGTTTGCAAAAAATGTAAAGGTAGGAGGCTGTGTCCCTGTCTGGGTTACATAGTAGAGCTTTAGGTAATGACCTTTGGTAACAGGAGGGTTCTTGTGCAACATGGCCTGGCGTAGGATGCGATTAAGGCGTCCGGTAGTCTCTTTATATGAGAAGTCCTTATACACGTCATGGATGAGTGGAAAGATCTTTGAAACATTTTTGCCGGTCAATGCTGATATGTTTAGATGAGGCGCATATGGTACAACCTTTCTGAGAAACCTTGCCTCTTCGTTTAAGAGTTTGCGTCTTTTGGGATCGTCTTTTACAAGATCCCACTTGTTGAATACTGTTATACAGCCTTTGCCAAATTCGGCAGTATAACCAACCAGCCTTTTGTCTTGGTCGGTTATCCCTTCAGTGGCGTCAAAGACACATATGCATATGTGGCTGTCTTTTATGGCATCTAGAGACTTTATTGCGCTAAACTTTTCTATCTTGTCCCGTACGCGGGATTTTCTCCTGACACCTGCCGTGTCAACAAATATTATTGGTCTGAAACCAGGTCTCTTAACAAGACAATCTATGGCATCTCTGGTGGTGCCAGGGATGTCTGATACAACCATCCGAGGCTCTCCAACAATACGATTTAACATGGAAGACTTGCCAACATTTGGCCTGCCAACGATACTTACTCTTACAGGAGGCTGTACGTGATTACTGTCTTGGGTTTCTGTTGGTTCAGAGGAGGTTTCTGCTTCTTCTTCAGGTTCAGATTCTTGGTCCCTTTTGTTATCAACGTGGATGATTTCAAAGATTGCCTCAACAAGCCTTTTAATGCCTCTTCCCGTTTTTGCAGATATTGCAAGAAGATTTTCAATCCCCGTTTCAAAAAAATCGCTAAGATGTATCTCTTTTTCTTTAGAATCTATCTTGTTAACTACTGCAATAAATGGCTTACAAGATCGTCTCACCATTTGGAGCAGTTCCAAGTCGTCTGGTGTGAGGCCTTGGACGCCATCAAAGAGCATAATCAGTGCATCAGCTTCTTCAATGGCTTGTTTTGTCTGGTCTATGACATTTTGAGCCAAGGGATCTTCCAAATCAGTACTTATTCCACCGGTGTCTATCAAAGTAATTCGCCCCTTAGAGAGGTCTGTTATCCCATATCTTCTATCCCTTGTGAGACCAGGTGTTTCGGCTACCAGCGCAGCCTTTGACTTGGTAAGATAGTTAAAAAGGGATGATTTCCCAACATTTGGTCTGCCTATGAGGGCAACCTTTGCACAAGATGTTTGGTCAATTATTTGGTTTGACGCCATAAGGTTTGTAATATTACTTCAAATATAATAGAATTTGTCCGTACTAATTTTTTATAGATCAGATCTTGAAAGATAGTGGTTTTCTCACAGGCTTCAAGTTATTAATCCTTCTTGACCGTGATAGTCTAGGAAATACTAGTTGGCAACAACTGGTCTTTGTACAAAAAATACGACAATTGAAATATAATACACTTTGAGGAGGATAACATGTCCAAGAAAGCAGCCATCATACTTGCTCCTGGTTATGAAGAATTAGAGGCAGTTGCTGTTGTGGATATACTGCGGAGGGCCGGTATTGATATAAAGATAGTAGGACTTGATAAGTCTCCCGTTCCATCAGCTAGAGACGTAAAAATAGTGCCTGATGTGGCCTTAGATGAGATTAAAGATCAAAAGTTCGATATAATTGTGCTGCCGGGGGGCCTTGATAGTACAGAAACCTTGGCAAAGGATGAGCGCGTTGTCGCCATGCTAAAAAATCAGCTTGATGAGGGACGGATGGTTGGAGCCATATGTGCTGCTCCTACTGTTCTTGATAGACATGGACTGAGTGAAGGTAAACAGATAACATGTCATCCCGTTTGTCGACAGGCAGTAAAACACTCGAGTCTTTCTGATGATAGGGTTGTGGCTGATGGGCTTTTGGTAACCAGTCAGGCCCCTGGAACTGCACTTGAATTCGCCTTGAAGCTCGTTGAACGATTAGAAGGTACTGAGAAAATGAACGAGGTGAATAAAGGGGTGCTTGCAAAAATTTAGAATGGGAAGCATATGCCTGTAAAAGAAGCAAAAAAGAAAAAAAAGAAAAGACGTGGTAGTTCCAAGAGGAAGAAGAAGGCTGTGAACAAAAATGCGCATCTTCCTGCAGTTAGCGAATCTAAAGCCCTTATACCAGTTGAGGCAGATAATCTACAGAGGTATCTTGCTGAGATAAACAAGTATCCTCTTCTTTCCAGAGAGGAAGAAGAGGCCCTTACCAAGGCCTATTACGAGACGAAAGATCCTGATTTAGCACATAAGATTGCCACCTCTAATCTACGTTTGGTAGTAAAGATAGCCCTTGATTTTCAAAAGTTTTGGATGCAGAACTTTCTTGATCTAGTCCAGGAAGGCAATGTGGGCCTTATGCATGCAGTAAAGAAGTTTAATCCCTATAAGGGAGTTAAGTTTTCTTATTACGCCTCTTTTTGGATAAAGGCCTACATTTTGAAGTTTATTATGGATAACTGGCGCTTGGTAAAAATTGGAACCACCCAAGCCCAAAGGAAACTGTTCTACAATCTAAAAAAAGAGAAAGAGAGTTTGCGGGCATTAGGTTTTGAGCCTGTTCCCAAGCTTATATCAAAGAGATTAAATGTTTCAGAGCAGGATGTAATAGATATGGAGCAACGGATGGGGTCATGGGAGGTTTCACTAGATGCTCCTGTTAAGCACGACTCTGAAGACAGTTATCTGGAGTTTTTGCCGAGTAAAGACCCAGAGATAGAGCAGTCTGTTGCCAATGAAGAGATGAAGGAAAAGCTCAAGGAGAAGCTTGAGGAATTTGCATCCACATTGAAAGATAGAGAAAAGATAATCTTTAAGGAAAGGTTGATAGCAGAGGAACCCAAAACCCTTCAGGAAATAGGCGAACAATTTGGTGTGTCTAGAGAACGAGTTCGTCAGATTGAATCGCGCCTTAAAAAGAAACTTGGCAAGTTTCTGGAAAGTAATCTTCCTGATGTGGTGCCAGAGGTTGCTTCAGCATAAATTTTTAAAAAGAGGGAGTTTGTTTCAAAAATCCCAGGAGATGGTGGTAGCGGTTATGCGTCTTTTTTGTATAGCTTTATTATTTTGGACTTTATTTTCCGGTTCAGTTTTCTCTACGCCGCTTGAATCTAAATCTGGCTCCTATGCAGCATATATGATGGGACTTAAGGAAGAGTTGGATGGTAATCTTCTTCAGGCAAAGAGTTGGTATAATAAGGCCTATGAACTTGATACGAATTCTGTAGAGGTTTTAAAGGCCCTTGCCAAGATATCCATTCGTTTAGGAAAACTTGAAGAGGCTCAGGACTGGATTCAGCGTGCACTTGAGATTCAACCTGAAAGTCAGGAACTTTTGTTTCTTCTTTCAAAGATTTTTATCCATGAAAACAAGACAAAGGATGCAATCGATGTTCTTGAACAAATAATAAAAAAAGATCCCAAGGATAGTCAGGCGTTATTAGTGCTTGGAACCCTATATGCTGAGACGCATCAGTGGGAAAAGGCCCGCAAGATACTTAAAAAGGCAGCACGTCTCAATTCTCAAAAGGCATATATGGCCTATTATTTCTTGGGTAAGATGGCTAAAGACCAAGAACATTTCAAAGAGGCCGAACACTTTTTTAAAAAGGCCTTAGATAAAAATGCATTTTTTACCCCGGCACTTTTTGAGCTTGCAGATGTATATGAAAAAGAAGGGCGGATAGACAAGGCCATTGATACATATGAGTCTGTAATATTGCGGCAGCACGATAATATCAAGGCAAGGCAAAAGCTGTTGTTCCTTTTTCTAGAAAATGGAAGGCAGAAGGAGGCCTTAAAGCAGATAGATATTCTAAAACAGATAGCAAAGTCCGATGCAAACGTGCAGTTTAGACTGGCGTTAGTGCTGCTTCAGCTTGATAAGCCCCAAGAGGCCTTGGAGATCTTGGAGGATCTGAAAAATAAAACCAAGGATAATGTGCAGGTATCTTTTTATCTTGGGCTTGCTCTTGAACGTCTAGGAAGGAATCTTGAGGCAAAAAATGTTTATTCTTCCATACCTCTTGACAGTGAGACGGGAGTTGATGCGGTTATAAGGTTGGCAAGGCTCTTACAAAAGGAGGGTAACAGCGCCAAGGCCATCGCAGTCCTTGAACATGCCATAGAGAAAAATCCTAATAGAGCAGACCTTTATACCTCTCTTGCTTCTCTTTACGAGAAAAACGGAAAACCAGACAAGGCAGTAGATACCTTTAAAAGAGGTGTCAAGGCAAATCCAGATAACAAGACCTTGATAATGCGGCTTGTCATGCTCTTGGACAAGCTTAATAAAAAGGAAAGGGCTATTGAATATGCCAAGACCATATTGAAGTTTGATCCAGATTACGTGCCGGCCTTAAATTATATCGGCTATACCTATGCAGAGCTTGGTAAAAATTTAGATGAAGCAGAAAGGCTATTAAAAAAAGCGGTAAAGCTTGTCCCTCAGGATGGGTTTGTACTTGATAGCCTTGGATGGCTATATTTTAAGAAAAAAGAGCTTTATTGGGCCTATATTTACCTTAAAAAGGCTCGCAAACTGGTTCCTAATGATCCAATTATCGCCGAACATATGGGAGATATTTACTATGTGCGGCAGGAATTTAAAAAGGCTGTCAAAGAATATGAACATAGCCTTAAAAAGGCAAAGGAAAAGGCTGATAAGCGTCGCATAAAAAAGAAACTCATTAAAGCACGAGAAGCCATTTCGGACATGCCAGATTTCTGAGCAAACTCCATGCTTGATTGCCTTGATTATATTTGTTATCACTTGACAATTTAGGTTCCTATTTGACCTTTCTTGAAGGGGGGCACAGGTCATTATACAGAAGAAAGAGGTTCAAGCGGCAGTTGAGGTCAGATCTTTAAAAAAGGCCTATAAGGTTGATGGGAAGTCATTTGTTGTCTTGAAAGGACTTTCGTGCACTTTCTTCGAGGATGAATCTGTTTCTATAATAGGAGCCTCAGGGGTTGGCAAAAGTACGTTTCTCCATATAATTGGAACACTTGAACATCCAACCAGTGGAAGTATCAAACATTTTTCTCAGGACGTATTCTCATGGCCTGACAAAAGGCTTTCTTTTTTTAGGAATAAAGAAATAGGTTTTGTATTTCAGTTTCACCATCTACTTTCAGAGTTTAATTGTATAGAAAATGTGATGATGCCTTGCCTTTTGGCAGGAGATAGTAGAAAGGAAGCCCTGGATAGGGCAAGACAGTTGTTGGAGTATTTGGGATTGGGGGGGAAAGAGGAGCTCAATGTGAAGAAATTGTCTGGCGGAGAACAGCAGCGGGTGGCTTTGGCAAGGGCTCTTGTAAGAAATCCACGGATTATCTTGGCAGATGAGCCTACGGGTAATCTAGATGAAAAAAGTGGTCAAAAGGTCGCCCAACTTCTTTTCAGGGTAAGAAAAGAGGTAAAGGCTGCCCTTATAATTGTAACTCACAATCTGAGTTTGGCCTCTATGACTGACAGGTGTATTGGTCTTAAAGCTGGCAAGGCCTACGAGATTCCCAAGGAAGGACTTGCAGAGTTTGTGATGGATGAGGCTGCCTGAAATGTTTTATTCAATAAAATTTTTAAAAAGGCTCGCAGGATGGTTTTTATTATTTGTTCTTTGTGTAGTAGCAACTTCTGTTTCGGCATCGCTCCTTGATTCTGCCGATAAGCTCCAGCCTTCTACTATTGTCTTATTTAGTCCAACTTATATAGGTCCTGAGAGCGGGCGTGATGTTGTAAGAAATGTAAAAAATAGTCTTGCCTCAGAACTTGAGGCCAAGGGGCATCAGGTAATTCTTACGAATCTAGTGCCTTCAACTCCGGCTAAAGCACGTGAAGTAGTGTTGTCAAAAAAGGCAGATTACGGCGTATATGGAACGGTTTCCCGGCTAGGAGATGTTCTCAGTTTGGATTTTTTCGTAGTTAGCAAGGCATCAGATGAAAAGAAGCCAATGGTTGCCTTTGTGCAAGGGCCTGAAAAACGGCTGCAAAATCTTGTGAAGCTTCTTTCTATAAGGATAGTCGAAAATTTCCAGGTTCCCTTTAAGGTTGCAGATGTCCAGATTGAAGGCAACAAGAGGGTTGGAACAGACGCTATACTTGCCAATATAAAGACTGAAAAAGGCTCATTGTACGATCCTGACACCATTGCCGAGGATATAAAGGCCATCTATAAGATGGGTTATTTTGATGACATCGAAGTCGATGTCCAAGATACCTCCCGTGGTAAGGTCGTTACCTTCATGGTGCGTGAAAAGCCTGCTATTAGAAAGATTATTTTTCAGGGCAACAAAGAGATAAGTGATGACAAGATTAAGGATGTGCTTGATCTTAAGCCCTATACGGTCATAAAGGATAAGAACCTTCAGGAGAATGCTGAAAAGATCAAGGCGCTTTATGCAGAAAAGGGCTATGCCGGGACAAGTGTGGCAGTCTCTGTAAGGCCAGTTTCTAATCAGGCTGCAGATATAATTTTTGAGATAACAGAGGGAGAAAAGGTTCATATCAAGTCTATTGATATAGAGGGAGTCAAGGCCTTCTCACAGGATGAGCTTAAAGGAATAATGGAAGTAACAGAGAAAAAGCCTTGGTGGACACCAAGCTTTAGAAATATTGTGAACTTGGTAAAGGGCAGTGCAGGTGTGCTCAAGTGGGATGCCTTGGAACGAGATGTTGGAAGGCTTACTGCCTTTTATCACAATCATGGCTATGTTGATGCCAAGGTTGGTAATCCAAAGGTAGAGAGAAAGGGTGCTGATATCTACATAGTCATTCCTGTTCATGAAGGTGAGCGTTACGGAGTGGGTAAGATAGATATAGAGCAAGATTTCTTTAAAGACGAATATGAGCTTTTGAGCCATCTTGAGATACAGAACATGGATTATTTTTCTCAAGAGGTTCTTAGAAAAGATATCATGACCCTTACCAACATGTACTCTGATAAGGGGTTTGCTCACTGCACCATAACGCCTCGCATAATAAAAGATCCTGACAAAAAGGTGGTAAATATCACCTTGGTAGTTAACAAGGGGCCAAAGGTTTACTTCAACCGGATAAATATAGCCGGTAATACAAGAACAAGAGACAAGGTAATCAGGCGTGAGTTGAGGGTGATGGAGCTAAAGCCCTTCAGTGCCACAGGCCTCAAGAGGAGCAATGATAGGCTTAGAAGGCTTGGTTATTTTGAGGATGTGGAGATAACTCCAAAGCCTGCCCAGGATGAGTCTCATATGGATCTTGACGTTAAAGTCAAGGAGAGGCCTACTGGTACATTCAGTATTGGTGCTGGTTATAGCTCTGTAGACAATCTTATCCTTATGGGTGAGATAAGCCAGAGAAACTTTCTTGGTAAAGGTCAGACCTTGAGCTTTAAAGGAATAATGGGTGGAAGTACCCAGCGGTTCTCTTTGAGCTTCTTTGAGCCATACTTTCGAGATACTAGGCTTTCCTTAGGTGTAGATGTCTATAATTGGCAGTATGACTACTCAGACTATACCAAAGACAGTGTTGGAGGCGCACTTAGATTCGGTTATCCGCTGACTGATAATTTGAGTTTTTACTTTGGCGGAAGAATTGACAACACAGATCTTTCTGACATTGATGATAACGCTTCCTACATTATTCAAAATTCAATGGATATAAAGTCCACAAGATCCTTGAGCGCAGGCCTTTCTTACGATTCCAGAAACAGATATTTCAACCCAACAAGGGGTTGGAAGAGCGACCTGTCTTTAGAGTATGCAGGTGGATTTCTGAGTGGTGACGCATCCTTTGTAAAGTTCAGGGGAGAGTTAGGCTACTATCATTCACTCTGGCATTTCTTTGTAGGCCATATACGCATGGGAGCTGGATATGTAGTAGATGGCCCTGGCGGTAAACTTCCAGTATATGAACGGTTCTTTCTTGGTGGACTGGATACTGTAAGAGGGTACAAATATGGTGATGTCAGCCCCAGAGATCCTGAGACAGATGAACGGATTGGTGGAGAGTGCATGGGGTTTGTACAAAGTGAAGTCATATTTCCACTTCTAAAAGAGATGGGTCTAAATGGAGTGGTATTCCTTGACGTTGGTAATGTATGGGACAAGGATGACGGTTTTGATATTACAGATCTTAGGAAATCTGCTGGTGCCGGTATAAGGTGGTTGTCTCCTATGGGGCCTTTAAGGGTAGAGTGGGGATACAACTTTGACCGTAAACCTGGTGATGATAAAAGCAACTGGGAATTTCGCATGGGAGGCAACTTCTAGTGGAAAAGAAGATCTCCCTCAAGGATTTAGCACAGTTGGTTGGCGGACGCTTGGAGGGAGAGCCAAGTTTTAGTGTTAGCGGCATCTCCAGTTTGGAGGCGGCCGGACCTGATGAGATAAGTTTTGCAGTTAGCGCTGCCCTTGCTGAGAAGGTGGCTTCTTCCAAGGCAGGCGCTCTTCTCCTTCCAGAAGGGTGGCCAGGTAAGGTTGATAGGAATGTCATCTATGTGAAGGATCCGTATCTTGCCTATGCTATTACTGCAAATTTTTTTGCTCAAAAACCCTTTGAGCCAAAGGGAATTCATCCAAGTGCCATAGTAGGTCCAAATTGCAACATTCATGAAGAGGTCACCATTGATGCTGGTGCTGTAATAGGAGAGGGCTCTTTCATTGGTAAACATGTGCATATTCATTCTGGTGCTGTAATAGGAAAGGGCGTAGAGATTAGCGAGGAGACGGTTATCTTTCCAAATGTGGTGATCTATGACGGTTGTAAGATAGGACAGAAGGTTCGGATACATGCTGGTGCAGTAATCGGTGCAGATGGCTTTGGTTATGCGCAGGGACCTCAGGGAATGGTCAAGATTCCACAAACAGGCATAGTGGTAATTGAAGACAATGTGGAGATAGGGGCAAATACCACCATTGATCGGGCTGCAATAGGAGAGACAAGGATAGGGCAAGGTAGCAAGATAGACAATCTGGTTATGATTGCCCACAATGTGAGCCTTGGGCAACACTGTGCAATAGTGAGTCAGGTCGGTATCTCTGGCAGCACCAAGGTTGGCTCTGGTGTAATGATGGGTGGTCAGGTAGGAGTTGTTGGCCATATCGAGATAGGTGATGGTGCTCGGATTGGAGCCAAATCCGGTGTGCCTCATTCAGTTGGAGCTGGAGAGACAGTATCTGGTATCCCTGCCATGCCTCATCTAAAGTGGCTTAGGATGGTCAATGCCCTAAAGAGGGTCCCGGATCTTATCAAGGAGATCAAAAATATAAAATCTAGACTGGAAAGGCTTGAGGACAATGGGAACAAATAATAGTCACGACATCTTCGAGGTGTTGAATCTTCTTCCTCATCGGTATCCGTTTCTTCTCGTGGACAGAATAGTAGAGGTAGAAGAGGGACAATTTATAAAAGGGTATAAAAATGTGACTATCAATGAGCCTTTTTTTCAGGGACATTTCCCTGGAGAGCCAATAATGCCAGGGGTTCTTATCCTTGAGGCAATGGCTCAAATGGGTATTTTATTTGCGAAAAAGACTGCTCCTGATGAGTTGGAAGATAAATTGTTCGTCTTTGCTGGTATGGATGGTGTGCGTTTCAGAAGGCCAGTACGGCCTGGCGACAGGCTGGATATGGAGCTCAAACTTTTAAAGAGAAAAAGGCTCATTTGGAAGATGGAGGGAATTGCCTCTGTAGATGGGGAAATTGCAGTGCAGGCGGTTCTCATGGCTGCAATTTCCAAATAGTACGTAGTCTAAGCTGCCTCAAAAAGATCATAAAAATAATCATAAAATAGAAGTCAAAAACAGGTTAAATCAATAAATTAAAATGTCAGATAAAACTAACGATATTCATCCTACAGCGGTTGTTGATCCCAACTGCAAACTTGGAAGTAATATAACAATAGGGCCATATACAGTTCTTGGTCCGCATGTACAGATTGGTGACAATTGTTGGCTTGGTCCCCATGTGGTTATAGATGGTAAGACATCTATTGGAAATGATTGTCAGATATTTCAATTTTCTTCAATTGGTGCAGCTCCTCAGGATATTACATATAAAGGTGAGCTCACTGCTGTAGAGATCGAGGAAGGTACAATAATTAGGGAAAGTGTTACCATCCATAGGGGAACTGAGAAAGGCGGTGGAGTTACACGAGTTGGACGTAACTGTATGATAATGGCTTATTGTCATGTGGCCCATGACTGCCAGATTGGAAATAATGTTATCATGGCCAATGTGGCCACCCTTGGCGGCCATGTTGAGATAGGTGATCATGCAGTAATTGGAGGGCTTTCAGCAATCCATCAGTTTTGTCATATCGGTTCTTATGCCTTTCTTGGCGGTATGTCTGGAACAAATAAGGATATCCCTCCTTTTGTAAAGTATCAGGGGCAAAGGTCTCATCTGCATGGAATAAATGTGCTTGGTTTGAGGAGGGCAGGTTTTTCAAAGGATACCATTGAAAAGCTCAGAGAGGCCTATCGAATCATATTTAAGAAGGCAGAGACCATTACTGAAGGATTAGATATGGCTGATAGTGCTTTTCCTGACTGTCCTCAGGTTAAAGAGTTTACCAACTTCATACGGAACTCCAAACGAGGCGTTCCTTCTGGAGAATGGAGCTGAAGTCCAATTCTCAAAAATCCATTGGTATTGTCTCAGGTGGAGGGCAATTCCCTATATTATGCGCAAAGGCTGCTGCTGCGCGCGGGTACAAAGTCTATGCTCTTTGCCACAAGGGAGAGACATCCAAGGAATTGGATGAATACTGCGTAAAGAGTAAATGGGTCCATCTTGGCCAGCTTGGTAAGCTGATCTCCTTTTTTAAACGTCACAATATTGATAAGGTCTTTTTTGCAGGCACCATAAAAAAGACGAGGCTTTTTGTGGATGTAAGGCCGGATCTTAGGGCCCTTGGCCTTTGGAAAAGCATGAAAGGGCACCTTGATGACTCCATTTTGCGTCTTGTTGCCGCTGAACTTGAAAAAGAGGGCATAGAGGTGGTTTCGCCAACCATCTTTCTTGAAGAACTTATCTTGCCAAAGGGAGTCTTGACTAAAAAAAGGCCAACAAAGGAGCAGATGGCTGATATAGAGTTTGGTTATGGGATAGCCAAAAAGGTGGGCGATCTGGATATAGGGCAGTGCATAGTGGTGAAAGATAAGGTGGTGTTGGCTGTTGAGGCGATAGAAGGTACAGACGAGACCATAAAAAGGGGTGGGCAGTTGGCCAAAGGCGGGGCAGTGGTAGTGAAGGTGTGTAAGCCAGGGCAGGATACACGTTTTGATCTCCCCTCCATAGGACTCAAGACTATTGAAACCATGATAGAGGCAGGAGCCGATGTCTTGGCTGCAGAAGCGGGCCTATCTCTTTTTTTTGACAAAGAAGATAGTCTTAAACTTGCAGATAAAGCAGGCATCTGCGTTATAGGGATTTAAAAGATGAAGGTAGCAGTGGTAGGAGCAGGATATCTCGGCAGGTTTCATGCCTTAAAGTATGCAGCCATGGAAGATGTTGAGCTTGTGGCAGTAGTGGATGTTGATGAAGAACGGGCAGCCAAGGTTGCTAAAGAGACAAATTCTACCCCCTATGTCACCTATGAAGAAGTAATTCCTTCTATAGACGCTGCCTCTATAGTAGTGCCAACGACTCTTCATTATCAGGTGGCCAAAGAGCTTCTTGGGGCAGGAATCCATATCATGCTTGAAAAGCCAATGACAACAACAGTTGAAGAGGCCAAAGAGCTTGTGGAACTTGCCAATGAAAAGGGGCTTGTGCTACAGGTTGGGCATCTTGAGCGGTATAATCCTGCCATAAAGACGTTGCTAGAAAGGGTGACACATCCCGTTTTTATTGAGGCACATCGTTTGAGCGGTTTCAAGGGAAGGGCGACTGATGTTGATGTTGTGCTTGATCTTATGATCCACGATATAGATATAGTCCTTGCCTTGATAAATAGTGAAATAAAAGAGATTCGTGCCTCTGGTGTACCTGTGCTGACGCCACGAATAGATATTGCAAACGTAAGGGTCATATTTGAAAATGGCTGTACGGCAAACCTTACGGCAAGCCGTATATCTTTGAAAGATCTTAGGCGTATTAGGGTCTTTCAGCCTGGATGTTATCTTTCAGCCGATTGCACTGAAAAAAACAACCTTATAGTTACAGCAGACAAAAATATTTCAGATCCGCGTCTTTCCATTAGGCCAGAGTTTATCAAACACCAAGATACGGACATCCTGGATCTAGAGCTTAGGGATTTTATCAGGAATGTAATTGAGGGCAAAAGGCCAATGGTTGATGGTAAGGCTGGAATGGATGCCCTTGATCTTGCCCTTCGTATAAATAGGGCTATCGAAGAGGCCCTTGCCAACGCCAATATCAAAGATGTCTGGAAGTAATATTTTGATTATTGCTGGCGAGGCGTCAGGGGACCTTCATGCCTCTGGTCTCATAAGAGAACTTTTTCAAAAAAGGCCGCAATTGAAAATAAGTTGTGTTGGTGGAGAAAGGATGGAGTCTGCCGGTGCTTCGGTTATAGTGCCAAGCAGGCAGCTGTCTGTTGTTGGACTTCTGGAAGTCTTTTCACATGCTAGACCATTATGTTCAGCGTTCTTTAAAATAAGGCGCTGGATCAGGGAAAATCGTCCAGATCTCCTTGTATTGGTCGATTTTCCTGAATTTAATCTTTTGATGGCACAGTATGCCAAGACCTTTGATATCCCTGTATTTTACTTTATCAGTCCCCAAGTCTGGGCATGGAGACAAGGCAGGGTTAAAAAGATTAGAAGGCTTGTGGACAAAATGGCGGTGATTTTGCCTTTTGAAGAAGAATTTTATAAGCGTTTTGGTATAGATGCCACATTTGTTGGCCATCCGCTTTTAGATTCAATAGATGTGGATTCGATTCAAGATGAAAGACTAAAGCGCAGGCTTGGCCTCGATAAGAATAATCCTCTGATATGTCTTCTACCTGGTAGCAGAAAGGGCGAAATAGAAAGGCATCTGCCGATTATGCTCGAGTCCGCATTGCTACTAAAGAAAAAGATTGGTGAGCTTAGATTCCTAGTTGCTGCTAACCAAGGTACACTTCCACTGGTAAGTAGTATTATTGATGCTGCTTCATACCCTGTAAGTGACTATATCCATATTGTTGAAGGAGAAACCTATGAGGCCATTAAGGCTTCCCATCTTTGTATGGCTGCATCAGGTACGGTGACACTGGAGACGGCAATCATAGGTACGCCCATGATAGTCATGTACAAGGTTTCAACCATTTCCTACCTAGCAGGTAAAAGGCTTATAAAGGTTCCTTGGGTAAGCCTAGTTAATCTCATTGCCAATAAAGAGGTGGTGCCAGAGCTTTTGCAAGATGAGGCCAGCCCGGAGAATTTGGCAAATTGTTCCTACCATATCTTAAATGACGGTTCTAAACAAAAGATGATGAAGGATGGATTCAAAAAAGTTGTCCAAAGTTTAGGCTCTGGAGGTGTCCCGGCACGGACAGCAGATCTTGTGCTGGAGCTGTTGGATCAAAAGGTTGTGTCACACTTCTAACGATAACACATCCCTTATCTTATCTAAGATCCTGTCTGCAACATCCTCCTTGTGAAGCAGTGGTAGTTCCTCAACATTCTCATCGCTATCTATTATGAAGACCTTGTTGGTATCCCAGTCAAATCCTGCTCCTGGTTCTGTAACATTGTTTGCAACAATAAGGTCGAGATTCTTTTTCTGCAGTTTTTTAAAGGCATTCTCAATGAGATTTTCTGTCTCTGCGCAAAAACCCACCAAAAGCTGGCCAGCCCTTTTGTGCTTGCCAAGCTCTAAAAGGATGTCACTTGTTTGTTCAAGCTCCAGTGTCATGCCTGAAGATTCCTTTTTTATCTTGGATTTTGAGAAGGTTTTGGGAGCATAGTCGGCAACTGCGGCAGCCATTATGATTACATCCATTCCTTTTTGTTCTGAAAGTACCTGCTTTGCCATCTCCTTTGCCGTTTCAATTTTTGTATATGAGATATGTGAGGGTATGTTGAGGCATGTAGGTCCGGTTACAAGATGCACCCTGGCGCCCCTCATACTTGCTACAGTTGCCAAGGCTAGTCCCATCTTTCCAGAGGATCTGTTTGATATAAAACGGATTGGATCTATAGGTTCTCTTGTTGGACCGGAGGTTACAAGTATGTTAAGACCTTTCAAGTCATTGTTTGCAAGGGACTTTCTTATAAGAAATAGAACTTCTTCAAAGTCTGGAAGCCGTCCCCTTCCTGTATCCCCACAGACAACCGTTCCCTTGGCTGGTTCTGCAACCGTTATGGCCTTAGCCCTGAGACGTGAGATATTGTCTTGAACAATAGGGTTTTCAAACATTGCCGGATTCATAGCAGGAAAGAGGAGTTTTTTCCCGTTAAAAGCGAGAAATAGCGTGGTTAACAGGTCGTCTGCTATTCCACATGCTGTTTTTCCAATGATATCAGCACTTGCAGGAAGGATGACAAAAAGCTCTGCCCACTTTGCCAACTCGATATGGGTCATGGGACTTGCAAGATCGTCATGAAACATGGACGTTAGGGCCTTGTGGCCTGTAAGGGCTGAGAATGTTAGCGGAGAGACAAATCGTGCGCCATTTTTTGTAAGTACAACCCTTACCTGTGCTCCAAGTTTTACAAGGTTTCTGCAGAAATCAGCAGCTTTGTAAGCGGCAATGCCTCCACTAACTCCAAAAAGTATCTTTCTGCCATCTAATGGCCTGAATATGTGTTTCTCTTGACAATTGTTATTTTGCACAGATTACACCTTATCATCCTTTGAAGACTATCAGCTCTTCCATATCCTTCCTTCGCGATTTCTGGTCTCTCCTGGCTGGATGCCCAAGAGCTATCACTGCCATGAGTTCAAGATTGT
>Ga0256835_1000997_pt1 | contig 18104 bp, 18 predicted proteins | sample PIR30metaG_FD_185972 | JGI IMG/M metagenome (GOLD analysis project Ga0256835, IMG submission 185972) | Hydrothermal vent microbial communities from East Pacific Rise, Pacific Ocean - PIR-30 | ecosystem: Environmental > Aquatic > Marine > Hydrothermal vents | place: Pacific Ocean: East Pacific...
AGCGAGAAGGCCTCTTCAGCGACGGCGAGAACGAAGTCGAGCGCCATGTCGTGCCTCCACCTCAGCCACAGTGGGAACGAGGGGTCGTCCGTGGAGCTCGGGGGAGACTCCCAGTATTCCTCCTCGAATCCTTTCCTTCCCCACTCGGAGGCATCGGGCCATAGATCACTCATCTCCTCCGTCAAATACTCGGGGAGGTGAGGGACATCGAGCCAGATACCGTCCGTCACTTCCATCAACTTCCTGATCCTATCAATTAGGACCTCCCTGTGCGGTGAGAGGGGGGACATCCACAGATCGACCTCACCCTTCCCAACCCATGGCACACCCAGTTCCTCCCCGCTGACCACGAGCTTCCTTCCATCTAAGGAGACTTGGGTCCATTCCTCGTGAACCGGCTCGTCGCACACTACCTCCAGAGCGGGAACGTAAACCACAACTCTCATGCCCAAGGAGCGAGCTTCTCCGGAGATGACCTTCACAGTTCCTAATGCCTTGGAGAATTCGTTATACAGCCTGTCACAGGAACTGAGCCCCACATCCAGCTCCACCAATGACACTCCCTGATCCCTCAGAGCAGAGAGATCGACATCAGGAGACTCAGCGTACACTGAGACCACACGTGCCCCCTTCAACCAACCCGGGGCTTGGTAATCCTTAACCCCCCTGAATTCATCGAATATGGCCCTCATCAGCTCATATCTCTCCTCACCCACGCCCTCCCAGAAGACGTATATGCCGTCGGCCCCGGCGGATGCTATCCAGAGAGCTCTCCTCCTCGCTTCCTCCTCGCTCAATTTCGGCAGGTCGGGCAGATAGGTGGATGCCATCACCTTACTGGCTACTTGACGGGCCTTCCACACGGTCTTGAAGTGCCTCAGCCTGCTCTCACTTGAGGGGATCATCACGTAGAGGGTTCCCGTTACTGCCGCTATACTGGAGAAGTCTATGCCGTACGTCTCTAGGGGATCCCATATCAGGAGGTGGGGCCTCACCTCTATGCCGGGCCTCACCTGTCTAGCTGCCGAGGTGATTATCCTGATAAGCTCGGTAACCTGCTCAGCCCTCCACTCCACCCATTTCCTCCATACCTGATCGTTCCCCTCGATGAAAGACGCCCACTCCTCCGGAGAGTCCCCCTTGACCGTCACACCGGTATCCCTCTCGAAGGCCCTTACCGTAAACTCATCGTAGCTCGTCAAGAGGGACATGTCCTCCTTCTCCAAGTAGACATCGGAGAACTGGAAGTTGTCGTTGATGTCGATGCCGTCAACACCCAAGGAAGCCACTTCCCTCGCTATGCCCCTCAACAGATCAATGCATTCCTTCTCCCTAACCACTCTCGATGGAGGGACTATCCTGTGGAAGTAATCGGCGGAGTAAAAGTCGGAGGGCCTGCCGTTGGAGAGGACAGCTATCCACTCGGGATGCTTCCTCAACCACACCTCGTGTGGGATATTTACCCACCCGTAAACCCTCATTCCCAGCTTCCTAGCCTCCTCAATGGTTCTCAAGGTAGTGTCTAGCATCTCACTCTTTATTGGAAGCAATTTAGATGGGTAGAGTGCGTAACCCTCTCCGTCAACTAGAGTAACCAGTATGGCGTTAGCTCCCGACTCCTTGAGCCTTCGGAGTGTAGAGGATGGGTCACAGGACGGGTCGGGACAGGGATCGTAGACCCCCAGCTCAAAATTCTTCCCTCTAGCGATGGAAGTCCCGATCTGCGCTGGGAAGACAAGCAAGATGAGGAGAACCATGATTAGAGCTTGCCTCGGGTTCACGGGCGGAGTTGCCAATCATTATATTAATGCATTCCCGGGGTGTTATATAACAATTGTAATTTAACGGGGCCGGGATATGCGAATCCTGAAGATCCCTAAAGAGAGTGGATTGCTATCTCTCTGGCTAGCTACCCTGATCTATGCCCTTCTCGAGGTAAGAACATGGAACCTCTACGTCCTTTCATCACTAACCGGTTCCATTATCCTCCTCCTCATATCAGATGAGATACTGGGCTTGATAGCCAGTAGAAGGTTCAAAAAGCTCGTTAAGCTGCTATCAGGAATCGTCTTCGTCTATACTCCCTCGCTAATCATAAATCCGTTAGTCCTCCCGCTGGCTATCGCGCTGCTCCTTCTCGTTGCGATAATCTTCTTGTCTACCTCTCCCGGTAGGGAGGTCACCCACGGATCCACTATAGCCGGTTCCGCAGCTGTAGCGATGCACTCACCCATCCTGATGGTGTCTGGAGGGGCACTTAATCCGGTTGACTTGATGATACCTCCCCTCTACTCGATCTTATCCACCAGTCACGCATCAATAAGGGTCTTAGGTTGGGATTCGAGGGCTTTCATCTCAGGAGTAGCGGCTGGAATCTCCCTCCTATTGATTACCTCGCAGTCCTCCAGCCTCTTGATGGTAATTCTAGTGGATCTGGTCAGCAGGCTGCTTCAAGAGATTAGCGGTCTGTCCTCCAAGATCAGGGTGAAGACCTATGGGCTCATCGAACTCGCTAGATCATGCCTCACGCTAGCAGTCCTTGCTATGGTTGGCTGAGCTGAGGGGGAAGGTGAATAAGCTTGATAGGGCATCCTCTTCATGTGGAATGCAGGCGCATTAGGGCATCTGCCATTGCTCTCGCCACGGGATACCTACTAAACGGGCTGATCTTCCTCCTGGGAGTTAGAGAATGGGCTGACGCGATCCTGCTGATCTCGTTAACAATCTCCTTGATTCTCGCGTTCTCCGAGTGGAGAACCGCGCCCCTTCTATTCCTGTCAGGATGCCTCACGGGCTTCTTCATGGAGCTCGTAGGGACCCGGTATGGGATCCCCTTCGGGAGATACAGGTACCTCTCCTTCGAGAGAGTGAGTTTGTGGGGTGTCCCTATTCCCATAGCGCTGGCTTGGGGCATTTACCTCTATACAGCCTATCTGGCCTCCCTACCCATCGTCAAGAGGTTCCGGAGAGTGATGTTTACATCGCTCCTCATGGTGATCCTTGATACGGCGGTTGATCCGGTCATGGTTGAACGGGGAATCTGGGCATGGGACTCAAGCGGCCCTTGGTTCGGTATTCCCACTTTGAACTTCCTTGGATGGTTCCTCACCTCGGCTCTGGCGATCACCATATTCGAACTTCTCAGCTCGTCGCATCCAAAAGGGCGCTCCCGATTGCTTTATGTACCATATCTAACCAGCTTCTTCCCCATAGCGTCGATATCCGGGCCAAAGTCGATCCTCGCTGTAGCGATCTCGTTTTCCTTAGCTGTAATCCTGTTGGTTGGGATGAGCAAACTCACTCAACGGGTTTTATCGCGCTCCTGAGCTTTGATATGAGCTTGTCGGATCCTATCACGATCCCCACCGAAAGCAGGACCACTGAGATGAAGGACAGTGGATTAGAGAAGGTTAACACGATCCCCCTCCTGAAGAACTCGTCGGCGATGCTGAGCATGGGGAGAACGGTCATGTAAAGTATAAGCACTCTCAGCAGGATGCTGAACGCGGACGAGATGCCCAACTCACTTATCCTCCTTATGTCGCTGGCCATCCTCTGGAAGATTATGTAGATGGCCGCTATTATGGAGGAGAATAGAGCTATGAGGATTATCTGGTGGAATCCGACCCTGAGGTTGAAGAGGAAGGATAGTATGTAAGTTATGCTGATTATCAGGGCCAGCTGATAGACGTGGTACTTGAATTCCACGTCAGCAATCAGGTTGTTTATGAGATCGCTCACCTCCTCGTGGATCTTCAGTATGCTGTCCATCAAGGGTTTAGGGGTCTTCAGCATTATCGTGTTCACTATGGTATCTACTCTCTTGCTGATCACGTTCAGGAAGGTCAGGTTAAACGCATAGGCAAACATGGCACCCAAAGCTAGCTCGGTGGGAAGCTCCACGCCTTGGGCTAGCAGGGTCGCGAGCACGAGCAGACCGAACTCTCCGGTATTAGCTAGGACGAGGCTCAGCCTCATCCCCCTTATGAACTCCAACCCGCTGAGGAAGCTCGCTGCAAACAGGGCTATGGCCCTGAACACATAGGCTAGTATGGCGAGGGTGAACCCTATCGAGGCCGCCTTCACGTAAACCCAGAAGATCTCAATCGAGGTGGTCTCCAAGACATGGACCTCGTAGGGCAGCGTCATCACGAATCCCATCAGGGCTAGGGTCATCAGTCCCTCAAGCACCTCGAACACAGGCTTGTCCATTCCCTGTATTGCCATGGATATGGCCCCGATGAACACTACTAGGGCCTCCGGCAGGTGGAGGAACTCGGATATCGAGATGAGTATCAGCATGTAGAGGAGGACCGTCAACAGCTTGGTGCTTTCCCCTGCCCCTTGCACTATTCTGTCTATCCATCTAGCCAAGATCACCGTTATCGCTAGGACGACGATGCTCCAGGCGATTAGCCCGTAGACAGCTTCCCTGGAAAGGCCTTCCAGCCCTAGCGTGAAGTAACCCACCGATGCTAGGAACACGGCCAAGGAGTCCTCCAGTATGGAGATGGCTATCCCGTAGTTGGCCATTTCTCTGTCAACGCTCTTACCGTACTCATACGCGAAAGCCTCGTTGGAGGCTATCATTATGGCCGTGAGCGTGAGGGCGCCGGCAGGGTTCATCACCGTCCTAAGGAAGCCGTAAAGCGTGAGGAGGATCGAAGCCTCGAAGAAAATGAATAGGAGGAGCCTCTCCTTCTCCTTCCTGACGAAATCCACATCTAACTCGACGCCAGCTATGAACACCAGAAGGGCGAGGGCGAACGGGCTCAAATTGACTAGGAGGGTCGGTATCTCCAGACCGAGGGCCTTCCCCAACAGGGAGCCTATCATCAGGGCTGGGAGTATCACGACGGGCCTTATCCTACTATAGGCCACAGCTATCAGTGACACCACGGCCAAGTACAGTATGTGGGGAAGGGCCACCTCGGTCAGCAATTTAACTCCCGACGATTCAGCTAGATGGTCGATAAATAATGGTTACCCAGTTCCATGCACAGATCGAGGTACGCCCTGTACTTGAGCGGTATGGACAGAGAGGCCAGTCCGCCACTAGTCACCTTAGGCACGGAAGCGACGGGAGGAGGCGCGAAGATGGCCGCCTTGGAAACCTCTAACTCGGCCCCGGCGAATTCCACGATGAACTTCAACTTCTTCAGCTCCTCCATGAGAGGTTTAAGGATCCTTTCGATGGACGCGCTTCTGAGTAGCACCTTCGCCCTGAATTCACCCTCCTCGATCTCTAATCCAATGATCTCATCTCCCCTTCTCTTTGCAAGTGACTCGAGATCCCTGAATCTTCCCCTCTCCACGGACAAAGTTAGTTCGAAGGTACCATCCTCCAGATCGGATTCTCCTAACTCCCTCAGGGGGCCGAACCCTTCATATGAGGATTTAGCCTCCTCTAGGGCCTTCCTCAACAGGTTCTCCACGTAGCTAGGACTGATCACGACGGTGACGCGCGCCGAGGTGAAGTTCACGATTACCTCCTCTACCTCAGGCCTATTTCGGAGGCTCCTCGCCACGGAGAGTAATTCCCTCATTGAGATCACCCCTCATCCTCGACCCCATGTTCGTGCTCATGCTCATGTTCGTGCTCATGTACATGCTCATGCTCGGGTGAGCATTCCTCTGCCGTTGAAACATACATGGAGACCTCAACGCACTCCTTAGTGAGCTCGTAACCGATGAGAGAGAAGGTCTTCGCCTCGGGCGGGAGCACCCTAGATATCAGATAGGCCATGTGAACGGAGAAGGCACTGAGTGATCCCTTGGGGTAGATGAGAGCACCGAACTTGTCCTCCTTCAGCTCTAGTGTACCTAAAACGTCCTCGCCCTTTTTAGCCTCCTCGACCAACTCGTCTAAGTCGTCCAGCTCGCCCTCAACGTAGATCCAGGCGTCGACGCCTTCCTCATCCATTCCCCCCTCGGAAACTTTCCCGTACCTTCTCTCCGCCCCGCTGTACGACTCTTGAAGGACCTCTCTCATGTGAGTGATCTCATCTCTGGGAAAGCGGACAGTGACAGTGAAGAGGTCCGGATCTTCCGCGTCTCTAGAGACTTTAGTAACGGGAGCGATTCCCTTGATGGCCTCTAGTATTTTGAGAAGCATGATCCATCCCTCCCGAGGAGTCGAACTTAAAAGTCCGATCCAATCATACGAACGGTATTAACAATTTAATATATCACCCATCAGACCCCCCGGATTGAGATGGCCAGAGTGGAGGTTTCTCAGGGAGTTTACGTCGTTTGCGAGCTTATAGAGGGAAATGGAAGGATCTTCCTCGAGTGCAGCCTTCGAAGGCAGGGGAGACTGGGATTCAAGCTTCATGAGAAGCTAAAGAACGTTGAAGAGATTGAGGAGATAATGAGGAGACCTAGATGGCTTGGGGAGGAGTCTGATAGAGCGTTAAGGAGGGCACTGTCCCTCTTACTGGAGAAGGTGAGAGGTGGATGAGCCTCAACCTCATTAAGCTGGATGTTCTGGATAAGGTAGATATGGTGTGCGTTGGAGCCAATAGAGTGGACGAGTACGAGGCGGAGGGCTTCCTCCTGAGGGGAGAGGAAGGATACATGGTCCTCATAGTGGAAAGGGAAAATTTAGAGGGCAGATTCCCAGCCGTCTGGATGGGCAAGTTCTCCGACTTGGAGGAGGCTAGGAACGCTCTCAAGGACATGCTCTACAACTTGGGCAGGCTGAACGACAGGGGATTCGGCTGTCACGAGGCTCCTCTGATCTGATCACCCGTTTCCAACGAGATCAGGGCGACTCCCTTCTCTTTGAACGGCCACGGGACGGCGCTTATTCCTTTGGGCCTACCCATCCTCTCGAATGCTCCCTCTCCCTGTTTACTCATCCACAGATCGGGGGCTGATGGATAGATCGCGTAGAACCTGAGGATTCTCCTCCTCAACTTAGCTCCCAGCAGAGAGAGCTTCCTCCTCCGGCTCCAGTCCCTCAACTCGTTGGAAAGCTGTTCCAAGACCTCTTCGAGGGAGGAGATTCTCGGCTGTCTGGCACGTAGGAGCTTTCTCATGATGAGATAGATCTTCACCTTGAGTTCCCCGTAAGCCTCACCCATGTCTTGGGCGAACCTCAACAGTTCCAAGCTCTCGGACTTGGGTACGGGGAGGTAAACACAGAGGCCTTTCCTCAAGCGCAGCATCTTAGATGAGATCTCCTCAGGAACATAGGATTCTCTTAGAGGGAGGAAACCCTTGGCCGTGCCACCGTACCCGAAGGGGTAAAGGACCAGCTTCACTAGAGCATCCAAGCTCTTTCCACTAAGTAGGGGTTCGAGCCCGAGTGCCATTAGGTAAAAGGCCTCTCTGAACCTCGATCCCCACCTGCTCGCGTAGTCCCTCATATATCCCAGGTAAAGCTCCCTCATGTCCTTTACAGGGATCCTCTCGCCCCACCCAAAGCGGTTAAGTAGCATCCAAGCTAGGGAGAAGAGGACCACATCTCTGAGTGGGGAGACCACGCGCCAGCCACCGAGCGGGCGGGGGGCAATGGGTTTGACTAGGCCTTCCCTCCACAACCTCTCTATCTTTCGAGTGTCACCCTCTAGGGGGACTAGCGGGGGACCGGAGAGTATGAGGGCCTCCGTCAGGGACGTCCCACTACTCGGGGTCCAAAGTATCCCCTCTCCAATCTCAGGAGAGAAGTCTCGAGGCGAGACCTCCCCTCCTCTCAACAGGCGCTCCATCAGCAGGGCCAGCCTCTCCACTCCCGTCTCCCGGGAGCGGGAGGTCATGCTCAACCACCCGCGGGGGTTCCCATTATGACCACAACGGGACCGGGAGAGGAGAGCAGGGCATCTACCTGATTCAATCCCTTCAGTAGGAAGGTGTTGGCCGCCCTGTAGGTCCCGTACCTATCATTGCCTGCCACGACGACCACGGGCTTCCTTTCAGGGCCTCTCTTGACGAAATAATAGGCGTAATTTCTCCTCTCAAGCTTACTCTTCTCCTCGGGGGACAGGAGAGAGGAGGATATCTGACCTATCCCCTCCGGAGCCTTGTGCCCGCCCAACACTATGACGAACTGGCCGTAATCCAGAGCATCGCTGTACTCCTCTGGTGAAAAGATCCTCACCTCGAACCCCATGGCCTCCAGCACCGACTTCATCCTCTCTGCAGTGGGCATGTCGATCGAGTTGGAGACTATGGCAACGGGTCCCGTGAGAGAAGAGGCTTGGATCAGGCTGAAGGACTGAGCCAGGAGGATCGCGAGGACCATCAACGCGGAGAGGTTTCTCATCGTTGATGAAAGTGAAGAGAGCCCTATTAAAGGTTTACCTGGCATTCGCATTCATCACGATCGACGGAGCTGCCAGAAAACGTTAAATCTCCTCCTCGGGAGTTGAATGGGCCGATGATGATAATTCCTTAAACCAACTCGGGATGAGGTCTGACGGGCGGACTGAAGGCCCCTCGTCCTATTCCAAGGTGATTCCGGTGGAAGGAACGTCCAAAGGACCAGTTAATGGAAAGATAGCGCTGATCCCCGTGAGGAGGAAAGATAAGGAGATAAGGGACTTGAGAGAGATAGAGGAGATCTTGGGGAAGGCGCTCGTGTGCAGAATCGCGTTGTGCGAGGGGAACAGGCCCTACTGCGTCCCGATGATGTATTGCTACGATCGAGGCGTGATGTATCTCCACTCCGCCAAGGAGGGAAAGAAGCTGGAGGTGTTGAGGGAGAACAACAGGATATGCTTCGAGGTGGAGGTGGACGTTGAGGTGGTCACGGAAGGAAAGCCATGCTCTTGGACCTTTAGGTACAGGAGCGTCGTGGGGAGGGGAAAGGCATACATAGTCGAGGACCTGAACGAGAAGAGGAAGGCCTTGGAGTGCATGGTGGAGAGGGTTTCGCCCGGTTACAGGTACCGCTCCACGGACGAGGAGTTGGAAAGTGTCGTCGTGATAAGGATAGAAGTGGAGGAGTTGAGTGGAAAGGTATCTGAGTGATCACATTTTTCGACCGTATAGCAATCCTTTTTAATGACAGGAACCCCTCGCGCGAGGTGATGCGTCTTTGCGGAGAGTAACTTCTTGGTAGTCGCCTACTCTCCCGATCCCCATTCGATTACAAGTGTGGCCTCCCGTAACGGGGGAAAGGTTCTCCTCTCTCCTCAGAAGGCCCTCCAGTGGCGCTCCTTGAGAGGATCGTTGACGAACTACTGCGTTGTGAAGGTGGAAGTCTCAAGCGATGAGGGCTTGGAACACACCTATTTGCTAGCGTTCCCATCCGAAAAGGAGGCACAGGTCTTCCTAATGGATCTGTCAATAGTGGCACATCTCAAATCTGTGATGAAGGTGCCCTCCCACGAGATCGAGGCTCTGGCGCCGAAATGGATCATTTTCAAGGTTTCGAAGTACGAGGGAGGCGCGCGCTACAGCATGGCAGAAAAATGGATGGGGGCCCAGGAGATTCTAGTCTAGCCCCCTACAATCTTTTTTCATTCCCCGAATATGAGCCTCCTGACGCGGCGGCCCACTTCCTCTATTGGATGCTCCTCCACCCTTCTCATGAGTTCTCTTAGCCTGTCTCCGCCGTTTCTGTAGACCTTCACCCATTCCCTCGCGAACTCGCCGCTGACCACCCTTTCAGCGTACCTCCTCATCCTGTCCTTGACCCCGTCGTCCAGCACCTTAGGGCCTACGGTCAGTCCACCGTACCTGGCGGTCACCGAAACCCTCTCCAGCATCCCCTTCATCCCGTACCTCCATATCAGATCCATTATCAGCTTGGCCTCGTTTAACGCTTCGAAGTACGCCACCTCCGGCTGGTAGCCCATGTCCACTAGGGTCTCCCAGCCCTTCAGTATGAGCTCCATTAATCCGCCGACCAGCACGTTTTGCTCACCTATTAGGTCTGTCTCCGTTTCCTCCGCGAAGGTCGTCTCTATGACACCAGCCCTCGTGGCGCCAATTCCCTTAGCTATGGCTAGAGCGTATTCTAGGGCCCTTCCCGAGCTGTCCTGCTGAACCGCCACCAGCGCGGGCACTCCCCTGCCCCTGATGAACTCCTCCCTCACGGCAGCCCCCGGAGCCTTGGGAGCCACCATCACGATGTCCACGCTACTCTTGGGCTTTATCAGTCCGTAATGTATAGTGAAGCCGTGTGCGAAGTCAACCACAGCGCCATCCTTCAGGTTGGGCTCGACCTCGTTCACCCACACGTCGGGCTGCACCATGTCCGGCAGTAGGTACAGAATGACGTCCGCCTTGGAGACCGCTTCTCCCACCTCGTATACTTCGAAACCCTCTTCTACAGCCTTCTCCCACGACTTGCCCCTCCTGACCCCCACAATAACGTCAACGCCACTGTCCCTGAGGTTCAGGGCTTGGGCCCTGCCCTGTATTCCGTATCCGACCACAGCTACCTTCTTCCCCTTTAGGGGCTCTAGGCTGACGTCCTCATCCGTGTACATCTTGGCCATTCCAATCACCTCACGGCAGCACCACTTCGGTGAGGGGATCCTTGAACTCCACCCTCCTCGGCCTCGGCTCCACTGACAGCACTTCCGGCAGAGCGGATATCTTCTTCATGACCCACTCCACCTCATCAGCCCTGCCCTCCAGCTCCATGCAGGCAACGGCGTGCCCATCCTCGAACTTGGCCTCCATGCCCCTGTAGACCACCTTCCCTCTCCTAGCTATATTCAGGACGCGAGTCAACTGATCCAGACCTCCGAACACCTTCACACACAACCTGGTCTCGACCCACATACCTATCACCTCCACTCGAGGCTCACATCCATTCCCGGGGGCAGTATCGCCTGGGTGAGCCACTTCCCAGGCTGAACCCACGGGAGAACCACATCCTTCTCGTTATCCAAAAGAACATCCAGTATGAGGGGTTCATTGTTCCTGACAGCCCATTCCACCTGTTTCTCGAGGTCCTCGTAGCTTTCCGGCCTCTTGTACTCTATGTTGTAGGCGTCAGCTATCTTGGCGAAGTCCGGATTCTCCTTGAACTCCGTGGCGATGATCCTCCTGTCGTAAAGGTACATCTGCCACTGCTTCACCAACATGAGAGCCCTGTTATCGAAGATCACCTCGATGAAGGGCAGATCGTAGTCCCTGACCAGCGAGAGGTTGTTCAAGGTCATCTGGAATGAGCCATCGCCGTCTATGCAGACGACCTGCCTGTCCCTCGCCGCGAGCTTCGCCCCCAGCGCGGCGGGGATGCCGAAGCCCATGGTCCCCAGTCCTGCGGATGTTATGAACGTGCCGGGCACGAGGACGTCCCAGTGTATCTCAGCCCACATCTGGTGTCCTCCCACTCCCGTGACCGCTATGGCGTCTCTGGGAACTGATCTCCTGACGGTCTTCAGGACCCTCCACGGCACCAGCCCGTTGAACTCCTTCTCCCACTCCTTCAACGACCTCTCGAATTCCTCCCTTATGTGCTGAAGCCAGGAAACGTACTCCTTCCTCTCCTCAGATTCCACGGATTTGATGACATCGAGGAGCATCCTGAGCGCGATCTTAGCGTCTCCTCTTATGGCGACAGCCGTGGGGAGGTTTTTACCGAGTTCGCTGGCGTCCAGATCTATGTGTATGATCTTTTTCTCCCTCATCTCATCGAATCTACCCACGGTCCTGTCGGAGAACCTGGTTCCTACGGCGAGCACGACGTCGGCGTTGGCGAGGGCAGCGTCAGCCTCAGCCCTACCGTGCATTCCAGCTGGACCCATCACCAAGGGGTGCTCGAACGGCACTGAGTTCTTCCCCGGGAGCGTGGTGACCACGGGGGCGAGCATGTACTCAGCCAGCCTCAGCACCTCGTCCCAGGCATTGGCCCAGTATACACCGCCACCGACGAGTATCACGGGCCTCTCAGCCTTCTCGAGGAGTTCAGCTGCCTTCCTGACATCATCCAAGCTTGGTTCGACAGGAGCGTACTTGCTGAAGTCCACGGGCATGAGTTCCCCATTCCATTCCGTCTTCTTAGCCACCTGAACGTCCCTCGGGAGGTCCACGAGGGTCGGACCAGGTCTTCCCATGCTGGCGACCTTGTAAGCGGTTGCGACAGCAGGTAAGGCCTCCTCGGGCTTCTTAACCTGGTACACAAACTTGGTTATAGGGGCCACGACCCCGAACATGTCCGTTTCCTGGAACGCGTCCCTGCCGAACACTTCCGTGGCCACCTGTCCGGTGAGGGCCATCACGGGGGAGGAGTCCATGTAGGCGTTCGCTATCCCAGTCACCAGATTCGTGGCCCCGGGTCCGGATGTGGCCATCATGACCCCGGGCTTCCTCGCAATTCTCCCGTATGCGTCGGCTGCGTGGGCCGCTCCCTGCTCGTGCTTGAACATGACGACCTCAATCTCGTCCCTGTACGGGTAGAGGGCATCGTAGAGAGGCATTATGGAGCCGCCAATCACACCCATGAGGGTGCTCACACCTAATTCCGGTAAAAGAGACGCAATCGCGTCAACGACGCGATCACTCACAGGAGACCTGCTAGTTGGATCAACAATCCCACCCTATAGAGGTTTGGGCTCCGAACCCCGTGTAAATATAAACATTGCTATTCTGGACACGCTACACAGCGTAACTCGTCCTAACGGACTTTCTCCTCTCAGAATGATAGGAGAAATTTTAGGGGTGGAAAAATCCTATACTAACTAAATAATTGAAGTTCCCTCGGAAAAAGCCAATTTTTGGATCGAAGAGAACCTTAGTCCCTCCATCTCCCCGCGCACATATAGGATTCGCCAGTTAGGTATTCGCCGGAGAATTCCCTGAGGCATTATATTTTGGCCCTAGCCCTCCCAATTATGGAGAGGATCCTCAAGCTCTGGAGTTTTACTGGTCTCATCTCACTTGCCGCAGCTCTAACCACTATATTCGTGTGCTGGCATCTGAATCCGTGGTTCGACTTCTGGAAGGATGCGTTCAGTGACTTTGGTGTCCCTAAAGCCTGCTGCCCATGGCTCTACAATTATGGGCTGATGGCTTCCGCGTTCTTTCTCTCGATCTACTCCCTGTTCATACTCGGGGCATCCAAGGGAAGGTTGGAGTCCTTTGCAAGCGGCCTACTCTTCACCGCATCCATCTTCCTGGCCCTCATAGGTGTGTTCCCTGGTGGGACAAGGCCCCACACTTTCGTATCGACTTGGTTCTTCTTCCAAGCGTTCATGGGTTTGGCCGTCCTCGGCATCGCTCTCTTCGTTGGAGGATATGCTAGAGGATTGATCGTGGCCCTCCTAGCTGGCCTTGCTCCTATACTGGCCGTGTTAGTGGATTTGATGGTGGGATGGCCCTCAGCCGCCGTTGCCGAGGCTGCTGGGATTCTGATAATCGGGGTATCCGTCCTCATAGTCACTATCCATTATACATCGAGAATGAGAAATGAGCCGACCTAATCCACCTCGAGAGCCGAGGAATCACGCTACCACTCACTCGTGAGAGCGGTAGCTAATGGTCTCCATCAGGCACTTGCCCCACACCACGTTGACTCCAGCCTTCAAGCACTCCTCAATGGCCTCCTCATCCTCGGAACCCGGTTGAAACCATATCATCCTTATCCCCAGCCCTATCGCCTCCCTCACCACTTCCCTAGCTGCACGAGGGGGGACCACGAGATCCACTATATCTGGCTTCTCCGGGAGGCTCTTCAGATCTGGATAGGCCCTATCACCATCTATTTCCTCAGCCCTCGGGTTCACCGGATACGCTTTCCTGTAATATCTCTTGAAAAATCGATATAGTTTGTAGCCCCACTTCTCCGGATTTCTAGAGGCCCCTACCACAGCTATACTGCTCTCTCTCCTCAGAAAGGGCTCTATGTCCAAGGGATCACCTCACTCTAGCTCCTTCAGGATCTTCCTGACCATTTTCAGCTTCTTCTCCAGACCTCTTATCTCCCTCTGGAGCCTCCATATCCTCCACTTCACGGCTATCCTCTTCAGGGGGTTGACCTTTTTGGATGAAAGCGCCTCCACGATGTTCCTCCTGTCCTCTATCGCCGCCTCCAGTACGAGGCCCGCCTCCATGGCTTCCATCCTGTAGGGCTCCAAGTCCTCCTCCAGTAGATCCAATTCCCTCTCGTACTCCTCCTTTAGCAGCTGGTATACCGCTTCGTCCATGACCTCCTTCCTACTCTCCAAGGTGTGGAGCAAGTCCCTCATCTCATTCCTCCTCTTAACCAAGTCCTTCACGACATCCGACCTCAACCTAGCCGGAGGCAGGGACCAGATCTCCTGAGATCTGACCGAAATTCTCTTAGCTCTTCCCTCCTTGGACTTAGCCTTGGATTTGGGGGTTCTCTTGACGCTCTTTCTCTTCTCGACCCTCCTCTCCTCCTTTTCTTTCTCCTTCTCCCTTTCGATCCTCTCTACCACCTTACCCTTCGATTCCCTCCCCGAATCCTCGGTCTCGGAGACAGTGATCTCTGTCTGGACTGAGAGGAACCTGACTACTTCCTGCAGACTGGGAGGAGGTCTGGGCTTCGGGTTCGGGGTGGAACCTAGGTGGGCGCTCTTGACGCTGCCGACCTTCACGAAGCCGGGCTTGAAGGTGAAAGGTCCCTCTACGTATGCCACTCCCCTCTCAAGGCTGCTTATCTTCGAGGCCACCTCCTTGCTGAGCCCCAGATACTGAATCACGGCGGACAGGTCCCTGACGTACTCCACCCTCAGGATGATCTTATTCTCGGCCTGACTGAGCAGGGTTTTCGAAACCAGCTGGGGTCTCTGGGTCGAGAACAGGAGTCCTATGCCCTTCTTCCTACCCCTAGTTGCGAGAGTATTCAGCCATGTCAGCGTGCTCATCGCTCCCTTTCCTAAGGTGCTGCCAACTCCCTTCTCGGGAGCCAGCTCCTTGGCCTCGTCCACCACGACCAGAAACCCATCGGAACTCCCTATCTTCATCAGACCCTCTATGATTCCGGCGGCCAACTTGGTAGAGGTATCTGGCTTGTATTTGGACATGTCGAGGATGAAGCTGACCCCTTTGACGGCTACCTGAGCCAATCTACTCGGAGAGGCCTTTGTAAGGTCTATATCTCCGTCCGGAGATACTATCAGCATATCGAACACATCTGCCAAGGAGGTATGCTCTCCCTCCGGATCTATAATGCCCACGGGGTAACCTTTCTCCAATAGCCCTTCCACCACTTTCCTTATGGTCCACGACTTACCGTAACCGGTTTTGGCTATAACGGCTGTTCTTCCCGTCACTAACTCAGCTATTTTCAGCTTAAATTCCTCTCCACTGTCGATCTCCTGTCCCAGAACTATTGTGTCCATCGTAGGTCACCACTTCTTCGGAAATTTAAGGGTCCGCTGTGAGGTTAGGAAGCCTAGGGAAATGAAATAAAATTAGATGAATCTAAGTTAACTTCGTGAACTCGATGTTTCGCGTAACGATTTTAAGTTATACCATGCGTCAACACATTACAACGGCAGATCTCCCATTAGGGAGGCCTGAAATATGAAAAAGATGTTCTGGTTACCGATTCTATCTATAGCCGCACTGACGCTGGCGTTCGCTCTGCTTCCTGTGCTGGCCAATCCGGGAGAGATCGGTTTCGGTGATGCTCAGGGAATCGAGGCATCGGCCCAGGAAGTCTTGGCGAAGGTGAGCCCCGAGACGAAGGCCTGTCTGAACTGCCATTCGGATCCCAATACGGTCAAAATGCAGGTCTCCTACTACGACTGGTTGAGGAGCAAGCACGCCTGGCACACACCGGGTGAGCTGGAGGCCTATTACAAGAACATATTCGGAGAGGACGCCAATCTAGCTGATAAATTCAAGAACTATCCTTATGTCGTCGGCTGCTACGAATGTCATGGAATGTTCGCTGATTCCGATAGACCAGATGTCATTGAGCATAATGGCTACAAGATAGTGGTGGATGTCACTCCTAAGGATTGTCAGCAGTGCCATTACAAGGAAACCAAGGAGATGAGTTGGAGTAAGCATTCCTTCGCGGCTCTCAACGCAAATCTCAAGCCTTGGTATACTCTGGTACTTCAGAAGACTTACGGAGATGCCGCCAAGGTAGAATACGATAAGTTGTTCAAGGATGTGGTAGGATGGCCCTTCTTCAAGAAGTACGCCAAAGATTTCTATAACGGGGACAAGAAGGCAGTTAATGCGAGCAAATATTACTTCTACGGTGACAAATTCAAGTTCCTCTCAGGACTCTATCCCTCTCACGGCATGTTGACGCATGCTGTCACTAACTTCACCGCGAACTACTTGGGAATAGATTACCACTTCATAATGGAGCATCCCAAGTACAACAACAGCTACGTGTATCTAGCCTGTATGGAATGCCACGGAAGCGCCGTCCTTCCAGCTAAACCGAACGCCATAGTTGGTTTGGACGCGCCCTACGCGAAGTTAGACGGAACTCCGGATATGGTGCTGCTGGGCTGGCCTAACAACGGGGCTGGCAGGATAAACCCAGATGGAAGCCTGGGAAGCTGCGCCACATGTCACACTAGGCACACATTCAGCATCTCGGAGGCGAGGAAACCGCACACCTGTGGCCAGTGCCACTTAGGGTACGACCATCCGCAGATAGAGATATACGAGGAGAGCAAACACGGGAACATATACGACTCAGAGGGAGAGGAGTGGAACTGGAACGATATGCCTTGGAGGCCGGGAATAGACTTCAGAGCTCCAACGTGCGCCACCTGCCACATGAGCCACTTGGTCGATAAGAACGGTAAAGTGATAGTTCCGGGCACTCACGACTTGGGCGCCAGGCTTACTTGGGAAATCCAGGCCAAATGGAGCTTCGGACAGACCTATTATCCGGATCCCCTGAACATGGGCTTCGCTAAGAAGAGGCCTGACTGGAAGAACCCGCTAACTATGGGTAACGCCGCTCTCTCATCTCCCGATAACCCGAGAGGGAGGATGATGAGCGTCTGCAAGACGTGTCACTCCAGCGACTGGGTCTACTCCTACTTCACTTGGTACGACAGCGTGAACACGGATTACAACATAACTTGGAATTACGCTCTTTCACTGCTCAAGAAGGCCTATAAGGAGGGCATACAGGTTAACAGGGCTGGAGAGATAATAATGAACAGGAAAGCCCTTCCAGGCGACTTGGATGAGTACATGGAGATAATGACCTACTACATATGGCACCACGACGGCAGGAGGTGGAGGATGGGTGCCTCCATGATGGGACCGGACTACACGCACTGGCTCGGTATAGTCGATACCGTCATGGACAAGCTCGGGAGGATGTCCTCATACTACGAGACACAGCTCAAGATAAAGCAGCTCGAGAGCAAGGTTGAGAAGGTGTCCGGGGCTGGCGTCGGTGCCGGGATGAACTTGTTCACCTTCGTGGCGACAGTGCTCTCTCTGGTGGCCATAGTGCTGGTCCTCGCAGACATACTGGTAAGGAGGAAGAAGTAAGTTAGAGGAACTAAACTTCCCCCAAACAATATTTTTTATTCGCCGCGTGAGGGAACCCCTCAATGAGAAAGCTAGTAGCGGCGCTGGCTATTGCATCGCTGATAGATGCTGCTACCCTCTGGATCTCCCAAGTATCAGGTCCGTTCCCCTCCGTAGTCCCCTTGGGAAATCCCACAGCTTACAGGAACCTATACGTGCATGTCCCCATCTCCGTGTCCACTTACCTCCTCTTCACCCTAGGATTCCTGCTAGCGCTCTCCTACCTCCTCAAGGGGAAGGGATGGATGGAGGAGACGGCCCATTCTTTCATCGTGGCGGGCCTTGTGATGGGCTTCTCCACCCTAGTAACCGGCATGATATGGGCATCGGAATCGTGGGGCTCACCCTGGAACTGGGATCCGAGAGAGACGGGGGTCCTCTTCATGTTCCTCGCCTTCCTCGTCTACTTGGCCGTCAGGTCGAGCATAAAGGACCCCGATGTGAGGCCCAAGATCTCAATGGCCTTCGCCGTAGCTGCCTACGCCACGATACCCCTCAGCTTCTTGGTCCCGTACCTGATGCCCAGTCTACATCCCACCATGCCGGAGACCAGCATGTTCATCAGGGGAGGGCTCACCCCCCTGATCTTCGGGGGCAGGATCATCTTGGTCTCACTGGAAGGCGCACTCCTGGCCCTCCTCATCAGGTCCGGAGGCGCGAGG
>Ga0256835_1000998_pt1 | contig 18095 bp, 13 predicted proteins | sample PIR30metaG_FD_185972 | JGI IMG/M metagenome (GOLD analysis project Ga0256835, IMG submission 185972) | Hydrothermal vent microbial communities from East Pacific Rise, Pacific Ocean - PIR-30 | ecosystem: Environmental > Aquatic > Marine > Hydrothermal vents | place: Pacific Ocean: East Pacific...
GTAATGGGTGTGGCTGAAACCCATGATCGAGCTGTCGGCCCACTGGTATCCCACCGCATAGGTCCATCCTTTTGTATAAGTATCCGGGCTCAGCTGCACCATCCCGAAGGGCACCGTCGCCCCGGGAAAGAGATGCGCGAAGTAGTCGGTACCGATAAAAGGATCCACCCACGCCGAAGGATCACCGGCCGGTTGTTGTTCTTTCTCCCGGTTGCAGCATCCACCTGCAATGAGGCCGGCAACCGTCATTATCCAAAGCATGTACATTCGTTTCATGACACGATCGTTTTACCGTTCTTCTTGCCACTGCATCCCTCCCGGGGGAGCCGCTTCCGGGGCACTGCCCCACCTCTTGTTGGGATAAGCTCCCATCGTCAGCACCAGCTCGCCTCCCTGCATCAGCTCTTTATGGGTGAACCAGGGTTGGTACAAGGGTTTCCCGTTGAGGCGGGCCGACTGGATGTATTTGTTCTCAGGAGCATAGTTCTTCGCCACAATGCGAAAATGCTTGCCGCCGGGAAGATGGATCGTCACCTCGCGGAACACCGGACTGCCTATGTTGTATACCGGGACGCCGGGTGTGACAGGATAGAAGCCCATCATCGAGAAGACCACGAAGGCCGACATCGCCCCTCCATCTTCATCGCCGGGGATGCCGAAGATATAGTCGGGGAACCAGGCATCCAGCAGAAAACGGATATGTTTCTGCGTTTTCCAGGGAGCTCCGGCGTAGTTGTACAGGTAAGGAATATGGAAAGAGGGTTCGTTGCCCATGGAGAACTGTCCCACCATGCCCGTGGCATCGGGGAACCTGGCCCAGTATTGGTATTTCGTCCTGCCGAGGTCCATGCGGAACAGGTGGTCGAGATCGCGCACAAAAGCTTCCCTCCCCCCATGCAGGGCGATGAGGCCGGGGATGTCGTGTTGCACCTGCCAGGCATAGGTATAGCCGTTGTTCTCGTCGTAGTAGTCGCGGCCGCCGGGGCCCCCGTCCCAGCCGGGGTCGATGTCGATCCACTCTCCCCGGGCATCTTTGGGCATGAAGAGCTTCCTACTCGGATCATAGAGATTGCGGTAGTTGAGGGCCTCACGCATGAAACGCTCGTGGTCGGCCGTTTTCCCCAGCTCGCCGGCCATCTGTGCCAAGGCCCAGTCGTCGTAACTGGCTCCCAGGGTCACCGCCACCGCCTGCCGCCGCTCGAAGGGATGCACCTGCGGCACGGTCTCCTGCTCGCCGGGATGGAGGGCGGGGAAATAGCCATGCTCACGGTAGAAAGTGTCCAACACCGTCGCCGGGCCGTTGCGCCACGGCAGCATCGTCGCCTCCAGCGCGTTCTTCTTCATACCCTCATAGGCTTTTTCAGCATCGAAGTCCCGGATCCCCTTGCGCCAAGCATCCAGGATCATGATGGTCGAATGAAAGCCGTTCATGGCGGGTTTGTCCTCGTAGAGCAACGGGAACTGGGGCAGCCAGCCCGACTGCCTGTACATGTCGACGTACGAGCGGATCATGTCGGCCTCCTGCTGCGGGTCGAGGATCATCCGCAGAGGATGCTGCGCCAGGTAGGTGTCCCAGATCCAGTCGTCGACATAGAAATCGCGGTCGGCCTTGTGCACGCGATGGTCGTAGGCGCTGAAATAACGTCCCTCTTCAGTGATGTTGACCATCCGCTCGTAATAACGGTACAGGGCGGTATAGAACACGCGCCGCTGGGCGGGTGTCCCGCCCTTCACGCGTATACGTCCCAGGGCCTTGTGCCAGGCAGCCCGTGCAGCATCCGACACCTCCACAAACACATCGTCGCCGGGGATCTCTTTCTCGAGGTTGTGTCTGGCCTGCTCCGGGCCGATGAACGAGATTCCGTAACGGAACACCAGCGCCGCGGGAGCCTTTGGTCCAAAGGCCACCCGCAACACCGGCACCTTCCTGATCCCCTTGCGGCGGGGGAGCGTCACCCGCATCGTATCCGCCACAGCGGTGGCGGGTGCGCTGAAGACCCCGTAGGCCCAGGCCTTCATCCCGTTAAACTCTTCCACGCCGAGGAAGGCGCTGTCGCCCACCTGCTGCCATCCCCCTCTTTCATTCACCTGCAGGCGAATCCCGGCAGAGGATCCTTCGGGAAAATGAAACCGGAAAATCCCGCTGTGGGATGCGACGGTGTACTCCACCTCCACCTCTTCGTCGACGAGCCAGGAGGCATAATACCAAGGCCTTTTGATCTCCAGATCATGGTCATAGGCGGCCGGCCGTGCCCAGAGGCTGTCCGCCACGCCGCCCGTGAAAGGCATCACGCCGAAGAGCTCGCCCTGGCGGTGCGACTTGACCGTCAAGGGGAAGAAGTCGATCTGGTCGTCGAGCCAGTCGGCCCGCGCCGGATACATCCGCACCATGCTGTTGGGCATCGACACGGTCGGGCGGGTGGGCTTGAGCAACCATCCCACCCCCCCGATGTCGGGATCCACCTCGTCCCAGGGCTCCCGCCCCGCAGGAGTGCGCGAGGTGCATCCCGCCAGGAGCATCGTCACAATAGCTACCGCCATCAACAGCACCATATGACGATAACATACAATTCTACCACGTTCCATTTAAATTATTTTTTCTTTTCACTCTGTCCGCAATCCTTAAAATGAACCGCCTTGCAGCAAAGCCTCGGGAATTTGCCCATTTAAGATCAAAATTTCTTTACCTTGAACGAGGCATTGTGCAAGATATTCTCCGAGGAGTTGCCAACCCACACCTCGTAGGAGCCCGGCTCCACCTTCCAGCTCTTGGCCGGCACATCCCAGTATTCCAACGAAGCAGCCGTGAGGGGGATCGTAACGGTACGGGTCTCGCCGGCTTTCAGCGCCACGCGCCGGTAGCCTTTGAGCGCCTTCAGCTCCCTGGCCACCTTCGAGCGGGGCTTGTGGACATACAACTGCACCACCTCAGCCCCGTCACGGTCGCCCGTGTTGGTCACTTTGAGCGACACATGCAGCGTATCCCCCGGAACAAAGACCTTGCGGTCGAGTTGAACATCCCCGAAAGCAAAGGTTGTGTACGAGAGGCCGTAGCCAAAGGGGAACAAAGGCTTTACACCCTTGCGGTCGAAGCCCCGGTATCCCACATAGATCCCTTCTGTGTAATAGACCGAGTCGCGCGGTCCGGGATAGGTGGCATACACGGGCGAGTCCTCCCACCGCCGCGGGAAGGTGAGGGGCAGCTTGCCGGAAGGGTTCACCTCGCCATAGAGGATGCGCGCCAGGGCATTGCCGCCCTGTTCGCCGGGATAGAGGGCATCCACCACCGCCGGCACCCTGTCGAGCCAACGCTCCATGAGGATGGGCGTGGCGCCGTAGAGCACCACGACCGTCTTGGGGTTGGCAGCAGCGACGGCACGGATCAGCTCCTCCTGGGCCTTGGGCAGCGTCAGCCGGTCGCGGTCCTTGGCCTCTCCCTCCATATCTTTGTTGAGGCCCATGCCGAGGATCACCACATCCGCCTTGCGCGCCAGCTCTACCGCCCGTTTCGACGACTCCCCCGGCGTGAAGGGATCCATGCCCAGGATGCAGCGGCACGAACCCCAGTTCTCGTAGAACTCGATCTTCAGGTCGTAGACCTTTCCTTTCTCGAACTTGTATTGTGCGATCTTGAAGCGTCCCGGCGCCTGGTCGGTCCAGGCGTCGACGATGAGCTGTCCATCGAGGTAGATACGTACGCCGTTGTCGCTCTTGCAGCCGATGTCGTACCATCCTTCGCCGGGACTTTTGAGGCGGCCGGTCCAGCGTGCCGACCAGCGGTCGGTGCGGATGATGCTGGGGTCGGGCGATCCCGGCTGGCTGGGATCGCGGAAGCCGCCGTAGCCCCAGTCGAAGTTGATGTTCTGCTCCCTTCGTTCCAGGGCCGGCTTGCCCGCCACATCGCGGTTGTTGAAATATTCGGCCCACACCCCCTGGCCGTCCCCCTTCGAGGGGGGCAGCATCAGCAGCGAGTCGGGCACCAGCGACAGCTCGCTGCGCGCCTCGGGGATGCCCCGTTCATACTCCACGCGGGCACAGTCGCCGTAATAGGCTTTGATCCCTTCATAGAGCGAAACGGGGAAATAGCCGTCATTGCCGCCACTGCCGCCGCCACATACCGGCGAAGGATGAGCATTGGGACCGATCACCGCGACGCGCTTGTACTCTTTCTTGTCGAGCGGCAAAAGACCTTTTCCGTTCTTCAGGAGGACGATGCTCTCTTCGGCCATCTTGCGGGCCAGGGCGATGCGTTCCGGCGTATAGGCCTGACCGCCGTAGGCGGCGGTGCTCTCGTCGAAGAGGCCGGCCTCGAACATCACGCGCAGGATGCGGCGTACCTTGGCATCGAGGAGGTCTTCGGTGATCATTCCTTTTTCCAGCAGGGGCATCACCGAATCTTTTCCGAGGAAACGGCCCGTGGGCATCTCCAGGTCAAGCCCTGCCTGCAGCGTGGGCAGTGTACTGTGCACCCCACCCCAGTCGGAGACGACGATCCCCTCGAACCCCAGCTCCCCCCGGAGGATGGTCTGGATAAGATAGTCGTTCTCGGCACAATATTTTCCGTATGCGGCATTATAGGCGGTCATGATGCTCCATCCCCCGGTCTCCTGCACCACCGCCCGGAAGGCAGGCAGGTAGATCTCATGCAGGGCACGGTCGTCGACCCAGGCATCGCAGCTCATGCGGTTCCATTCCTGGTTGTTCAGGATGTAATGTTTGGTACAGGTCACCACGTTCTGGCTCTGCACCCCCTTCACATAGGCCACGGCCATGCGCGACACCAGGTAGGGATCCTCGCCGAACCCTTCGAAAGTACGGCCGCCGTAAGGGGTGCGGGCAATGTTGACACACGGCCCCAGCAACATGTTGTAACCGAGGTCGCGGGTAGCACCGCCGATATGCCGGGCGATGAGCTGCACCAGCGAATCATCGAACGACGCGGCGAAGTTGATCGTGGCCGAATAGTTCACCGAACCGTGTTTGCCGTTGGGGCCGAGCGGCCCGTCGGTCATCACCAGCTGCGGCATGCACAGGCGCTTGTTGCGGGCGGTCTGCGAAAGGAAGTTCACCGCCCGGATGATCGTCGTGGGCGTATTCCTCGCCACGACGTGGGACCCCTCCCCCTCCCTGATCTCCGCACCATGGATCATTGCGATCTTTTCATCGAGGGTCATCCTTCCCAGCAGATCCTTCACACGCTGCTCCACCGGCAACGCCGCATCGCGATAGGGCGGAAGTTTTCCGTCCGGCTCCTGGGAGGTCAGAGGAGGAACCAGAAAAAATGAAAAAAAAAGGAACAAAAAGAAAACCCGTCTCATAGTTCTTTTTTTAGCAGGAAGATTATCGTCGCCGGCGCAGGCGCAGCAGCACCACCAGCGCGACATAGACCAAATAGATCCCTCCAATGCTGAGGAACATCCGGGCATATTCCGGATAGATGTCGTTATATCCCCGTACGGCAGGTGCTTTCAGCAGGAACCGCACCCCCAGTCCCACCAGGAAAAGTGCCGCCAGCAGGCCGGCTCCTGCAAACCACCGCGACACACGGAGAACCTTCTGTTCTCCGGAAAGATAGAAACGACGGATGGTCACGAATGCAAGAAGCACCATCCAAAAGGTCCACGAGAGACGTTGCCAGCCGTTGAGCGTACGGAAATAGGCAAACAGCGTGAGGGGCGGACGGTACCAGAGGTGCTCCTTCGGATAGTACGGGCGGTCACGGTAAAGCAGCACACGCACCTTCGATTGGTCATGGTCACGCAGCACGCGGAGGATCGACCGCTCCTGCTCTTCCTGGTTCATCTCTCCCCAGCCGGGGATACGGAAGGCATTCCACAGGGAACAGACGTTGCCATAGCCGTGAAAGTCGAGCCCTCCCACCATGATCAACCCGTTCCCTTCGCAGAACTTTTTGATCTTTTTGTAGATATTCCTGTCATAATAACGGTCGGTGGCGGTATTCTCGATCTCAAAACCGTCGGCGCCCAGGTTGCGGTAGTAGAGCAGGGTCATATGTTCTCCGTCGAACCAATGGTTCACGATGACGGCCCCTCCCTGTGCATGGGTGGTATCGACGGCCGTACTGTCGGCGAAGCCAAGCGTGCTGAAGTCGTACTGCAATCCCAACAGGCTGAGGTGGTTGCTTCCGGAGAACTCCTCCCCGCACATCACCAGCGGCGTAGCCGGCCATCCTCCGGCCCGTTGCCGGCGGACAAAGGCCAAGGTCTTGTCGTGGTGGTTGTGGTCGGTGATGAAAAAAGCGTCGAAGCCGTTGCGGCGCATCCATCGCCACAGCGCCTTCTGGGAGATCAGCCCGTCGTGGCTCCATTCCGTATGGCAGTGGGTCGTCACCAGGATCTCATCGCGGCTCTTTTTCTCGATGGTGTTGCCCGGCAGACGGAGGAAGATCATGATCACGAAGAGCGTGAGCAGCAGTCCTGCCACCAGGGGTATGTCCACGATCCTCCCGCCATACCAGCGGCGTCGCAGCCGCGGCGAACGCCAGGTCGTGCCCCTGACGGTCATCCAGATCAGATATCCCGCAAAAAGCCAGGCCAACGCAAACGGAACTTCGGTGAGGGCATAGAGTGAACGGTTGAAAAAAAGCAGCAAGCCCAGGAAAGGCTCAAACAACACACGCCACGCAGGGATGTGTACGCCATACCCCGCCGCCTCCTGCAAGGTCAAAGCATCGATGATCCTTATCCGGTAAGGCCAGAACACCGGCAAAAACCACATCACCAGCAAAAATACCAGAATGGAAAGCAGGATCCTTTTCGTTCTCCGGTCCATGATCCTTAAAATTATTCGTTAGCAGGTGGCGGGAAGACCTTCTCCAGGCGCATTTTACCGTCCTCCTGCCATACATCGTACACCGGCCAGGTATTCAGGCGGTTGGCCAGTCGGTGGCCCCCGGCCTTGTCACCTTCGTAGATGTAGAACCGCATGCGCATGCCGGGATTGTTCTCGTTGAGCTCTTCGCGGAAGACGGCCCGGTGCTCCTTACGGCGCCAGGTGACGGCAAGATGTTCCACACTGCAGTCCTTGATGAGTGTATATCCGTTCCCCAGGTAAAGAAACCCGTTCGAGAGGGCCAGGGCCGGATCGTGTTTCAGGTCGGCCGGCACCTCCACCATGATCTCTTCACCGCAGCCGGCCGAATAGTAAAGGCCGGTGTCGGCGGTGGGGAAGGCGATCTCCACAGCCCCGTCGGCAGGACGTACGCAGGAGATATCGAGTTGCCAGAGATGGTCGTCCACCTTCCGCACCACCGTATGGTAGGCAGCAGCGCGAACAAAGAGGGACACCGGCAGATAATCGTCCTCCCCTACGGGGGGATGGTTTACGGCGGTCACCATACGCACCTCTCCGCTACGTGTGTCCACACGCCAGCGTTCCTTGCCGGCAGGCAGCCACTCCGCCAAGGCTTTCCAGATACGTTCCAGGTATATGCGGGCATTGGCCACCTCGTTGGCGGTATACTGCACCTCCACCAGCCAGGGTGTCCAGCCGCTCGAGTCGGACACCTCCGACAGGAAGAGATGGCGCCAGGCCTCCCGCAGCCAGGCCAGCAGGCGCGAGAGCAGTCCCCCCTCCACACGCTTCCGCACATGCTCCACCACCTTCTCGGCCGCCAGCACCTCCCCCCGCAGACGGTAACTGAGCGCCCGCGTCAGGCCGTCGGTCTCCACCCCGCTGCGCTGCCGTCCCATCCACATGAACGGACCGCATACCGACATGTTCCAGGTGCCCTCGGGGATGAAACCGGCATCGGGGATGTGGTAGTCCGGATCCTTCTTCAGGATCTCCACCAGCTCGGAGATGGTGACGAAACGGTACCCTTTCTTCTCCAACTGCCGGAACCGCTCGATGTTCTTCTTCTCCTGCTCCGGCACCCGGTAAAAGTCGCTCTTGTAGTCGAGCGTGTTGAACACCTCGCCGTCGTCGAGGAACGACCAGGTCCATGCAAGATTCTTCAGCTCTTTCTTTCCTCCCCCCATCCATCCGAGGATCTCGTCACTGCCGTAACGCACCCGCACCAGGGGCATCGTGCTGCCTCGGTACCAGCTGTATGGGTCCGAGCTGGTCACCACCACGTCGTACAGTCCTTTCAGCGCCGATGCCAGGCCCGGGGAATATTGGATCTCCTGGCCGAAGAAGACCCGCGAGCGCTGCAGCCCATATTTTTTCAGGATCTCATCCGACATCCGGATCGACCGCTGCAGGTCGAGTGCCGGATAGCCGATGAAGAACTGGTCGGAATAGTGGGCGATCACCAGCTCGATCTGACCGCGTGCGACGAGCTTTTTCAACAGTTTCAGCACCTCGGGATATTCCTGCGCCATGGTCTCGATGGCGTACCCCTGGAACTCCAGGTCGGCCCGGTAACGGGGATGTTTTTCGAAGAACTGCAGAGCCGGCCAGAGGGATTCCCGTACGATACGCGCCTCAATGCGGTAATCCCCCGCCACATACTGGAAGTTGTAATGAAAGAGGGCAATGGCATATCGGGGTTTGGCGTGGAGGTTTACGGCAAGGATCAGGATCCAAAAGAAGGAGGCAAGTTTTTTCATCTTTTAAAGAAGTTATTCAGTTGACAAACAACGGCATCGTCCTTTCATGTCGAATGTTTAAAACATTCATCATGTTATAATATTCACATAACCCCCTTGCTCCTCATCATTTCGCTCCATGGTCATTTTTTGTGTGTCCTTCCTGCTTTCCAGTTCCGTTTCCACCATTCGGCTCAAACTTTTCTGGTGATCGGTCTGGACATCACCAGCACCACAGATGCGCGTATTCAAATTTCGGCAGCACTGGTGAGGAGCACCTTCATCTGCAGCGTCATTCGTGAAAGCAAATCATCCTCTCGCACCTCCCAGGGAAGCATGGGATCCAGATAGGGAGGTATCCCCGGCTGCTGATCCATATCCTCCCCTCGCCGTACAAAAGAAACACCAGGCCCGGCAATGCCTCACCCGGAATACCCCGTCCTATCGATCGTAACCATTGCATAACCTTTGCTAAATAACCGAACCCCTGCCAGTTCTGCAAACGAAATCTTCACCATTCGTTCAATAATCTTGTTCTTCCGGAAAAAAGATTTTTCGCCCAGCCGCTTTTATACCTAATTTTGCCCCTGACCTTTCTGCCACAGGCAAAAAAATGAAAGAATGAGCATCAGCACGATCAAGGGAGGGGGAACAGCTTTGGTGTGGTATTTTTCCCTGTTTTTCCTGATAAGCTCATGCACCAGCCTTTTCGATTATTCTCCTTATGCCATAGATTTCGATGCTGCGAACCGGAATGTGAACGAACGGAACATCGACAGGATCGCCTCCCAAGCCAACGATGACAGTGTGATCACGATCGCTTTCACCGGTGACAGCCACCGGTTCTATGACGAGCTGCACGACTTTGTCGCGGCCGTGAACCGGATGAACGACACTTTGCAAATCGACTTCGTCGTCCATGTGGGCGATCTTGCAGACTTTGGCCTTCCCAAACAATACCTCTGGTCAAACGCCCTCCTCCAAGAGCTCAATGTACCCTACGTTGTGGTAGTGGGCAACCATGACCTTGTCAGCAACGGAGGAGACTCATACCGGACCATGTTCGGTCCTTACAACATCAGCTTCGTTTATGACAGCATCAAGTTCATCCTGCTGAACACCAACAGCCTGGAATTCGACATGAACGGAAAGGTCCCCGACATTCCCTGGCTGGATTCACAACTCACTCCCCAAAAGGATTTCCAAAAAGCGGTGGTCTTGTTCCATGTGGGCCCCAACCACGGGGAATTCGACCAACGGCTCAGAGAGAACTTCGGAAAGACCCTGGGAAAATACGGGAATGTCCTTCTTGCCGCCCATGGTCATATCCATTCTTTCAGCATTTACGAACCTTTTCCGGAAACGGGGATCCCTTTCGTGAACGTATATGGTGTCGAATACCGCAAGTTCAATGTGATCACGATCCGGAACGACACTTTTAACCTGAGTACGTATGCTTTTTAGCGATCAGCCTGCTCTATTTTTCACCAAAGTCCCACTGAAGTGGGGCCGGATCCTGGGATTTCTGTTCCTGCTGATCCTCTCTTCCCCTCTAAAAGGGATCGAAACGGACACCACGGATGTGGCCCGGGATGCCGCCGCTAAGGGATACAAGTACCTTCCCGGTTATATGAAGATTCAATATGCCGGAGGGATCGGGTTCCTCTCGATAGGTGCAGGATACACCTTTTTCCATCATCGCCTGGATGTCAGCATGTTCTACGGATATGTCCCCAAAGGGTTGTCCATTCACAGCCTCCACAGCATCAGTCTCCAGCTGACGGCAAAATTTCTCAAATACAAGGTAAAAAAGGTGGAGATCCTCCCTTTGAACTTCGGATGGTATGCCCACCATACTTTTGGGAATGAGTTCTGGCTCACCCTCCCCGACAAATACACCAAAGGATACTACTGGTGGTCGCCCGGTAGAACGGCCGGGATCTTCCTCGGTGGCGAGATCAAAACCAAACTGATCCTGAAAAACACACCCGCTGCAGGTACCGCCTTCTATGTACGAGTGGGTTCCCGGGGGCTCTACATCGCCAGCAAATTTGGAAACAAGACGATCCCCCTGAAAGACATCTTCGAACTGGGTTTTGGCATCGCCGTCTACCGGTAGCTTCCCAGAAGCAAACAGATCAACACAGATTTATCACAACACAACACACCACTCATCTGTACATCAATAACTTACAGGCATCATACTACGTAGTCTCCTACGTAGAGGACTACGTAACTTCAAAGATACCGCCATATAATCCATGGATTTTCAGAGAGATACGGGAATGTCCTCCTGGAAGGTGAGGAAGAGGATCGCAGCAAGGTGGAGTTAGCGGACGATGAGCTTCCGTTCGCGTACCAGCCGGATCATCTTGTCGATATCCTCTTTAAGGGGGCGGTCGTCTTCGAGACGGGGCACCTCCTTGCGTATGATGCGGTAGTTCTCCTCAATGATGGCGGAAGAGTGGAGCGGACGCCGGAAGTCGATGGCCTGGGCAGCATACATCAGCTCGATGGCGAGGATCTTCTCCACGTTGTTGAGCACCTGCAGGAACTTCCGTGCCGAATAGGCGCCCATCGACACCAGGTCTTCCTGTCCCAGCGAGGTGGGGATGCTGTCGGCCGAGGCGGGGGTGCAGAGCACCTTGTTCTCGGAGACCAGCGCGGCCGTGGTGTACTGGGGGATCATGTAGCCCGAGTTGAGGCCGCCGTTGCGGGTGAGGAGGCGAGGCAGGCCGAACTTCCCCTCCAACAGCAGGTAACAGCGGCGGTCGGAGATATTGCCCAGCTCGGCCGCGGCCAGCGCCGCATAGTCGAGCGCCAGCGCCAACGGTTCGCCGTGGAAGTTACCCCCCGACACGGCTTCGTCGGTGTCGAGGATGACCGGATTGTCGGTGACGGAATTGAGCTCGGTCTCCACCAGCTCGCGCAGATGGTACCACGCATTGCGTGAGGCGCCGTGCACCTGCGGGATGCAGCGCAACGAATAGGGATCCTGCACCCTGCCGCAGTTACGATGCGAGGCGATGATCCCCGACCCCTCCAGCAGCTGCCGCATGTGGGCGGCACTCTCCTGCGTCCCCCGGTAAGGCCGGATGGCATGCAGCTCCTCCCGGAACGGCGAAGCACTGCCCTCAAACCCTTCCAGGCTCATCGCCCCCGCCAGGTCGGCCAGGTCGAGCAGCCAGGCCATCCGCTCCAGCCCCGCCACCGCATGCGCCAGAATGAACTGCGTGCCGTTGATGAGGGCCAACCCCTCCTTGGCATGCAGACGCAAGGGCTCCAGACCATGACGGGCCAGCACCTTCCCGGCCGGCACCACCCGCCCCTCTTCAAAAAAATAGCCTCTCCCCAGCAACGGCAGGAAAAGATGCGCCAGCGGCGCCAGGTCACCCGACGCCCCCACCGACCCTTGCGAGGGCACCACCGGCACCAGATCGTGCCCGAGGAAATAAAGGATCCGCTCCACCACCTCACGCCGTATGCCGGAATAACCCTGCGCCAAAGCATGTACCTTGCACACCATCATGATCTTCGAAAGCTCCGCCGCGATCGGCTCCCCCACCCCCACCGCATGCGTCATCAAAAGGTTCTCCTGCAACCGGCTCGTCTCCTCCGGCGACACCTTCACATCCACCAACGGCCCGAAACCCGTGTTCACACCATACACCGCCTTGCGGGAAGCAGCCAGACGCTCCACCGTCTCCCGCGACCTGTCGAGACGCCCCCGTGCCTCCTCATCCAACACCCCCTGCAACTCACCCCGCACCAGCGCAAACACCTTCTCGACCGTCAACCGCTCCGTACCATATCTGAATGCCATGATCCTTATTTTTCATTTTTTCAAAATTATTCATTTTCTGCAAGAAAATGCCTAAACACGGACAAACTGTTCCCTCACCCCGGTCCGGAACATGGGAATTTCAGGTTTTATCCGCCGCAGCCCGGCATAGGCGGATCGCATCATCGCTTCATCGCTTCATCGCTCCATCACTCCATCCCCTCTGGGGCGTTGCGTACTTCACCGGAATTTCCATTATTTTTGGAAGGTTCAAGTCAGAAGACAACAAAATGGCTTTCGGGGAAAAAGAACGACAGGGGATGAGGCGGCTGAAAGACCGCATGCACGCCGCCAGCGGACGGAAAATGGCCGGACGGCGGCACCGTTACTTGGAAGAGTTCCTCGAAGAGTTTTTGCAAGAATGGAGAGGACAACGATGAAAAGACGCACCTTCGTACGTACCGGTTTGCTGGGCAGCCTGGCCTGGGGCAGCGTGGGTCTGCTGCCGCGCTGTCGTCCCGCCGCCGGCGACAACGAACTGAAAGAACGCTCCCTGGCCGCCTTCCGGCGGTTCCGGGAGGTATGGGACTTCAACGACTTCTGGAAACGGGGCAACACCATGGACACCTGCGTCACCTTTGCCCTGGCAGCACGGCAGCGTTGGCCCCGCGACCCGGAAGTGAAAGAGATGCTCGGCCGCGGCGTGGGCCGCGCCCTCGTCGCCGACGTCGACGGCATCCTCCGCGAAGCCCCCTTCCTCGCCAGCTTCGGCCCCCGCCACGGCAACGACTATCTCGCCGGCCGCGGCATCCTCATGCGATATCTCGGCGACCCCACCCTCTCCTCCCTCCTGCCGGTGAAGATGAACGGAACCCTCAGCCGCACCGCCGACGCCATCTGGCTAAGACGCGATCCCACCACCACCCAGTTCCCGCCCGAACACACGACACAGGAAAACGACCGCCGCTATATCGAACAGTTCCGCCGTCTGTGGGGCAAGGGCGACGAGGTGTACCGCTGGGACCTTGAAAAGATGAAAGAGAAGAACCGCCATGGCGTATGCCAGGCCATCGGCCTCGACGCCCTCGGGGCCGTCATCCGCACAGAGGCATAGTTCCCAGGGAAAACTTTACTTATCATGAAAAACCACGGTATGACGATCCATAAATGTTCCCCACTCCTCCGGGGAGGGCTCCTGCTGGGGCTATGGCTCCTGCTCCTTTCGCCGGGGACAGCCCAGCAGCCTTATGTCCCCGACAACCCGGTGTTGCCGGCGTCATTGCGGCAGGTGAGCCTCTTCCGTCCCGACGGCAGCCGCACCACGCTGGGCGAGGTGCTCGACTCGCTGCAGGGAAAAGTGGTGTTCATCGACTTCTGGGCCTCGTGGTGTGGACCCTGCCTGCGCGAGATGCCCTACTCGAAAGCATTGCAGCAGCAGTTTGCCGGCCGCGAGGTGGCATTCCTCTACCTCTCCACCAACACCGACCAGCAGAGCTGGCTCAGCGGCCTCGACCGCACCGGCGTCGCCGGCCACCACTACCGCATCGAGCCCCTCCAGAAACGGGCTTTCCGCGACTATTTCCGCATCCCCGGCATCCCCTTTTATGTCATCCTCGACCGCCGTGGCCAGGTGTTCCTCGCCGACGCCCCCTGGCCGCACGATGCGGAATGTGCCCGCCGTCTGCGGGGGGCCTTGCGGCAACAGGAATGTTTTCTGGTGATGGTGGGATCCGGGGCCTCGGCCACGGGCGAGGTGCTGCTGGCCCACAACAACGACCTCACCGGCCGGGAGGCGTCGATGCTGGTGAAAGACACCACCCTGCTGGTGCTGCAGACCTACAAAGGCTTTGCCGAGGGGGATGCGGTGGCGGTGAACCGCCATGGTGTGGCTGTCGCCGGAGGGGTGTCGCTCAAGGACGACCGCAGCCGCCGCGCACAGGAGGTCGACCCCCTGGTGCCGGAGGGGCTGGGTGGCGGCGCACGCTATGAGGCGCTGCGCCAGGCCCGCAGCGCCCGGCAGTGCGTCGAGACCCTCGGCAGCCTCTACGACCGCCACGGCTGCGCCTACCCCAGCGGCGTGGGCATCGCCGACACGGCCGAGATGTGGTATTTCGAGAGCGGCGGCGGCCACATGTGGGCCGCCATGCGCATCCCCCGCAACGCCTTCTTCGTCGCTGCCAACAGCTATAACCTGCCTTTCGTCGACCTCGACGACACGCTGAACTTCCTCGTCGCGCCGGCGCTGCGGGCCCTGGCACAGCGTGAGGGCTACGGCCACGGCCGCATGTTCCCCTTCGCCGCCTACTTCGGCGGAGGACGCAAGGAAAAGTATGGCGACGACCGCTACAATGCGCTGCGTGTGTGGCGCGCCGCCACCCTCCTGGGAAGTACGGCCCCCCTCAGCCCCGGCGACACCCTCCGTCTGCCCTTTCATCTGCCCAAACACAAGATCACCCTCGAGGAATGTTTCGACGTCCTGCGCGACACCTACGGCGGCACGCGCTACAACATCTTCTCCCCCGTCAACCGGAACCACCCCGAACGGGCCATCGCCGACCGCCGTTGCGTGCACAGCAGCGTCATCACCCTCATGCCCGGCGAGGATCCCGCCTGGGGGGCGGTGCTGTGGACCGGCCTGGGCAGCTCGCTCACCACCGTCTATGTGCCGGTATGGTACGGTGTCGACGCCGTACCGCCCGGCTATGACAACGCCCCGCCGCAGTACAGCGGGATGTCGGCCTTCTGGATCTTCCACACGCTCACCACCCTCGCCTTCGACCGTTATCCGGAGCTGATGCGCTCCTGGACGGAGCGCCGCAATGCATTCGAGCGGCAGGAGATCCGCCTCGTGCCTGCAGTGCGGCAGCAGGCACGCAGCCTGGCCGCCAGCAACCCGCAAAAGGTGCCGGCCTACCTGGGCGAACAGTCACGCCGCCTGGCCTTCGAGGCAGTCCGCATGGCCTCGGAAGAGACCTACCGCCTGAAGAAACGTCTCTCAGCAAGCCCCGTGGCCGCCAAAAACTCTCAACGGCAGTAAAAATCGATCATCCGCACGATGGCCCGCTGACATACCGGGCAGAACGACTCACCGCGGAAGGTGTTCATCAGACAGTCGTGCATGGGACGGTACATCCCCTTGTGCATGTACCCACCCCCTTCGAACACCCCCACCACACCGTAATACTTTGGGATATCCGGCGTCGGTACCGGGATGGTGTCGGCGACCATGTCCTTCCACTTCCGCTCGAAATGCACCAGCGTGGTGAGGTTGGGCTCCCAGGGCTCCACCTTCGTATTGTAGAACTCGCCGTAGGTCTCGTCGGGACCGTACTCATCGCCCAAGCCGGCAAAGCCGTGGCCGAACTCGTGGACGAGGATCTTCGCCGAGCTGACGTTGCCGTTCACCGCCACATTGTAAAAGTTGTAGATCGCCCCGCCGCCGTACTTCCCGCTGTTCACCAGGATGTAGATCTGATCGTACGGCGCATTGGCCGCCAGGTCGCGCACCCGGTGATAATCGGGCGTCATCAGGTACCGTTCGCTGTCGAGGGTGTAATAGGAGGTGCCAAGGATCGTCGGCACCCATTTCCCCTCTTTCGGGATGTCGGTGCCGGAAGCGGCTGAGGGCGCCAGCACCGCCCGCAGATTGAAGTCGAACTTGTGCTCTTTGTAAGGCGAATAGGTGAAAAAGTTCTTCTCGAACTGCCAGCAGTCGGCCACAAAACGGTCCATCTCCTCTTCGGTATACCCGTCGGGGAGGATGACGATGTCAACCTTCTCCGACGGATCGCCGCTGATCCAGATGTCGAAGACGGGATACTCCATCCGCAGTTCGCGGCGGACAAAGTAGTTGGCAGTATCGACATGGTAGGTGAAGACCTTCTTCCAGCTCCCCTCCCACGTACGCTGGTGGATCTCCACATCCACCGGCACCTTGGGATAGGGAAACACCACCGACTCGGGGAAGGTGCGCGTCACCGTGTCGGCCTCGCGCGTGGTGCGCCATTCGAAGAAGAGCGTGGAAAAGCCGCGCGAATAGATGAGCCGGTGCGAAGAGGCTTCGAACACCTTCAGGAAATAGTTGCCATAGCCAAAGGTGTCGATCAGGTGGGTGCGGGAACCGCCCCAGTGGGGTTCTTCGATCAGTTCCCCGAACGACCAGATCTCCTGCCCGTGGTTGCCAGTATGGTAATAGTCGAGCCGCATCGTCCGGGGCTCGAACCAACGGTCGAACTGCGCCGCGGCCGGTACCGCTGCCAACAGCATCAAAAACACAACGAACTTCCTCATTATGATATGATCTTGAAGTATCTCTTTCCGCAAAGGTAGCCATAATCCTCACATAAATCATCCCCGGAAAGATCCGGGAAATTTGGTTATCTTTGAATCACTTACCGAACAGATATGGCAGAGAAAGCACAAGGTACCTATCGCCAGCGTCAGCAGCAACACGACTCCGGCAGCGGGGAGAAATCCCCGTCGAAAGGGCTCTTCGCTGAGATCGCGGATTTCCTTGGCACATTGTTTCGCCTGCCTTTCCGCATGGTGGTGCGATATTTCCGCCACGAGCTTACCGAGGCGCTGAAGAACGATCTGCGGATCTATCTCCTGCTGTTGGTGGTAGCGGGGCTGGTGATGCTCTTTGGCGTGGTGATGTGGTTCACGGTGGCGGTGTTGGCAGGCGTCTGGGCGTGGGAGCACGGCTTTTCGCTCACCCTGTCGGTGCTGATCTCTCTCGGCTTCCAGGCTGGGGTGATCCTGCTGACCCTTCTCTTCGGATGGCTCCTCGCGCGGCGCCGCCGTACGGGCAAGCTGCTGCGCGACCTGCGCGAGGCCGCCCGCCAAGAAGAAAGCTGACCCTCACCTTCCCACCCACCTTTCTAGCAACGTGTCGAGCCACGTCTGCGGCAGCCACGACAGCCAGCGGATCGTGGGATTCCTGTTGATGACATACAGCCGCTGCGGACGGCGCGCCGTCAGGGCTTTCCGTACGGTACGGGCCATGGCCTCCGGTGGCACCACACGTCCCACCCGCTCTCCCGTCATTGCCAGGAAACGCCCGTACCACTCCTTGTAACGACTGCGTTCGTGCGGCATGGGGAGATCCCCCATCTCCCGCATCAGGGGCGTGTCGATGGCACCGGCACGGACGAGACTCAGCGACACCCCCAGCAGCGCCAGCTCCTGCCGCATCGAAATGCTGAACGCCTCCATCGCCACCTTCGAGGCGGGGTAAGGCTGAAAAAGTGTGGGGAAACGCACGCCGCACGTGCTCACCTGCACCACCCGCCCCTGCAACGCCACCAGGTCGTCGAGGAAGATGCTCACCGTCAGCACCGCCGCCCGCGTGTTCACCCCCACGATGCGGTCGAAGAGCTCCTGTGTCAGCTCCGAGACGGGATGGAAGAAAAAAATGCCCGCATTGTTGACAAGGTATTTCACACGGATGCCTTCGTGCCGCAGCCGTTCTCGCATTTGCCGTAACGCCCCCTCACCGGAAACGTCTGTCACCACCGGCACCACCTTTTCGTCATCTCCGTAAAGGGCGGTTATCCGTTCCGAGATATCGGCCGCCACTACCCGCTCTATGTCCGGCAAGGTGAGAGCCATCGACACCAAAGCGTGCCCTACCCCGCCCGCCGCACCGGTGATCAGGACAGCCGTATGTTCCTGCTTTTCCATCAGGGTATGTTCTTGACCATTTCATCAAAGATAAGGATTCCCTATCTTTGAAGAAAAAGCCATGACGATCGAACATGTCA
>Ga0256835_1000999_pt1 | contig 18094 bp, 14 predicted proteins | sample PIR30metaG_FD_185972 | JGI IMG/M metagenome (GOLD analysis project Ga0256835, IMG submission 185972) | Hydrothermal vent microbial communities from East Pacific Rise, Pacific Ocean - PIR-30 | ecosystem: Environmental > Aquatic > Marine > Hydrothermal vents | place: Pacific Ocean: East Pacific...
AAGAGTTGACGACCTTCCTAGTGGAAAAGACCCTGGAACCGCTGGTCAAAAACCGAAGCTCCGAAGAGCTGCTCCAACTCAAGGTGATCGACACGGCGATGGGAAGCGGCGCCTTCCTGGTCGCGGCTATCAACTATCTGGCGCGTGTCTATGGGCAGAAGCTCATCGACGAGGGAATCGACGAAGACGGCATCATGGACGATGACGAGTTTATGCAGTACAAGCGTCTCATCGCCGAACACTGCATCTACGGGGTGGACCTCAAGCCGACAGCCGTGGAGCTGGCGAAGCTCTCCATCTGGCTGACCACCTTTGCCAAAGACCGTCCGCTGACCTTCCTCGACCACCGTCTGCGCACGGGCAACTCCCTGGTGGGCGCGTGGCTGGAAAAAGAGGTGGTCTTCAGCTCTCCCCGAGCCCTCAAAGGCAAAAAGCTCAACTCCCTCTATTTCGTCCCCAAAGAAGCCCTCGCTCCCAGCAAGAAGCTCCACTCCAAAGAGCATCAGGAGAGACTCAAAGCCCTGCAAAAGAAAAATCAGGAGGAGTACATCCCCGCCATTATCAACCTCCAGACGACCAACCTGGTAGAGCAGGATATCGACCTGGGGTTCATCGAGTCGCTGGTGCGCCACCGTATGCACGAGCTGAACGAAGAGGAGTGTAGCGCCGAAGATGTCAAGCTCAAGGCCGCACTCTTCGAGGCGGAGCGGGAGAGTGGCGGTGCCTTCGACAGGCTCAAGCGCTATATGGATCTTACTTGTGCGGTGTGGTTTTGGGAGAGTGAGGAGATCCTGCCGCCCCATTCGGTGGAGCTTTATGATATCCGCAAGTATCTTTTTGGCCAGGAGCTCTATTTTGGCACCAGCGAGGAGCGCATCGAGGCGATACTCCAGGAAGCGGAGCGTATCGCTAAAGAGCAGAACTTCTTTCACTGGGAGCTGGAGTATCCTGAACTCTACTTCGACGAAGAGGTCAAGCGCCTGGACAATCCTGGATTTGATACGGTGGTGGGGAATCCGCCGTGGGATATCGTCAAGCCAAACAGCCAGGAGTTTTTTAGCAACTTCGACCCCTATTTCCGAGACTATGGCAAGCAGGAGGCGTTAAGGGCTATCAAGTCGCTATGTGAAGATGAGAGCATTGACAGAGAGTGGCAGCGTTATCAGCTCTTTTTTGAAAAGGCTTCGGTCTATTTCAAAACCCACTATCCCTATCAGTACAAGGGTGATCTCAATACCTACAAACTCTTTACCGAAAGGAACTTCTCGCTGCTTAAAAACGGTGGAGAGTTTGGAATCATCATCCCGAGCGGATGGTATACCGACGAGGGCTCGATGATGCTGCGAAAGCTCTTTTTGGAGCAGAGCCGCATCAATTTTCTGTTCAGTTTTGAGAACAAAGGCAAAAAGTTTTTCCCGATACACGCGAGTTTAAAGTTCATTCTCCTGAGTGCCAAAAAAGGAAGCACGACCTACACCTTCCCCGCACAGTTTATGATGCACGATGACAAAGAGCTCTATGAGCATGAGAAGTTCGTCCATATCGACAAACGGCTCATCGAGAAATTCAGCCCCGACACGCTCTCTATCAACGAGTTTCAAAACCAGGAAGATATCGACATCGCTACGAAAATCTATGACGATCATCCGCTGCTTGGGGAGAAGCTTGAAGATAACTGGAATGTGAAGTTCAAACGAGAGTTTGATATGACAAATCATTCGTATCTTTTTAAAACACAAGAGCAGCTGCAACCAGGCATACGCTATCTGCCTCTTTTTGAAGGCAAGATGTTCCATCAATTCTATGACAAGTTTGAAGAAGGGCGCTACTGGATAGCCGAAGAGGATGGACGGGAAGCGCTGACAAAAGCCAATACGGATGAAGTCAATGAAGATTATAGATATTATCGAGTAAGTATTAGAGACATTGCAAGGAGTACAGATAGCAGAACCTGTTTAGGAGCTGTATTGCCTCCTAATATTTTTTTAGGAAACACTATTCATTATACAATTATCGAAGAGAAGGTTTCATTGTTTTTTATTGCCTTGATGACATCTTTTTCTTTAGAGTTTGTGCAAAGAAAGAAAGTTGCATCGCATTTAAATCAAAGTGTTATGAAAACATTACCTATCCCTCGCTTGAATGTAGGTAATATGCATTTTGATGCTTTGGTTCCAAGAGCTTTGCGACTGGTCGCAACAGGCAACGAATATGCCGACCTGTGGAACGAAGTAGCCCCGGAGATCGACTTTGCCTCTCTCAACACTCAAAACGCACCACTGGGCTACCCCAGCCAGGTGGACTTCGCCCGATGCGGCCCAGAGTGGAGCCCCGACTACATCATCGAAGGCAAGACCGACACCGCCAACCGCTTCGACATCGCCGACCGCGCCCAACTCCGAGCCGAGATCGACGCCATCGTCGCCCACCTCTACGGCCTCAACCGTGAAGAGATGAGCTACATCCTCGACACCTTCACCGCCCTGCGCAACGCCGAAGAACGGGAGTTTGGAGAGTTTAGGAGTAAGCGGATGGTGTTGGAGGAGATGGAGAGGTTGGAGGAATCAAGACAAAAGGAAGGACAAGCATGAAAACAATATCTATTTTCAATAACAAAGGTGGTGTAGGAAAAACTACCCTTACTTATCATTTGGCTTGGGCTCTGTCTGAAATGGGGCATAAAACATTAATTTTCGATTTGGATCCGCAGTGCAATGTCACAATTATGGCGATGAAAGAAGAGACCATACATGATATATGGGTAAAAGAGGATTCATTTATTGAAGACTATAAAAGGGCAAGAGACAATATGCCTTCGAAAGAATACGATGATATGTTTGCTGACTCAAGGTCTATCCACTTTTTACTAAAGCCAGCAGAAGATGGTGTGGAGTCAGATTCCTTATCAAAACCCTATCCTTTGAACCCGAACTTGGGAATTATCCCTGGTAGACTGACAATGCACCTTTTTGAGGACAAAATATCGAAAATATGGAGCGATGTATACCGAGGTGAACCTCAGGCTATTAGAATTGCTACAAAAATAAGAAGCTTGGCATTGAAGTATGCGGAGCAATATGATTACGAATATGTCATTATGGATACATCTCCAAGCCTGGGCGCTTTGAACAAGGTTGTTATCTCGACGACAGACTACTTCATGATACCTGCAATGCCAGATCTTTTTTCACTGTATGGAATCAGGAATATTGGAGGTGCATTAAAAGAATGGAAAAAAGAATTCGAAATGATTATGCACTTTTTGTCGGAAGAGAAGCGATCTGCGTTTCCAAAATCATTTATCAAACTTCTTGGTTATACGATCTACAATGCGAAAAAATACACTTCTGCCACAAATAACGACTGGAATTTGGCAAGAGCTCATTACCATTATGCCCAAGAGATACCAAAAACAATAGAGAAATATATCGATGAGAGCATCTGGAACAATATCCCTCAAGAGATGCTCGAAAAACCTATTGGTGGCACGGCTATTATGCATACGCACAATACATTACCAAATATGGCACAAAAGTACCATGTTCCAATTTGGCATGTGCCAGAGCAAAGCATTGAAGAGGAGGATGCAAGTACTATTCGTGGTAACAGAAGGTTTTATGAAGAAACGAAAGATAAATATCAGGAGTTTACCAGAGACCTGTTGAGCAGAATTGATCTTTTAGGGGAATAGTCATGGATGAAATCCTTGCTTTATTTGATGACAAGAAAGCTGAAATTGAAATGTTGAGGAAGCAAGTTCATGACTTTTTTGAACTTGATGAAAGGCTAAACCAGGCACCATTCCCCATAGTTCATTCCGTAAAAAGCAGAGTAAAGAACAGGGATCACCTCAAAGAGAAGATAGAACGAAAGGGTGATATTACTACAGACAATTTCTTTGAAAAAATAACGGACTTGGCAGGTGTTCGTGTTTTACACCTCTATCAAGATCAATTCAAAGTGATCCACGAAGTCATCATGGAGAAAATCGAAGAGAAACATGATTGGGTATTGGGTGAAACTCCCAAGGCATATACATGGGATCCTGAATCAAAACAGTTTTTTGAAGAGCTTGGGTTAGAGGTTGAGCAGAAGGAAAGTTTCTATACCAGCATTCATTATTTGGTCAAACCACATGAGCTCTTTCCGTTCTATTGTGAAATACAAGTTCGCACATTATTTGAAGAAATATGGGGAGAGATAGATCACAAGATCAATTATCCTACTCCCACGACTAATGTGGCATGTAAAGAGCAAATTCGTGTTTTAGCGAAACTGGTAGGTGCCGGTTCCAGGTTGGCTGATTCGATTTTCAGAAGCTATGATGAAGATCACGAAGAATGAAATACACTAAACGAAACATCAAATACTATCTCTATTCCCATAGAAGCAAAGTTACCAACACCTGCAACTATTGGTACGAAACGGACGATGCCTATTTCATCGCCGAAAGACCCACTCCGGCAATTTTGAGACACAAGCCAAGAAAGACCTCAGAGATTCCGTCGCCTGTCATCGAAAACCCCTGGCAAAACTGGGAGAGCGATGATATCCAGCAGATCACTACTGCAAAAGGGTTGCCCTTCAATCTTTTGAAAACCACAAATGGGGACATCGTCTCCGAGCGGGAAGATATCGCCTTGCTCGAAGCCTATCACTACCTGATCGAAAACTTCGACATCTCGCGCTCTTTTGGCATGAACACCGTCAACAGATGGCACAAGATAATCTTTGACGAGATCTTTCCTTTCGCGGGAGAGTATCGGACCGTAGAGATGAGCAAGGACGGGGGCAGCGAAGAGGCGTGGACATGGAGAGTGGAGTTTCTAAGCGGCTTGCCTCAGTTGGATGCCGACATCAAGCGGGTGAGCGGGACTGACTATGACTCACTGGAGGAACTCTGCGATGATCTGGCGAAGATCATGGCGGATTTTCTTTTTATCCATCCCTATAGAGAAGGCAACGGCAGACTGAGCCGACTACTCAATGACATTCTGCTGGCGAAAAATGGCTTTCCGATGATCGGAATGGATATGAAAGAGAAAGAGGACTACATCAGGCGTGTCCAGGCGGGATATGCCCAAGACTACAGGCCGTTGGCGGAACTGATCTGCGAGAAGGTCAATGAGAAGATTTAGAGATTACATCGTAATGGGCAGTCAGTTTCTTCTTGGTGATCTTCGAGCCTTCGATCTTGGCCGAAGAGTAGACTGCATCGACAATCATTCGCTTCCGTTTCGCAGGGGAACTGAAATACTGATTGCTTGTAGAGATGGTGCGTTTTTTCATAGAAGTATTCATAGTTAAATTATAGTGTAATACAATTAATCGGAGAGGAGAGTTCCCATGCAACCATTCAGCTTCAACGAGAATGTCCAAAAAAGTTACAAGAGATATATCAATACAACCTTCCCTATAAAAAGTAGAGAAATATATCAAAGTTTTTCCAAGCAGATAGAGCGAAATGAGCTTATTTGGAAAGGGCCCTATATCTCTTTGTCATCGGAGTTCAAAGAGGGGCTGAGTACGAAAGAGCTGCTGGAGAAGGGACTCATCCATCAAGATACCTACAAGATTTTCGAGGGATGGAGGCTGCGCTACCACCAGGAGCTGGCCTTTCATTCGATAGCCTCGTTTCACAATACCATCGTGGCCACGGGAACAGGCTCGGGAAAAACCGAAGCCTTTTTGATCCCTATCATCGACTACTGCATCAGGCATCGCGGGGTGACGGGAACGAAGGCGTTGCTGCTCTATCCGATGAACGCCCTGGCGAACGATCAGCTTGGTCGTATCAAAGAGTTCCTCAGAGGTACGGGAGTGACTTTCGGCATCTATACGGGGACGACCCCCAAAGAGGGAGGCGATAACCAGGGGATATCTGAATTCATAGCCAGTAGGAAGGATATCCAGGAGAAAAGACCCGATATCTTGCTGACCAACTATTCGATGCTCGAACTGCTTCTGACCCGAAGAGAAGACAAGGTGCTTTTCGAAGACAGACAGCTCAAATTTCTGGTGCTTGACGAAGTGCATACCTATACGGGTGTGCTGGGCACGGAGGTGGCCGCACTGCTGCGTCGTCTCAAATCCCATACGGGAACGATAGGCTCCCTGACCTGTGTGGGGACATCGGCGACGATAGAAAAAGGCGAAGGCGGTGACCCCAAGGAGAAGATCTGTCAGTTCGCTTCAAATCTTTTTGGCGAATCGTTTAGCCCCGATCATGTCGTGGAGGAGCACTACAAGGCGAAAACCAAGAGCGCGAAGCTCTACGAGCCTGATGTGCCGCGGGATTTTGAATATGAAGTACTCGAAAGACTACTTACGGGCCAGGGAGACAGTGCGCTGCTGGAAGAGAGCGTACGGAGACTCTGTGGGGTCTTGATGAGAGATGAGGCAGGCAGTGTCGACCTGATGAAAACCTTCAGATCAAACCGTCTCTTCAGTCTGCTGGAAGATGAGCTCCAAGCTCCGATGAGTGTGGAAGAGCTGGTGGCCAAGGTGAAAGACGAATTGCCGAGTCGCAGGGGATTGAGTGACGAAGATGTTGCCAGGGAGATCGAAGCCTATATCACCCTGGCGTCGCTTGTGGAAGACGACGGAAAAGAGAAGCTCGTTCTGCCCAAGCTCCACAACTTCTATCGGGGTTTGAACAATATTCAACTGTGTACGAATCCCGCCTGTAATACCTTTATGGAACAGGGGACGGACACCTGCCCCAAATGTCATGCGAAGTCCCTGACTTTCGAGACCTGCCGTACCTGTGGAGAGTCTTTCTTGCGCGGATACTATAAAGATGAGATCGATATCAGCCAGCTCCATTTTACGCAGCTGTTTCCCACTGAGTCGTTCGATGCAGATCCCCGTACACTGCACCTGAGCCACAACAGTGTCCTCAAAGAGAACGACCTGGGAAAAAACGATATCCGCTCGGGGTGCTTCTGCTCGAAGTGCAACACGATCAGCACCAACATGGACCTCTGTGATGAGATCTGTGTGAATAGCGACTGTAACGGCATCATGAAACCCATCACTATCGTCGTGGGCAACCCGAAAAAGCCTGGGGTGATTACCAACTGCCCCGCCTGTGGGGATTATATCGGCGGGGGGCGGGATATCGTCACGCCGCTTACGACCTTCCAGGCGCCGACGGTATCGATGCTGACCAAGGCGATGTTCGACAATCTGGATGAGGATGAAAAGCGCCTTTTGATCTTTGCGGACAACAGGCAGGATACGGCGTACCAGGCAGGGTACATCAACGACAAAATCAATGAGTTTATCGTCAGACAGCTGATCTATCAGGTCGTCAGAGAAAACGACGGCATTCCGTTAGACAGGCTTGGGGCGTTGGTATATCAGAGGGCGTTGGAGCTGAAAGTCGAACCGAAATACCAAAATGAGTATCAAAAAAAGCAGAAGATCGCCCAGTATGACTTTCTCTGTTTCGAAACCTTCTGCACCAACAAAGGGGCGCGTACCTCTTTGGAAGGTTTGGGACTCATACAGGTCGATTATGAGCAACTAGGCAGGATAAGAGAGAGTGCATATTGGTCAGAGTTTTTGAGTACCTCCGACCTGGATGAAGAGACGGCGTTGAATTTTGTCGCTTCGGTACTGAACATCTTACGCTATCAGCAGGCGGTCGACTATCCGCTCTATCGATGGAAACGATACAAAAGCAACAGCAAATTTACCGAATTGAGAGACCAGATAGAAAGCGATGACTTCAAACTGCCCAGAGACAACTACTTCACGCCCAAGGGGATGGAGAAGGAGTATCGGTCAGCTACGGAGGATAAGTACTACAAAACCATCAATCTCTTTAACGACAAGGGTACTCCTTCGAGCTTGCAGGCATACGCGAACAAAGTTATCGAGGACAAGGCAGCTGCTAAAGAGTCCTTGAGCCTGCTCAAAGATTTATTGGTGGAAGAAAGCATTCTCAAACCAGCCATTATCGGTAGCGCTCCCAACGATACGATCGAAGTCTACCAGTTGGACCCAGGATTCATCACACTGACTACGAAAAAAGAGGTCTTCGAGTGTGACACCTGCTTGCAAAAGAGCAGTTTCTCCGCTCATGGCAAATGTACCAAGTATCGGTGCAAAGGTACGTTGGTCCCGTATACACCTGATGAAGAGAACTACTTTACGCAAATCTATAAAAGCGAAAGAGTCAGCAGAATCAAGTCGGCCGAGCACAGTGGACAGATCTCGGCTACCCAGCGGGAAGCGTATGAAGAGCAGTTCAAGAAAGGAAACATCAACCTCCTGGTCTGTACGCCCACGATGGAATTGGGGGTCGATATCGGCGATCTTCCGACCGTCTTCATGATGAACATTCCTCCCAAACCTGCGAACTATGCCCAGCGCTCGGGACGTGCGGGAAGGGCGGAACGGATGTTCTCGGTCGGAACATACTCTTCACTGTCTCCTCACGACAGCTACTACTACAACAATCCCGCCGAGATGATCCGAGGGGAGATCACGACGCCCTTGTTCAGGCTCGACAATCCCGCCATCATCAAGCGGCATATTCGCTCCATTGCCCTGGAAAAGTCGGAGAGCAGTTTCCCAATGTTCCTGATCGATATGCTAGACGGGACGACACTCAAAAAAGACCTGGAGATCTTTACAGAGATTCAACGCAGGAAAGAAGAGTTTGTCGAAGAGATATACAGAGTCTTTGAGCATAGCAGAATCCCCTGGTTGTCCCAAGAGGCCATAGAAGATATTCTTAGCAGTTTTATGAGTGATCTTGAAAGTGCGCTTCAGCCCTATTTTACGACTTTGAATAACCTCTATACAAGATTCCAAAAGCTCCACACACTGTTGGGTGATCCTCTCAATCGAATGGATAAGAACCAAAAGAAAAACCTGGAGTATGAGCGCAATAGGATAAGAGATAAACTCTATAAGATGACAGAAGATCCGAATGAAGCCTATACCATGCGTGTCTTGGCACAATACGGCTTTTTGCCTTCGTATGCTTTCCCTACGAACATGCTTCAACTGGATGCCTATGACTTTGAAACACCCATACAAAGAGACAAAGACATAGGCATCAATGAGTTCGCACCTGGCAATCTCGTGTATGTGGCGGGTGGGAAATATGAAGTCGTCTCAGTCGGTTTGGACAGTTCCCTGGAAGAAAAATTCGCCCGCTATAAAATATGCAAAAAATGTGGGCACAAGATGTTCGAAGATATCGATTTGATCGAAGAGTGTCTCCAGTGTGGCAGTGACAATCTGGATGAGAAGCTCTATCTTGAGCCCCAGGTTCTCTATGCCAGGAGGTTCTCGCCCATCAAGGCCAGTGAAGATGTCCGAAAGAGAAGGCGTTTCAATGTGCAGCGTGAAGCGGTCGACAGTGGAGGTAACAAACAGGTCGTCAATATCAATGGTATGCTTTTGACTTATCAAAAGGGGAGTGAGATCGTCAGTACCAACTATGGCCCCTATTCGGATGAAGGCGAGAGTATGGGCTTTGCGCTCTGCGACAAGTGCGGCTTTTCTCTGGATCTGAGCAGTCAGCAGAGTCATGACCGATCTTTGGAAATACATGCCAAGAGTGCCTGTGACGGTCGATTCGAATACAACATCGATCTGCTTTCCCGTATCCATGCCGATGCCATCACTATGCAGATGCCTCTGCCTGAAGAGATTGGCCTGGAGTATCTGACGACACTTTTGCATAGCTATCTGATCGCGGCAGCAATCTACTTTGAAACCGATCCGAATGAGTTGAGGGGCTTTATCCAGGAAGTACCGACGCCACAAGAAGAAGAGATGTACAAAATCGTCATTTACGACTCTACTTTGGGCGGGAGTGGAGTGCTCAAAGAGTTTGTGGAGAACATCTCGGAGATTTCAGCCAAAGCCCTTCAACTCCTGGATGAGTGTAGCTGTGAAAAAGCGTGCTACAAGTGTTTGAAAACTTACTACAACCAGCGTGATCATGAAAAGTTGGACAAGCGTTTGGTCAGAGTGACGCTTCAGGCTTTTGCCGAAGCGGGGCGCTATAACATCCAGGACGTTTCCCAGGAAGAGTATAAAAAGCTAGTCAAACCGCTCTCAAAATCCGAAATCGAAGAGATCAGCACTCTCGTAGAAGGAGAAGAGACACCGATAGAGAGAATGCTGCGTGAAGCGATAGAAAAGTCGGGACTGCCTATACCAGTGATGCAGTATGAGATGTTTGACGGTGATCGGCTCATCACCAAGCCAGATTTCGCATATCCCGAAAAGAAAATAGCCATTTTTGCCGATGGGTTTTTATATCACAAATCGAAAGAGTCGTTTGAGCGAGACAGAAATATAGATCGTTGGCTTCAAAAGAACGGCTGGATTACGCTTCGTTTCCCTGGGGGGTTGATCTACCGAAATGTTCAGTTGTGTGTCAATGATATAGAGAAATTTTTGGAAGTATGAATAGTATTTGAAGGTGATATTATCAAGATTTCGCCGTGTTCTGCTACTCTGGATTTTGATTCGACCAGTTTCGTCATTTTTCTATATCCCTTTTTTGTAACAGAGTAAACAGAGGCTGATTGATAAAATAGACATCTCTTCCCTTCTTTACGCTTTTGAGTATCCCGGTCTCCTCCTCGATCGCCCGTAAATAACCGCTGGCCGTCTTGCGTGTCACCCCCAGCTCATCGACCAGAAAACCGATTTTGGTGTATGGGTGTTTGAAAAGCAGTTCCAGCAGGTCTTTGGAGTAGAGCTTGGGGAGTTTGGTCCGCAGCGCCTCTTTGATCCGCTGGACCAGCCGCTGGATCTCTTCGATCAGTTGGATACTGCTTAGCGAAGTCTCCCTGACACCTTCGAGCAGATAGAGTATCCACCCTTCCCAATTGTCATCGGTTCGCACTTCGGCCAACAATCGGTAGTAGTCCGCTTTGGTTCGTATGATGTACGAGCTCAGATACAAAACGGGAACGTCGAGCAGGCCGTAGAGAATGAGATAGAGAATATTGAGTATTCGACCCGTTCTGCCGTTTCCGTCGTAAAAGGGGTGAATCGATTCGAACTGATAGTGGATGATCGCCATTTTGACCAGAGGATCGTAATCGTCGAGGGCGGGATCGTTGATGTAGCGTTCCAGATTGTCCAGGAGTGCGACGATGGTATCGTAGTCCTGTGGCGGCAGATAGACCGTCTCGCCCGTGCGGTCGTTTCTAAGAGCGGTCCCCGCCTGCCTGCGGATACCCGCATCGTTCTCTTCGAGGATTTTCTGCACTTCGACAATGTGACGGATAAGCAGGAGCCTGTCGGATCGGACCAGTTCGTATCCTCTGTAGAGCGCTTCACGATAGCGTTTGACCTCTTTGGCCGCCTGCGAAATATTGCCACTGCCGACCATCGAACGGTAGAGTTCATCGTGTGTGGTGACGATGTTCTCTATTTCGCTGCTGTCTTTGGCCTCCTGCAAAGCCAGGGCATTGATAAGAATGGATTGATCGGGGATGGAGCGGGCCGTTCCCTTGAGCTCCGCCAGGGCCTTGTTGGCTTCCAGAGCTTTTTTGAGAATCGCTTTGCTTTCGATATCACGACTGAGCGGCAATGTGGGCGGAATATAGGGCTCCATGACTCATCTTTATCTCTATGTGAGTTAGTATGGGACCATTTTACCCGTATTTGTCTTATATGTATAGAAAATATAATTTTTTACCCATATTTTGCCTTGAGAGTTTTATATAGTCTTTTTTTCAATGACACTGGTGACAGGTGACAAAAAGACAATGTTTTTCCTACGCAGCGAAAAATGGACACGCATTGGTTCTCGTGACTGTCGAGTGACAAAGTGACCTTGGCACAAACGATAGCGACAGACGATTGTCCGCTCCTTTCGAGAGTAACGGATCGTCTGTCACTGTCACATTGTCACCCAAAGTCGGAATAGGTGAGAAATCGTTTGTCCGACCTATACTTTGTGAGTTTCAACAGTTCGTCATACTCTTGGCGGCTTAGATGTAAGGAACGGTAGAGTTCCCGATGAGGAATTCTGCCTGTAGGATTGGCCAGCTCCTTGATCTTCTTTTCCAACTTGAGTAGATTGTTTTCATCCCTGCGGTCTTTTTTGACTCCCAAGATTTCGTCGATCAGAGCGTCATATCCTTCGATAAGATAGCGCATGAAGCCGATACCGAGGGATACGGTGCTCTGTTCGACTGTATCGAGCCATTTCTGCTGTTGCCAGCACTTGAGATAGTGCAGTGTCAGTATGATCGCATTGAGGTTTTGTATGGTCCGCTTGAAGATATCGGCGATGTCGGTCTCTCTGAGTTCTTCGCTACGAGTATATATCTCTCGCTCGAAGCGGGTATATTCTTCGTTGTTCCTGGGCATCGATGGTTTTACCATCTCCGAATATTTCTGTGCGTATGCGAGAAGAGATTCCACCTCACTGTGGATGCTCTCCTGGGTACTGTAAGGAATATCGTAAGACTCTGGTCGATCTTCAAAGGCACGGGTCAATGGGTTGTAGAGAAGAATACAGCGGTTGAGCAGGCCTCCTTGAAGGTGGAACATCAATGTGCTGCGACCCATCATACGGATGTTGGAGTTTCCGTAAAAGTGCAGGCTGATTCCGTCGATGATCAAGTCTCCGCTCGGACCGAGGTCTTTTTTGTAGTTGGGTTGCACCAGTGTCGATCTGCCGTAGCTCTCTGTGATGAAGATCATGAGCGAGTCCTCTTTTTTCCGCATCTTGTTGCTGATCTCACCCAGGCGCGGATATTGGGCCTTGGTGGTTTCAAAAGCCCGATAGGTTGCCTGGGGAGTCACGTCAGTCGTATGGATACAGTGAAACGATTTCGGTGGGATTTTGTCGTCGCTGTCTATTCGCATCGCATCGTGCAGCTGCTTTCGTTCGTTTTGGAGTTTCATAATGGGGTTGAGGAGCAGGTCGAAACTTTGGTTGGCCGCGCTATCTTTTCCTCCGCCAGAGGGGCTGAGGTCAAAAAGATAAAAAGATGTTCCCCTGAGTCCGCCGTAGGCCAATACATAGGAGAGGTCGAGCAGGGCGATAGCCGAGATCTGCATATAGCTGCTGACCGTGTGTCGATGAATCGTTTCGACGACATTATCCAGGAGATTGATACCGAATAGATAGGGGGTATCTTTCCGATTTTTTTGTTGAAAAGTGCGATCTGTTGCATTTGATTGTTGGTTTTCAAATTCATTGATAAGCATGATTCACCTCCATTTTTGGAAAAAAAAGATTTCGGTCGCAGTAATGAAGCAGTCTATGGACGAATGACAACGTACCATTCTGCCAGAGAAAGAGGGCATCGGTGAGGTCGAGCTTCCCATCGGGTACGATGATGCCGTTCTCTTTGAGAAAGGCTCTGAGATTTACTACTTTGACATGTTTGGCTGTATGTTCCACCTGCTGAGCCAACCTGGACATACATTGAATTCCTGCGTTGCTTTTCTCTCCCGTGTCAGGAAGAAAGTAGACATATCGTCCCTCCATCAAACGGAGTTCTCTGTCATTGAATGACAGGTAATTGGCCGTAGGGATCATGAGAAAGTTAAACGTCGTTATCTCGTCGTAATCGAGCAAAATAGCGGAAAGTAGATCGTGATGGCCTTCGATAACAAAAAGGGGTAAAAGCTTTTCGTTATCACGGTAGATGCACTGATGGTTGGGGTGCGTTCCTTTGTAGGTGACCCACTTTCCGTTTCGGTACTTTCTGCGTTTTATGGAGATCATTCGGCCTTCGTAGTCGTAGATTATGACGATAAGTGTTTGGTTGTTCTCATCCCAGGCGGTTGTTTCCTTGAAGAGGGCTTTCGCCTCATTCGATGCTTCATTGTAAAGCCACAAGGGGGCGATCTTGAGACACTCCTCCCTGTAGGGAAGATATTCGAACGTCTCAAGCGAAGGGTCGAGCGTATCAAGATACTTGGACATTCGTTCGATAGCTTCCGTATCCTTCTGAATATCGAAGTTTTTGTCAGCTCCTGAGAATAGCTGAGGGGTTGTGATACTGAAGTTTCGGGGATCAGGCAGATGCATGATACACCCCCAGGCAAGTGGCTACATATTCAAATGCTTCTTGAAAGCTGAGGCCGTAGTAATCCTGAAGCAGATCAAAAATATCGCCTCGCCAGCCTGATCCAAAGTCCTTGATTTTTCCGTGTCGGTCTACTGAACAGCTGGGAGTCCGCTCTTCAGGACGCAGCTTGAACATTCCGCTACGGTTGACTGAATAACCGAGATGGCTGATAAGTGCCAGTACTGTTTCCCGATCGAGCATGGATTTGACCGTGGCAAGATTATTGCTGTCGATCATGAGGAACTCCTTCCCTTCCACCAGTAAAACAGTCCATGATGTATGGAGCAGAATTGATGGCTGGATAGACTTTGATCGTGAAGATTGCACCGTGTTTGAGCACTCTGCATGGATATCCAGTAGCTCGGTCGTAACCGATCTGAGTATCACAGAGCCTGTCGGCTTCCTCTTTTGACATAAAAGGAATTTTTCCATCGGGGAAGAGTGCCTGAAAAACATGGTGCAACTCTACACCGTCTGAGTGCTTTTTGTAGGGGTATGTATCGATATCCGTTTCTGGTGGAGTGTCGGAGAGGATACGACTGGCTCGGTATCGGCACGCATCAAACCTCTGTTCTTCCCTAGATGCGAACAAGGAAGGAAGAAAGTGAGGAGTATAGGTCTTTTCATCCTTTCTGTATGCTTTCAGACTATTTTTCATTTTTGTCTCCTTGTAGGTTCAGTCGCTTGATAAGATATTTGACGATGGCACTTCTCTTGTTTTTGAAGTGATCATCGAGAAAATCAATGAAATTCCATAGCTGATTCTCTTCGATCTCTTCGATATATCCGAAGTGTCTCAAACGATAATCTTTTTGTTCACCTTGATGAAACATTGTAAAATGGTAGTCAGCCACATCAATGCCGTTTTCCATAAGAAAAAACAGTGCCTTATCCCGATCAATCTGTAGCAAGACTTCAACTTCATTCATGAGCTTTCTCCTGCCGACCTATGTTGGCCCTTTTTCTGCCTTTTAGCCACGCTTCAACTTCATCCAAAGGCCAGGCAATTGTTTTTTTACTCAACTTAATCGGTTGAGGAAAATCACCTTTTCCAATCAAGTAGTAGAGAGTACTTTGTGGCAAAGTTGTCAATTCCATAACTTCGTTCTTCCTAAGTAGCTTTGTTGCCATAATTAGATCCTTTTTTTGGTATTTGAAGGCCTTCAGAACGCATTGTAAAATAGTGGGAATGTTAAGAAAATAGGAGAGAAGATAGAAAAAGGGGGTTCCGTAAAGATTTATCTATTCTTAGAGATACAGATTAGATTATCGTGATTTCTCGGGAGGAAAGACGCTGAAGAAATGCAGAATATCATCAAAAGTGAAGTGTAGGATTATTCGATCAGGAGTAGCGTTGATTTTAACGATACGATCCCATGAGGCTTCAATGGTCTCGTCATACCCACGTTCAATGAAATCGTCTATGCTTGTATATTCTACTTTACATGAGGTCCGTAGATGCAGTGATACAAGTTTGATAGCATATTTGGCGGCTGATGTCTTGGTCAGTTGGAAATGTTTAAAGAGGTAACTGTAGATAAAGCGTATGAGAACCTTCGTCAAGGGGCAAATATCAGGCAGTACGCTCCGAAGTGAGGGAATCTCTTTTTTCATATAATATTGCTTGGCTGGGATATTCCGCCGCTTGGCTTCAAGCTCGTAGCTGGCATTACCAAGAGCGTCATCTGAGATATTTGAAAAGTTCTCTATGGTCACCAGAGGATTTTTTTGTATAGACCAATATTCATAGATCTTTTTATTGCAAAAGAGTTCGATTTCATTCCTGAATTTCCTGTTCTCATAGGGTATAAAGAATCTTTCATTTTCATCAAGCCTAGTTTTGCACTTACATGCTAATACATGGGCATAAGTGTCAACATGATCAATAGGATAGCGAATAAGAATGTTGTATATGCCCGCTCTCAGTGTACCGAGATCAAATAGAATATCACGAGTAGAAATTTGTATGGCATGCTGAGCTGAAAAATAGTATTGAACTTCTTTCTTCGTGACGCTACCGTCTGAGTATGTTATTATTTTTTCTCTATTTTCTCTTTCTTTGTAGAGATTGAAGGCTTTTTGTGAGAGAATCAGTAAGCGCATCAAATATTTTAAAGCAAGGAGATTGTTATAGCGTAACTCATCATCGCTACATTCTTTTCTCATTTTTTCAGCAATTGTGACAGTGCGGACGATATCTGAAAAAACCTTCTCAGGGGCTTGTTTGGTTTTTGCATGAAAAAATTTCTTATAAAAGTCTCTACATTCATCAGGGCAATCTTTTGTATTTTTGAGGAGATTATCATTGTCCTCTGAAAATATGTTTTTTAAAAAAAGATCAAAACAGTACTCTTCGAATACGCCGCTTTTATGTTTAGACATTTTTATATTCCGAAAGGTTCTCCAGCCAATCAGCCCACCACTGCATGACTTTCCGTCTCTTCTCAAGATATTGGGAACGGTTGTAGGCTTGTTCCGTTTTGTTGCCAACTTTGTGGGAGAGTGCCTTGTCGATCTCCTCATGGGAGAAGTGGCCATACTCGTTGGCAATGGTGCTAAACATCGAGCGTATACCGTGAGAGACAAGAAGATGACCAAAATCGAGGTTTTTGATGGCTACATTGAGGGTATTTTCAGACATTTTTCTTGTTTTGCCTCTGGATGAAGGGAAAATATAGGGGGAGTCTTCCGTAAAGGGCCGTACCTCTTCTAATACTGTCAGTGCCTGCTTTGAAAGTGGGACAATAAATTCCCTGTCACTCTTCATGTCCTCTGCGGGTATTGTCCAAATGCTTTTCTCAACATTGATAGAGTCCCATTTGGCATTGCGAATATTTCCTGGACGTACAGCGGTCAATACGAGAAACTTCAGGGCCATTTTGGTGATATACTCACCGCGATAATGCGGTAGTGCCTTCCAAAAACGTCGTATGTCAGTCGGGTCATGAATGGATCTGAAATGGACGTGTGTATATTTTGGTAGCTCGATCTCTTTGATGATTTCACCTGGAACATTATTGTCTGTCATTTTAAAGAGGATGGCATAATGCCAAATCTTTGTAAGGGTGGAGTGGGTTCTATGTGCTGTCTCATTGGCACCACGAGCAATGATATTGTGTAAAATCTTTCTGATGTCATCGGCTTGTACCTGGTCAATGGGGGTGTCGCCGATAATGGGCAGAATGTCGTTTTTTAGGTGGGCGTGGTATCGGTTGAGTGTCGACTCGGCGGGAACTTTGTTGACCTTGATTGTTCCTGCTTTGATTTTGCTTCTGATCTTCTGTTCGTCAATTATGGTATCGGGAGAATCGTTGCGGAGTTTATCGATATAGTGCTGGGCGGGGTTTTCTGTGCTATTGAGCCAACGGTCTGCCACGTCCCGAACGAGAGGAGAAGAGGGGGACGGGAGGTCTTCCTCTATCTTTTTATTTATCTGCTTTCTTTCTTCAGAGGGATCGATGCCTTTTGCGACCAACTCCCTATAATACTCCCGTTTCTCTCTGGCCTTTTTCAGGGAGACTTCTGGATATGTTCCCAGAGAGAGGAGCTTTTCCTTTTTTTCAAAGCGATATTTAAACCTCCAACGTTTCGATCCGCGTGGGGGCACTTCTATATAGAGGCCATTCCCATCCGAGAGCTTGTAACTCTTTTCTCGGGGTTTGGCGTTCTCTATTTCTTTGCTGCTCAGAGGTTTTGTATAACGTGGCATCGAACCATACTCCGTAGGGGTAACTTGAAAATTCGTAAAGTAAAATTCACGAAGTTACCCCTAAAGTTACCCCTACGAGCTTTAGAAATAGCTGAAAAATATTGGAAATACTTAGAGAGACCTCATGTCCGAATGCTTTGAAAGTGCCGATTTTTCGGGGGTTTTTGGAAAATTCTGGAAGACGTTAAAAATATGGATGGCTCCGGATGCTGGATTCGAACCAGCGACCAAGCGGTTAACAGCCGCCTACTCTACCGCTGAGCTAATCCGGAACAGAGGAAGAACATTTCGTATCCGAAATGTGAGTGGGATT
>Ga0256835_1001000_pt1 | contig 18086 bp, 10 predicted proteins | sample PIR30metaG_FD_185972 | JGI IMG/M metagenome (GOLD analysis project Ga0256835, IMG submission 185972) | Hydrothermal vent microbial communities from East Pacific Rise, Pacific Ocean - PIR-30 | ecosystem: Environmental > Aquatic > Marine > Hydrothermal vents | place: Pacific Ocean: East Pacific...
GGCCGGGTACTCTGGCTGCTGCGCCTGGGAGCGGCCGAGCTGAGCCTGCTGGGGAAGCCGGATCACGCCACGGTACACGCCATGGTAGAGTTGGCCAAGGGCGGACCGGCCGGCCGGGCGGCCGGGTTGGTCAACGGGGTGTTGCGGTCCCTGTCCCGCGGCTGGCGCCAGGTAGCCTTGCCCGCGGTCGCGAACGATCCGGTGGAGCACCTGGCGGTGAAGTATTCCCACCCGGGATGGATCACCGCCGAGCTGGTGCGGCGCCTGGGGGTCGACCAGGCCGAGCTTTGGCTGGCGGCCAACCAGCAACCGCCCCGGCTCACCCTACGGGTCAACCCCCTGCGGGCCACGGCCCAGGAGGTGACCGGCGCCTTGCAGGCCCGCGGCCTGGCCAGCCGGGCGCACCCCTTGGTGGACGGGGCCCTGGTGGTGGACAGCGGCGGCGGGCCGGTGTGGGACCTGCCCGGCTTTGAGCGGGGGATGTACTCGGCCCAGGACGCCGGCAGCCAGGCGGTGGCTCTTTTGCTCGGCGTGGGGCCGGGCATGCGGGTGCTGGACCTCTGCGCCGGGGCCGGCGGCAAAACCGGGGCCCTGGCCGGCCTGATGCAAAACCAGGGCGAGCTGTTGGCCGTGGACTCCTCGGCCGGACGGCTGGAGGCCCTGGCGGACAACCTGGACCGCCTGGGAGTGGGCATCGTGTGCCGCCGGCGGGCCGACGGCACCACCCTGCAAGGGGAAGGCGCCTTCGACCGGGTGCTGGTGGACGCGCCCTGCACCGGCCTCGGCACCCTGGGACGGAGGCCGGACATCCGCTGGCGGGTGGGGCCCCAGGACCCCGAGCGCCTGGCCCGGTTGCAACTGCGCCTGGCCAGGCGCGCCGCCGAGCTGCTGCGCCCTGGCGGGGCCATGCTCTACGCCACCTGCACCATCACCGCGGCCGAAAACCAATCCGTGGTGCGGGACCTGCTGGCGCAGCGCCCTGACCTGCGCCTGGATTGGGGCGAGCTCCCACCCGCCCTAAAGGCCTGCCTGGAGCCCGACGGCTTCTGGCGCACCACCCCCCACCGGCACCAGTGCGACGCCTTTTTCGCTGCCCGGCTGGTCAAGACCGAGAGCTAGGTCTCACTTTTTCTGGGGAGCGCTGCTGCCGGGACGTTCAAACTCCAGCGGCAGAATACGGAAAAACACCGCCGCCGGCGGCAGTTCGCGGCGCCGGGGATCGGCCGCGTAATACTTGTCAATGGCCGCCGCCAGGCGGACCAGGTCCAGCCCCTGCAGGGCCTGGAGGCTCTTGCCCGCCGTCTCCGGGGCCACCTCCGCGTATTGCAGGGCGTCGATTAATCCACGTAAATACGATAGTTTAAGTAGATTAGCCCCGGGATCGCCGCCCGGCGGCGGCCAGCCCTGGGCCGGCAGGAGCCGTAGGTCCGACACCTGCTTCACCGGACGTACGGTAAAGGAATCGCCGGCCCGGGCCGATGAAGTTACCAGCAGCCAGCAGAACCAGGTTAACAGGAGGCAGGTGGGTACAATCCACAACCTATTGACACGATTGATATAATCTGCCATGATGCTTCCATACCTAAAATTAGGCAAATTAGGCCCAGAAAGTTAGGCGCTTTGGTGGCATGGGGACCGCCTACATGACATTAACCTCCACCAGCATAACCCAATTGCGCGCCCTGGTCGAGCAAATCAGCGATGAGGCCAACGGCCTCGGCGCTGAACTGTGGCCGCGTGGCGCTGATCCTCTTGGGCAACACCAGGTGGCTGGCCAAGGCTTGGATCAGTGGGTGCAGACCCTGTGGCCCGAGGCCGGCCAGGTCGAGGGTGTCGGGTTGAGCCTCGAGGCCTTGAGCGCCGCGGCACGGACGCTACAAAGGTACCAAGCCCGCGCCGCGTCCCAGGCGGCCGCGGCCAAGGAGCGCATCAAAACAGCCGGGCGGGCCTGGGCGGAGCAGTTGGCGCGCGCCCGGCGTTGGGAAGCGGCCGCCATGGACGCGGTGGCCTCGGCCGGGGCCGAGGCCACTAGGCTGCACCAGCTCGTCGAGGAGGCCTTGTCCGAGGCGCGCCGGCGACAACGCGAGATTGATGAGATTAACCGCTGGTTTTCCGGGGTGCAGCCGCGCGGGCTGCGTCGGTTTATAGACGCAGACAAAACGGTGCTAACCAGGGGCGACCTGGAGGATGCCGAGCGGCGCAAGCGGGCCGCTTGGCGGGCCCTGCGCCGGGCCGAGAACCGGGCGGCCCTGGCCCAGCGTGACCAGGCCCGGGCCCTGGAGCGCCGCCGCCGGGCCGAGGCCGACCTGCAACAGGCCCACCGCCTGGCCGACAAGCTGCGGCAGGATCGTCCCCGGCATGCGGCCAGTCTACGCCGGGCGGCCCGGGGTCTCAAACAGCGCCGGGCCCAGTGGGCCGGGTATCGATTTGCCCTGCACCGCCTGGAGCGGGTGGCGGCGGACTACCGTCGGTTCCTGGACCTGGCCCGGAGGATGTTGGCGCACCACCTGGCCGAGGAGGTGGACCTTAAGCTGGGGCTGGCGGCCCTGGAGGCCTGCCGGCAGGCCCAGGCCGAGGCGCGTCGCCAGGGTGAGCGGGCCGAGCGCTTGGCCTTCCTGGTGCGCCGCCAGGATAGCGAATTGGCCCGCCGGGGCTCCGGCGGCACCGCCCTGTCGCGGGGGGCCACGGCGGTCAACCGCGAGATCAAGGCCCTGCAGGAGCGGCTGCCCGAGGTGATAGGTCCGTTGTCCAACGGGGCCAAAGGGGAGCAGCGCCGCCGGGCGGTGGCCGAGTTGGCCACCATGCACGGTGGCCTGGAGGGCCTGCAGCAGCGCAGCGCCGCGGCCCAAGGCGAGCTGGACCGGCTGGTGGACTACCTGGGCCGGGGCATCGAGCGGGCCAAGCGGCTCACCGAGGCCTGGCGCCGGGCCGGGCGGGCCGAACGTCGCCACCTGGGCGAGGCCGAGGCTCAACTGGCTGGCGCCTTGGCGGTGGCCGACTCCCTGGAGCAGGCCGCCGAACTGCAAAGGAACCAGGCGGCCGAGCTGGTGCGCCTGGTCATGGGGCTGGGCCCGGCCGACCTGGCCGAAGACCTCGCCGCCCTGGTGGGGCGGGTGGTGGACCTGGGCCAGGCGGCCGAGGAGCTACGCCGCCAGGCGGCAGAGCTGCAAGAGGCCATGCCCCGGCTGCGCACTGGCAGCCTGGCCCGCACGCCGGCCAAGCTCAAGCCCCACAGCGTCAACTATCGTCGCTTGGGCCGGCGGGGGGTAGAGTTGCAGCGGCTGGAGGCGGTCTGTGGGGCGGTGCGCCACTGGCACGGCCTGGTCGCCGGTCCCTTGAAGGAACAGATACAGCGCCCTTTGGTGGAGAAGACCCGCCGGCTGGACCGGGAGGTGGCCGAGCTTGAGCGCCGCCGCCGCCGGGCCGAGGCCCAGCGCGACGACGCCCACCAGCGGGTGAACCAACTGGAGCAGAGCCTCAGCCGGGCCCGCGACGCCCAGCAGGAGATGGCGGCGCTCCTGGAGCAATACGAGGCCACCGCCGGCGCGGCCGAAAAGCTCGGCGCCGACCTGCAGCGCTACCGCCGCCTGTCCCAGGCGCTCAAGCGCAAGTCCCTGGAGCGGCACCAGCGCTATCGCCAGGCCCAGGGGATGCTGCTGCAGTTGGAGGCCGAGGGGCCGCCGCCGGCCGAGCCGGAGCTGGCCGGCAGCGATCAAGACCGGTTGGCGGCCGAGCTGGCCGCGGCCCGGGCCGAGACCGAGCGCTGGGCCGCGCTGTCGGCCAGGCTCTCGACCCACTTGGCCGTATTGGGCCAGGCCCACCAAAGCGAGAGCGCCGAGCTGAAAAAGGAACTGGCCGACCTGCAGCAACAGGTGGGCTCCCTGGACCAGCAGCTCAAGCAGCTTTCCCTGGTCTTGCTGGTGGCCACCTCGGCCTCCAGCGGGGGCGGCCCTGGCGTGCTGGGGGCGCTGAGCTCCGAGCAGGTGGCCCGGGTCCTGGAGCGCCTGTCGGCCGCCCGACGCCGCCTGGCCAACATCGGCCGGGCCACGGTGGGGCACTGGGCCCTGGTGGGGGCCATCACCGCCGGCATGGTGCTGGTTGATCCCTATCCCCCCTCCCGGGCCACCTATCGTTCCGACTGGCAACCGCCGCCCATAACCGCCACCCTGGTGATGCCGCGTTCCCCGGTACAGAGCCTGGCCCCGGAGTTCAACCTGCCCACCAAGGCCCAGGGCCGCCGCTTGGCCGGGGTGGTGGGCCGCGCCACCCTGAACCTGGACTTGATGCCGCTTAGGTCCCAGGCCGAGCTGCCCCCCCGGATTCGCCGCAAGGTGGCCGCCATCGCCCAAAAGGCCGGGCTCAGCCCCGAGGTGCTCTTGGCCAGCGCCCGCAGGGCCTATGCCAATCGGTCCATGGTGGAGATGAAGGCCCTGCGGCGGCTGGCCGGGGTGGCCCGCCGACTACTGGAGCAGACCCCGCTGATCTACGGCGAGATGACCTTGCGCAGTGGCGCCCCCCGGATGTCCTCCCAGGGCTCGGCCAAGAGCGCCGACCGGCTGCAGGTGCGTTTCATGGCCCGGCTCTACCGCGAGTATCGTTCCCTGGGCTTCAGTCCGGACGAGGCCCTGGGGGCCTTGGCCGCCGACGAGTTGGCGGTGGACCGGCTGCGGGCCCAGTGGCGGCCGCCGGCGCTGTTCAAGGGCAAGGTGCTGCCGCTGAAGAACCTGGAAAAGATGGGGCCGGCGGAGTTCGTGCGGCGCATGACCCCCTACATCACCGGCCGGGTGCACATCTTCCTCAAATCGCGGCGCATGACCTTTGGCGGTGATGTCAAGAGCTACGCCCGCGACCTGGCCTTTGATATGTACGCCGCGGCCAAGCGCTTCGACGTGCCGGTGACCTTCATGGCCGCCATCGCCCACCAGGAGACCTGGTACGCCAATGTCCTGGGAGACCGGGACCTCTCGGCCAGCCCCTACCAGATATACCAGCCCACCCGCCACGCCATCATCAAGTCCATGGCCCGGGCCCGCTTTGTCACCCCGCCCAAGAGCGTCCGGCTGGAGCGGCACATCACCCTGGCCACCTACATGGCCGCCTTCCACCTGCGCGAGCTGATGCAGGCGGCCTACTACCCGCCCCGCGGCCGCCGGCCGGCCTGGGTGGACATGAACCGGGTGATGAAGGCCTACAACGGCTCATCGCTCTACGCTGGCCGGGTGGCCGGCCGCCGCTTGGAATTGGCCGCTTTTCTGGCCAGCCCGGCCGCTTCCAAGCGTTCGGACTTGCAATCGGGCTCCCGCGGTCCTAAATTATAATCATTGAAAATAGTTCTTAGGTGTTAGGAGATGGCCCCATGCCGATCTATGAATACAGTTGTGATAAATGCGGTAACAATTTCGAGAAGTTGGTCATGGCCGGCGAAGAGGTGAAGTGCCCCAAGTGCCAAAGCTCCATGGTTAACCGCCAGATGTCGGCTTTTTCCACCGGCCCGGGCGACTGGGGGGTGTCTCCCGGTCCATCCTCGTTGGGCGGCTGCGGGTCTTCCGGCGGCTTTTCCTGAGCTGGCTAACCCGCTGCGGCGGTTCGCCGCGCCAACAGTCTCATGGTCCCACGATCGCAACGGCGGTCGTGGGATTTTTTGGGACGCTGCCGGCGATTGCCGGCTCCCAGGGCCAAAATCGCGTTGACCCGACCAAAATACTGGCCTTACCATGAAATATTGTCGCTTACTGTTGCATCCTTATAAATACGACTTCTTCGCTCGGCGATCGTTGGCAGCGTCTGACGGTTTCGGGATGCCAGGCGAGTTAACCAAACACCCAGGGGGATAGCGTGTTGTTTTTTAAGACCGCCGGTAAGGGAGCCATGGCGCTGTTGGTGGCCTTGGCAATCAGTTGGGCCGCCACGCCGGGCCAGGCCAAGGTCAAGCTCGGCCTAGACTTCATCCCCCAGCGGGTATGGGTGGGCCCCGAGTGCCGGGTGAAGGTGCGCCTGGTGCGCAAGGGGCCGGGCCGCCTTTCGCCCCGGGTGGGCAATATCACCCTGCTGCGCATCCAGGTGGGTAAAGTCCGCCATGATTTCAGCTTCCGGGCGGTGGACCCCCGCGGTGTTTTGCGCCGGGGTCCCGGCGTGATCACCTTTACCAGCGGGGTGCGGGTCAATGGCAGATTGCCGGTGCAGGTGGTGGTGGACCCCCGGGGCCGCATCAAGGAGACCGGCGAAGGCAAGGCCAACCGGCTGGCCTTGCTCAAGTTCCCGGACCAGTGCCGGCCCAGGCCTCTGCTGAGCTTCCTGGCAGTAACCAGGGCCTACGCCCGCCAGGGCCGCCTGCGCCTGGTGATCAAGCGCAGCCCCAAGGTGACCCTTTCGCCTGTCCAGTTGAAGAAGGTGCGCCTGCGTCTGCGCAGCGCCGGCCAGAAGGGCTTATGGACCATGGAGCGGGTGTTGGCCCGCTCGGCCCGCGGTGGGGGCGGCGTTTATCATTTCAACACCCGGCTCAAGGCCAAGCCCGGCGCCGCGGTGCGGGTGACCCTGGTTTCGGCTGGCCGGCAAAAGCGGGCGGTCTTTACCCTGCCCGGCCGGCGCGTCGTGAGAAGGCCCCGGCCCCGGACCCTGCGCTCCCGGATCAGGTTGTCGAAGCAGCTACGCACCATCCTGGCCCGGCGGGTGGTCCCCGGCGGCGGGGCGGCCAAGATGCTCAACCACGGCATCCAGGTGACCCTGGACAGCGGCGGGGATCGGAGCTTTGCGCGCGGCGAGATATTCCAAATCATGGTGGCCATGCCGGGAGGGCATCCCGCCGGCCGGGTGTCCCTGGATGTTTACAAGGGCCGCCATCGGGTAACGGGGTTCAGCCTTTACAGCGGTTTTGATTACAGCGGCAGCGACTACAGCATCCGCATCCCCGTGAGGGTGCTGTCATGGGCCGACAGCGGGGGCCACTACTACATTCTGGCCCGCTTAAACGACCAGGTCTGGGGCTTGAGCGACATGTTCACCATCGAGGGGCCGGCCGCATGGGGACGGTCACCCGACTTCGAGTTGCAGCTGGCCGCGCCCAACCGCGGTGATAGCTGGGCCCAGAACGCCACCCACATGATAAGCTGGCGCGTGCTCGGCGATTACCGGGGCGACCCCCACTTCGAGGTGACCTTGCTCGACGGCGACCGCCAGGTGCTTATCATCGACAGCGCCACAGCGGTCTACCACGCCAACAGCCGTACCTACACCCTCAACTGGCGCATCCCCGAATCGGTGGCCCCCGGGACTAACTACCGCATCCGGGTGCGGGACTACAACTCCATCGCCCAAGACACCAGCGACCAGCCCTTCACCATAACCCGGGCCCACGACCTGATCCTCCACTGGCCGCCCACCAGCAGCGACCGCCCCATCAATATCAGGATGGGCGAGACCTATATCATCCGGTGGAGCCCGGTGGGCAACGTGGCCGACCGGCCCATCTACATCAACCTCAACGGGCCGGGCTATGTTAAGCGCTTGGCCGACATTCCCCGCGGCAGCCGCCGCCAGTTCGTCTGGCGCTTTGGTTTCGAGTGCGAGGGCCGCGACTGGGTGCCGCCGGGCGGTGACTACTTCATCCGCCTGATGACCGACCGGGGCGATCCCTTCCGCGTGGCCACCAGCGCCCGTTTCCAGGTCATCGCTCCACGCATCACCTATCTCAACCCCGGCACCCGCTGGACCTGGCGCCGCCGCGACCGGCGGGCCATCCGCTGGTCGGTGCGCAACATGCCCGAGGGCAAGCGGGTGCGCATCGTGCTGATGAAGGGTGATGTGAGCTACCTGGATATCAACCCCTCTATCCTGGCTTCGGCCGGAGGGTATGTCTGGACCGTGGGGCTGAGCTCCGGCACGGACTTCACCTCCAACATGGGCGGGCCGGGACTGCCGCCGCCGGGGTGCGACTACCGCATCCGCATCACCATGGAGAACTGCGGCCAGGTGGTGGCCTACAGCAACTACTTCTGCCTGGAGTAAACCGGGCGGGGGGCTATGAGAAGCGGGGCTTGCGCCGCTCGAAAAAGGCGGTGACCCCCTCGGCGAAGTCGGGTTGGCCCGCGAGCTCCACGATAGTCTGGCGCTCGTCTTCCAGCACCCGCTCGATATGCGGCAGCACCGCCCGGTTGATCAGCTCCTTGGTCATGGCCATGGCCCGGCGGGGTCCGGCGGCCAGCTCCCGGGCCAGCTCCAGGGCCTGGTCCATGAGTTGGTCGTCGTCCACCACCCGGTTGACCATGCCCCAGGCCAGGGCGGTTTCCGCGTCGATGGGCCTGTCGAGCAGAAAGAACTCCGCCGCCCGCTTGATGCCGATGAGCCCGGCGATCAGGGCCGAGGCCCCGCCGTCGGGACAGACCCCCAGGCGGCGATAGGCCGGATCGAAGCGGGCGCTCTTGGCGGCCACGATGAGGTCGCAGGCCAGGGCCCAGGCCAACCCGCCGCCGCTGGCCACCCCGTTCATGGCGCAGAGCACCGGCAGGCCCACCCGCCGCAGGGTCACCACGGTGCGGCCCAGCCAGGCGGCGATGTCGGCGAACAGGGGCCCCGGGGGTAACCCCTGCTTGAGCCCCTGGCCCATGAGCTGGACGTTGCCGCCGGCGGCGTAGGCCCGGCCGGCCCCGGTGAGCACCACGGCCCGCACCGCCGGGTCGTGGTCGGCTTGCTCCAGGGCGGCCACCAGCTCCGAGCCGCTCTGGGCGTCCAGGGCGTTAAACAGCTTGGGGCGGTTGAGAGTGATGATGCGCACCGCGTCCCGGTCCTGTAGGGCAAGCGTTTCAAAATCGGCCATGGTTCATTTCCCCGCATGGTTATGGCCCGCAGTCTACGGCCCCGTCCCCGCTGGGTCAAGACCGGTTACCTTGATTCTCGCCTTCGGCTCTGCTAGGTTTTGTCCAACCCCGCGAGGTGGGCATGCCGATAAGAAAAAAGCACGATAGACCGGCCCCGGTGAAGTTTAAAACCACCGCCACCCCCCGCCAGCGCCGCAGCTTCCGACTGGCCCCGCTGGAGGTGCTCTTGGGGTGCCTGGTGTTGGTGGGGCTGTTGTACCTGTTGACCATCTGGTTCGGCGGCGGGCCGTCCTTGGATGATAGCAAGCAGCAGGGCCCGGCGCCCAGCCAGCGCCTGGTGACCCGGGCCCTGGCCGCCTCGGAAAAGGCCCAGGCCCAGGTGGCCGCCACCGGCCAGGCGATGAAGGAGCTCAAACGCGAGATCGCCGAGCTCAACCGCCGGCTGCTCAAGGGAGCCAACAAAAAAACTTATCCTGCCCTGGATAGGCGGGTGGGCCGGCTGGAAAAAGCGCTGGCCCGCCTGGCCGGTAGCCTGAAGGCCCTCAAGGGGCTGGCCCCGCTGCAAAAGCGCTTGGCCGAGCTGGAAAAGGCCCGGGTGGCCTCCGGCGACCCCAGCGCGGTGGCCCGGCAACTGACCGCCCTGCAGGGCCGCCTGGAGGCCCTGGCCAAGGCCCAGCGGGAAGAAGCCGCCCGGCGCCCGGACCTGGCGCTTTTGCAAAAGCGCCAGGTCCAGCAGGACCAGCGCTGGCAGGAGATGGCTAAGACGCTGGCCTCCCTGGAGAGCCGCCTGGCCGCGGTGCAAAAGGCCGCCGCTGCGCCCAAGGCCGATCCCCGGTTGGCCCAACGCCTGTCCGCCCTGGAGAGCCGCCTGGCCGCGGTGCAAAAGTCTGCCGCCGCGCCCAAGGCCGATCCCCAGTTAGCCCAACGCCTGTCCGCCCTGGAGAGCCGCCTGGCCGCGGTGCAAAAGGCCGCCGCCGGCCCCAACGAGAATTCCATCCTAACCGCCATGCTGGCCCGGCGTTTGGCTGAGATGGAAAAGCGCCTGGCCGCGGTGCAAAAGACCGCCGCCACGCCCAAGGCCGATCCCCGGTTGGCCCAGCGCCTGGCCGATCTGGCAAAGCAGGTGAGCGCAGCCCAGCAGGCGGCCTCCCAGCCTCACCAGAACCCCAAGCTCCTGGCCATGCTGGCCGCCCTGGAAAATCGCTTGGCCGAGGTAAAGAGGTCGGCCGCCTCCCCGGCGGACGGGGCCAAGACGGCCCGGCGCTTGGCCGAACTGGAGAGTCGCCTGGCCGCGGTGCAAAAGTCTGCCGCCGCGCCCAAGGCCGATCCCCGCCTGGAGAAGCGCTTGGCCGAGCTGGAGAAGCGCTTGGCCGCGGTGCAGAAGATCGCCGCCGGACCTAGCGAGAATTCCATCCTAACCGCCATGCTGGCCCGACGCCTGGCCGAGCTGGAAAGTCGCTTGGCTGCAATGCAAAAGGCCGCCGCCACACCCAGTACCGACACCCGGGCGGCGGTCCGCCTGAGCGCCCTGGAAAAGCGCCTGACCTCCTTGGCCGCCCCCCGTAGCGACCCCAAGCTCACCGCCCGGCTGGCTGCGGTGGAAAAGCGCCTGGCCACGGTGCAGCAAGGCTTGAGCCGGCGACCGGCCACCGCCGTCCCGGCCGCCCTGAGCGCCCGCCTGCGCAAATTGGAAGACCGCTTGGCCGCCCTGGGCCGGGGGGGCCTTAGCCCCAACCAGGCCAGCCGGCTCCTGTCGCGCTTGGCCACGGTGGAAAAACGCGTCGCCGCCCTGGGCAGCGCCCGCAGCCGCCCCGCCGCCGCGACGCGGACCCGGACCGCCGCGCCGCGCGCCGCCAGCCTCACCTATACCGTCCGCCCCGGCGACACCCTCTTCGGCCTGGCGCGGCGCTACAAGGTCAAGGTGAGCGACCTGCGCCGCTGGAACCGCAAGTTGGCCGATCGCGAGGGGCTCATCATCGGCGAGAAGCTCACCATCCGCCCCGGTGGCTAGGGCCCGGTCCCCGTTGCCCGGAAAGAAGCCGTACGTTGTCCTTTAGCCTGGCAGACTTGGCCCACAACCCGGCCCTGGGAGAGCTGGCCCGCCTGGCCGACCAGTTGGGCCGGCGGGTGTGGCTCTGCGGCGGCACCCTGCGCGACCTGCTGCTGGAGCGCCGGCCGCCCGACCTGGACCTGGCGGTGGACCGCAACGCCCTGGAGTTGGGCCGCCGCCTGGCCCGGCTCCTGGACGGCGCCTTGGTGCCGCTGAAGCCGGAGCTGGACTGCTGCCGGGTGGTAGCCGCCGGGGTGGAGTTGGACCTCACCGGCCTGCGCGCCGCCGACCTGGCCCACGACCTGGCCGCCCGCGACTTCACCATCAACGCCCTGGCCCTGGACCTGCGCCACCTGGGCCGCCGGCCACCGGAGATCATCGACCCCACCGGCGGCCTGGCCGACCTGGCCGCCGGCCGGCTACGCGCCGCCGGGCCCGGAGTGCTGCGCCAAGACCCCCTGCGGGTGCTGCGGGCCTTTCGCTTCATGGCCACCCACGCCATGGAGCCGGAGGCCGAACTGTGGGGCCGCCTGGCCGCCGCCGGGCCGGGGCTGTTTCGGATGCCCGCCGAGCGCATCCGCACCGAGTGGCACAAGCTGATGGCCGGTCCCCGGGCCGGGGACGCGGTGGCGGCCATGGACCGGGCCGGATGCCTCACCCGGCTGGTGCCGGCCCTGGCCGCCGGTCGTGGGGCCGACCAAAACCCCTTTCATCACCTCGACGTGCTGGGCCATAACCTCGCCTGCCTGGCCGCCGTCGATAGCATTGCGGCCGACCCCGCGGCCCACCTGGGCCCCTTGGCCGGCGAGGCCGCCGCCTACCTGGCCGACCCCGGCGACCGGGCCCTGCTGGCCACCGCCGCCCTGCTGCACGACCTGGGCAAGCCGGCCACCCGGCGCGCCACCGGTCCCGGCTGGGCCACCTTTTACAACCACGACGTCCTGGGAGCGAGCCTGGCGGCGGCGGCGGTTAAGCGGCTGGGCTTCAGCCGGGCTGAGACCCGCCGGGTCGAGTTCTTGGTGCGCGAGCACATGCGCCCCTTCCACCTCATGGGGGCCTGGCGCCGGGGGCAACTGGGCGACCGGGCATTGCGGCGTCTGGTGGTGGCGCACCACCGGCACCTGGTCGGGGTGTTGGTCCTGGCCATGGCCGACACCATGGCCGGACGCGGGCCTCAGCGCCCGGCCGACGCCGAGGAGTTGCTCCTGAAGCTATACCTACGGGTGGTCGAGCTGCGCGACCGGGAGTTGGCCGCCCGCCTGGCCGCCGCCCCGCTGATCAACGGCCGTGAGCTGATGGAGGCCCTGGGGCTGGAGCCGGGCCGGGAGGTGGGGCGGCTGCTGGGCGCGGTGCGCGAGGCCCAGTTGGACGGCCAGGTGCACAACCGCGGCCAGGCCCTGGCCTGGGCCCGTCGCCTCCACGCCGGCGGTTGACGCTATCGCTACTCAGTGCTAAATTTTGCCATGGAAGTGGATAGCTCACTGGTGGGGCTCCCGGACTTCAAATCCGGTGTACCGTCTGAGCAAGGCGGTAGGTGGGTTCGATTCCCATGCACTTCCGCCAAATGATTTCAAGGGGTTAGGCTAATCGCCTAGCCCCTTGCCATTTGTGCCGGCGCTGGCGAGGCCGGGTTGGTCGCGGCGTTTACGCCGATTCCACAGGCCACGGCGTCAGGTCGCCGTGGCCGGCGTTTTCGTTGCAGCGTCATTGCCAGGCGGCGCTGATTACAGATTGCCCAGGAAAGTCTATTGACAAGGGAATGTGAGCTTGTGTATATTGCACACGTTTTGTCTCCGTGGGGTCGCTGGGGTATCAGCGAAAAGTGGTTTGATTGATAATACGTTGGAGCCTTGCGAGGCCGCCAGGGCGCATGCCCGGGTCGTCGAAGGGCTTGCAATAAGACCAAATACGTCGGCTGACGCATAATCTTAAAGAATAATGTCCCCGTTGCGTTTCGCCAGGCTGACCGGCGGAAACAGAGGTTTCTGATGAATGGCCCAAAAAATATATATTTTAGTTAGTTTATCTGGCTATATAAAACCGCCCGACGTGGCCCCTGGCTGCAAGCACCCCGCCCCGTCATGGCGCAGACTCTACTATCCAGGTGTGAGAGTTTCTCGGCTATGCTGTTTGACCTGAGCCTTATTATATCTATGGTGTCGGTGTCTGTCGGTCTACTCTGGCGGGTTTGGACTTGGCTGAGCCGGGAAGTGGGAACCGCTGAACATGCGGTCGGCCCCCTGGCCCGGCTGGGTGCCGTGGGGGCGGGTCTCCTGGGTGGTTTAAAGCGGCCGGGTCGCCTGGCCAAGGCGCTGTTTTGGGATGTGCTCTTCCAGGGACGCGTACTCCAGGAAAGCCCGGGGCGCTGGTTAGCCCACCAGGCCGTGTTTTGGGGCTTTGTCGCTCTAATCCTTTTTCACGCCTTGGAGGACTACGTCTCCGAAGCATTTTTGCCCGAGTACTACTCCACGGCCTACCCCTATGCCATGCTGCGGGACATGCTAGGCCTCCTGGTGCTGTTGGGCCTGGTGGTCTTTGCCTGCCGGCGCTGGCTGAACCCGGTGGTCCGTCGCGTCACCCGCCGGGGGGACGTGCTCATCTTGATCCTCCTGGCGGTGATCATCCTCTCTGGTTTCGCGCTCAAGGCCACAAAGATCATTTCCCAGGAGCGCTTTAACCAAATGGTGGCAGAGAACTCCGCCTTGGAGGCCGGCCCGGAGCTAAGCGCCCTGGAGGTCTTTTGGCACGAGCGTTTCGGGGTGGTCTTCGATCACGATCTCCCGGCACCCGATGATCAGATCATGGCCCGGGGGAGGCAGGCAAACCAAGATAGCTGCGCCGATTGCCACTCCCAGTCCCAGGCGGCCTTTTCCTCCCATGCCCTTTCCTGGGTCCTGGCCCCGATGGCCTCGGGCCTACGCCGGCTCAAAGCGGACCACTGGCTGTGGGTAGTGCACTTCATGGCCTGCTTCCTGGCCCTGGCCCTGCTGCCCTTTAGCAAGCTCCTGCACATTGCGGCCACCCCCTTGAGCCTGTTGGCCGATGCGGTGCTGGGCCGTTCCCGGTACACCGGGCAGCCGGAGGCGGAGCTGCCCCCGGCGCGGGCGGTACGCCGGGCCCTGGACCTCACGGCATGTACCGGCTGCGCCACCTGCAGCCAGCACTGCGCGGTGCTGGCCGCCAGCCGGGTCACCGCCGGCGACCTGGCCCTGCCCTCCCTTAAGCTGGCGGCTCTTGGCGACCTGGCCAAGGCCTCTCCCCAGGAGCTCTGCTCCCTGCGGGAGGCCATCGACCTGTGCACCCGCTGCCAGCGTTGCACCAGGGTATGCCCGGCCGGTATAGACCTGCAAGATTTGTGGTCGGCCCTGGACGACGAGATGAAGGCCCTGGGCAACGAGCCCGCCTTCACCGTCGTGCGCAGGGACCTGGTGAACAACCAGAAGGCCAACGGCGATGGCCGTCCCCCCCGGGCCCTGACGGTACCTGGGCAGACCCAGGATATGGGGGTCCTGGAGATGGCCTTGCAGCACGGTTATTTCCGCTACTGTTTCCAGTGCCAGACCTGCAGTAATGTCTGTCCGGTTGTCGCCTGCTTTGAGCATGCCAGCCACGAGCTGGGTCTATTGCCCCACCAGATAATGTACTCCCTGGAGTTGGGGCTGGTGGACCAGGCGGTGGCCGCGGCCATGGTTTGGGACTGCAGCACCTGCTACCAGTGCCAGGAGCACTGCCCGCAAAGGGTGCCGGTGGCCGACCTGCTCTACGAGCTGCGCAACCACGGATTCCGGCTACACGCCGACTGTGCCCCGGTCGCCGAGAAGGAGGGGCGCTAATGATGACTTTCGCCTATTTCCCCGGCTGCAAGATTCCCTACTTTGTGCCGCAATACGGTGACGCTACCCAGGCAGTGCTGGGCCGGCTGGGAATCGAGCTTAAAGAAATCGAGTTCGGCTGCTGCGGCTATCCCGTGCGGGACCGCGATGGCATGGCCAGCCTCTATTCGGCGGCGCGCAACCTGGCCCTGGCTGACCAGGCCCGGTTGGACATCATGACCCCCTGCAAATGCTGCTTTGGCCAACTGAAGAAGGCGCAGGAATTCATGGCCCGGGACAACCGGCCGGCGCAAGAGGTGCGCAAGATGCTGGCCGCGGAGGGCTTGGCCTGCTCCCCTGACGGCATCCAGGTGCGGCATCTTATGCAGGTGCTGGACCAGGACGTGGCGGACCCCGGCTTGGCCGGAGCGGTCACCCGCCCCCTGGACGGGCTCCACGTGGCGGTACACTACGGCTGCCACGCCCTGCGGCCCTCCCGGACCACCGGCTTCGACGACCCCGCCAACCCCACGATGTTCGAGCGGCTGATAATTCTCAGCGGGGCCGACGTCCTGGACTACCCCCTGCGCCTGGAATGCTGCGGCAATCCCCTGTGGAGTAAAAACCAAGAGCTGTCGTTGACCCTATCGCGGCGCAAGCTGGACAGCGTACGCAGCTCCGGGGCCCAGCTCTTGGCGTGTGCCTGCAGCTACTGCCAAATACAGTTGGATCAAGTGCAAGCGCAGGCGGACGGCCTCCTGGGCCCGCCGCTGCCGACGGTTTTGCTCCCCCAGGTGGTGGGATTGGCCTTGGGCTGTTCCCCCGCCGAACTGGGGATCGCCCAGAACCAACTGCGGCCCCTGGCCTTGGAAGAATTCTTTTAATTATTAGCGAGCTGTGGGCTAAGTGCGAAGGGAACCAGGTACCACGATGAGTAATGACCCGATCGGTGCGATATTGGTGGTCGGTGGCGGTGTGGCCGGCATGCAGGCGGCCCTGGACGCCGCCGCAGGAGGTTTCAAGGTCTACCTGCTGGAAAGTTCGGCTTCCATCGGGGGGGTCATGTCCCAGTTGGACAAGACCTTTCCCACTAACGATTGCGCCATGTGAATTATCTCTCCCCGCCTCGTGGAGGTGGGTAGGCATCCCGATATAGAGATATTGACCCTGGCCGAGTTGCTGGATGTAGAGGGGGGGCCGGGGGACTTCCAGGCCCGCGTGCGGCTCAACCCGCGCTACGTGGATACCAATGCCTGCATCGCCTGTGGAGTATGTGCCGACAAGTGCCCCAAGAAGGTTGATGACGAATTTCAGATGGGCTTGGCCAAGCGCAAGGCGGCCTACATAAAGTTCAGCCAGGCGGTGCCCCTCAAGTACACCATAGACCCCGACAACTGCATTTTTCTGCAAAAGGGCAAATGCCGCGCCTGCGAAAAGTTTTGTCCCACCAACGCCATCCGCCTGGATGAAAAGCCCCGGGAGATCGAGCTGCGGGTGGGCGCGATTATCCTGACCTTGGGCAGCCGTACTTACGACCCCTCCCAGCACGACGTATACCACTACACCGCCAGTCCCAACGTGGTGACCAGCCTGGAGTTCGAGCGTATGCTCTCGGCCACCGGTCCCACCATGGGCCACCTGGTGCGGGCCAGCGACGGGGCCGAGCCGGCCAAGATCGCCTGGATCCAGTGCGTGGGCTCCCGTTCCCAGCACCCCGGCGCGGCCAGCTACTGCTCCTCGGCTTGTTGTTCCATCGCCGTTAAGCAGGCCATGCTGGCCAAGGAACACGCCCGCGGGGAGTTGGACGCGGCCATTTTTTACATAGACATGCGCACCCAGGGCAAGAACGCAGAACGCTATTTCAACCGCGCCCGGGAGCAGGGAGTGCGTTTCATCAAGTCCCGCATAGGGGAGCTGTACCTGGAGTCCGGCGGGCAAGCCATGCGCTTGCGCTACACGGTTCCCCCCGGTGAATTGCACCAGGAGACCTTTGACCTGGTGGTGCTATCGGTAGGCAGCGGCACCGGCCCCCAGCAAAGAGAACTGGCGGCCCAGCTGGGGCTGCGCATGGATCAGCGCGGGTTTCCCGAGTTCAGCGCCTTCGCCCCGGTAGTCACCTCCCAGCCGGGAGTGTTTGCCGGCGGCTGTTTCCGGGGCCCCAAGGACATCCCGACCTCGGTCAACAACGCCAGCGCCGCCGTGGGACTGGCCGGCGCCATCCTGGCCCCGGCCCGTAACAGCCAGGTGAGCGAGGCGCAGGCTCCGGAGCTGCGTGAAGTTGAAGGAGAAGCCAACAAGGTAGGGGTGTTCGTGTGCCACTGCGGCTCCAACATCGCCGGCGTGGTGGATTGCCCCCGGGTCAGGGAAAAGGCGGAGTCCCTGCCAGGGGTCGCCCATGCCGAAGAGTACCGTTTTGCCTGCTCCCAGGACGCCCAGGAGCAGATGGCCAAGGTGATCCAGGAAAAGGGCCTGAACCGGGTGGTGGTGGCCGCCTGCACCCCGCGCAGCCACGAGCCGCTGTTCCAGCAAACCATGGAGGAGGCCGGCCTCAACAAGTACCTCTTCGAGATGGCCAACATCCGCAACCAATGCTCCTGGGTCCACGCCGATGACCCCGAGGCCGCAACGGACAAGGCGGAGAAGCTGGTGGCCATGGCCGTGGCCAAGGCCAACCACCTACAGCCTCTGAGCGAAAGCGAGGTGTCCGTAAACCGGGCCGCCCTGGTGGTGGGCGGGGGCCTGGCTGGGATTGCCTGTTCCCTTAGCCTGGCCGACCAGGGTTTCGCCGTGCACTTAGTTGAGCGCAGCAACGCCCTGGGCGGTCACGCCCTGCACCTGGGACAGACCGGTAGTGGTGAGGACGTGCGCGAAAAGCTGGAGAGCATGGTCACCCGCCTGCGCGACCACCGGTTGATATCAACGCATCTGCAGGCAGAGGTGGTCGAGGCCGAGGGGTTCGTGGGCAACTTCCGCAGCACCCTGAAGGTCCTCTCCGGCGAGGAAGTGGTGGAGCACGGAGTTACCATCATTGCCTGCGGGGCCGGCGAGCTAAAGCCCCGGGGCTACCTCTACGAAGAAAGCCCCCGGGTTATAACCAGCCTCGAACTGGACCGGCGGTTAAGCGCGGAGGAGCCCGAGCTCAACCAGGTCAAGCGGGTGGTCTTCCTGCAATGCGTGGGCAGCCGTATCCCCGAGCGGCCTTATTGCTCCAAGGTGTGTTGTACCCAATCGGTGCGCAATGCCCTGCGCCTTAAGGCGGCCAACCCGGAGATGCAGGTCTACGTGGTGAACCGGGACCTGCGTACCTACGGACTGCGTGAAGATATCTACCGAGAGGCCCGGGCCGAGAATATTCATTTTATGCGCTACGACCACGAAGAGCCCTTCACGGTGGAAGAGACGCCCCAAGCC
>Ga0256835_1001001_pt1 | contig 18079 bp, 17 predicted proteins | sample PIR30metaG_FD_185972 | JGI IMG/M metagenome (GOLD analysis project Ga0256835, IMG submission 185972) | Hydrothermal vent microbial communities from East Pacific Rise, Pacific Ocean - PIR-30 | ecosystem: Environmental > Aquatic > Marine > Hydrothermal vents | place: Pacific Ocean: East Pacific...
CTCGTCGCCTTCGTTCAGCGCCTGCCGCACCGTTGCCACGCGCCCGTTGACCATGATGACCTTGGGCGTTGCCGCCGATATGCCAACGGCCTTCAGGGCATCGGCCACCGTGCCGCCCGGAGCCAGTTCCAGGGTGAAGGGGTTCCGCCCGCCGGGAGCCCGGCGCGCGAAAGTGAGCTGCAGCTTCACGCGCACCCGCATGGCTACGCCAGGTCCAGCTCGGCCAGCTTTTCGGGTGTCGGGATACCGTCGGCGTCCCAGCCCCGCAGGCGGTAGTAGTCGGTCAGCATCTCCTCCAGGTGGCACACCATACCCTCGGCCGGCCCCTCGGGCAGGGGCTCTGCCACAATGCGCGGCGGCAGGCTGTCATCACGGCGCGAAAACCCGGCCCGCACCAGGAACAGGCGCTCGGCGTTGAAGATGCGCTCGCCGGCCGTGCACAGCTCGTCCACACTGTAGTCCAGGCCCGTGGCGGCGTTGAGCAGATCGCAGATGCCCTCGGGCCGAATCGCCTCGTCGGGGCGCACGTAGTTGCGCACCGAAAAGAAGACGCACAGGCCGGCGGCGTCGATGACGCAGAAAACGTTCTGCCAGTCCACCACGATTTGCGGCTTGTCGTGCCACGTCAGCGGGTCGATCTGCTTGGGCACGCCCAGCAGCTCGATATACGCCGGGTCGCCGCGCATGTGCGAGGCGCCGATGGGGCTGGTGGCGTAGGCCAGGCCCATGCCCTGCTCGCCGCGCGGGTCGTAACCCGCAAACTCCTGTCCCTTGGACACCATGGCGTACTGCGGGTGGCCGTAGTGCCGCGCCAAGCGCAGGGAGCCCCAGGCCAGCAGGCGGCCGAAGCCCTCCATTTTCGCGGTCATCTCGACCAGCCGGACCAGGGCCGCAGCATCGCCGAAGGCCAGCCTGCGATCCAGGCCCACGTCTTTTTCCGGGATGATGCCGCGTTCGCTCATCTCCATGGCGCAGGCGATGGTGGCGCCCATGGTGATGGTGTCCATGCCCGCCTCATTGCAGATGTAGTTGGCGCGGGTGACGGCCGCCAGGTCATCTACGCCGCAATTGCTGCCCAACGCGTAGACCGTCTCGTACTCGGGGCCCTCGCCCTCTCCGGCGTAAGGCCCCTCTGGCACGCGCGTGCCGCGGCCGCAGGCGATGGGACAGGCGAAGCAGGCCTTGGCCTGCTCCAGGTATTTCTCGGTCAGCATGCGGCCGTCGATCTTTTCCCAGCCCTCGAAGCGGCCGGTCTGGAAGTTGCGCGTGGGAAAGACACCGAAGTTCTGGGTGCCGATGACGGTAACCGCCGTGCCCCACTCGCGCAGGGGCACCGGCCCGTCGCCAAAGGACTTTTTAAACCCCCGGATGTATTTTGTCACCAGGGACCGGAAACGCTTTTCGTCGGCCAGCGCCACGCGCCCGTCGCCGCACACGGCCACCCCCTTGAGGTTCTTGGCGCCCATCACAGCGCCCACGCCGGAGCGCCCGGCGGCCCGGTGCCGGTCGTTCATGATGGCGGCGAAGCGCACGCCGGCCTCGCCGGCCGGGCCGATCACGGCGGTCTTGGCCGCCGGGTCGGTCTCGGCGCGCAGGGCCGCGTCGGTCTGCGGTACGCTTTTCCCCCACAGGTGCGCCGCGCTGCGCAGCTCGGCCCGTTCCCCGTCCACCCACAGGTAGACCGGTTCGGGCGCCCGGCCCTGGAAAATAACGGCGTCCCAGCCGGCTTTCTTCAATGCCGCCGGGAAATGCCCACCCGAGTTGGAGCAGGTGAGGGCGCCGGTCAGCGGCGATTTGGTCATCACCATGTAGCGCGCCCCGGTGGGCGCAGCCGTACCGGTCAGCGGGCCGGTGGCCATCACCAGGTCGTTGTCCGGACCCAGCGGATCGGTCCGCGGGTCGACGTGGTCCAGCAGGTGCCGCACCCCCAGACCGCGGCCGCCGACGTATTCCCGGGCCATCCGGGGGTCTAGGGAACGCGTCGCCACACGGCCGTTGCTTAAATCCACCCATAACACCTTTCCCGTCCATCCAAACATGAATTCTCTCCTCCTCAAAACGGTATCCGTATCCGCGGCTTCTGCGTCACCCGCATTTGGTTTTCAGGTGTTTCAACCGCAGTATTTGCCGGGCCTCATCCGGAGAAGCCACCGCCCGGCCCAGCATGCGGCTGATCTCCACGATGCGTTCCACCAGCATGACGTTGGTGGCCAGTTCCCCCTTTCGATAGTAGATGTTGTCCTCCAGCCCCACGCGCACGTGGCCGCCCATCAGGATCGCGTGCACCGCCATGGGCAGTTGGGCCGCACCAACCGCACTGACACTCCAGGTGGCATCCGGCGGCAGAAACAACCTGAGGTGCGCCAGATGCTCCACCCGCGCCGGCATGGCGCCTTTTAGGCCCATCACGAAGTTGAAATGCAGGGGCGCATCGACGAGGCCGGCGTTCATGAGGTCGATGGCGTTGTGCAGCATGGCGAGGTCAAAGACCTCTATCTCGGGCTTGATGGCACGTCTCTTCATCTCTTCGGCCAGGCCCGCGATCAGATCCGGTGGATTGATGTAGGCCGAATTGGGAAAATTGACGCTGCCGGTGGTCAGGGAGGCCATCTCCACATCCGTGGCCAGACGACGCCGGCGGCTCTCCAGGTCAGCGCCCGCCCGGCCTCCGGTGGACACCTGTAGGATCAGCTGCGTGCGCCCGCAAAGCGCCTCGACCACCTCCCGAAAACGGCGGGGGTCATCCGAAGGCCGCTGGGCTTCATCGCGCACGTGAATATGCAGCACCGCAGCGCCGGCGCGCTCGCAGCGCAGGGCATCGGCAACGATCTCCTCGGTAGTCACCGGCACATGGGGAGTGTTTTCCTTTCTGGGCTTCGACCCCGTGGGCGCCACGGTGATAATCAGTTTTTCCATCTCTTCACCCCGGTGGTTTTAAAAAAACCAACTTCCAAATTGCGCGTGTATCACATGAAAGGGGCGGCGCCATTTCCCCTGACTTTCTGGCAGCGCCGTTTTGGGGTTATCGTAAATGGGCATCGATTCGGTGTCAACATGGATAACCGGCATTGAAGGCGACTTGTTTTCAGACTATTCATGCGCTACTAGAAACCGAGCGCCGTCACCCCCCGGATTTCCCGACCATCACTTTGGTACGTCGCCATGAAAGTATTTGAACCAAACAATCTTTCTGGTGTTCGTAAGCGGCTGGAAGACGCCGGCAACGGCGTGGTGATGGTGGACCGGCGCGAAAGTATCCCGGTGTTCAGTCGCATGGCCCGGCGACTGCTCGGCAAACCCTCCTCCGACCTTGTGGGACGTCGTATCAAAGACACCTTTCCCAATTCCCGGGACGATCTGAAGCGCTTTCGGCGCAACGGCCGCCTCAGATGGCCAGACGGGTGGAATTCGAAAACGGCACCATCATCGCCCACCGGACCCTCATCATGGAAAACGGACACCCGGTGGGCGTTCTGAGCATTTTTCAGGATATCGGCGAATACGAAAGAATAAAAATGCCTTTACCGGTGCCCGCGTCGAAAGAAAACCGGGCTACTTCGAGATGGCCGATGGCGGAACGCTGTTGCCCGATGAACTTGGCCGGAACGCGGGCCTGCATTCTGAGAAAGCGGGGGGCCGGTTGGGATGCGCCTGCATCGGCGAAGGCCAGGGGATGGCACGATTATCGAGATCTAGGGCCGGCCGGCAGGATATCCAGCGACGCCAGCAGGCGGGCGGCACTGCCGCCGCGAATGGCGGCCTGAACGTCCGGCGCGAGGCCGCTGGCCTTGAGCTCGTTGAAGTAGCGCGTCGGCGGCAGCAGGGGGTAGTCGCTGCCGAAGAGGATTCTGTCGGCGCCGATGATCTCAACGGCCAGGCGGTATACCGCCGGGTCGTAGAGGTAGGGCGAGGCGGCCGTGTCAAACCAGACGTTGCGCAGACTCTCCTTGACCTCTTTTTTCAGCAGGTTGTAGAAGAGCAACCCCCCGCCCCAGTGGGCCAGCACCATGGGGTTGTCCGGGAAAGTGCGCACCAGGCGGTAGAGCTGGGCCAAGGTGTTGGGGGTCTTGCCGGGGTACTCATGCCCCACGGGCTCGTTGGTGTGGATCAGGGTCAACGCCCGGTGCCGGCGGCAGACCGCCATCAAGGGCTCCAGTTGCCGCAGGCACTCGCTGTTGATGCCCGAACGGTAAAAGGCCAGCTCCCCCATACCGGCCAGGCCCGCCTCCAGGCAACGCTCCACCTCGTGCTCGGCGCCCGGCATGGCCGCGTCCAGGCAGACCATCCCCACCAGCCGGTCCGGAAAGCGCTCCACGGCCTCGATGACGTAGTCGTTGTGCATGCGGCAGGTGTCGGGGTTTTTCCAGGGAAAGCCGAAGACCACCGAGACGTCCACTCCCTGTTCGTCCATGGCCGCCACCAACCGGTGTGCGCCCGCCATCTGGGACCGCGGCGATTCATAGAGCCGTCTGAACGCCACCTCGCCCTCGAAATACGCGTCGCGTTCACGGCGGACGGCCGGCGGGAATATGTGGGTGTGGATGTCGATGATCATGACGGTGCCTTTCCGCCCCGCCGGCAGACAGCTGTTGACCTGCGGCGGCGAACTTTTTATAATTTTTGACCTGACCCAGAATCCATGCCCGAAGGAGGAAAAACATGTATTTCGAAAAAGCCGGTAAAGTCAACACCGAAGCGACGCTCAAGGCGGCCTTCGCGCGCGCGCGGGAGCTGGACATCGACGAAGTGGTGGTGCCGTCGACCACCGGCGCCACCGGGTTTGCGGCCCTGGAACTCAACGAGGGCTGCCGCGTCACAGTGGTCACCTACCACTGCGGGTTCCGTGAACCCTTTCAGAACGTGATGCCCGACGAGGTGCGCAGCGACCTGGAAAAGCGCGGCGCCGCGGTGGTTGCGGCCACCCACGCCCTGAGCGGCGTGGAGCGCTCGCTGGCCAAGAAACACAGCGGCATCTACCCGGTGCTGATCATCGCCGACACCCTGCGCCTCTTCGGGCAGGGCACCAAGGTGGCCGTAGAGGTGGCCATCATGGCGGCCGACGCCGGCATGCTCAGCGGAAAGGACATCGTCGCCCTGGGCGGCACGGGCCGCGGCGTGGACACCGCCCTGGTGCTCAAACCGGCCAACCAGTCAGACCTGTACGGCATGCGCATCCGTGAGGTCATCTGCAAGCCCCGCAATTTCTGATTTTCCTGGTGGCGGGTACGCCAGGGACAAAACCGCATTCCGTGGGAGCCATGCGTCTTATGATTGACAAAACCATGAACCGGCGACGCTTTCTGCAGCTGGCGGGAATGTCGGCTGCGGGCACCATCCTGGGCTGCGCGGTCAACCCGGTCACCGGCCGCCAGCAGCTCATGCTGGTGTCCGAACAGGAGGAGATCCAGATCGACCGCCAGCGGGCGCCCTTCCAGTTCTCAGAGGACTATGGGGCGCTGCAGGACAGTGCCCTGAATGCCTACATCAACCGCACCGGCATGGCCATCGCCCGCAAGAGCCACCGTCCCGACATGCCCTACTCCTTCCGGGGCGTCAACGCGGTCTACATGAACGCCTACGCCTTCCCCGGCGGCAGCATCGCCATCACCCGCGGCATGCTCATCGAACTGCAGAACGAGGCCGAGCTGGCCGCCGTCCTGGGCCACGAGATCGGGCACGTCAACGCCCGGCACACGGCTCAGCAGATGTCCAAGGGCATGCTCAGCCAGATTTTCGTGGCCGGCGCCTCGGTGCTGGCCTCTTCCTACGGCTTCGGCAACCTGGCGGCCCAGCTGGGTTCCCTGGGGGCCGGGGCGCTGCTGGCCTCCTACAGCCGGGACAACGAGCGCGAGGCCGACGCGCTGGGCATGGAGTACATGGTGCGCGCGGGCTACAGCCCCAAGGGCATGGTGGGCCTGCTGGAGATCCTCAAGCGCAAGTCCAAAAAAGGCGGCAACGCCGTCAGCCTGCTTTTTGCCACGCACCCCATGAGCGACGAGCGTTACCGCACGGCCCTGCGCGAGGCTGCCACACGCTACGCCACCGCCATGAACCGGCCGCTCTACCGCGAACGCTTCATGGACAACACCCCGCGCCTGCGCGCCCAGGCGGGCGCCATCCGGACCCTGCAGCGGGCCGAGGCCGAGATGGGTCGACGCAACCTGCGGGGCGCCGCCGACCTCTTCCGCCGGGCCCTCAAAGAAGCGCCCCACGATTACGCCGGCCTGCTGATGATGGCCAAGTGCCAGCTGGCCCGGAAAAAACCGGGCGTGGCGCTGCCCTACGCCCGCACGGCCAAGCAGGTGTACCCCTCCGAGGCCCAGGCCTATTTCATCAGCGGCTACACCGAACTGCAGCTCAAGCGCTACGACGCGGCCTACGCCGATTTCGACCGCAACGAGCAGCTGCTGCCCGGCAACCCCAACGTCTCCTTTTTAAAGGGCTACGCCCTGGAGCACATGCACCGCCGCAGGGAAGCCGCCCAGGCCTATTACCGCTACCTGCAGCAGGTCAAGGAGGGCAAGATGGCCCAGTACGCCTACCAGCGCCTGGTGCAGTGGGGATACCTGAAACGGTGAACGATGCCCGTGAACGTCACGTGGTGCTGGTGGCGCCGCGCATTCACTGGAACACCGGCAACGCCGGCCGTACCTGCCTGGGCACCGGCAGCGCCCTTCATCTGGTGCGTCCCCTGGGGTTTTCCCTGGACGACCCTCACGTCAAGCGTGCCGGGCTGGACTACTGGCCGGAGGTGGACCTGCACATCTGGGACCGGTTTGCCGACCTGCTGGCAGCCTACGACCCGCGGCCCGGCGAAGTGGCGCTGTTTTCCAAGCGCGGCGCACACTCCTTTCGGGAGCTTCCGGGCCGCCGACGGCTCTTTCTGGTGTTTGGATCAGAGACCGAAGGCCTGCCGGCGGACATCCTGGACCGCTACCCTGACCGCACTTACCACATCCCCATCCGCAACCGCATCCGCAGCCTGAACCTGTCCACCGCCGTGGCCGTGGGCCTGTACGAGAGCCTGCGAGACGGTCCTGAACCCCACGGATGGCACCCGTTGCCAACAGGAGATTAACCGGTTGTTATTTCGTCTTTTTTCACCTCTGCGCCTTTGTTTTCTGGCACCTGTCATTATTTTCGGCGCAGCGTTTGACATCCCCTTTCCAGTGCTTATATTCTGCATGCAATTAAAGGACCATGTCAAAAAAGTAATGTGGCTAAAGGGTCCATTTCAGGAGGATACAAAACATGCGCTTTGACAAGTTTACCATTAAATCCCAGGAGTTGATCCAGCAGGCCCACTCCCTGGCCACCCGGCTCGGCAACCAGTCCATCGAGCCCGAGCATTTGCTGGCGGCCATGCTGGAGGAAAAGGACAGTGTCGCCTGGGCCATGCTGCGCAAGCTGGGGGTCGCCCCGGAAAACGTGCAGCAAGACCTGACGGCCGCTCTGGAGAAGCTCCCCAAGGTCAGCGGTGCGGAGGTCTACATCTCCCAGCGCACGCGGGCCGTCCTGGACGCCGCCTTTTCCGAAGCGTCCAAGATGAAGGACGAGTACGTCAGCCTGGAGCACATCCTGCTGGCCATCAGCGATGAAAAGGAGGGCGAGGCGGCGCGCATCCTGGGCACCCACGGCGTCAACCGTGAGGCCATCTTGAAGGTGCTCATGGAGATCCGGGGCAACCAGCGCATCACCGATCCCAACCCCGAGGAAAAGTACCAGGCCCTGGAAAAGTACAGCCGTGACCTGACCGAACTGGCGCGCCTGGGCAAACTGGACCCGGTCATCGGGCGCGACGAGGAGATCCGGCGCATCGTACAGGTGCTTTCGCGCCGCACCAAGAACAACCCGGTGCTCATCGGCGAGCCCGGCGTGGGCAAGACCGCCATCGTGGAAGGCCTGGCCCAGCGCATCGTGGCCGGCGACGTCTCCGAGTCGCTCAAGAACCGGCGGCTGGTGGCTCTGGACATGGGTGCCCTGATCGCCGGGGCCAAGTACCGCGGCGAATTCGAGGACCGGTTAAAGGCCGTCTTGAAGGAGGTCGAGGCCGCCGAGGGCGAAATCATCCTGTTCATCGACGAGCTTCACACCCTGGTGGGGGCCGGCGCCAGCGAAGGCGCCATGGACGCCTCCAACATGCTCAAGCCCGCCCTGGCGCGCGGGACCCTGCGCTGCGTGGGCGCCACTACTATCAGCGAGTATCGCAAGCACATCGAGAAGGACCCCGCCCTGGAGCGGCGGTTCCAGCCCGTGATGGTGGCCGAACCCAGCGTCGAGGACACGATTTCCATCCTGCGGGGCCTCAAGGAAAAGTACGAGGTGCACCACGGGGTCCGGATCAAGGACGCGGCTATCGTGGCGGCGGCGACCCTGTCGCACCGTTACATCTCGGACCGCTTCCTGCCGGACAAGGCCATCGACCTGATCGATGAATGCGCCTCCAAGCTCCGCATCGAGATCGACAGCATGCCGGCCGAGATCGACGAGCTGCAGCGCAAGATCATGCAAGCCGAGATCGAGCGCCAGGCGCTCAAGAAGGAGACTGACCCGGCCTCCATGGAGCGCCTGAAGAAGCTCGAGCAGGACATCGCCGGCTGGCAGGAAGAGATCAGCGCCATGAAGGCCCACTGGCAGCGCGAAAAGGAGCTGATCCAGCAGATCCGCCAGATCAAGGAGGAGCAGGAACAGCTGAGCATCGAGGAGCAAAAGGCCCAGCGCGAGGGCGACCTGGCCAAGGTGGCCGAGTTGCGCTACGGCAAGGCCAACGAGCTGCAGGAGCGCCTGGAGGAGACCCGGCGCAAGCTGGCCGAGCTGCAGAAGGACCGCAAGATGCTCAAGGAGGAAGTCGACGAGGAAGACATCGCCGAGGTCATCTCCCGCTGGACCGGCATCCCGGTCAGCAAGATGCTCGAGGGCGAACGCGAGAAACTGCTGCACATGGAAGAGCGGCTGGCACAACGCGTGATCGGCCAGAGAGAGGCCATCGAGGCCGTCTCCAACGCGGTGCGGCGCGCCCGGTCCGGTCTGCAGGACCCCAACCGCCCCATCGGGTCCTTCATCTTCATGGGCCCCACGGGCGTGGGCAAGACCGAGCTGGCCAAGGCCCTGGCGGAGTTTATCTTCGACAGCGAGCAGGCCATGGTGCGCATCGACATGTCCGAGTTCATGGAAAAGCACGCGGTCTCGCGCCTGATCGGCGCCCCCCCGGGCTACGTTGGCTACGAGGAGGGCGGCTACCTCACCGAGGCCGTGCGCCGGCGCCCCTACACGGTGGTGCTGTTTGACGAGATCGAAAAGGCGCACCCCGAGGTCTTCAACGTCCTGCTGCAGATCCTGGACGACGGCCGCATGACCGACGGTCATGGCAAGACGGTGGACTTCAAGAACACCATCATCATCATGACCAGCAACATCGGCAGCCAGTTCATTCAGGAGCTGGGCAGCGCCGACCGCAAGGAGATCGAGCGGCGGGTGACCGAGGCGCTGCGGGCCGCCTTCAAGCCCGAGTTCCTGAACCGGATCGACGAAACGATCATCTTCCACAACCTGACGGAAGAAGAGATCGCGCAGATCGTCGACATCCAGATCCAGCGGCTCAACGACCGACTGCGCGAGCACAATCTGGAACTGGTGCTCTCGCCCGAGGCGCGGCAGCTGCTGGCCAAAGAGGGCTACGACCCGGTTTACGGCGCGCGTCCGCTCAAGCGGGCCATCCAGCGGCTCATCGAAAACCCGCTTTCGGTGGAGATCCTGGCCGGCCACTTCATGGACGGCGACCGCATCCGGGCCGACGTGGAAGGCGACCGCATCGTCTTCACAAAAATCTAACGCGCCCTTTGAGGGCCGTGTTGCCAAAACCTCCCGCCCCGCAACGGGGCGGGAGGTTTTTTTATGGAGCCGCCCTTCCACCGGCCCCCTGACGCACTTTTCCGCCGTCAGGGCTCCAGCACCGAAATAACCTCGAACTTTTCGGCGTCCACCAGCCCCTTGTCCGAGATGCGCAGCTCCGGGATGACCACCAGCGCCATGAGGCTGAGCTGCATGTTGGGGTTGTTGAGCCGGCAGCCGCAGGCCGAAAAGCCCTCCAGCACCGTGGCGGCCCGCGCGGCCACGGTCTCGGCGTCGCGGTCGGACATCAGCCCGGCGATGGGCAGGTCCACCTCGCCGACGACCGCGCCGTCGCGGACCACCACCTGGCCGCCGCCGATCTCGGCCAGCCGGTTGGCGGCCTGCGCCATGTCGTCATCGTCGGTGCCCATCACGATCATGTGGTGGCAGTCGTGGGCCACGGTGGTCCCGATGGCGCACCCGGTCAGCCCGAAGCCCTGCACCAGCCCCACCTGGACGCCCGACGTCCCCTCGTGGCGCGCCACCAGCGCGATCTTGGCGATATCCGCCGCCGGGTCGGCCGCCACCTCGCCGTCACGGGCCGTGACCTTCAGGCGCAAGTGCCGCGTGGGGGCCTGGTTCTCGATTACACCGATGACATGGGCGGTCAATTCGCCGTCCCGCGGCGCCGCCAGCCGGAAATCGGACGCCGTCAACGGCCGCGCCAGGTGCACCGAGTGCACGGCCCAGTCCGGGTAGTCAAACCGCAGATGCCCGCAGCAGAGTTTGCCGTTCTCGGCGATCACCTCGCCGCGCACCAGCACCTGCCGCGCCGAAAATTCCACCAGCGATGGCGTGATCACCATGTCCGCCAGGCGCCCCGGCGCGATCATGCCCACGTCGCGGGTCACGCCGAAGTGCACCGCCGTGTTGAGGGTCGCCATCTGGATGGCCGTCACCGGGGCCACCCCCTGGGCGATGGCGCAGCGCACCACGCGGTCCATATGCCCGTCGTGGACCAGGGTCTCGGCGTGGCAGTCGTCGGTGCACAGAAGGAAGTGCCGCGGGTCCAGCCCGTCCTCGGTCACCGCGCGGACCTGCCGGGCCACATCGTGCCAACTCGAACCCAGGCGCAGCATGGCTTTCATGCCCTGGCGCACGCGGGCCGCGGCGTCCGCCCGGCTGGTGCCCTCGTGGTCGTCCTCGGGCCCGCCGGCCACGTAGCCGTAAAACCCCAGCCCCAGGTCCGGCACCGAGTAGTGCCCCCCGATGACCTTGCCCGCCGCCCGCGTGGCGGCCATTTCGGCGTGCATCTTCTCATCGCCGGCCGCCACGCCGGGAAAATTCATCATCTCGCCCAGCCCCACGATGCCCTCCCAAGTCATGGCCTCGGCCACCTCTTCGGGCCCCAGCACCGCCCCCGGGGTCTCCAGCCCCGGCGCCGACGGCACACACGAGGGCATCTGCACCCACACGTGGATGGGTTGTCCCGCCGCCTCGTCCACCATCAGGCGTACGCCCCGCAACCCCAGCACGTTGGCAATCTCGTGGGGATCGATAAATATCCCCGTGGTGCCCCAGCGTGCCACGGCGCGCACGAACTCGGTTACCGTCAGCATGCCCGACTCCACGTGCATGTGCGCGTCCAGCAGCCCCGGCACCAGGTACTGTCCACCGGCGTCCAGCACCCGCGTCTCGTTGCCCAGCGTGTGTCGGGCATCGGGCCCCACGTAAGCGATGCGCCCGCCTGCCACGGCCACGTCCGTGCCCGCGATGATCTCCCCGGACTGCACACACACCCATCGTCCGTTTCTCACCACCAGGTCGGCCTTTTCCCTGCCCGTGGCCACCGCCACCAACCGCCGGGTCCTCTCCGCGATCTGCTGCATCGTCTCCATATCGTTTCCCCTGTTGTTTGGTTTTCCGGTCCCGCTACAAATCCAGCGGGCTTCTGACGCCCAGATGGAAACACCCGGAACCAGCCCCACTCTTTGCCGACATTGGGATATCTTCTAGTGCATCATGCCGCCGCATGCAGACGGATTTTTCGATCACCCGCCGCCACTGTTCCTTCTTTTCTGCGTTGCTGTCCGAAGATTCGGCCTCTGTGCCGGCGCAGGGATTCCTGCTGCAGCTTGACCGCCTCGGCTGCCTGCGCAACATACCATTCCTCATGTTTGCACCTCAATTAACGGATAAACAATCACGGGCGCTACGAATCACCGAGCCCTTTTTGCTCAACATGATCACAAAAAGACCGACACTTCGAACCTCAGACCGCATAGGAGGAGATTCATTTGGAAGATACCATCTTTTTATTCTAAAAATAGATTATAACACTTCCATATAACAATATTATTCCAGATAAAATACGTATCGGTCAACACTGTTGACATCTCAAGAAACCTGTATCGTCCAATGCATTTTATGGATGATAAAAGGCTTCCTGCACCAACAGGTCGGAAGATTATAGAAATTTCACGACAAAATGCAAAACCTAATTTCCTTGATTTTCAAAAGCGTCCAAGCGCCTTTTAGCTGGCAGAAGCCTTGGCCAATGTTTGAGAGGTCTGCCGCAGACGCGGAACCTCGCGAAGCCTCTGGCAATGAATAAAGAGAATGTCTTCCGTAGCACCCGAAATCGGCATATGAAACAGAAGCATCGTATGAACCGCAACAGATTAAAGCGCAAAGAGGGATACAAATTAAACGCCATACTCAGCACTGACGGCATGAACTCCGCCAAGCTGTCCAACCGGTTGGCAGTACTTCGAAACCTCTCTTTTGTCCTCTATTAGTGACTGCCCAAAAACGACAGTCTCTTTGGATATCAGTTTCAGCATCGGAAACTGTCTGCGGGCAGGGGACACAACCCTTGAGGCTCGAAAAATAGTCGTTTGTGAACACCCAGGAGGATTCAAGCCAGCGAATTATGTACTTCAGAATCGATGGAAAGCCAGAAAGGTCGGAAATGAGATTAAACTGGTTTATTATGGACTCAGAAACTGGCCAAAAAACAAAAAGCAGTTACTTCCGATCACCAATGAAGAGGCGGAAATAATTAGTTTGTTTGAGCGTCCAAGAGAAGCATCCGCAGATGAGTGAACGGGATCAGACTCTGCAGGTTTTGAAAGGGCGTGCAATGCCCGGTGAGTTGCTTGAGCCTGTAGCATGGAGATCGAAGGTGCAGAATTATCATGCATCCGTGCAAAAAATTCTTGAGCCGCTTTTTACTTCGCTGCAGGCAATTATCAGGGAGGCGGAAAATAATCCGGAATTGAAAATTCCGATCATAACAAGATTAAAGACAAAAGATTCGTATGGTTCCTGGCAGAGTATTATAGACCTCCTGGAAAGAGCGATCGGATGGGAAATGCCTGAGAATCAGAGATATCAGTTGCATACCAGTTGTATAATTGAAAATGTCAAGGATTATGCGCAGTATTTAGAATTTAAGAATATGGACTCGGTATTCTTCCCACAGGCTATGGTCGAGCTCAGCGCCGCGGTCGTTTTCGGGCATATCTCCCGGAAAGAAGCGCTCGAGCAGTTTAACGAAATAGGATTTTTCGAGCCGCCAGAAATGTATAAGATTCTTATTGGTCGCGGAAAAAATTTCGTCTGATATCGGCTTTTCATCCGGAGGAAAGCCGTAGCCAGTATCCATGCGCGTCACCTGCCGCCGGGGATCGCCAGCGGCAGGTGAGCTTGGTTGTATGAAAAAATGAAATACGAGATTATCGAAAAAGTCACAATAAATGCCTATTCAAATCCACATCTTTAAGAGAACGGAGCCCTTCCGATTGGTTTTTCCATATTATGGATATTGTCAAATCAAGTTTACAGGTTGAATTAAAATTGACTGCTAATACATTATGGATTGATATACCTGAAAATGAGATAGAAATCATAAAACGAGACTATCTCAAATCAATTCAGCGGATGTGAGTACGCGCAGCCGAGTTTAGTGATATAATAAAAAAATGAAAATAAAATTTGGCCATCTAAGACTTTATTATTCCATTTGCACTATTGTTGGAACCATCTGTGTATTGCTATTATTCTTCCAACCTGACGTTGGAGACAATTCCAAAACACTTTCATTCGTATGTTTTACCCTTGTTATAACAATAGCTCTTTCAGGATTGCTGTTGGCATTGTTGGAAAAATTGAAATTTGTTGAAATCACTTACTTGGAAAACGACCAGAAGTCCATTTTCTACAAGCTGATAAAGTTAGCAGAAAATAGTAGAAGCAATTAAATTGCGTTTATCGTCAGCACGTCCACCTGACCAGAAAACGCGCCGCGTTTTCCGGCAGATACTTTTTATGTTATCTACTAAAAAATTGGGCGGCACATGAAACGAGGTTTGGAATTACAAAATTTATCGACGAACATCGGCCTGTCCTATGCGGAGCGCATTGATAAATTGCCAGATTATATTATCGATTGCGATTTTCTGCTGTTTACATCATTCCATGTAGACCGAAAAAAAGTATTGCCCACCTGCTTTAAAAACATCCTGACCGGCAAACTAGGCCGTTTTGAAATTTTCCTATCCGATTTCAAAAGCGACTACAGCGTAGACAATAAAGCATTTGGCTATAAGCAGACAATTGCTATTTTGCGATCCTCCGATTTTTCATTCCGAAGGTTTTGTCTCATTCCGAAAAAGGCCGAAAGATTTACGGTAAGAATAGAACATATTGGCCAGGATTTTGGCATGCCAATAATCAAAGGCTATAAGAATATACCGTTTTCCATTTCTCCCCAATTAAACAGCAAATACACTTTAAAGGCCCAGGGAATACATGATTCTCAGGAGCTTTTCAGAATGTCATTCATGCAGTATCTGGAAGACAATTCAAAATGGTTTATAGAGGGAAGTTCTGATGCCTTACTTATCTACCGCAGGGGGAAGAGAATTAACCCGCTAGGCATGCGCGAATATATAAAGGAAGTTGTTGAAATAGGAAACATTATTGCTGTTTAATTGCGCCATACAAACAATTGGCCGAATAGGCCTTATGCGGATGCGTCTGCCGGAATGTATCGATGCGGGACGGTCTGGAAAAATACACGACGACCACCGTGGAGGCAGGGAATGCCAGCATTACTGATTGGGACAGCTTTTTGTCTGGGGATGGCGGGCTATGCGCTAAAAAGCGGAACGCTGATCATGCGGGGAAAATTTGAAAGGGAGCTGCGCCCGATATGGTTCTGGTTCGGGACCATCTTTTATGCGATTGCAGGCCTGGCCTTCCTCATGCTCTTGCTGTTACAAATGGTGAAACGCAGCGGATAGCGGAATCCAGCGCCTGGTGTTTTGCAGGGAAGAGAGGTGCGTGTGAGAGCAGCGGTTTATACTGAATTTGCACAGCCATTGGCGATTGAAAATGTGCCCGACCCGACGCCCACGGCAGGCGGCGTTGTCATCCGGGTGAAAGCCAACGGCCTGTGCCGGAGCGACTGGCACGGATGGATGGGGCACGACCCCGACATCACCCTGCCCCATGTCCCGGCCATGAGCTCGCAGGGGTCATTGAAACGGTTGGAAAAGATGTGGTCCGCTGGAAGTCCGGCGACCGGGTCACACTTCCCTTTGTCTGCGGGTGCGGGACCTGCCCTCAATGTGTTTCGGGAAACCACCAGGTCTGTGACCGGCAGTTCCAGCCGGGATTCACGCACTGGGGCTCTTTTGCCGAATACGTTGCCATCGACTACGCGGACGTCAACCTGGTGCGCCTGCCGGATGAAATCGATTTTGTCACGGCTGCCAGCCTGGGCTGCCGCTTCGTAACTTCTTTTCGGGCCGTCGTCGATCAGGGCCGGGTCTCTGCGGGGCAGTGGGTGGCCATCCACGGCTGCGGGGGCGTCGGCCTGTCGGCCATCATGATCGCCAGCGCGCTGGGGGCCAACGTAGTAGCCGTCGATATTGCGGACAGGAAACTTGACCTCGCCCGCTCCGCCGGCGCTGCGGCGACCATCAATGCCGCAAAAACGGAAGATGTCGTTGCAAATGTGTTCGATATCACCAACGGAGGCGCCCATGTTTCCATCGATGCGCTGGGCAGCCCCGAGACCTGCTTCAACTCCATCGCCAATCTGAGAAAGCGGGGCCGGCACGTGCAGGTCGGGCTGATGCTGGCAGACCACAGCCATCCGGCCGTACCCATGGACAGGATCATCGCCAACGAGCTCGAGATTGCCGGCAGCCACGGCATCCAGGCTTACAGGTACCCGGCCCTGTTTGAAATGATCCGGGTTGGCAGGCTGGCCCCGCAAAAGCTGATCGGCAGGACGATCAATCTCGAGCAATCGCTGGAGGCGCTGGCCGACATGGACACTTTCCGGGAAACCGGCATAACGGTCATCACCGAATTCTGACCCGCACGAAAATGCAAGGCTGACAATAATGAAACCCAGAATCAGCATGATCACGCTCGGCGTGCGCGACCTTTCCAAGGCTGTGGAATTTTACGAAAAGGGGCTCGGCTTTCCGAGGATGGACTCGCCTCCCGGCATCGCTTTCTTTACTCTGGACGGCACGTGGCTGGGACTGTATGATAGGGCGGCGCTGGCCGAGGATGCCTGCGTCTCTCCCGAGGGACAGGGGTTCGAGTCCATCACCCTCTCCCACAACGTCGCCTCGCAAGGGGAAGTCGACGAGGTCTTTTCGCAGGCCATCGATGCCGGCGCCACCCCGGTCAAAAAGCCGCAGAAGGTTTTCTGGGGCGGGTACAATGGGTATTTCGCAGATCCCGATGGCCACCTCTGGGAGGTGGTCCACAACCCGCTGTTCTGGGTGGGTCCGGGGGAAAAAACCGGGTAGCGGGGACGTTTTGCGGGCCCTTCGATACCCGCAGATTCAACAGGAAAGGATTTGACAGGTGGGAATAAGGGTTTGTTTGGCCGGCGCCACCGGCTGGGCGGGATCGGCGCTTTCGCGGGGGCTGTTCGAGGCGTCCGACACGGAAATTGTGGCGGCCGTATCCAGGAAGCATGCCGGGCAGACGCTCGGCAGCGCCATCGGCATCCCTGAACTGGAGGCGCCGGTTTTCGCTACGGCCGAAGAGGCGCTTGAGACCGGGGCCGATGTGTTCGTCGAATATACCAAACCGGAAGTGGCCAAACAGCACGTAATGGCCGCCCTCCGCAAAGGAGCGCACGTGGTGGTGGGAACATCCGGGCTGACCAACGCGGACTACAACGAAATCGGCGTACTGGCCCGCGAAGTCGGGCGGGGCGTACTGGCGGTGGGAAATTTCGCCCTAACCGCAGTCCTGCTGCAGAAATTCGCCGAGATGGCGGCGCGATATATTCCCCACTGGGAAATCATCGACTATGCCAGCGCCGACAAAATCGACTCCCCCAGCGGAACGGCGCAGGAGCTGGCAAGCCGGCTCTCCATGATCCGCGAATCCCGGCTGGACATCCCCCTGGAGCAAATCCACGGGCCCAAAGAAAGCCGCGGCGTTCGCCTGCTCGGCTCCCAGGTGCACGCCGTGCGACTGCCCGGTTACGTGCTCTCGGTGGAGGCCATCTTCGGCATGCCCGACCAGAAGCTGGTCCTGCGGCACGAGTCCGGCTCGAGCGCCGAACCATACGTAGCCGGGGCGCTTCTGGCGATTCGTGAAGTCGGCAAACTGGTGGGCCTGCACCGCGGCCTCGACACTGTAATGGATTTTTAGCGCCTTCTGGCAGACGCCATGAAACGAATCCGCATCGCAGGTGTTCTTTCGTTTATCATCGGCGCCATGGCCATCGTGGCCGGCAGCCAGGTGCTCTTTTTCGGCAAAGTGGCGGGATACCATGTGATTTCGTGGCTGCCCGCCTGCAACTTCGCCATGGGACTGGTCACCGTCTTTGTCACGACCGCTCTGATATGGAAGGCATCGCGTCTGGCGCTGCCGGCCGCCGTGTTGACTTTCCTGGCGCACCTGGCGGTCATGCTGACGCTGCTGGTAGGCTATCGGAACGTGGCCGCCAGGGAAAGCCTGACCGCCATGAGCGTACGCCTGATCGTGTGGGGCATTATTCTGAGCCTGCTTTTTCTTCAGCGGAAAAAGGGGCGGCAACCATAGCCGAAGTGGATCATAATGATGGGAAGTGAAACCGTGAATCACCCCGCCTGTCCCGAGTGCGGCCACCGGTTTTCTCTGCTGCAGGGACTGAAGGCCTGGAATCCCTGGAGATACCGCTGCCCGTATTGCCAGACTGTACTGGAAACCACGGGACCCTACAAGC
>Ga0256835_1001002_pt1 | contig 18060 bp, 22 predicted proteins | sample PIR30metaG_FD_185972 | JGI IMG/M metagenome (GOLD analysis project Ga0256835, IMG submission 185972) | Hydrothermal vent microbial communities from East Pacific Rise, Pacific Ocean - PIR-30 | ecosystem: Environmental > Aquatic > Marine > Hydrothermal vents | place: Pacific Ocean: East Pacific...
GGCCTCTACGATCATTTTGGTGATGCTCAGGCCCAGTCCGACTCCGTCCATCTGGTTGCGGAAATGGGCGCCGCGGTAATACTTGTTGAAGATCAGCTGCTGTTCGTCCTCGGGAATTCCCGGGCCGTTGTCGGCCACGCAGACCTCTAGTCCGCCGTCGTCCGTGATCCGGGCCCGCACTTTGATGGCGCCCCCGTTCTGGCAGAACTTGACCGCGTTTCCCAACAGGTTGAGCAGGGTCTGCTGGAGCGCTTTGGGGTCTCCCGTGATCTTGGGAAGCTGGGGCGGGGCGTCCAGGCTGACACGGATCTCCTTCTGGGCGGCGGCCGGTTTGATCTGCTCGATGCAGCCGCTGATCCAAGGCAACGGGGCAACGGCACGGAGATCGATTTTGATGGCGTGGGACTCCAGCCGCGTGACCTGCATGAGGTGGTTCAGCAAATCACTAATACGGCCGATTTCTGAGCTGGCGATCTTTAAAAATTTCCGCTGGCGATCGTTGATGCTGCCCATGACCTCTTCGGCGATCATATTCACCGATTCGCGGATCGATGTCAAGGGCGTTCTGATTTCGTGGCTCAGCATGGAGATGAAGTCGGCGCGCATGCTCTCTTCCTCCTGCAGGCGCCGTGCCATCTCGTTGAAAGCCCGCGCGACTTCACCGAATTCGTCCCGGGAAGTGATGGAAATCGGCCTTCCCAGCTGACCGCTGGAGATGGACCGGATGCCCCGTGTCAGCGTCCGCAGCGGGCGAATGGTGGAATACACCAGGAAGAGGCTCCACACCAGGCCCACCAGCGTCGACAGGGCCAGGCCGATCATGCCCGTCTTAACGGCCGCCTGGCCGCGCCGGTTCAGTTCTACGTTGTTGAGCACGATCTGCTCTTCGTTGCCGGCTTTGGCGCTGGAAATCATGTCGATCCAGCGGTTGATGGCGGCCTCGGGCAGCCACAACGTTTTGGGCGGCGCCGCCATATCCAGCGGCTCCGCTTTGGCCATCACCTGCCGGTAGTCGCGCGCCAGCTTGTGCCAGGGGCTTGGCGATTCCCCCTCGGGGAGTAGCTGCAGGATGTTTTCCAGGTTGGACTCGAATTCCGTCTTCTCCAGCAGGAAACGCTCCAGGTATTCCTTTTTCTTAAGCAGCAGGAATTTCTTTTCGGCCTCCTCCATGTTCAGCAGGCTTTCGCTCATTTTTTTGGCGGCCGAGGAAATGCGGTACTGCGTGTTTACGATCTTCTCGGTCACCGCCATCATGCGGTGGATATTGAGATACAGCGCCAGAATGGTGCCGTAGAAGATCAGCAGGAAGACGAAATACCAGCCAAACAGCTTGGCCCGGATGCCGGGGGCGAATCTCATGACAGCGTCCGCCCGGTTGTCCCGCCGGGTCGGCTGGTGGCTGGGAAATGTGTGCGGAAAAAAACGGCAGGATGCATGCCCAAAATCCTCGAAGATCCAGTTTGGGGCCCAAATTAAGACGCTTTCCTACCAGAACCGCCGGTTGAAGTCAAACCCGGCCGCCAAAGTCCTTGACACCCCGCGAAGCGGCATAATATACGTACACGATTCAAAAAACGCCGGCCGTTCCGGCGGACGTGCCTCAGCACGAAGCGGCCCGGTCACTGCCGCTGCCAACCATTTTTCACGGAGTCTATATGCCTCAGGACATCAGTATTTTCAGTATGATCAGTCATTCCGGCCCGGTGGTTTTCTTCGTGCTGCTGGTGCTGGTGTTTTTTTCGGTGGCCTCGTGGGCGGTCATCTTCATCAAGTACAACTACATCCGCAAGGCTTTCCGCGAGTCGGCCCTGTTCACCGATTTTTTCTGGAAGAGCCGCGATCTCTCCGACGCCTTCACCAAGTCCAAGCAGCTGCGCAACAGCCCCATTGCCCGCGTTTTCCGCATCGGTTACGTCGAGCTGCGCAAGGTCAGCCAGACCACGCGGGCGTCGGCCGAAGCTGCACCCCAAGACGCTGGCTGGCAGAGCCGCGCCACGGGCATGGACAACATCAAGCGTGCCTTGCGGCGGGCCACCAACACCGAGGTCATCCGCATGACCCAGCTGGTGCCTTTTCTGGCCACCACCGGCAACACCACGCCGTTCATCGGGTTGTTCGGCACGGTGTGGGGCATCATGAATTCGTTCCACGGCATCGGGCTGCGCGGTTCGGCCAGCCTGGCTGTTGTGGCACCGGGGATCTCGGAGGCACTTATCGCCACGGCCGCCGGGCTGGCGGCGGCCATACCGGCCGTCATCGCCTTCAACTATTTCATGCAGAAAATCCGTATCCTGGAGGCCGAACTGCAGAGCTTCTCGGCCGACTTTCTGAACATCATTGAACGCGACATCATGCGCGCCAATGGCTGAAGGGGTTTGAAATGGCCATCGAAACCAACGCTGACCGGCTGATGGCGGACATCAACGTGACCCCCCTGGTGGACGTCATGCTGGTGCTGCTGATCATTTTTATGGTGACCGCGCCCATGATGATGCAGGGCGTCGACGTCTCCTTGCCCCAGACCACTTCCGAGCCGCTCAAGTCCGAACAGGAGCACATCATCATTACCATCGACAAGGATGCCAAGATCTTCATCAACGATTTCGAGGTGTCCGTGGATTTTCTGGGCGAAAAACTCGGTCGCATTCTGGCCGGCCGGGCCGATAAACAGGTTTACCTGCGGGCGGACAAGAACATTCCATACGGCATCGTGGCGCAAGTGATGGCCGCCATCCAGGGAGCCGGGGTCACCAGCCTTGGGATGGTCACCGAGCCGCCGCCCAACAAAGCGCCCAAGAAAAAATAAACCGCCAACGCGACTCGTATCCGACACCTCCATGAAGGACCACGCCAAGGCTGACGCATATTCTCTTTACGGCTCGGATGCCGAGCGGCGGACGTGGTACAAGTTTTTTGCCATTTCCCTGCTGCTTCACGTAGCGCTTTTTGCCGCCGTGCTGTTCATGCCGGACTTCGGCCCGCCCGACCGGCCTTTCACCCCGACGGTGATGAACGTACGCATGGTCACGCTGCAGTCTGAACCGCCGGGACCGGCCGGGCCGCCGACCCCCAAACCGGCGCCTAAAAAGGCGCCGCCGCCGGCCCCCAAGCCGGTCAAGAAGCCGGAAAAGCAAAAAAAGGTGCACGTGCCGGAAAAGCCGGAGGAAGTCGCTCCGGAACCGCAGTCCAAGCCCAAACCCGAGGTCTCCCTGGCACCCAAGACCAAGAAGGTCAAGGCCAAAAAGATCAAGCCCAAGACATCACTGAAGAAAAAGACCTACAAGCCGGAGAAGGTGGTCAAACGCGCCATCCGCAAAATTGAACGCCAGACCACCGAGTCCACCACGCGCAAGATCGAGAGCGCCCTGGCGCAGCTGAAGAAAAAGGTGCAGCGTGAGGGGCCGCCGCCCACGGTGAAGCGGACACCGGGCACAGGCGGCGGGGGCGGCGGCTATGGCGGGGGCACCGGCGGCCTAGGCGCCCGGGCCCTGAGCCAGCTGGATATCTACAAGGCGGAGGTGGCCTACCAGATCCAGAAGCACTGGGCCTTTTCCGAACAGCTGGCCGGCATCAACAAAAAACTCGAAGCCATACTGGTTATCAAGATACTGCCCAGCGGGGAAATCGCGGACATCTGGTTCGAAAAACGCTCCGGAAACCGGTATCTCGACGACTCGGCTTACAAAGCCATCAAAAAGGCCAACCCGCTACCCCGGCTGCCCGACGGTTACCTGCGGCCGTTTTACAACCTGGCGGTGCGATTCACCCCCACCGGGCTGCGGTGATTGGAGACAAAAGCTTCACGAAAGGAAAACCCCATGAAAATCAGGTGTCGATCGGCCGTATTTGCGGCCATGATGCTTCTGCTGGTGCTGGCGCCGGGCGTCTCCCGGGCCGGTTACGACTACGTGGATATCAGCAACCCGTTCCTTCGCAAGATTCCCATCGCCGTGCCGCAGTTCAAGTCTTTTTCGGGCACGCCCGAGGAGATGAAGCGGGCTCGCAGTTCGTCGCAACTGCTGGCCGAGACCCTGGCGTTCACTGGCTATTTCAAGATACTGGACCCGGCTTCGTTTCTCTTCGACCCCCAGAAAGACGGCATCGTGGCGCCCCGCATCAACTTCAAGAACTGGACCACGGTCGGCGCCGAACTGTTGATCACCGGCGGCCTTGTGCAGACCGCCGGCCTGGTGGAAATGGAACTGCGTCTCTATGACACCTTCAAGGAAAAACTGCTTTTGGGCAAGCGATACAAGGGAGCCTTGGCCGACCAGCGGCGCATCATCCGGCGCTTCTGTTCGGAGGTGATCTACAAGTTGACCGGTCACCGCGGCATTTTCGGCAGCAAGATCGCTTTCGTCTCCACCACCAGCGGCAACAAGGAAATCTATACCTGTGACTTCGACGGCTACCGGCCCCACAAGTTCACCAACAACCGCAGTATCAACCTGACCCCCATGTGGTCCTCGGACGGCAAGTGGATCGCCTACACCTCATACGCCAAGGGGAACCCGGATCTGTACATCAAGAACGTGCGCGAAAAACGCGGCACGGTGGTGGCGCGCAAGGGCATCAATATCTCCCCGTGCTGGGTGCCGGGCAGGTTCGAACTGTCCGCCACGCTGTCGTTTACCGGCGATCAGGAAATTTATCTGTTGACCGGAAGGGGAAAAATTATTAAGAAACTGACCAATAACCGGGGGATTGACGTATCCGCCTCATGGTCGCCGGACGGGAAAAAGATGGCCTTCGTTTCCAAGCGCTCCGGAACCCCCCAAATATATATCAAGGACATCGTCACCGGAAGAGTCCGTCGGCTGACGTACGAGGGGAAACACAACACCCAGCCGAACTGGTCCCCGAAAGGAGACCGGATTGCCTACACGGCCATTGCGGACGGGGAGATCAATATCCGCGTCATCGGTGTCGACGGCAATGGGCTGATACAGCTTACCGAGGGGCAGGGAGACAATGAATCGCCTTCCTGGTCCCCGGACGGCAGCCTGATTGTCTTCAGCACCAACCGTGAGGGGCCGTCGCGGCTGTATGTGATGACATCATACGGAACCGACCAGCGGCGGCTGCTCGAGATGCCCGGTGAGCAGAGTGAGCCGAACTGGTCGCCCAACATCGAGGGACCGTGAAGCGGCCCGAGAAATGAATTCGAGTATCGGACCTCGCGGTGAACACACCCCGCGGGAGGCAAGCAGACCGTAGTGCGACGGGTAGGCCCGCAACCCCGAGAACGACAGCAGGAGGGGGAAGGGATCAACCGGTATACCTGATAGGCTAAAGGAGGAAATGCGATGCGAAACAGAATGTGGATCACCCTTGCCCTTTTACTCGTTGTCCCGGCAATGCTTTTCAGCGCTTCGTGCGCCAAGAAAGCGGTTGCCCCCACCCCCAAGGTGGAGAAGAAGGCAACCACCGATGAAGCCGCCAAGAAAGCCGAGGAAGAGGCGGCGCGCCAGCGTGCCCTGGAAGAGCAACGCCTGAGGGAGGCCCGCCAGGCCAGGGAGGAATTCGTCAACGAGATGATCCATTTCGCCTTTGACAGCTCCGCGCTGGACGCCACGGCTCAGGAGATCCTGAAGAAAAAAGCCGCCTATCTGCAGGCCCACCCCGACGTGCGGGTGATCATCGAGGGCCATTGTGACGAACGCGGCACCGTGGAATACAACCTGGCACTGGGTGAAAGACGCGCCCAGGCCGCCAAAACTTTCCTGGTGAACCTGGGAATCGACCCCAATCGCCTGGAGACCATCAGTTACGGGGAGGAGCGCCCCCTGGATCCGGGCCACAACGAAGCCGCGTGGGCCAAGAATCGAAGGGACCAGTTCGTCATCAAGTAGCGGCCGGGGAGTTTCCACGACGGCTTTAACGCGTGGGCCGGAAGGCGTGAGCACCGCGGGGTGCCGGCGGCGGGTTTTCCCCGGCAAGGGCACCCGCTCCGGCGGTGTTCTCGCGAGGCGGCCCGTGGATGACAGAGGCGGTGCGGCGCCCTGCGGCGGCGTGGGCCGCAGGGTCGGACCGGCACCTGCCGCAGGAGGAGAGGCGCATCACCATGAAATCGCTCTGCTGGGTTCTTTTGATGGGCGTCATGGCGCTGGCCGGCTGTGCCACCCAGGGCGACATGTACGGTCTGGACGCACGCCTGGCGGCCGTGGAGCAGCAGAATGCCAGCCTGCAGAAACGCCTCGAAAAATTTGACCGCGCCCAGACGGCCACGGATCAGAAACTCAGAGACCAGACAGCCGTGTTGTACGCCACCCTGGACAAGGTCCAGGAGGACATTCGGCTGCTGAGCGGCCGGCTTGACGAAACCGAGTACCTGCTTAAAAAACAGCTCAACGCCGTGCGCAAGTCCGGGACCGGCGGGGAACCGGCGGGGGGCGCTATTGAGGAGCGCCTGTCGGACCTGCAGCGGCGCGTACGTCGCATTGAGCAGTACCTGAGCCTGGAGGCCGGGACTCCCGGCGCAGCCGCCGCAGCGCCCCAGAAGCGCACGCTTTCGCAAAACGAGCTTTACCTCAAAGCCAAACAGGCCTTCGATGCGGGGGATTACGCCGGGGCCAGGGCCGCTTTCCAGGATTTTCTGAAGCGTTTTCCCAGGGCCAAGAACGCGGACAACGCCCAGTTCTGGATCGGTGAGACTTATTACCGCGAGAAGTGGTATGAGAAGGCCATTCTCGAATACCAGAAGGTCATCGAGAAATACCCGAAGGGCAACAAAGTGCCCGCATCGCTGCTGAAGCAGGGCCTGGCGTTCTACAATATCGGCGACAAGGCCAACGCGCGCCTGATTCTCAACGAACTCATCGCCAAATATCCGCATTCCCGGGAAGCCAAGATTGCCAAGAAGAAACTTAATAGTTTCTGAACCCGCTGCCGCTTTTCCTCTCCATCGGACCCCACTCCCTGTCCGCCGCAGGCGGAAACCCGTGGTGAGTTTCTTTATCCCCGCGTCGATGCAGGGATGTCTCCATGGCGACGATTAAAATCATTGGTATCGACCCGGGCCTGGCCGCTACCGGCATCGGCGTGGTGCAGGGCAGCGGGGTGCGCGTCGCCGGCTACTCCTCGGGATGCATCCGCACGTCAAAGGCGGAAGCCCTGGCGCACCGCCTGGCCGGCATCTATGATTGCCTGTCCCGGGTGCTGGCGGCCGAACGGCCCGACGGCATGATCGTGGAGGCCGTGTTTTCCCTTGATCGTTACCCCAAATCCGGGATAACCTTGGGGAAAGTCTGCGGCGTCATCCTGCTGGCCGGGCATCGTGCCGGGGTACCGGTGAGCGAAGTTCCCGTGCGGGAGGCCAAGCAGATCCTGACGGGCAACGGCAACGCCAGCAAGGAGCAGCTGGAGAAGGCCGTGCGCCACATGCTGGGCGCCGTCGAACCCATTCGCCCCTTTCACGCTTCCGACGCCCTGGGGCTGGCGCTGGTGGGGCTATACCGCTTCGATCACCATCGGCGCCGGGTATCCGGCGTGCCGGGCCAAGGGGGACGACCGCGATGATCGGCTATCTGGAGGGCAAACTGCTCAAGGTCGAGGAGGACCGGATCCTGCTGCTGGCGGGCCAGGTGGGCTACGAGGTTTTGCTGCCGGGCTTTGTGATGGAAACCGTACGCGCCAGGACGCCCGGGGATGCGCTGTCGCTGTATATCTATTACCAGCAGACCGAACGGCAGCCCAAGCCGGTGCTGATCGGGTTCAACCACGAATTGGAAAAGGATTTCTTTCAGCGCTTCATCAGCGTGGAGGCCATCGGGGCCATCAAGGCCGTCAAGGCCATGACGTTGCCGGTACACGAGATCGCGGCCGCCATCGAATCCCAGGACGTGGCGCAGCTCAAACGGCTCAAGGGCATCGGGGAACGCACCGCCCGCAAGATTATCGCCTCGCTGCGCGGCAAAATGGAGCCCTTCGTGCGGAGCGATGCCGAGCGGGCCGCGGTGCAGCGACCGCCGGAGCTGGTGGATGCGGTCATGGAAGTGCTGGTAGAGCAACTGGGGTACAACCGCGGCGAGGCCCGCCGCATCATCGATGAAGCCATGGAGCGCAACCCGGCCATCGCGGCGCCCGAGGCCCTGCTGGACGAAATCTTTCGCGCCACCTAAGCCCGGTCCCCCCCCCGGCGGGCCAACCCGCCCTGGTCGGGGGGCAACTCTTGAAAATCCATACGGAAAAAGACTGATGGCGGAAATGATGTTGAAACCCGGTTCCGGGAAACAGGCCATCGTGTCGGGCGCCAGCCTGGCCATGGACGAAGAGCCCGAACTGCTCTCCCTTAGGCCGGAGCGCCTGGACGATTACGTGGGCCAGCCCGAGGTCATCGAAACACTGCGGATCGCCATCGAGGCGGCCAAGAAACGCGGGGAGCCGCTGGACCACATCCTGTTTCACGGGCCGCCGGGCCTGGGCAAGACCACCTTAGCCCACATCATCGCCGGGGAGATGGGCAGCCGACTGACGGTCACGTCCGGTCCGGCCCTGGAAAAGGGCGGCGATCTGATCGGCATCCTGACCCACCTGGAAGAGGGGGACGTGCTGTTCGTGGACGAAATCCACCGCACCTCCAAGACGGTGGAGGAATTCCTCTATCCCGCCATGGAGGATTTCGCCGTGGACTTCGTTTTCGACAAGGGCATCCATGCCCGCAGCCATCGCTTTCACCTCAGCCGCTTTTCGCTGGTGGGCGCCACCACCCGTGTGGGGTTGCTTTCGGCGCCGCTGCGGGACCGCTTCGGCATTTTCCGCAGTCTGGATTTTTACAGCGAAGACGACCTGGTGCGGATCGCCAGGCGTTCGGCCTCCCTGCTGGAGGTGTCCATCGACGAAGACGCCGCGCTGGAACTGGCGCGCCGCTCGCGCGGAACGCCGCGCATCATCAATCGACTGCTCAAGCGTGTGCGCGATTACGCCGAGGTAAAGGGCGACGGCACCATCACGCGGCCGGTGGTGCAGGCCGCCCTGGCGCTGGAGGGCGTTGACCAGGAGGGGCTCACCGACCTGGACCGGCGCTACCTGAAGACCATCATCGAGTTTTACGACGGCGGGCCGGTGGGCATCGAGGCCATTTCGGCGACCCTGCAGGAGGAATCCGATACGCTGGTGGACGTGGTGGAGCCCTACCTGCTCAAAACCGGGATGGTGCTGCGCACCTCGGCCGGCCGGCGCGCCAGTGAACGTGCATACCGCCACCTGAACCTGACCGGCCCCCAGCGCAGGCTCTTTTGACGTCGACCATGGCTGTTATCACGCTGCTCACCGATTTCGGGACCCGGGACGAGTACGTCGGCGCCATGAAGGGCGTGATCCTCTCCATCGCCCCGCGGGTCACCCTGGTGGACATCAGCCACGAGGTTCCGCCCCAGGACGTGGGGCGGGCGGCCTACCTGTTGGAGGGCTACCACCGCTATTTCCCCGAGGGAGCCATTCACGTGGTGGTGGTCGACCCCGGGGTGGGCGGATCGCGCGCCATCGTGGCGGTCAGGACCCAGGCGTGCACCTTTCTGGTGCCGGACAACGGGGTGCTGACGCGCGTCATCGAAGACCAGGTGCCGGAAGTCGCGGTGCGGGTGGAAAACCGGGGCTTTTTCCTCCCCCACGTGAGTCGCACTTTTCACGGCAGGGATATCTTCGCCCCCGTGGCCGCCCACTTGGCCGCCGGCGCCGACATCCGCAAACTGGGTCCCCGCGTCGCCTGCGACGAACTGGTGCGCTTGGACATCCCGCCCGTGGTGGTCACCGGCGAGACAGAGGTGAGGGGATGCGTGATGACCTTCGACCGTTTCGGAAACGCCGTCACCAATATCGACCGCCAACAGCTCGCCGCCTTGTCGGGCAAGGGGGAACTCGAGGTGCGCCTGGGCGGTCGCCGCATCGCGGGGCTGTCGCCGAGCTACGCCAGTGTACCGCCGGGCCAGGCGCTGGCCCTGGTGGGCAGCCGCGGATATCTGGAGATCGGGATCAACTGCGGCAGTGCGCGGGAGGTGCTCGGCCTGGCGGTGGGAGACCCGGTCCACGTGCGGGCTCTGCCATCGCGGCCCCCGCTTTGAACAACGCCAAACATGTGAGGATCTCCCGTGGGCAGGAAACCGTCCGACAACATCACCATCATCGACGAGGGGCTTACCGTGGAAGGCGACATCAGCGGAGACGGTGAAATGATCATCAAGGGAACCGTGCGCGGCGCCCTCTGCGGTGAACGGGTAACCATTGCTCCCGGCGGAGCGGTCATCGCCGATGTCCAGGCCGCTTGCATGACCATCGCCGGCCGCTGCCAGGGTAAGGTGAGGGTAGACGGAGAGGTTTCGGTCCTGTCATCGGGCAGTTGCCGGGGGGAAATACTCTGCGTGGATCTGCTGGTGGAGGAAGGGGCGCGCCTGAATGCCCGTGTGCGCTGCGGCCGGCCGCTGCCCGATCAGCCGGACAAACGCAAGACGGCCACCACCGGAAAGTGATCCGAGGGGTAGCGCCCCTCGAAGCGATCCCGGACGACGCGTGCCTCCAGGACCTCGAGCTTTCCCCGGTACAGGATCCAGTCGATGGCGCGGCCTTCGCTGCGGCCGGTAAACCCGTGGTGGGTGCCGGGACACGTGCCGCCGAAAACGTTTTCGAACCCGCCTCCCTGCTCGTCCGTACCGGTCAGGAGGCGGTAGCAGGGGCTATGGCAGTCCGCGTTGAAATCCCCCATCAGCAGCACCGGCGCCTCCGATGGCAGCCGTGCGAGCCGTGACAGGATCAGGCGCGCGCTGGCCAACTGCACGTCGGCGTCGAAATCCAGGTGGGTGTCGACGCAGGCCAGTTGCCGACCGCGGTATCGAAAGAGCCCCAGGGTGCACTGCCGCGGCCAGCGGCTGGCGCGAAAACGGCTGGGCACGTTCGGCGTGGGGCTCAGGAAAAAGTGCTGCTGCAGGGTGCAGCGCCACCGGCGGCGGTAGAAGAGAATGTTGTTCTGCCAGAAGGGGGGCGCCGGGCGGCGTTGGCCGATGAAAGCGTGGTCGGGCAGGATGCGGCGCAGGAAACGCAGCTGAAAGTCGTTGACCTCCTGCAGGGCGAGAAAATCCGGATTGTAGCGCGCGAGCAGCGGCGATAGACACTTTTTGCGGTATTTCCAGCCGTTGGGACCGTCATCGGCGCGTCCGAAGCGCAAGTTCAGCGTCATGGCGGTGAAGGTCACCGCTTCCGGGCGCGCGTCGCCTGGTGATTTGCAAACCGCCGTATTCATGGCCCCGCCGCGAAAACACGGGGCCAGTCCGGGTCCACCCGGAGCCCCTTGAAGTTGTCGAAGGTGAGATCACTGAAAGGCAGTCCGAGGGTGCGCCGCAGGTGGTCGAACATCTCCAGGTAATTGGCCAGGATGCGCTGCTCCCATGGCAGGTGAAGCCTGCGGGCGAGGGTGTCGATGGCCGACCGGGGGCCCTCGATTTCCAGGAAGGTGCCCATGGGCAGGGTGTCCAGGCACAGCTGGGCGTGGTCGCAGGAAAAGGTTTCGCGCCATTTCTCGTACACCCGCGTCCGCCGGAACCCGATGGCCTCCAGGATGCCGGCCATGGTGTCGAAGTCGTCCAGGCCGACTTCCATTTCGCGTAGCACCTTGTAACCGGCGTCTGCCGTGGGGGGCACGGACTTGAAGGTCAGCCGGGCACCGGAGTCCTTTCGCAGGCGCAGCAGGGCCTTGCGGGCCCGGAGGGAATGTCGGTGGTCGTCGTAGCAGTAATTGCGTTCGAAAGCGCGCCCCAGGCTGCGGCAGCCCAGGGCGGCAATGGCGCTGCGCAGGGCCTCGGGCTCTCTGACGTGGAATTTGACTTCGATTTCCAGATGGTCCATGATGGGTGCCGGAATATGGGGTTATGCTGAATACCGGCTGGGAGCATAAACATATTTTTTTCTTGACACAAGCCCGATTTTACTTTAATAGTGCCAAATTCTTTTGGCCGGGTATTTGCCGAAACATCCGCTATCTGCTTTTTTCAGCACAAGGTTATTGATATTTCAAAAAGTTACGGGAGTCGACAGGTGAAAAAATATACACGCAGTGCCAAGGCATCCGACAATCCGGGCAAGTGGTATCTGGTGGATGCCGACGGAGCCGTTCTGGGCCGGCTGGCCAGTCAGATCGCCGCCCGCCTGAGGGGCAAGCACAACACGCTTTTTACGCCTCACGTGGATACCGGAGACAGCATCATCGTCATCAATGCCGAGAAAGTGAAGCTCACGGGCCGCAAGTGGAAGCAGAAGATGTATTATCGCCACAGCGGCTACATCGGTGGGCTGAAGGAGATCAGCGCCGACAAACTGCGGGAAAAACGGCCCGAGGACATCATTCGTTTCGCCGTCAAGGGCATGCTGCCCAAAAACCGGCTGGGGCGCAAGCTTTACAAGAAACTAAAGGTCTACGCGGGGGACCAGCACCCCCATGAAGCCCAGAATCCAGAGGTGCTGTCGCTGTAAAGGCGCCCAGAAGAAATCACGCGGGGAACATTCGATCAATGGAACAGGAAAACGTCTTTTACGCTACAGGAAAACGCAAAACGGTGACGGCCAGGACGTGGCTGATGCCGGGAAGCGGCAAGATCACCGTCAATGACCGGGAACTCGACGACTATTTCAAGGTGGAGAGCGCCAAGCAGCTGCTCAAACAGCCGCTGGCCCTGACCAGCACCCTGGAGAGCTTCGACGTGCGCGTCTATGTCAAGGGCGGCGGCTATTTTGGCCAGGCCGGCGCCATCCGGCACGGCATCTCCCGGGCGCTGGTGCAAGCCAATCCCGACCTGCGCACCCCCCTGAAGAAAGCGGGCTTCATTCGCCGTGACCCGCGTGTCAAGGAGCGCAAGAAGTACGGGCAGAAGGGCGCCCGCGCGCGGTTCCAGTTCTCCAAGCGCTAATACGCTTTGCTTGCAAAACTATTCGAGGGGGAGTCGGCTTCCGGCTTCCCCTTTTTCAGTCCGCCACGACGACTTTTTCCGTGCTGCACGTGAGTTGTTTCAGGCCTTCGGCCGTAACCACGTGGGTATTTTCAATCCCCACCACGCCTCTGCCCGGAAACACCAGTTTGGGCTCCAGGGCGACAACCATATTCTCTTCGAGCACTGTATCCTGACCCCGGGCCAGGAACGGATACTCGTCGAGTTCGATTCCCACGCCGTGGCCTACGAAGGCCACGCGCGCACCGGACACACCCATGAAATTTTCGCTGTAGCCGGCTTCGGCCGCCAGCGAGAAGGCCCGTTCGTAGAGCTGCCCGGCGGTCTGTCCGGGTACGGCTTCCCTTTTCAGGCTGTCGTGGAGGTCGAGCATGGCCGCGTGGGCCTGCAGCAGGTCTTCGGGCAATTCGCCCAGGCTGTAGATGCGGGTGTGATCCGCCAGGTAGCCCTGGTAACCGAAGGCATAGTCCACCAGGATGGGTTCGTGGCGGCCGATGGGTCGGAAACCAGCCCCCTGGGCCACGGCTCGCCCGGGGCCCATGCCGCCGGTAGGTGAGGACAGGTAGCTGGGAACGGCCGCGGCGGGGCCGGCCATCAGGTGCCCGTAGAAGATTTCCGACCCCCAGAGCCGCATGCGTACGATGCCCTGGTGCCCCATGCGGCGGGCCTCGGCTTCGAGCCTGCCGGCCAGTTCGATTTCGGTCATGCCCTCGCGCAGCAGTCCCGGTACCCGCGCCGCCAATTCATCGGCCAGGCGGGCCGCGCGGCCTGTGCGCGCCATCTCGTAGGGCGATTTCACCATGCGTGTCAGGCGGATGGCGTGCGAGACGTCGACGATCTCGGTCGCTTCGAAGAGACGGCACAACGCCAGGTAGCGCACGGCCGGCAGCACGTCCAGCTCCAGGCCCAGGCGTGCGCGCGGAAAGCAGCCGCGCTCCCGGAGCAGGTGCGGCACTTCCCGTGGCGAAGCGATGGACGCCACCTCTTCGATACCGCTTTCGTGCCGGGCGCGTTCCGCGTGGCGGTGGGCCATCAGGAGCGCCTCTCCCTCGGCGGGTATGTAGAGGTGGCACTGCTGAACGGTGTCGGCGAAATAGAACAGGTCGCTGTTCTGCAGGATCAGGGCGCCGTCCACCCCCAGACGCTGCAGATGCGCCTGAAAACGGTGGATACGCGCCGCCAGCTCACTGCCTGGCGTGGCGCTGTCCAGGTTGTACGGCATGGTTTCTCTCCAGGTGACCCGGTTTGGAAATTCGATGGCGCACCGAAGCCGTCAGGGCACCCGTCCGGCAAGGCTCAAAAACTTCGACACCCGGAAACTAACAGATGGCCTACACTGGCGCAAGGCCGAGTTGACAATCCCCCTGCGGCTGATTATTTCAGAAATAAATAAAGCAGGTTGTCCATGAAAGGAGGTGCTGTTGCCATGCTGCATTGCGATCGATGTCAGGCCGAGATCCCCGCGTCCGAGGCGCATGACCACCTTGGCCAGAAGCTGTGCGAGGACTGTTACATGGACACTCTCTCGCCGGCCAGAACCTGCGACCCGTGGGCGGTGCACAGCGCCAAAAGCATGGCGGGAACCGGGGCCGGCGCTGCCGAACTGACCGATATCCAGCGAAGGATTCTTCGTCTGCTGGCCGAATCCGGCGGTCTGCCCATGGATGAGCTCTGTCGGCGCCTGGAGATGAAACCGGCCGATGTGGAGCGACAGATTGCCGCCCTGCGCCACATGGAAAAGGTAAGGGGCGCCCTGGTCGACGGCGTGCGCCTGATCCGCCTGTGGTGACGCCGCCTTCCGGATAAAGCCCCCGCCGGCTGTCGGCGCCGGCAACCGCTCGCCTGCCCGCATTCTCCCGGCATGCGGGCTTTTTTCTTTTCAAGACTTTAAAACGCCTGCCGATACCTATATCAGGAGCGCCTTCATTTACATATTCTATATATCGGGAGGGTGCGCAGAAGAAAACGGAACATCACGGTCATGCTGCTGGTGGCAGCCGTAACCAACCAGGCTTTTGCCCAGGTCACCGAGAGCGCCTCGTGGGAGGTCGGGAGAGGGACCCGGGTTCAGGCGTACAGGTCCACTATCCGACCCTTGGCCGGGGTGTCGACCGAGCCGGCCGCGGGCCCTGGTGGGGTATAGAGCGCTCCGGCGCTTCGGATGGGCCGCGCGTGCGGGACCAATAGGGCGCGGCCCTCCGTCACCGCAGGGCTGACGGCCGGGAGCTGTCGCTCCGTCGATGCGGAAGGGGTCTTTTGCATGCCGTTGCCGCGGGCAACGAGAGAGTAGCGGGTACCGATCTTCATCTGGTGCCCCTGCGCTTGGGTTCGTATATCACTATAGCCTACCGGCACCCGCAGGTAAAGACCCGGGGATTGCATTTTTTGTCATTCGTATTACAAATTTTGCGACATTGGGGCTCAAAGCCGACGCCCGCTTCGCCGGGGAGATGCTGCCGGACTGCGGCCGACGGACAACGCGGCGCGGATTGGATAGGAGTGCCGATATATGCACGATTCTTGCATATCCTAAGAGGGGTAATAGGCCGAAAGGCCCAATCTGTTCCTGAAAGACGAATGGAGACAACACCATGAGCAGTTTCATCGGATCCATTGTTCGGGGAATCGAGGCCCCCGCATTTACGGGTTCGGAGCGGCAGAAGCTGTCCACGCCGCCACCGGTGGTCTCCGACGGGGCGGCCTCCCAAGCCATGCAGCAGCTCACCCCGCCGCCGACCAAGGTGTCCCACAGTCCGGAAAGCGATCGGGTACGGGATCAGGGCCACGGCATGGTCGACGGCCGCAGCACGGAAGCCGAAGGTGCCGAGATGGAAATCGAGGAACGAAAGTTCGATTTCGAAGATGGCCAGCTGACGGTCAAGGTCTACGACCGTCACGGCAAACTGCTGCGCCAGGTTCCTCCCGGTTACGTCCCGCTGGACCTGTCGGCCTGAACACCTTCGGCCGCGGACTGCGGTGTGAAAGCCTTTGAAATGGCCCGAAATTCCGGTGCCGGACACCATCCGCCGGCGATTGCTGAGCGCTGCCTTCCCCCTCCTTTTCCTCCGCTGCCCGGCTGCCCGCCCTCAACAGGTGGCGTGCCGTTCAGCACCGCGGCCGTCGGGTCGGACAATGGCTGCAGATTCCGGCGATTGTCTTCCTCTGAGGGTTAAAGCTTCCCACCCATCTGCCGATAATCCAGATAGGAAAATTTGGACCTCCCCCGCGTGGTGCGGGATGCCCGCGGCACATGCCGGAGGACCTGCGCGAATCATGGGGCACAACGAGCGGTGGGAGGCTCCGCACAAATCGGTACGTTGAAGAGGACAGCATGGATCTGGCGACAATCATCGGGCTGGTAGGAGGATCAGGACTGGTCCTGTCGGCCATTATCATGGGCGGCAGTGCCAAGATTTTTCTCAACATCCCCGGTATGCTGATCGTGTTCGGCGGCACGCTGGCCGTCTCCTTCATCAAGTTTTCCATGGGAGACGTGATCAACTCCATCAAGGTCGCCATGAAGGCTTTCATGGCCAAGCTGGACCAGCCCGAAAAGGTCATAGAAGAGATGATCTCCTATGCCAAGATCGCCAAGAATGAAGGGCTTATCGCGCTGGAGAGCAAGAAACCCAAGGACGCCTTTGCCGCCAAGGCCCTGCGCTACCTTTCCGACGGGCTCGACCAGGGGCTCATCGAGGACATGCTCAACAAGGACATCGAAATCATGCTCCAGCGTCATGCCACCGGACAGGGCGTTTTCAAGGGTATGGGAGACTCCGCCCCGGCCTTCGGCATGATCGGCACGCTTATCGGCCTGGTGCAGATGCTGGCCAGCATGGACAATCCCAGCAGTATCGGACCGGCCATGGCCGTGGCGTTGCTGACCACGCTCTACGGGGCGCTGGCGGCCAACTTCATCTGCATGCCGCTGGCCGACAAGCTGGCGCTGCGCAGCCAGGAGGAACTGGTCAATAAGCGCATCATCCGTGAGGCCGCCGTGGGAATCGCCAAGGGGATCTCGGCCATGGTGCTGGAAGAGTCTCTCAAGATCTACCTTTCCCCCAAGAGTCGCAACGGCAAGAACGCCGAGAAGGGCGGAAAGAAGAAGTAAAGTCAAATGGGTGAACCCCAAGCCATCAAAAAGGAGGAGGCGGGTGCGCCGGCCTGGGTCGTCACGTTCGGCGACCTGATGAGCCTGCTGTTGTGCTTTTTCGTGCTGCTGCTGTCCTTCTCAGAGATGGACCGCCAGAAGTACAAGGAAGTGGCCGGGTCGCTCAAGGAGGCCTTCGGTATCCAGCGCAAGACCCAGGCCTGGGATTCCCCCCGGGGGGAACGCATTATTGCACGCGATTTCGATCGGCAGTTGAACCTGACCAAGGATATCGAGGCCGAGGCCATCAAGAAGAAACTGATCGAGGAAATCAAGTCCCTTTTCCCCGAAGACATCAAGGGCCTCATCAGCGTAACCAACGAAAACGGCGAGATTATCATCCGGCTGATGGGGGAGACGACGTTTGATTCCGGCAAGGCCGAGATTCGCCCCAGCACTCGGCCGCTGCTCATCAAGATCGCAAAGGTTCTGAAAAAGGCCAAGGGGGAAATCATCATCGCCGGCCACACTGACAACGTGCCTATCGTCGGCGGCCCTTTCCACTCCAACCTGTATCTCTCCATCGCACGCGCGGCGTCGGTGGCCGAACTGTTCATCAAAGACGCCGATTTTGATCCCCGGCGTATCGCCACCATGGGATTCGGAGAGTACCGTCCGGTTAAATCCAACGATACCTGGCAGGGACGCCAATCCAACCGCCGCGTGGAAATCATCCTCAGCGACCGCCCCCTGATGGAGGCCGACAAGTCTCCGGACACGGCCGTGTCGGGATCCGCCGCCGTAGACAGCCGTAGCAGCACGCAACCCTGAGTGGGGTGTCCTCCGTCAGCAAAGGGTTTCCGAATAGTCAAAGTACAAGTACTTTGATGCAGATAGGTGTCGAAGAGGCCCCGGTGGGAGTGTGCACCGAAATGCGATTGCTCAGAGCAGGGTCAGGTGGCGATGCCTGCTCCCGGAGGAAAGATGCTGATCGTCAGCCGCCAGATGGCGCTGACGGATGTTCATGATCTGACGCGC
>Ga0256835_1001003_pt1 | contig 18039 bp, 19 predicted proteins | sample PIR30metaG_FD_185972 | JGI IMG/M metagenome (GOLD analysis project Ga0256835, IMG submission 185972) | Hydrothermal vent microbial communities from East Pacific Rise, Pacific Ocean - PIR-30 | ecosystem: Environmental > Aquatic > Marine > Hydrothermal vents | place: Pacific Ocean: East Pacific...
ATGTTAATATTTTGGAGTTTCTTATTACACCAGCAATTCTGTCAAATTTTCTTTCGTGTAAGCTATGGATTAGCACTGCTGCGCTCAGGAATAAGAGTGCTTTAAACATTGCGTGATTAAGGAGATGCCATAGAGAAGAGAATTCACCGAGATTTGTATCGCCAAGGGCAGCAACCATATATCCTAATTGACTTATAGTAGAATAAGCAAGTACTCTTTTAATGTCGTTAGTCCCAAGGGCAGAAATCCCTGCATAAATAGCTGTTATTGTACCTAAGTAAATTGTTGTCATCCTAAATTCATAAGAGGGACTCAGCATCATTGTTCTTCCTAAGAGATAGACTCCTGCATTAACCATGGTTGCAGCATGAATTAATGCAGAAACTGTTGTTGGACCCTGCATAGCGTCTATATCTCTTGAATCTGTACTAGAAATCCATATATGCAAAGGAAATTGAGCAGATTTCCCAGCGGCAGCCAACAAAAGCCCAAACGCTGCAACAGAGGGGATTATGAAAGAATTAAGACTTGTTATTGAAGTAGTTGAAAACTGTTTTGCTAAGTAAAAGATAGCTATTAAAAAGCCAATGTCTGCTGCGCCCGTAGTTACTAATGCTTTTTGCCCAGATTTCGAGGCTTTAATTCCTTCTTCACCAGGCTTGTAATAATAATAACTAATAAGTCCCCAAGAACATATTCCTGTTATTTCCCAGCCTAAAAAGGCCACTAATAGGGAATCAGAAAATACTAACAATAGCATTCCGAAGAGGAAGAGACTTACTAACGAATAGTATCTTGAAGAATGTTTTGTGTTGCCAATGTAATATTTAGAAAACAGAATGATAAATGCTGTTAACCACGAAGATACAATTGATAGAAGTATAGACCATGCGTCAATATAATAGTTAAGAGTTAATCTAAATGTCGATATTTGGAGCCATACGCCTAGTTGTGAAGCCATTGTTACTCCGGGAGTGATTTTAGGTAAGCTTATTGTACTAATAATTGCTGTAGTGACAGTGAAGACTAGTATTATTATCCAAGAAAAGAATGAGATTGCTTTTTTCTTATTTTCAGGCATATATGTAAATAGCCCTGCAACTATTGACCCAATTAACGGTAAGAGTAATATTATGTCGATTTCTCTCATGTTTTCTCACCACTTTAATTTTTGTATTTTTTCTAGGCTCTGACTACCGGTCTCACGGTACATTTTAATAGACAAGGCAAGAAGGAAAGCAGTTAACCCCGCACCAATTACTGTAGACATGATTACACCCACTTGACCTAAGGGATCTTCTCCGTTTCTTGCGGCAGCTTGAAGGAGAAGTAGATTAACCCCTGCAAGCATCATTTCAATTAACAAAATTACCTGAATGATGTTTTTTGATTTCATTATTCCAAATAGCCCTATTGATATTACTAACAGGACTGCAAGATGGTATGTTTCTGCACTAAGCATTTTCTTCCTCTCCTTCTTCTTTAGTTACTGTTTCAAATCCAACGTAGGCAATCCCAATTTCTTCAGGTGTTGCTTCCGGGATAAACTTCGGTGGTTTTCGAAGAGCTACTAAGCTAGCAATGATTGTTGCAGCTAAGAAGAATGCATGAAAATAAATTTCTGGTAATCGATAGATCCATAGCGTTTCACTCACTAATTTAACAATGTCATGAGACGGAGGTACTACTTTTTGCATTACATTTATCCCATTAACAATAATGGGTAGTGCAAATACTAAAAAGAAGAATAAAATGATAATTGTGCTTAGAATTGTTTTTGTCTTGCTCATTTTTTATACCTCCGTCTTTTCTTCTTCCTCTTGATCAGTGGAGAAAATACTCATAGCCGCAAACAAAATTACACCTGTAGTTCCAGCATAGATCGTAAGTTGGAATACAGAGATAATTGGCGCACCTAAAATCCAATATATACCTGAAACAGCGACCATGTAAACAATAAATGCCACTGCTTGTTGGAATATTTCTTTAGAGAACGCGATAAACAGTAGTGTTCCCAACATTATTAGTATGAGTATTATTTCAAATGGTTCTGTAGGTAATACTGATAAATCCACCATTTTTATGCCACCACCAATTCAGAGGTATTTTCAGTAGGATTAGGGATATTGTTCGTAAGGTTAATACAGTTCACAGGACATACGTCTTCACAAACTCCACAAAAAATACAACCTGCAAGATGAAATACAGGCTTGAATTTTTTCTTATCCTTCCTTTTTGCCTTTTCTTCAGGTGTTAAAGGCACCATTTCTATTACTTCTACTGGACATTCCCTAGCACATCTCCGGCATCCGATGCATTTTTCTTGATCTACTACATGAATACCGCGGTATCTTTCAGGTCGGTTAAGTCCTTCTGTTTCATATGGGAAATTAACTGTTACTGGCTTATTAAACAAGTTTTTTAGGAGCTCAATAAATACTAACTTCATTTTCATACCTCCTTTAACCAATAATGATGAGGAGCACTATTGTTAGTACGGACACCGGTGCGAGATAAGACCAAGTACCCTCTAAGATCTGGCTAACTTTTAGACGAGCCATACTTGCTGAGAATAAGGCTAATAGGAACATAACAAAAAAGCATTTTATAACGAAATATACTGTAAATAGTAATGTTTTTAAGATCCCAGTAGCACCAAATGTAGGGCCAGTAGGGCCTCCAAGGAATAAAGTCACCGCTAATCCAACGATTAGTATTTCTTTAAGTTCCTGGGAGAGTAATATAAATGCAAATCTACGACCAGAATATTCTAATGTCCATCCACCAGCAATTTCTGTTTCTGCTTCTGGAGTGTCAAAAGGTACTTTTTCTAGTTCCGCTAGCCCACAAATCAAGAAAATAATAAATGCTAAGAGACCAACTATATGAAATACTACCCAGTTTGGCAAATAACCATGTTTAACTGCTTGCACTTCAACTATTTTTGATAAATCGAAACTTTTTCCATACATTACAGGTACTATTACAGAAAAGACAAGTGGAATCCCAAAGGAAACAAGCTGTAAACCAGATCTTGCTGCACCTATAAGTGCATATCGACTACCACTTGCCCATCCTAAAGTTATTTGAATTGCAGCGAACAAGCTTAGGATAAATATTAATAGATAAATATCTCCTGGAGAATTTACAAAACCTTTTTCAGAAGCAATAGGTATCATAAAAAGACCAATCATTACTGGTAACGGAGCAAAGAAGGGCAAATACTTGAAAATTGTTTTGTGGGCGGTTTCGGGGATTATTTCCTCCTTAGACAGAGTTTTTATAAAATCTGCAAGTGCTTGAAGTATGCCAAATGGGCCAGCTACTTGTGGACCTATTCTTGTCTGGAATCTTGCTAACAATTTTCGGTAGAACCATTCTAGTAGAAATGCTAATAATATTAAAGTTAGAATTCCAGGGAAGATTATTACTTTTGATGTAAGTATTATCCATTCAATTATTGTATTCATAATATGCCCTCCTTATATGTTTTTATCCCGAGTAGACGGAGTTGTTCTTTAGTAAGAAGTTTCTTTTTTCCTCTGTCTTTGTCTATAACTAATGTTCTATCTGTACAAGAGAAACAAGGATCATTCGCGGCAACAATTACTGGAACATCAGCAATATGATGCCCAATTAGAACTTTTACTGATGAAGCAAGATTTGCATATGTCGGTGCTCGAACTCTCATCCTGTAAGGTTGTTTTGATTCTCTGAAATCAATATAGTGGAAATTCTCTCCTCTCGGTGCCTCTATCCTAGAAACAGCTTTTCCATTTAGTCTCGAAGGAACTTTATTGAATATTTCTCCATCAGGTATCATTTCAAGAACTTGTTCAATTATATTAACAGATTCGAACATTTCTTCGATTCTTAAAACAATTTTAGAGAAGACATCTCCTTTTTCAGAAATGGGGACATTAAATTTTACTTCATCATATGCAAAGTAAGGACTATCTCTCCTAAGATCCCAGTTAATACCTGAAGCCCTAGCTGTTGGTCCTGTTACACAAGTTTGACGAGCTAGTTCACCAGATATAATACCGACATTGTTGCATCGAGCTTTAATGGTAGGATCTTCCAAAGCAATGGTCTTTATTTCTTCGAGTTTTTCCCGTATTAAAGGTATTTTTTCTATAAATTCTTTTTTAAGCTCCGGAGACAAGTCTTGTCTTACGCCACCTACCTTATTCATTCCATAATTTACTCTGTTTCCGGTCAAGTCTTCAAGCATGTCCATTATAATTTCTCGGTCTTTCCATACAAGCAAATAATACGTATCAAAACCGATCTCATGAGCAAGCACACCAACCCATAACATATGGGAATGTAACCTTTCTAGCTCTGCGACTAACATTCGTAAGTATTGTGCTCTAGGAGGTGCTTCAACCTCTGCAATCATTTCTACGCCTTTTGCATAATTCGCTTGATGTGCAAAGCTACAGATTCCACATATCCTTTCTGCTAGATAGAGAACTTTATTGTAATCACGACTTTCTGCTAATTTCTCGATTCCTCTGTGTACGTGACCTAATATCGGTTCAGCCTCAACTACTTTTTCACCTTCAATAACTACCTTAAAGGTTTCAGGCTCTTTCAAAGCTGGGTGTTGGGGGCCTACATTTATTTCGGTTCTTTTAGATGGTAGCTTGCTCATTATTTTTTCTCCTCCTCAGATTTTTTCCAGTCTTTTCTTAAGGGATAACCAGCGTTCCATTTTTCCGGTAGAAATACTCTCTCAATTGGATTTCCTTTGAATTTTATCCCTAACATTTCTCTTACTTCGCCTTCATAGAATGCAGAGCTTACTAGGTCATCAATTGTATCAGTAGTTGGATTCTCACGGTCAAGCCCCGTGACAAGAACTAAAGAGTCATAGCTTTTTCTATTCATGAAATAATATATCAAATCAATGCGTTCATTTTCGTCGACTCCTACAATCGTTGAGAGATGGATATCGAGTCCTGCCTTTATCCAATCTTCTAGTATCGCCCGTACTTTCCCATTTGCGACTCGGATAACTATTTCTCCACTTTTAAGCTGAGAAATTTCCTTAATATCCGAATTTTTTATTGGGAGAGATATTGGTGGATGTAATTCTTTTGTTTCACTCATTTTAGTACCTCCTTAAGCAATTGTTTCCATTGTTTCTACTTCTTGAGTATTAGAACTTGATTCTTGTTTTTCTTCTCCTATTAAACCAAGATTCTCAATTTTTTGAATTAACTGGGCGATACCCATGAAAATAGCTTCTGGTTTGGGGGGGCATCCTGGGACATAAATATCGACTGGAATAACTTGGTCAACACCATTTTTCACATTATAACTGTTTTTGAAAACCCCTCCAGTGGCTCCACAAGAACCTACTACCATAACAAACTTTGGATGTGGCATTTGTTGATAAGTCTGTATCAAAGCTTCTTCCATTTCTAAAGTAACAGGGCCAGTACATACTAAAACATCTGCATGTCTAGGAGAACCAACTAATTTTACACCAAATCTTTCGGCATCCAACCTCGGTGTTAATGCAGCAAGTATTTCAATATCACATCCATTACAAGATCCAGTATTCATATGTAGTAACCAAGGAGATCTTTTTCTGGCCCATGTAGTGATTTTTAATCCAAATCTTGAAAAAATCCCTACTCTTTTTTTCTGAAGCGTTTTTTTTACTAATGGGGGGTTTTCCATATCAAACTACCTCCTCTTCTTGCTTAGGTAAAATGATGAACAAGAACAGAATAATTGAGAGATAACCTAAGACGTGTACTGCTACCCTATTGATCTGTCCATTTACAAACAAATTCCAGTTCTGGGTAAAAGATACAATGGCCGTAATGAAAGCGACAACGTCGAAAATTAGGAAATAGATGGCATACTGGAAAAATAAGGTTTTAAATACAGTTTTTCTACCAGTTAATTCTTTTCCGCCAGTATATGGCTTAGTTTTTCTTTCTTCGTAAACACTTTTTTCCTTTATTTTTCCAGCTAACCAATATATAATACCTAGGACTACTGTTGTTATTAATCCAAGTATCCCTAAGAATATGAATTCATGTAGGTAGGCAGTCATACCTATTCTCCTCTCACTTAAAAAAAACAATGACATAAATTTAATTTCAATGGTAGTATTACGTTTTATTAATAGTATTTTGTTTAGAAAAGAAGCATTAATTCAGTTTTTGAACTTATTTTTTCGTCTAATTGTTAAAAATCTTAATTATTTTGATTGTTAGAATTACTTATTATTGCAATTAATATCTTAATAATTAAGTATTTTCATCTAGTTCTGCTATGGCTTCTAACATTTCCCCCGCTTTTTGCTCATCTAACTTCGCAATGGCAAAACCAGTATGTATGAGTACCCAGTCACCTTCACTGATTTGGTCTGAAAGGAGATCAATATTAATTACTTTTCTAACGCCACTTAGTTCTACTTCTGCTTCCCCATTTTTAAGAATTTTTTTTACTTGGGCAACTACAGATAAACACATCATGTAAAACTGTATGGAAATGGTAATAAAGTTTCAGAATGGTTATTATTCTTAGTGTCCTTAGAAAAAAAGAATTGGAGTATTTTGGTTGCGGGTGTTGTACAAAGTGTAGGGTTTAGGCCATTTATAAAAAGACTCGCCGACAAATTAGGCCTAAAAGGATATGTGCAAAACCTTGGGGATGCAGGAGTAAAAATAATGCTGTTCATGGCAACAAAAGAGGATGTGGATAACTTTGTAAAAAGAATTAACGAGGAAAAACCAGACTTAGCAGTTATTTTAGATATTGAAATAAAATCAGAAGAGAGTAGTATTGATAAAAATTATGAAAATCGTTTTCTAATAATCCCTAGTGAGAAAAAAAAGGGAATGGGAGATAAAACAGGATTTTCAGCTTTGCCCCCCGATATCAGTATTTGTAATGAATGTATTGAAGATATGAAAAGACCAGGACGCAGGTTTGAATATGTTTTCACCTCTTGTACTAACTGCGGGCCAAGATATTCTGCCATAATAGAATTACCTTACGATCGGCCAAATACTTCTTTTAAGAATTTTCCATTATGTGATGATTGTTTAGAAGAGTATATCAATCCAGATGATAGGCGTTTCCATGCCCAGACAACTTGTTGTTCAGTATGCGGACCTAAGTATCAAATGTTCCTATGGAAAAACAATAAATGGATCAAAAGGCCTTTAAATTGGAGATTTGTTGCAGATAGTTTAAAAAAAGGGAAAATTTGGGCGGTAATGGGAATCTCAGGTACACATTTCTTTCTTGACGCTTTAAATCAAGAAATTGTAAGTAAATTTAGAAATATTCGAAGAAAAAGAAGTAATAAACCATTTGCAGTATTAATGGACAGTATTAATACTGTTAAGAAATATTGTTTTGTTAGTCCAGAGGATGAAAAACTTTTGAGTTCTGTACGACGTCCAATAGTAATACTTCCAGTTAAAAATAGAGAACTTTGGGATCCAGTTATCCCATCTTTAAAAAGTTTAGGAGTAATGCTTCCTTATACTGGAATTCATCATGTTCTCTTCTGGAATGAGGCACCAAAAGCATTGATTGCTACGTCTGCAAATATTCCAGGAATCCCTATGCCAATACATCCAAATGGCGTTTTTAAAGTTGCAGAAAACATTGCATATGGTGTCCTTGTGCATGATAGACCAATAATTCAGCGAGTAGATGATTCATTAATAAGAAGTTTTGGTAAAAATCATGTAATAATTCGAAGATCAAGAGGATACGTCCCACAGCCACTATTTCATAAAGAATTCACAGACACTCCCAATATGTTGAGTGTAGGTGCCGAGGAGAATAACACAGTAAGTGTTTTTAAGAATGGCTGGTTTATACCTTCTCAACATTTAGGGCATATTAAAAATATAGAAGGATTAGAATTTGAAAAAACTACTATTCAACATTTAGAGAAACTTTTTGACATTAAACCGGAGGTCATAATTAGAGATTTACATCCTACTTTCCAAAGTAGTATTTTAGCAAAAGAAATAGCAGAACAAGAGAAAAATATTGAGTACTCAGTAGTTCATCATGTTGCTCACGTAGCTTCTCTTGGTTTAGACTTAGGCATCAAAAAAGAAGAAACGATTTTAGCGTGGGCTGTTGACGGATATGGATTTGGAGCAGATGGAAATGCATGGGGTGGAGAATTGATCTTTTTAAGAGATGATCATTGGGAAAGGAGATCCTCTTTAATTCCAATTAATTATTTGGGTGGAGATCTTAATGCAATTTACCCAGGTAGAATGCTTTCGTTATATTTATTAGAGATGGGTTTAGATCCTAACGAATTTTTAGGAGGAAGAGAAGAGGAATTATTTCGTCACGGAACACTAGAATTGAACTACTTAAAAAAGGCGTTTTATGAAGGGAAAAGAGACATATTAACCACTTCTTTAGGAAGATTATTAGATAGCATTTCAGCATTGTTGGGCATATGCACTATTAGAAGTTATAGGGGAGAACCAGCAATGGCTCTTGAAGGTGTTGCATTAAGATATGAAAAAGAAATAGATACAGACATATTTATCATAGCTGGAGAAGATGGTACTTTAAAACTAGATAATAAATCAATTCTTAGAGAAGTATTAGAAATGTTTTTACAACGAGAACCAGTTGATTTTATTGCTAAGTGGACGCATATAGCAATTGCCCGTTCTATGGGTGAGTTAATGCTTAGAACTGAAAGATCAAGAAAACAACAAATAGACTATTTTGGGATAACAGGAGGAGTCGCGTACAACAAAATTATTTCTTTAGAATTAAGCCGTTTTCTTAAAGAACAAGATGTGAAACTAAGTTTTCATAATAATATTCCTCCTGGTGATGCAGGCATCAGTGTGGGGCAATTATTTTTTATAGGAAGGGTGATTAATAATGAAAATACAAAATGAAAATAAGGAAATTGTTGAACTTAGCCACGGTGGTGGCGGAAAAAGAATGGATCAATTAATCGGATTTATCTCAAAAAAAATTGGGATTCGTAATTCTAGCGAAGACTTGGTAGGACCTGAAGAAACGGATGACAGTGCAGTAATCAAGATTAGAAATACTAGTAATACTTTAGTATTAACAACAGATTCGCATACGATTGATCCTGTTTTCTTTAAGGGCGGGAATATTGGTGATTTAGCAGTTGCAGGAACAATTAACGATCTTATAGTAATGGGAGCTAAGCCATTATATCTAACATTAGGAATGATAATAGAAGAGGGTTTCACCTTTTCGGACTTAGGTAGGATTGCTGAGACAATTGGTAATCTGTGTAAGAAAACAGGTGTGAGAATTGTTGCAGGAGATACTAAAGTAATGCCTCGAGGAATGTTATCAAGTATCGTTCTAAATACTAGCGGTGTTGGTGTGTTAATCCGTGAAGAACCAATAAAAGACAGTAATGCTAAGCCAGGGGACATAATTATTGTCACAGGGACAATTGGTGATCATGGAACTAGTTTATTATCTCTCAGAGAAGGATTACAATTTGATACTGAATTAGAATCAGATGTGACACCCCTTTGGCCTGCTTTAGAAAAGATAGTACGTGATCCTCGGATACATTCAATGAAAGATATGACTAGAGGGGGTTTTGCTAGTGCTACTAATGAGATTGCTGTAAAATCAGGTGTATGTTTAGAAATAAATGAAGAAAAAATTCCAATGCGTCCTGAGGCAAAAGCTATATGTGAAATTTTGGGTTTGGAGATAATGGAAATATCTTGTGAGGGTAGAGCAATTATTATTGCTGATCCCTCCGCAGAACAGGATATTATTCAAGAATTAAGAAAGCATCCCGAAACTAAAGACGCAAGAATAATAGGAAAAGTAATAAGTGAACCTAAAAAGAAAGTGTTAATAAAAACAGAGATCGGGGGAAAAAGAATACTTGATAAACCATTTGGGGAGCCAATACCAAGAGTATGTTGAAAAGCTCAAACCTTATTACTACTTTTTTTAAAAAATAAATCAGTATGCTGATCGTTTCTATCATCGTGTTTTTACTACTATTATTGATTTCAGCGGGTCCAGGTTTTGCAATCTTGTTCTATGTTTCAAAACATGATGACTCTAACTTGGTAAAGTTTTTTGTAGTAGGATTTGCAGGGTGGTTAATAACCCAAATCCTTGTCTATGTACCAAGCATATTAATACAAAATTTGTTTATAAGATCAAAATATGACTTAGAACAAGTCGCAAATGATCCCGCACTAAAGGAAGAAGTAACAGCCTTTTTAGCTCATAATATATATCTAATAATGGTTTTGGCAGCAATATTCGCAATTACCGAACAGTTAATTCGTTTTTATTTTGTTTCCAAATCAGAATCTATAAAACATAGAGAAAATGTTTTAATTTCATTTGGTGTTGGCTGGGGATTAGCACAAACAATTATTCTATACACACCAGATCTCCTATCTGCACTGTTTAATGCACCTCAGCTACTTAATTTCTCAGGAGAACTTTTTTTAGGGGCTTTAGAAAAATCCTTTTACGTTATATTATCGGTCTTTCTATCTGTACTGGTTAAAGATGCAATAACAAAGCCACAACCCGTGCTTTTTATTGAAGCAATTAACTGGGAATTTTTCTATTACTTTATTCCTTTTTTAGTTGCTGAACTAATTTTTCCAGGAAAAGAAGGAATAGCTTCATCATTAGTTATTAATTTATCATTTCTTTTAATACTTATACTAATGTTTTATGTTAGAAAAGATAGCTTTCTCAACGTTATTAACGAGCTCAAAAGAAAAACAATAAATGATTGATGGTATATTTTTTAGTTTATGACAATTTTTCTGATTTTTTCTTATCTTTTATTGGATAAATTATTTTAATACTCCCACAAAGTAAGTATTGATTCCCAATGTCTTCGGTAAATATTGAAAATAGGATAAAAGAGATTATTTTCGATAATGCAGAACAAATAACTAAAACATTAACAGAGCTATTTGTACAGTTTAAAAAAGAAATGGAAACAGAAATTAATGAAATTAAAAAGGATCTTGAAAATAAAGAGGAGATTATTAAGAGATTAGAAAAAGAAACCAGAAAAAAAGATATAGAAATTAAAAATAAAGAGGAAAAAATACTTCAGTTAAAAAAAGAAAAAGGAGAGTATGAAAAAGAAATCAGAGAATTAAAAGCAGAACTGGCTACTGCCTCTAATCTTGTTATTGAAAAAGATAATCAGATTTCTAATCTTGAAAAAGAAAAAGATAAACTAAAAAATGAGTTAAAAGAGTCTAATGCAGTATTAAATAAAATTACTTCTCAATTAAAAGAAGTATCTAAGCAATATCAAGATTTGTCAAAACAAAAAAATCAGCAATTAGATACATTGAGATTGTTAGATGTGTATATAGTTTTACTTGAGAAAGTTTTTAACTCAGCACCTCACGTCAGAATTCTTTTTGTGGCACATGGAGAAAAGAAAGAATGGACTATTCAGGAGCTCGCTAAGGCAACAGGAATTGAACCATTGGCCGTTAGAAGAGCAATTTTTGAGTTAAGAAATGCAGGCCTATTTTCTTATGATGAAAATACAGGTAAGGCAAGGCTCTTAGTAAGATTATGGAAATAAACATTATTAGATCCTAAAACAAAAATAATAAGATATATTTTAGATATAGTAAGCTATCCCTATTCTTCAGGAGCGTTCTACTTCTTATAGAAGTGTTTTTTTATATTGTTTTTTCACAGACGCTACGAGATGAAATGTCTCGGCTAGTTTTAACTTTCTCGGTGGGAAATCCCCTTCCGAAAGGGGGGATGAAAACCGAAAACATCATATGTTTTTTTTTTGTATATGTTTTTCTTGCAGGGCTGGGACGGCCCGTAGCGCCTGTGGAGAGAGTCTTCTTGGTGAAGCAGGAAACCCCTCGCAAAAGCAAGGGGTAGTTCACATTAATAAAATATGTTCTAATATAGCACAGAAATATAGAAATATAAAAAGATATGAAATAAAATAGTCGGCTTTCATCCCTCACCGTTGAGAGGGAATTCCTACCGACAAAATTAAGAGGCCTCTTTGGGTCTAATGTTTCTCATTTAGGATAATGCTTCTTGTAGTTTTTGGATAAACATTGGTTCTGGAGGAGCACCCTCAATTTGAACTTTTTCATTAATAACTATTTTTGGAACACCATAAACAGAGTATTTAGCAGCTAGTTCTTGGAATTCCATGGCTTCAATCATATCTCCCGTAATATTAGGATTAAGGAATGCTGCTGCATGGGCTTGTCTAACAGCCCTAGGGCAATATGGGCAAGTTGGAGTCACAAATACTTTAATATGCACGGGTTGGTCTATTGATTTAATGAATTCTTGGGCTTTAGGAGATAAATATTGTGTAGACCCTCTACTTAGATCTAAAATGTCTTCTAGTAACGCACTGAACTCATATCCCGCGGGAATACCAAAATAACGGATATTTTTATGTTCCCCATCATCTACAAGAATAGCAGGAGTCATAGGTACATTGTATTCTTCTAATGGTGCTTTGTCTTCTGTAACATCATATAGTTCAACGGGCAGTTTTCCTTCTGGAGCTAATTCTGATAATTGCTCTACTAAACTTTGAGTCTCACTGCAGTACATGCAATTTTCCTTGTCTAAGAATACTCTCAAATAAACTACTTTTTCCATCTTAGAAAGAATTTGCCTTACTTGGTCTTTTGTTTCTTCGTCAATCTCAACGACCATATACTGTCACCTTGTTTTCACTAACCCTAATACGCGGTTATTGAAAAGCTTTAGCAACATACCAAATTTTTTGTTATTTTTTGACATTACATGTCTCCTACGTGAATTACTCCTTGCTTTAGCAAGTTGTTTCCTGATTCTTAGAGAATATTTTGCACCAAGACCACTTTCTTTATTGTAAAAAATGGTTTGGAGTATTAGGATCCACTCCACAGGCCCTATGTATATTCCGCCCCTGTCATTAGGATGTTTAAAGAAGCATTGTGGCCCTTGCCTATTTCCTATCCGCACAATGAACATGCAAAAACCCTGTTTCTCAACCTTATGTTTATTGTTTTAACCTTGATTCTCAAGTTAGTTTTTTTAACACATTAAGCGAGCGTTACTTACCAATTCAGTTCAGAGGTGGCAAGAAAACAGGATTATATTTATGTCCATAACGCACGCTCCTTTATACAGTTTTTTCTTTACTTCTTTGAATTTTCTTTGGACTTCACGGGAAACCATTGTTTTCAATGCGTTGATGCAGGAGAATATTTAGTTTAGGCGTTGCCTTGAATAATATAACATGTGGACATGGCCTTTGTCCGTTTTGATATCCAATATTTTTACCTTGAAAATGCTGAATTTCCCGAGTTTCTAATTTATGAGATCAAGATCTGGGTATTTCTTTTCTCCTTTTTTTCAATAACAAGATTAGTGGTAACACAACGAATAACTTTTGAACGGTAGCTTTTCTAAGTATAATTCTGCTTGTATTTATTTCATAATTATTATCAATAATAATAACTCAAACAAACTAACTATACATGAAAGATATTACCAACGGTTTATAAAAATAAAAGATTATTGGCTTTCATCTCATTACTTGCGAAAGGGGAATTCCCCCAAGAGAGTTAAACTGTGAAATTTTGGATGGTTTTTTTAATAAAATTCCATGGCTTTTTATTTATGAAAAAGAAGTTGCTGTGCTTATTTACTTAGCTATTTTTTAGCAGGGAGTAATAATTCTTCATCTAAAAGATCCATAGTCGTAGCTACGTATATTTTTTTAAGTCCATTCCCTGACTTTTTATGCATGATCTTTCTATTTGCAATAGTTAAACCTGCAAGGGAGACTATAGATAAAAATACGGTAAGACTAAATAAGAAGATCAGACCATAAAACGTATAATTATGAAATTCCCATTCGACGCCATACAAAAGGTCGTACATGTACCCTCCAAAGATAGGACCAATTATAGATCCAATATTAAAATACATTTGCACAGATCCAAATTCTTCACCTCTTACCTCGGAGGGGACAATTTCTGTTTGAAAAGCACGAAATACCGGCATTCTAATAGCCATTGCCATTTGTCTTAAAACAAAGACTGCCACTAATAAAGCAAAAGTGAGTTTAACACCAATAAGTATTAGAAAGATTCCTCCAACAATAGTAGAAAACCATAAAATAGGAATCCTTCCTCTTTTATCCGAGATCCATCCGCCAAATGGGTTCATTAGCATCCCTACGACAGATCCAAGACCAACAACCACACCAATAGTTTCAATACTTAAATGATAATAGTCCAATAGAAAAATAGTCATTAATGGAAAAATACTACTAAAAGCAAAACCATTTAACAACCCATAAGCGTACATCGCCAAAAATATTTTTGGCTTTTTTAGAAGCGGAGTTTTATTTCTTCTAGCTAAAGTTTGAGTGCTTTTGAATAAAGCTACAAGCATTACCCAAATGGTTACAAAGATTTCTTTCAACTTTAAGGGAGCTGTATTCTTGGGGTCAGTAACAAGAAGTTCACATATTATGGCTGAGATCAGGGACAAAATAGCTGTTGCTAAAAAGAGTGCTCTGTATGAGAATACTGAGGAAAAACCCAACACTGCATGTACATAATAATATCCTGCAGAACCAATAAATGGACCAAAAGCCCAACCAAATTGCATTGATAACATAAATAAACCCAGATTTCTACCAATTTTTTCTTCAGTAGAGCTATCTGCGACTAATGCTTCTGCCACAGGCCATACTGCTGCGCTTGCCACGCCTTGTAAAAAACGCGCAATAAAAAGTAACCAGAAGTTAGTTGCAAAACCATAGAACGCACTAAGAAAAGAATAAAAAATCAATCCAACTAAAATTATTGGTTTTCTTCCAGAATAATCACTTAATGCCCCATATTTGGGTGCAAGAAATGCTCTGGAAATCATAAAACCCGCCGCCAAAAAACCAATTTGAGCAGCAATACCAATATTGCCAATTATTGGAAGAGTAATTATACTTCCAATTGCTTTTAGGTATAACGGGATAAATGGCATTATTAAGCCATAACTTAAGTTTACTACGAAGGACGATAAAGACAAAGCAAATAAATTTTTACTATTATCCATTCTAATTTTTTTTACCGGTAAAATCTTTTTTAATTGTTTTTAAATGATAAAAAAAAAGAGTACTAAATAATCAAAATTAAATTATTTTTCCCCATCTTCTTCTAACTTTTGATTGATTACTTCGGCAATTTCCCATAGGGCCATATTTAGAGCATTTTGTAATTTTTTGGCTTTTTCACTATTTAATGCTTCAAATAATTGTTCTCTATCCTTAAAATATTGTAAAATTAATAAGACTAAAGAATCTTGAATATAACTAACAAATTTATCTGGGGAGACCATGAATTCTCCATTTATTGTTCCATGTACAATTCCAGCAAGATGTGTAAAACCAATTACTAACGCGGAGATGGGAGTTAATTCAAAGACATGATCTTTAAAAATATCTTGGATCGTAATTCTTAATACATCATTTCGAGATGGTAATTTTTCAATGGTTATCTTGTTTGGAATAAATCCTTTTGGTTCCTCATCACCCATCTCCGCATTCATTTTTTCTCTTAATGTACTAAATAGTTCTTCCCAAGAATAGAATTCTTCCGGAAAATCATCATTATCTTTTTTATCAGACATTTTTAACCCTTAATTTCCTATTTTCTTTCTGTTACTCTTCACCCTTCTTGACAATGCTTTCGCATTGCTCCATAACATAACTAATACGCAACATTCGCAATGCTTTGGAGTAGCCTTTTTTGTTATGAGGTTTTCTTCTTTTAGCATCACTATCAGCACAATATCTGTGTGTCTATTTGAGTTATTTTTCCGTCTTTTTTCCTCACCTTGTCTATTGCTTTAAGTATCTTGTTGTATTGCCATTTGGCTATTTCTAAGTTTACTTCCCATTTTTAATTAGTTTGTTTGTTGGGGGACAGTTTAAACTTATAGTTTTTCATCATTTTTTTCTTCTTTCTTCTTTTCAGACATTGATTTTTGACGTGCCTTTTCAAAATATTTAGTATTAGTTGCCCAGAGGGAGATGGTGGGGAGACATGATAATATTATAATCAGAAGACGTTTTTCCATGGTTTTTGTTTTACTTCTGGGGATTATGTTAGATTGAATATTTCATTTTAGAGATTTTTTACTTTTTGTTTTTTCATAATTTGTTTTAGGGAGTTATCGGAGTGATCTGATTATTACTTTTATGCGATATTTTATTTTCCTACAAAGATTAGGAGTAGCATATATTGGGAGTATAATAATTGAATATGAGGCTCTGTCTAAGTAAGATTTTATGATTATTTCTAATCCATAATCACTATATGAATATATAATATTATTGGCTCTCAACCCCAATACATCTTTCCAGAAGAAACGAGGCATCTCTCCAACAAAATAAAAATCCCTATTCTAGTTTCAAAAAAGCTTTTCGTAAATAGTAACTACCCCTTGCTTTTGCAAGTTGCTTTGTACTTCAAAGATAAAACTTACCCCGAAACCACTTCCTTTATTGTAAGAAACGGTGTGGGGCACTTTTTAGGGTTCTCTCCACAGTCCCTATGGTATGTTCCGTCCCTTGTCTGCTTCCCAACCGCACAAAGGACGTGCAAACACACTGTTACTTAGCCTTATGTTTATTGTTTTAACCTTGACTTTCAACGTAATTTTTCCAAAATGTCTCGCGAGAGTTACTTATAAGGCAATCAATTTCTGGGCTAATAACTTTTCTCTTGTCTTTTACTAAAAGATTATGTGATTATAATAATATAATATATTAAATTGAACGGTAGCTTTTCTAAGTATAATTCTGCTTGTATTTATTTCATAATTATTATCAATAATAATAACTCAAACAAACTAACTATACATGAAAGATATTACCAACGGTTTATAAAAATAAAAGATCACCGACTTCTATCCCCTTCTCCATCTTTCCGGACAGAAGGAAGGGAATTTCATGCCAATTGATTTAAATTAAATTTGAATTATCGTCTTATTCAATTTTAGTAATGTTCTCTTTTGGATAATTATCTAAGATCCCTTGTTTTAGCATAATTTCTAAGTATGAATCTCGTATAAATACGGTGTTCTCTCCAAAAATATCTTTTAATTCATTTATAGCTTGTATTTCTAATTCAGAGAAATCAACCTCTTCTTTTTCTTGGATTTCAAGTTCACTAAACCAACCAACTTCAGGTAAATAATCTACTGTCAATATCATCCCTTTTTTAGTAAAAACCTTTCTTTCTTTGTAAACTCTAGCTACAAAAATAAATCCTAGTTTTTCGAGTATATTTTTCATTTCCTCTTCAGAGTTAACAGTTACTTCATGTTCTACTCGTGTTTTAGATTTAGATGATATTTTTGGGCCTTTATATGTCAATTGTACTTCATGTTTTAATACTCTTATTCTTAATGCTTCATCTGTTTTTGAGAAATCTCTACATGGATGATTATAATAATAATCATTTTCAATTTCTACTTTTTTTTCAACATATCCTTTCTGTTTGATTTTTTGGAAAAAAAGAGGGATCTTATCGGGGGCAGTGATTTGAGTTTTTATTTCAATTTCAAGCATGAAATAAGTTTCTTTTTAGGATTATTAATTATAACGCATCTTTCTATTTTTTTATTTATCTTCAAATAAGAAATGTTTATATACTATGAAATCCAGTATGTTTGTAGGGAGTAATGTACCTCAAGTATAGTACTGAAAGTTAAAGAGGTGATGAGGGATGATTGACCCCTTATTCGAAAGAATAAATAAAATGATGAAAGAAATATTAGAACAATTTGGAACAGATTTCCAAACCATATCAGAATTCGAAGGAATAAACGGATTTCAAATGTATTGGGATAATTCAATGGATAAACCCGTAATTCAACAGTTTGGAGGGAAACAAACTGGATTTAATAATCAATCTAACATTAATGATAAACAGTTGACTAATGATGATACTGTTGAACCTTTAGTTGATGTGT
>Ga0256835_1001004_pt1 | contig 18037 bp, 17 predicted proteins | sample PIR30metaG_FD_185972 | JGI IMG/M metagenome (GOLD analysis project Ga0256835, IMG submission 185972) | Hydrothermal vent microbial communities from East Pacific Rise, Pacific Ocean - PIR-30 | ecosystem: Environmental > Aquatic > Marine > Hydrothermal vents | place: Pacific Ocean: East Pacific...
TCACTCTTCTACTGAGCGTATTATATTTCCTGATATGTATCATGTTGCCGCATATACTACAAAGCTTATGACAAAACTCTTAAAGGATATAAGGGTGAATGAGAAGTATCTGAAGAAAAATCTGGAGTATCTACGGGGATTGGTATTTGCAGGACGGCTACTTGTGGCCCTGATGGATAAGGGTTATGTACGCGAGGAAGCGTATAAAATAGTGCAAAGCTTGTCTATGCAAGTATGGGAAGATGAAACGTTGCACCTGAAGAATCTTGTTAAAGAGCATTTATCTCATATTTTTAGTGATAAAGAAATAGAGCATATATTTGATGTAGATGACTATCTTAGGTATATTGATTACGTCTTCGACACATATAGGGTGGAGCATCAACTATAGGTCGCTCTCATAATCTGTGCGTAATATCTGTCTTTTGCCTTGTGGTCCTTCGGGTGGGCTAACAACACCGAGATCTTCTAGTTGGTCCATAATACGTGAAGCTCTATTAAAGCCCACCCGCAGTTTTCTCTGTAAAAACGAAACAGATGGTCTGTTGTGTTGCACAATAAGTTTCCATGCTTCTCTTAGTAAGGGATCATAAGAGGTTGGTGAACTACCAGAGGATTTATCACTATCGCCAGATAACTCTATGAGATTGAGTTCTTCAAATTCTTGTGGGTATCGTCTACTCCAGTAGTCGACTATGGCATTGATATCTTCATCAGCTGTATATGCTCCCTGTATACGAATAGGATGTCTATATCGAGGGGACATGAATAACATGTCTCCCATGCCAAGTAGTTTTTCTGCTCCTGCTGTGTCTAATATAACTCTGGAGTCGACTTGGGATGAGACAGCAAATGCAATTCTAGCCGGTACATTTGCTTTGATTAAACCGGTTATGACATCCGTTGATGGTCTTTGGGTGGCAAGGATAAGGTGGATACCGGCGGCGCGGGCGAGTTGAGCGAGTCTTGCTATTTTCTGCTCTGTCTCACCGGCAGATACCATCATAAGGTCGGCAAGCTCATCTATAATGATAACAATATATGGAAGTCTTTGAGATGGTTCTACTTTGCTGTTAAATGATTCTATAGACCTAACACCATGTTCCTTTAGTAACCTGTATCTTCGATCCATTTCCCTTATCATCCACTCTAACCCAGCCACTGCCTCGCTTGCTTCTGTTAGAATGGGAAATATTAAATGGGGTAGGTGAGCATAAGGACTGAGTTCTACTCTCTTGGGGTCGACAAGCATTAGACGGAGCTGATCAGGTGATGCTTTCATAAGCATACCGACAAGTATAGTGTTTATGCATACACTTTTACCCGAACCCGTGGCTCCGGCAATAAGAAGGTGAGGCTGTTTTCTTAAATCTTCCACAACGGGTTTGCCTGTAACATCAAGACCTAATACAAGAGGTGTTGGTGAGTTGAGATCTGTAAATGCCTTTGTACGTATGATACTGCTGATGTGTACGGTTCCAGAGATACTGTTAGGTACTTCTATGGCAATTGTTTGTGGTTTACGAGGCACCGATAGTTCCAACCTGATGTTTCTAACGCCCAGTGCTGTGGCAATGTCTGTACTAAGACGTTTAATCTTGTCAACGCGTGTTCCCTTAGGTATTTTAATCTCATATCTTGATACTCTTGGTCCAATTTGAAGCTGACTGAGTTCTCCATCAATACCAAACTCTGACAGTAGATCAAGTATTATACCGGCATTTCTTTCGGCCTCTGGTCTAACTTTATCGAGATAATCTGGTGGAGTATGACTAATAAGATGGATGGGAACATCGTTAATTTCGCTATGAGAATATGTTGGTGTGCTTGCAGATTGTATGGTGTTTGGTAAAGGTTTTTTCGCGGATACTGTTTTTCTCTCGGATGGCTGAGCTTTCTTTTTTTCGTTTGGTTGTTGGGGTTTTAGTGGTATAACCTTTTCTTCTTGTGGCTTGGTAATTTTTTCGGTCTTTTGCTGTTTAGATGATGGTATAACTTCAGTTTCTTCCCATGATCGCTTAATAACATTTTTGCCTTCTGGTCCAAGCAGTATTACCTGGTCTCCTTGTTCTATATTGTTGCTTTCATTGCTTTCTTTTGTCTTATGTTTTTTTTCGGATGATGTGATTTCTGGAATATCTTCGGAAGATAAAACGATGATTTTTTCTTCATTCCCACGGTGATTACTAATAGGTAATTGTGTAGGTTCTTGTACTTGTTTAGTAGGAGTTGTATGAACGGTATTTCTCTTGGAAAGTGTATGTTTCCGTGTTTTTTTCATGACTATAAGTAATAGTTTGAATAACACCATAGCTACGATGATAATACCTATCATCCATAAACCGTATTTGATATATGCCATATATTGGTTTTTAACATCTGCTGGAATTTGGAGATAAGAAAAGAAGTTACGCCATGCCCTAATGGATTCTGTTGTATATATATATAACATTTTCACATATTTGCTTCCCCAAACTACGGCGATGGCAAACAGTGCTAAAAGGATTAGTGAAGTTATACCGAGAATAACTATCTTGAAACCAAATATAAACTTTTTCAATAGATTCTTCTTTTTCTTTGCTCTTTTTTTTGTAGGTATCTGTTTTGTTTTATAACTTGTCTGTTTACCTTGCTTTTTTTCTTGCGAGCGCGCTGTTTTTAAAGTTTGTCGTTTGGTACCACTTGAGGTTTTGTATATGCGTTGCTTTCTTTTTCTTTTCATAGCGGTGATAGTATAACATAAATGGGGAGGAAGATATGGTTAGGGATAGCTTTTTGAAGAGATTGTATATGGAAATAAAGAGGTATCCATGTTTGTTAGGTGATGTTATTGCTATTGCCGTATCCGGTGGTGTGGATTCTATGGTCTTACTTGAAAGTGTCTTCATGCTTCGTGAAGCTCCTCTTCTTAAGGATAAGAAATTTTTTGTTGTTACCATAGATCATGGCATTAGAGATGATTCTGCTGAGGAAGTAAAGTTTGTGGAAAAACTTGCACGGAGAAGAAATATGATTCCTTTGGTATATAAATTGTCTCCAGAAAGCTTTTCGGAACACTATTTACATGTAAAACGGAAGGAGATATGGAACGACGTTATTCATAATTATGGTATTGACAAGATATGGCTTGCACACCACAAAGATGATGTTATAGAGCATGTTTTATTGCAGCTACTTAGAGGTGAAGAGATAAGGGGATTGACATCTTTGAAACGGTGTGCCGGTTATATTGCAAGACCTCTCCTGTCTTTTTCTAAAGATGATATAAAATCGTTTGCTTCCAGACACAAGATCAAGTATTTTGAAGACATAACAAATAACGACATATCTATTCCACGGAATTTCATTAGGCATAAAATCGTTCCTCAACTAAGGCAAAAGTTTGACATTTATAATATATGGCGTTCTTATAATGCTTTAACGTTGCAGAGAGAGGCATTGGATATACAGATAGAAAACTTTGTAAGAAATCATGCTAAAATATCAGAAAATACTGTAGTGATAAACGGAAGTTGGCCCGTAGTAGTGGAGGCCAGCATTTTTATTTTAAAAGGGTGGGGTATAACCCCATCTGGGAGGCTTGTTGAACGGTTAAATGAGCTTTGGATGAAGCATGCGGGTAGTAAAGTTGTATGGAAGGATATTAGCATTATTAAAACAGATAAAGGTGTAAAAATAATAAGGGGGGATTAATGTTGAAAGTTCTTTTGTCAGATATTCAAATAAAAGATGCTGTTAAGAGACTTGCCGCTGAGGTTATGGAAAATCATCCTGATGGCGTACTTCTTGTTGGGGTTTTGAAGGGGGCATTTGTTTTTTTGGCGGACCTTCTTAGAGAGTTTCCAGCCGATTACAATGTATCTGTTGATTTTGTTCAGGTGTCTAGTTATTCCGGTACAGAAAGTACAGGGCTTGTGAAATTTCTTAAGGATATAGATCAGCCCATAGAGGGAAGAGACGTTATTCTTGTGGAGGATATTGTTGATACTGGTCTTACTCTGCAAAGACTTTATGAGATTTTTCTTGCCCGCCATCCCAAAACACTAGAAGTAATGGTTCTTCTTGATAAGAAAGAGAGAAGACAGGTAGATGTACCTATTCACTACACAGGCTTCGTTATCCCTGATGAGTTTGTTATAGGATATGGTCTTGATTATAATGAGCGTTTTAGAAATCTTCCATATGTAGGAGTGTATGAAGGAGAGTGATTGATCTGTGAGTAGGAAGAGTTATAAAAACGGAGGTTTGAAACCCACACCAATATTATGGATGCTGCTGGCCGCTATGATGTTTTTCCTCATATGGGCCATGTGGGGACAAGGAATTCCTCCCAAAACAATTTATCTTAATGAATTTTTGCAGTATATGGAAGACGGTAAAATTACCGTTGTAAAAATTAGTGGTGATACTATTACTGGTATTGGCACTGATGGTAGAGAATATGTTATTGACACAGATACTGAAGCTGTTAAAGATATTATTTTAAAGAAGGCTTTGGAGTTAAAGGATGTCAATGTTATAACAGCTAAGGATACATCCTACCTGTATTGGAACATATTCCTAAATTTCATTCCTACACTGCTATTTATTGTGCTTATTATCTTTATGTTTAAGCAAATGAGCGGTGCCGGTGGAGGAGGAGGTCAGGCATTTACTTTTGCTAAAAGTAAGGCCAAGCTATTTCTTGACAAGAGACCGCCAGTAACATTTGATGATGTTGCCGGTGCCGATGAAGCAAAACAAGAACTTATGGAGGTTGTAGATTTTCTGAAGAATCCTGCCAAGTATAAAAAACTTGGAGCTCGTATACCTAAGGGAGTATTGCTTGTCGGTCCTCCTGGTTGCGGTAAGACACTGCTTGCTCGGGCAACAGCTGGTGAGGCTGGAGTACCTTTCTTTAGTGTTAGTGGTTCTGAGTTTGTTGAGTTGTTTGTCGGCGTTGGTGCTGCCCGTGTAAGGGATTTGTTCCAACAGGCTCGTAAACATGCTCCTTGTATCGTCTTTATAGACGAAATAGATGCAGTAGGTAGACACAGAGGTGCTGGCCTTGGAGGAGGACATGATGAAAGAGAGCAAACTCTTAATCAGCTCCTTGTGGAAATGGATGGCTTTGATTCGTATTCTGGTATTATCGTGCTTGCCGCTACCAATAGACCGGACATTCTTGACCCAGCTCTGCTCAGGCCAGGTCGTTTTGATAGGCGTGTTGTTGTTGATTATCCTGACAAAGAGGGTAGAAAAAAGATACTTCAAATACACATGCGCGGTAAACCGGTAGATTCTACAGTAGATGTTGATGTATTAGCCGATATGACAGTAGGTTTCAGCGGTGCAGACCTTGAAAATCTTGTCAATGAGGCTGCACTATTGGCAGCGCGCAAAAATAGAGACACTATTCTTATGGAAGACTTTGAAGAGGCATTTGAAAAGGTTATTCTTGGTCCTAAAAAGTCTAGAAAGCTTCGTGAGGAGGATAAAAAGATTACAGCATATCATGAGGCCGGTCATGCACTAGTGAAAAAACTTGTTAAGCATTCCGACCCTATTCACAAGATATCTATTGTTCCTAGGGGTATGGCATTGGGATATGTTATGGATAAACCTTCCAGCGATAGAGTGAACTACTCTAAAGTAGAGATTCTTGATAAGATTGCCGGTCTTCTTGGTGGTCGTGTAGCTGAAGAAGTTGTATTTGGTCACGATAACATTACGACTGGTGCAGAGAATGATCTTCAGAGAGCTACAGATCTTGCTAGAAAGATGATTGTTGAGTGGGGTATGAGTGACATTATAGGTCCTATGTTTCTTGAAGAGAAGAAAAACGAGGTTTTCCTTGGCAGGGAAATTGCAAGGTATAAAAACTATTCCGAGTCTACAGCCAAACTAATAGATGCGGAAGTGAAACGCATTATTATGGAACAGTATAGAAGGGTAAAGAACATGCTTGAGATGAATAGACATCTCTTAGATGAGATTGCTCAAACCCTTATAGAAAAAGAGGTCATGACGGAGGAAGAGCTTGATAATATCATAAAGAAACATATGGGAGAAAATGGCTCTGATGAGCCACAACAATAAAGAAGAGGTGAGCGGGCATGGAAGACAGAAAGAAGATTGCGGAAGTGAAAGAAGACTGGCTGTCTACAGATTATGCCAAGTTTGTGGCTAAAGTACCTGAGAGAAAGCAGCCATTTATGCTTGACTCTGGTATTGAAATCGATCCTCTGTACACCCCAGCCGATCTTGATGAAGATTGGAGTTATCTCGAGAGGTTAGGTTTTCCAGGTAGGTATCCTTTTACCCGTGGTGTGTATCCTACAATGTATAGAGGTCGTTTCTGGACCATGAGACAGTATGCCGGCTTTGGTACAGCTGAAGAGTCTAATCAGCGTTTTAAGTATCTTCTTGAACAAGGGCAGACGGGTCTTTCTGTTGCATTCGACCTTCCTACTCAGCTAGGATATGATTCTGACCATGACCTAGCCATTGGTGAGGTGGGTAAGGTTGGTGTTGCCATAGATTCTGTAGAAGATATGCATGTTTTGTTTGATGGTATACCCCTTGATAAAGTGTCTACATCAATGACGATCAATGCTCCTGCTGCGATACTCCTTGCTATGTATATTGTTGTAGCAGAAGAAAAAGGTATAGACCGTAAAGTGCTAAGAGGTACTATTCAGAACGATATTCTTAAAGAATATGTCGCAAGGGGAACATATATCTTTCCTCCCCGTCCTTCTATGAGACTCATTGCCGATACCATTATGTTCTGTGCCGAAGAGGTGCCAAAGTGGAATCCTATTTCCATTTCCGGTTATCATATCAGAGAGTCTGGTTCTACTGCTGTTCAGGAAATAGCGTTTACACTTGGTGATGCTATTGAATATGTTAAGACTGTTATTGAAAAAGGTATGGATGTGGATAAATTTGCCGCAAGGTTATCCTTCTTCTTTGCATCTCACAATAATTTCTTTGAAGAAATAGCTAAGTTCCGTGCAGCAAGAAGGGTTTGGGCTAAGATTATGAAGGAGAAATTTGGTGCCCAGAATCCAAAGAGTATGATGCTCAGATTTCATACTCAGACCGCTGGAAGTACATTGACAGCTCAGCAGCCTCTAAACAACATTGTGCGTGTTGCCATTCAAGCACTAGCTGCCGTTATTGGTGGTACACAGTCTCTTCATACAAATTCTTATGATGAAGCTTTGTCTTTGCCAACGGAGGAGTCAGTTACCGTTGCTCTTCGTACCCAGCAGATTATTGCTTATGAATCTGGTGTTGCCGATGTTATTGATGGTATTGGTGGTAGTTATTATGTTGAGAAACTTACCGACGAGATAGAGAAGAGAGTATGGGAATATCTTGACAAGATTGAGAAGATGGGCGGTATGGTCCCTGCTATTGAAGAGGGATATATTCAGCAAGAGATTACCGATGCCGCATATCAGTATTACAAGGCTGTTGCAGAGGGGGAAAAGGTTGTTGTCGGTGTCAATAAGTTTGTTGACCCTAATGAGGACCTTACTAAATTCCACCTGCATAGGGCTGATCCAACAGTGAGAGAGAAGCAGATAAGAAAACTGAAAGAACTTCGTGCAAAAAGAGATAATCAGAAAGTGAGAAAACTTCTAGATGAGTTGAAGAAAGCCGCCGAAGATGAGAATACTAATCTTATGCCATATATTATCGAAGCTGTTAGGGCACGTGCAACACTTGGTGAAATTACAGATGTACTCAGAGAGGTCTTTGGTGAATATAGACCTCCGGTAATCTTCTAAGGGGGTGGCAGGGATGGCAGATAAAGTGGTAAGAGTACTTGTTGGTAAACCTGGACTTGATGGGCATGATAGAGCAGCAAAGGTTATGGCCCGTGCTCTTAGAGATGCAGGTTTTGAAGTAATATATACAGGTATCCGTCAGACACCAGCTCAGGTGGCTCAGACGGCTGTTCAGGAGGATGTTGATGTTATTGTTCTTAATAACCTTACAGGTGCACACCTTGAAGTTTTCCCACTTGTAGTAGAAGAACTAAAGAAGAGAGGCAGAGATGATATCTATGTTTTGGCGACAGGAGTTATCCCCTTTGAGGATGTAGAACCATTAAAAGAGAAGGGTATTGATGAGGTTTTTGGCCCGGGTACAGGTCCTATACATGTTATTAATTGGATTAAAGAGCATGTATTAGGTGAGAAACAAGGTGAGTAAGAAAAAAAGACTTGTTCTCACGGAAGAAGAGGTTTTTCGTCGTCTGATACAGGGCGATGAAGTTGGACTTGCAAGAGCTTTATCGATGATATACAGGGAGGAGGCTACCTCCTCCCTGCTTTCTCGTATATATGCTTATAATGCCGATAAGAAGCATAAATCTAAAGTTATTGGTATTACCGGGGCTGGTGGGGTTGGTAAAAGTACACTGATTTCTGTGCTTGCTGAAGCATTGCTAAAGAAAGGCCTGCGGATAGGTATTATTGCCGTTGACCCATCAAGTCCTAAAACAGGTGGTGCACTACTTGGAGACCGTATTCGCCTTCAACATCTATTTCCCAATCCTAACCTCTTTTTTAGAAGTTTTTCTAGTAGAGGTATGGTGGGAGGTATTAATCCATTTATCTTTGATGCGGTTGCTGTTCTTGAAGCAGCATCGTTTGATTACATCATCATTGAAACTCTAGGGATAGGTCAAGACGAGATAGATATTGTTCATATGTGTGACCTTACGGCACTCGTTATTGCTCCAGGACTTGGAGACGATGTACAGTTCCTCAAAAGTGGAGTTATCGAGTTGGTGGACCTTATTGTTATGAATAAATCTGATCTGCCTACTGCTTCAAGAACAGTAGGTATTCTTAACTCATATACTCGGATGGTAGAGAATCATCCTGATATTATTAAGCTGTCTGCATACAAAAAGCAAGGTATTATGGAACTTATAGAATATATCGATAACAAGTGGCAGGAACTGTTGGACAATGGTTCGCTTGAGAAGAGGAGAATGGAGCGTTGGAAGTTTCAAGTAGGTAATTGGATGAGATATATTATAGGTAAAAGGATACATAAGTTTGTCGAGAAAGGAGAGGTTAATCCCAAGGCTTCTCCTTATGAAATAGCAATATCAACTCTAAAAGAGTGGGGGTGTGAGGTATGAAAGTAGACCATATAGCTATTGCCGTTAAGAGTTTAGACGAGGCAACTAAAGTCTATTCTGACCTGTTTGGTAAAGGTCCCGATCACTTTGAAGAGGTAGAGGAGCAGAAGGTTAAAACAGCTATCTATTATCTTGGTGATGTGCGTATAGAACTTCTTGAGCCAACATCTGATGACAGTCCTATAGCCAAATTCATAGAAAAAAGAGGCGAAGGTCTTCATCATGTTGCATATAAAGTGGATGATCTTGAGGCTAAACTTGCTGAGCTAAAAGAAAAGGGGTTCAGACTTATTGACGAGAAACCCAGAGTAGGTGCAGAGGGTAAACTCATTGCATTTGTGCATCCTAAATCTGTTGTTGGTGTGCTTACTGAACTTACTCAGGATGCAAAGGAGTGATTGATTGTGTGGGATAAGTTCATGGAAGAATTTCAGGAAAAACTGGAAAAGATAAGACAGGGTGGTGGCCCTAAGCGTATCGAAAAACAACATGCTGCTGGAAAAATGACTGCTAGAGAAAGAATAGACTATCTTGTTGATCCTGGTAGTTTTGTTGAATTTGGTGCTTTTGTTAAGCATAGAAGCACAGAGTTTGGCCTCGATAAAGTAGAGGCACCTGCTGATGGTGTTGTAACAGGATTTGCTACGATAAATGGTAGACTTGTGGGTATAGCTTCTCAAGATTTCACTGTGCTTGGTGGTTCTGTTGGTGAAATGCATGGTATTAAGATAGCCGAACTTCTTGATAAGGCTATGCTTTATGGTGTTCCTGTTATTATGATTAACGATTCTGGTGGTGCCCGTATTCAAGAGGGTGTGGATTCCCTTCGTGGATATGGTGATATTTTCTACAGAAATGTTAAAGCATCAGGTTATATTCCACAGATTGCCGTTATTATGGGGCCTTGCGCTGGTGGTGCTGTGTATTCTCCGGCTCTTATGGATTTTGTTGTTATGAGTCCATCTTCTTATATGTTCATTACTGGTCCTAATGTTATTAAGGCCGTTACAGGTGAAGATGTTACCAAAGAGTCACTTGGCGGTCCGCAGGTACATGCAACAATATCTGGTAATGCCCACCTTGTTGGTGATAGTGAAGAGCATACCTTAGACCTTGTTAAGGAGTTATTGTCTTATCTACCTCAGAATGCGAAAGAAAGACCTCCAATATACGAAACAGCTGATCCTATCAATAGAACAATAGATGATGTGTTTGATATTGTTCCTGCTGAAGCTAAAATGCCGTTTGATGTGAGACAGCTTATTACACGCTTTGTTGATGATGGTCATTTCTTTGAGATTATGCCCGGATTTGCTCCCAATATAGTTATAGGTTTTGCTAGGTTAGGAGGTCAGGTTATAGGTATTATTGCCAATCAACCCTCTTATTTTGCCGGTGTCCTGGATATCAATGCATCCGACAAGGCAGCACGCTTTATTCGCACCCTTGATGCATTTAACATTCCTATTGTGACACTTGTTGATACACCTGGATACATGCCAGGTACCAACCAGGAGTATGGTGGTATCATCAGACATGGTGCCAAGCTTCTGTATGCATATTCTGAGGCCACTGTGCCAAAGGTTACATTGATTTTGAGAAAATCCTTTGGTGGAGCATATCTTGCTATGGCATCTAAGCATCTTGCATCTGATGTTGTTATGGCTTATCCAACAGCTCAGATAGCTGTTATGGAAGCTACAGGTGCAGCAAATATTATCTTCCGTAAGGAGATACAGAATGCACCAGATCCAGAGAAGGCTAGAGAAGAGAAAATTAGAGAATATAGAGAGAAATTGCTCAATCCATATGTTGCTGCAGCCCGTTATTACATAGATGATATTATTGATCCAAGGGCTACTAGACCAATGATTTACAATGCCTTGCAGATAGCTAAGTCCAAAGATATACATGAAAAACTTCCTAAGAAACATGGCAATATGCCACTGTAGGGTGGTGATATAGATGTATATAGCATATGCGGCAACTGCATCAGCTTCAAATGCTGCAGCTTCATTGGGAGCTCGCTTATTTGAGGCTTTGGTAATTATGATTATTGGCATGAGTGCAGTATTTCTCATGCTTACGATTTCTATGTTTGGCATGATGCTTATTGGCAAAGTGGCTTCTCCTAAGCAAAAGCCTGCTGTGGAAAAGCAAGAGTCTGTTGTATCGCTTTCTCATACGAGCGAAGAGGCTATTATTAGAGAGGAAGATACTGAGGCTGATATAGCAGCAGCCATAGCTGTTATTCACCATATAAGGAGAAAGACGGCTGTTTCTATACCTATTATTAAAAGGAAAGATATATAGGAGGTGTTATCAATGGCAAAGAAATATGTGTACAAGGTTAAGGTTAACGGAAAGGTATATGAGGTAGAGATAGAAGAGGTGGGTGGTACTCCTGTGGTGACTTCGACACAACGTGTGCAAACTTCTACTTCGACATCTGCTTCTACTCCTGCTCCAGCTCCAGCACCTACGCCGGCTCAGACTCAGACTTCTACTTCTGCTCCGACTCAACCTTCTGCAGGTGGTGATTCTATAGTTAAAGCACCTATTCCTGGTAAAGTTCTTTCTATTAAAGTAAAAGAAGGAGACCATGTTGAATATGGTCAGACCCTCCTTATCTTTGAGGCCATGAAAATGGAAAATGAGGTTAAAGCACCTAAGGCTGGTGTTGTGAAAAAGATATATGTTTCAGAGGGGGCAAACTTCAATACAGGCGATCCTCTTATAGAGATAGAGTAGAGGAGGGCTTACTATGTGGGAAGCCATAGTAAAGACGTTTGTTAATCTATGGGAAACGAGTGGTGTTTATGCACTTTTGTTTCCCAAAGATACTAAAGGATTATTACCATTTGGTTTAGCTATACTTCTTGAAATTCTAGGTATTATAGCTGTTTTGTATGGACTTAATAATCTCCGTAAAAGCAAATGGGCTACTCTGAATATTATTGTAGGTGTTATAGCTATTGTGGTAGCTATGCCTGATTGGAAACACTCTATTATGATTTTTATTGCCCTCATTCTTCTATATCTAGGTATCTTTAAAAAGTTTGAACCTCTGCTACTTGTTCCCATTGCGTTCGGTGCACTTTTGACTAATCTTCCACCTGCTGGAGACATGTATATTATTTCTCCAGAGTTTGTAAGTATTCTTGAGAAATTGGGTGGTCAGGCACATCATATTGTTGCACCAACTAAACCTCTTATTGGTGATGTTATGTACTTTGGTGTTGTTAATGAGATTTTTCCGTTGTTAATCTTTATGGGAGTCGGGGCTATGACAGACTTTGGTCCCCTTATTGCCTATCCTATTTCTTTCCTACTTGGAGCTGCAGCACAGATAGGTGTATATATAGCACTGTTTGTAGCTGTTCTGTTAGGCTTCTCAGTAAAGGAGGCTGCGGCTATCGGTATTATTGGTGGTGCAGATGGTCCTACATCTATATATCTTGCTGTTAAATTAGCTCCTCACCTTCTTGGTCCTATTGCTGTTGCAGCATATACCTATATGTCACTTGTTCCTCTTATTCAGCCGCCAATTATGAAATGGCTAACAACTGAAGAGGAACGCAAGGTGAGAATGGAGCAATTGAGACCTGTTTCTAAGGTTGAAAAAATTGTCTTTCCGATATTTATGACAATTCTTACAGGTCTGCTTCTTCCATCTGCTCTACCACTAATTGGTTTTCTTATGTTTGGTAATTTGCTTAGAGAAACAGGAGTTACTGACCGTCTTGCCAATACTGCTGCAAATGAACTTATCAATATTGTTACTATATTCTTGGCAACATCTGTAGGTATGTCTATGAAGGCTGATAGATTCTTAACCGTTCAAACTATGGAGATTATTGCTCTGGGTATTGTAGCATTTGGCGCATCTACAATGGGTGGAGTACTCCTTGGAAAGCTACTTTACAAGATTAGTGGAGGAAAGGTAAATCCGCTTATAGGTTCTGCTGGTGTTTCTGCTGTACCTATGGCTGCACGAGTGTCCCAAGTTGTGGGGCAAGAAGCCGACCCCCATAACTTCTTGTTAATGCATGCCATGGGCCCAAATGTAGCCGGTGTTATCGGAACAGCAGTTGCGGCAGGTACCTTTATTGCTTATTTCTTAGGTAGATGATGAAATCGAGGGAGGGGGTATATATGCATACTGTTGTTCTAAAGGGGGAAGCAACATTACATGATTATGTTGATGTTGTGTATAGGGGAAAGGTTATCAGCCTTTCCCCTTCTTTAGTTGAAAGGGTTAAACATCTTAGAGATAGAATAGAAGCCTTTACCGCAGAAGGCCGTGTTATGTATGGTATTAATACGGGATTCGGAGCTCTTAAAGATACTGTTATCTTGCCAGACCATCTGAAAGATCTACAACATAACATTGTTAGAAGTCACGCTGTTGGTGTAGGAGATCCTGTTCCAGAAGTGGTTTCTAGGGGGATGTTGTTTTTACTAATTAACTCTTTTTCTAAAGGATACTCTGGTGTCAGACCAGCACTTCTTCAGCGACTCGTTGATATGCTCAACGCCCATATTCATCCTGTCGTACCACGTTGGGGCTCTGTAGGAGCTAGTGGTGATTTAGCTCCCCTATCTCATCTCGCGCTTGCTGTTATAGGGGAAGGTGATGTTTTCTATAAAGGAAAGCGTATGAATGCAGCTGAGGCTTTTGAGAAAGCTGGAATGCCACCAACTTTTCAGCTTGATGCGAAGGAAGGTCTTGCACTTCTGAATGGTACACATTTTATGCTTTCTATGCTTATTGATGCATATCTCAAGACAAAAAATATTTGGAGTTGCTACCTTTCTACCTTTGCTGTATTTGCAGAAGTGATGGAAACAGTTTCTACGCCGTTTGATCCTCGTATTCATAAGGTGCGTCGTGATAAATACGCTCTTGAAGTTGCTCAGATTATAAGGGAAAAGCTGAAAGGTTCTAAACTCATAGACAGACATCCGGAGATGGTTCAAGATAGTTATTCTATTAGATGTTTTCCTCAAATAGCTTCGCCTATTGCCCGGGCTATTGAGCTGACAGAAAATCTTATAGATGAAGAAATTAATGCCGTAACCGATAACCCTTTGGTGTTTGAAGAAGAAGTCCTTTCTGGTGGTAATTTTCATGGTGCTCCCATAGCATGGGTTTCGGAATCTCTAAAGACAGCCATTGCCGACATGGGTAATGTGTCTATAGCACATATGGAATGGCTTCTAAATCCGCGCTACAATAAAGAAAGGGGGCTAACTCCGTTTTTAACCAAAGAACCCGGTTTGGAATCTGGTTTTATGATTGTTCAGTATATGGCGGCGTCGCGTATGGCACATATAAGAGTTCTTTCTCATCCTGCCTCAGTTGATAACTATTATACATCTGCTTTACAGGAGGATGTTATTTCTCTTGGTGCTGTTAGCGTTGATAATCTTCATGTTGTTTTGCAAGATCTTGCTTATATTGTGGCAGGTGAGAGCCTTATGATATATAAGGCTATTTTCATTAAAGATATATATGATATGCTATCTTCGCATGGCAAAGAATGGGTAGATACCCATAAACCTCTAATTGGAGATAAAATATTAGGTGGTGACAGTTATGTCGCACCTATTTTGGAGGGGTTAGCTCTTAAATATTTAGGGGAAGAGGTGATGTAAGTTGGTAGAGTATTACGGAACAGATAGATTGAAAAGAGGCCTTGCTCAGATGTTGAAAGGTGGCGTAATTATGGATGTTACCACACCTGAGCAGGCTGTTATTGCTGAAGAGGCCGGTGCTGTTGCCGTTATGGCACTTGAGCGTGTACCTGCTGACATCAGAAAAGAGGGCGGCGTTGCCCGTATGGCAGATCCTAAGATTGTAGAGGAGATTCGTGATGCTGTTTCTATTCCTGTTATGGCAAAGGTGAGAATAGGTCATTTTACAGAGGCTTTAATACTTCAGTCACTAGAGGTTGATTTTATCGATGAGAGTGAGGTTCTTACGCCTGCCGATGAAAAGTATCACATTGACAAGAAAGAGTTTGCCGTGCCATTTGTATGTGGTGCCCGAAATCTTGGAGAGGCACTGCGAAGAATTGCAGAAGGTGCTGCAATGATTCGTACCAAAGGTGAGGCAGGTACAGGTAATGTCGTGGAGGCCGTTAAGCATATGCGTACAATGAATGAGCAAATCAAGAGAGTTGTTCTTGCGGATGATGAAGAGCTTATTGTTCTTGCAAAAGAATGGGGAGCCCCACTGTATTTACTTGAAGAGGTAAGAGAGCTAGGTCGACTCCCCGTTGTTAATTTTGCAGCTGGTGGCATTGCTACACCTGCAGATGCTGCTCTCATGATGTGGTTAGGTTCTGATGGTGTATTTGTTGGTTCTGGCATATTTAAATCTAATAACCCAAGGGAGAGAGCAAGGGCTATTGTAGAGGCTGTTACCTACTGGAGAGAGCCGGAGATACTGGCTGAAGTCTCCAAGGGTCTTGGTGAAGCTATGAAAGGTATAGATGTTTCCAAACTAAGCGAAGAAGAGCTGCTTCAGAACAGGGGGTGGTAATGATGGTGACAATAGGAGTTTTGGCTGTTCAGGGAGATTTTGAGGAGCATATGGCTATGCTTGAGACTCTTGGGGTAGAGGTTAAAGATGTTAGACTGCCAAGAGATCTGCATGGTATTGATGGTATTATCTTGCCTGGTGGCGAGAGCACGGCTATGACAACAATTATGCTCCGTCGTGGTATGTGGGATGCACTGAAAAAGGCATTTGAAGAGGGGCTTCCTGCATATGGAACATGCGCCGGTTCTATTCTGCTTGCCAAAGATATTGGTGCAGGTTCTGATAGGGTTAAGCCATTTGGTATGATTGATATGGTTATTGAAAGAAATGCCTATGGAAGACAGATAGCCAGTAGGGAAGTATTTCTCGAAGAGCATGAACTTGGCGAAGATGAGCCTCTCCATGCTGTGTTTATAAGGGCTCCTCGTATAGTGAAGGTTGGTCCTGCTGTTAAGGTCTTGGCTACATATGATGGGGATCCAGTGCTTGTTAGAGAAGGTAATTTCCTCGCATCTACATTCCATCCTGAATTGACGGATGATTATAGGGTACATGAATATTTCGTGAAGATGGTTAAAGGGGAGGTTTAATGAAGTGGCAGGTCATTCAAAGTGGCACAATATTAGGGCTAAGAAGTCCAGAATGGATGCCCGTAAGGGTAAATTGTTTACCAAGCTTGCCAGGGAAATACAGGTGGCTGCCAAAAATGGTGGACCAAATCCTGAAACAAATGTTCGCCTAAGAATAGCTATTGACAAGGCCCTTGCGGCCAATATGCCCAAAGAAAATATTGAAAGAGCTATTAAAAAGGGTACCGGTGAGCTTGGTGGTGAAAACATAGAAGAGGTTACATATGAGGGTTATGGTCCTGGCGGAGTGGCTATTTTGGTTGAAGCTATGACCGATAACCGGAATAGAACCGCAGGTGAAATTAGGCATATATTTTCTAAGTACGGCGGTTCTATGGCTGAGGCTGGGGCTGTAGCATGGATTTTCGAGAGAAAAGGTGTCATAACTATTAAAGCTGACCAAATAAGTAATACTGATGAGTTTATGCTAGAGATTATTGATCTTGGTGCAGAGGATGTTAAAGAAGAAGATGAGGTTATAGAAATTGTTACAGATCCCAAAGATTACACCAATGTCTTGGAAGCTTTGAAGAATCAAGGTATAGCTATAGAGCATTCCGAACTGACTTTTCTGCCTAAGAATTATGTAGCAGTATCTGGTGAGACAGCGGAGAAATTAATAAAACTTATACAGGTTTTGGAAGATCACGATGATGTGCAAAATGTTCATGCCAACTTCGATATATCTCCAGAAGAGCTGGAGGCACTTATGGCGTGAGCATAGTATGGGGAGTTGACCCTGGTACAACACGGGTAGGAATATCTGTTTTTCATGTTGATAAGGATGAAAAATCTCTGTTGAATATTATGCTTATTGACTTAACTGAAGAAGATGTGGAAGGTCGTCTTGGTGCTATAGCCAAGACGACCTCTTTTTTTGCCGATTTATATCCTCCAGATATTGTTGGAATGGAGAAACTTGTTTGGGGTAGGAATGTTACTACGGCATTATCTGTGGCAGAGGCTCGTGGTGTAATGAAATATATATTTTCCCTCTATAATGCCAATATTGTTGAGTGTTTACCTAAAGTGGTGAAATCTGCTGTAGGAGCTTATATGTTTGGTAAAGGTAAAGATGCTGTTAGGGAGGCTGTTGTTCAGGTATTTAGTGACAATATTAGGGCTACTGGTGTACCTTGGTATGCTATTATTGATGATGTAATAGATGCAGTTGCTATAGCGTTGGCGGTGATAGAAGGTGATTGTTAAAACAGGTGGAATTATATATAAGGAAAACGGATTGGTATGGTTGAAGCCGTATAAATCTCATATATTATTTGAGTGTGTTCCTGCATGTTATATATCAGAGTATCCTAAAAGAGGTAACTGGTTTGTGTACATAGATATCCCGCAAGGTGGTTCTCCTGTGGCATATCTCTTTTCATCTCTTGATGATTACCGATTATGGGATAAATTAAGGGGTTTGAAGAATGTGGGTGCAAAGAGAGCTGCCGGTATATTGTCCTCCTATCCCTCAGAATATCTTCTAAAAATCATTGCTTACGGTGATGAAAATACACTTGCCTCTGTTAAAGGTATTGGTAAAAAGACAGCCCATCGCATCATTGCTGAGCTTATGGAAGAGATAAGCTTGAATGTATCTGAAATCTCAGAAATAAAGCATGTACTTGTATCTTGGGGATACGATAAGAAGGATGTAGATACTGCGTTCGCCAAACTATATGCCAAGGGAGCCATCACAGACAACATGAAATT
>Ga0256835_1001005_pt1 | contig 18032 bp, 24 predicted proteins | sample PIR30metaG_FD_185972 | JGI IMG/M metagenome (GOLD analysis project Ga0256835, IMG submission 185972) | Hydrothermal vent microbial communities from East Pacific Rise, Pacific Ocean - PIR-30 | ecosystem: Environmental > Aquatic > Marine > Hydrothermal vents | place: Pacific Ocean: East Pacific...
CATCGGCCCCCGCGAGATGCTGGCAGAGCTGCGCACCATGCTGGCACACACCGAACTGTCCCGGGGGCTGTTCCACGCCAACCACGCCTCCAACTACCTGCCCATCAAGGCCCGCCTGCCGCGGGACAAGCAGCAGACCCTGGCGCTCATCGATCAGGCCCTGGCCGGTGAGGTGGCACTGAAGCCCGAGTACCTGCGGGCCCTCTGAAAGCGGGCCTTTCTCAGGGGCCGCCCAGCAGCTTTCCAACGGCCCCGCGTGCCTCGTCATCGTCGGCGGCCTGCAGGATCTCGTCAATGGATTCGAAGCAGACGCGCACGATGGCGGTCCTGGGCCGCGGGGAAGTCAGCTGGGCCTCGATGGTCTTCAGGTCGGCCAGCAGCTCGGAGAGGGCCTCGAATTCCAGTCCCATCTTCCCGGCGCGCTGCCTGAGATCGGCGGTGACGCCCGTCACGGCCTGCTGCCGGGTTTCGTCCAGCAGGGGATCGTCCCCCAGGCCGGACGGACCACCGTCATCGGCCGGCGCCAGGACGGCAACGGCCTCGCGCCCGCCCGGCGTAAGGGCCACGGCACCCGAGAGGCTGCGAAGCTCCAGAAGGCCGTCGGCCAGCAGCTTCTCGGCGACACGGGCGCTCTGCTGGCGGTCCATCCCCACTTGCTCGCCCGCTTCGTACATGGAAACCGCGGTGCCGGGAGCGTCGGCACTGCGGCGATCGATTTCGGCCAGCAACGATCGCTCCTCCTGGTTGAGTTCGGGGGGGATGTTCATCGCAAAAGGCTCGTCGTTTTTTATTTCACGCAGGGTGGAAAGAATCCGGAAGGAACGCCGCCAAAACCATCCGTCGCCCGCCGCGGAAGAACGGCCTTGGCGGTGGATGCGGCATGCGGCGCGCGGGGATGCAGATCCGTCAAATGGGCCGGATCCGCATCGCGGAAACCCTCCCCCGGTCGGGACGGGGAAGATCGATGGTCCACTTGATTCGGTTCAGGAGTGGTTGACCTTCTTTCGGAGCACCGAAGAGCACTTGAAGGTCACCACTCTTCGCTTGTCCAGCATCATGTCTTCACCGGTGGCGGGATTCCTGCCGCGGCGGGCGCGTTTTTCCTTGACGCAAAACTTGCCAAACCCGCTGATCAGAACATCTTCTCCGCTTTCAAGAGTCCGCTTGATAATCTCCAGGAGAATCTCAACGGCCTCCGCTGCATCCTTTTTGGGAAGACCAACCTGTTCATTTATCGATTCAACGATTCGTGCCTTGGTTAGCGTCATTTGGATCCCACTCCTGCGTGAATGTAAGGTTGTCCGTCTCTCGATAACACCTATAGCCGCGTCTGCGGCAATTTCAGGATCCTCACAATAAATCTAAGTTTTTAATTTGTCAAGGATTTTTGAGTAAATCACGAGAGATCTGCGACAGCCTTCAGGACCGCCTCATAATCCGGCTCGTGCGTGACTTCCTCGACCAGCTGGACGTAGCGCACGACGCCCTCGCGATCGACCACGAATACGGCCCGCGCCAGCAGCCGCAGTTCCTTGATCAGTACGCCGTAGGCGGTGCCGAACTGCGCATCACGGTGATCCGACAGGGTCTGGACCTTGTCCACGCCGGCCGCCCCGCACCAGCGCTTCTGGGCGAAGGGCAGGTCCATGCTGACCGTCAGGATGCGCACGTCGTCGCCGAGTTTGCCGGCCTCGTCGTTGAAGCGGCGGGTCTCCATGTCGCAGACCGGGGTGTCCAGCGAGGGCACGGATACCAGCACGCACACGTTGCCTCGCAGCGAGGAGAATTCCACCGGCGCCAGGTCGTTGTCCAGCACCGTAAAATCCGGTGCCTTGTCGCCCACGGCGGGCCGGTTTCCGATGAGGGTCAGGGGGTTTCCCATAAAGGTAATCAATCCGGTGTGTTCTTCCATGAGTCGTCCTCCAGTGTCAACGCGTAAAGGGGGTAAAGGGTTGCGGATCTGTAACGTGGGGTGCTTGCATCAAGTTAAGACCGGCCCGCCGGGAAATCAAGGGCCGGGGCCGTGGGGCGCTGAAATCATCGAACGCCCCGGGCGCTCAGGCACGCCCCGCGGTGAAAAGGACTTTAAAGGCGCCCGGTTCGGCGGCCCGCGCGAAGGCCGCGGCGGCTTCTTCCAGGGCGAAACGGGCCTCGACCAGGTCGACGGGATCGACCCGGCCGTCGGCCAGCCAGCGCAGCGCCTTTTCCAGCGGGCCGCAGCGTGAACCGATCACGGTGACCTCATCCACCACCAGGCCGGCCAGGTCCACCGGCACCGCCGCAGCCAGGCTGCTCTTGAGCACCACGGTGCCCCCGGGTCGCACGAAACGCCGTGCCGCGGCAAAGCCCCCGGCGCTGCCGGTGGCGTCCACGACCACGTCGAAACGGCGCGGGCGGCAATCGTCCGCGCAAACCGGGTCGATCCCCCCGGCGGCCAGCTTCCTGCGCTGCCCCGGATAGCGGGCCAGGACCTGGAGCCGGCAGCCCACGCGGCTGAGAACGCGTGCGATCAGCTGCCCGAGAGCCCCGGCCCCGATGACCAGCCAGCGGCCCTGGCTTGCGACGGGGACCTGTTCGATGACGCGCAGGGCCGCCGCCAGCGGTTCGGCAAAAACCGCCGCCTCGTCGGGAACGGTTTGCGGCACGGGCACCAGGTTGCCGGCAGGCAGGCAGAAGCGCTCGGCGAAGACGCCGTCCATGCCCCGGATGCCCAGCACGCGCCGATTCTCGCAGTGTCCCGGCCGCCCTTCCCGGCACTGCCGGCAGGCCCCGCAGGACACGGTGATGCGTCCCACCACCCGTCTTCCCACCAGCGAAGGGTGCTGGGGTGCAGCCGCCACCTCGCCCACGAACTCATGTCCCAGGACCCCCTCGAAGTCGGCGTAGCCGTCCAGCAAGGCCCGGTCGGTGCCGCAGATGCCGGCCAGCCGCAGCCGGACCTCGGCCTCGCCGGGCCCCGGGCGGGGTGCGGGCAAACGACGGTCCACAACAAGGCGGCCTTCTGCCAGGCGCACCCCGATCACGGCGGATCTCCCTCGCCGCGGTAGTGCCGGCAGATGCGCAGGTAGTTCTGCACCGGCCGCAGGAAGCGCGCGCACTCCTGCTGCGTGAGGGTCCGCTTGACCCGTGCGGGCGCGCCGGCCACCAGCTCGCGGGGCCCCACCTGCTGGCCCTCGCGCACCACCGCGTTGGCCGCCACCACCGAACCCCGGCGCACCCGGGCGCCTGTCAGCACCAGTGCACCGATGCCCACCAGGCACTCGTCTTCCACGGTGCAGCCGTGCACCACGGCGTTGTGGCCCACGCTGACGCGGTCGCCGATCACTGCCGGGCAGCCCCCGTCCACGTGCACGGTGCAGTTGTCCTGGATGTTCGTCTGCGTGCCCACCCGGATGGGCGCCATGTCCCCGCGCAGCACCGTGCCGAACCAGATGCTGCTGCCGTCGCCGATGACCACATCACCGATGACCACCGCCGTGGGGGCCAGGTAGACCCCCTCGCCGATCACCGGCGTCTTTCCCCGAAAAGGCACTATCATGAAACACGTCTCCTCTCCTGCTGGGGTTTGAAATGGGCAAACGCCGGCATTGCTTTAGGCGCCGGCACAGCGGCATGTCAAGAATCTTAGAATGCCGGAGATGTTAGGGCTTGATCGCACCTTCGCCCTTGGCTATCATCTGATGTGCCTGCGCCCCCCGGCCGGGCGCCAAATCAGCGCATCACCCGGAGAAAGGAACCGCCGCCACCCCGTTTCCCATGACGACCACGACCCACATCATGATTTTCACCCGCTACCCGCGGCCCGGTGCGGCCAAGACACGCCTGATTCCGGCCCTGGGGGCCGCGGGGGCGGCGCGGCTGCAGCGCCGCATGACCGAGCGCGTGGTGTCCGAATCCCTGGCACTGGCCGCCCGGCGCGGCGCGGCGGTTTCGGTCCATTACACCGGCGGCAGCCGGGACGAAATGTCCCGTTGGCTGGGAAAAGGTACGCCCCTGCGGCCGCAGGCACCCGGGGACCTGGGAAGGCGCATGCGGAAAGCCTTCGACTGGCTCTTCGGCCACGGCGTGCGGCGGGGGCTGCTGGTGGGCAGCGACATCCCCGGCCTCGACAGCGCCGTCATGGAACGCGCGCTGGACGATCTCGGCCGCAAGGGCCTGGTGCTGGGGCCGGCCGGCGACGGCGGCTATTACCTCGTGGGCTTCCATCGCCGGGTGCCGGCGGACAGCCGCGCAGGCCTTTTCACATCCATACCCTGGGGAACATCTAAAGTGCTGGCGCACACCCTGGCGGCGGCATCCAGAGAGGGGCTCTCCTGGGGGCTGCTGCCGATGCTGGATGACGTGGACCGCCCTGCCGACCTGGTGCACGTCGAGGGAGGGCTCGTTGCCGGTGAGCGCTGATCCCGCCAAACGCATCTCGGTGATCATTCCGGCGCTCGACGAGGCGGCCGCCATCGGCGCGGTCGTGGCACACGCCGCTGCGGGCGAAAACGTGGAAACCCTGGTGGTCGACGGCGGCAGCCGCGATGCCACCGTAGCAGCGGCCCGCGCAGCCGGCGCCCGCGTCATCTCGGCACCCGCCGGACGCGCCCGCCAGATGAACGCCGGTGCAGCCGCCGCCAGCGGGGAACTGCTGCTCTTCCTGCACGCCGACACCCGCCTGCCGGCCAGATGGGAACGGACGGTGCGAAAAACCCTGGCCGCACCGGGCGTGGCCGCCGGCGCCTTTCGACTGGGGATCGACACGCGGCGGCCCGGCGTGCATTTCATTGCCAGAGCCGCCAACCTGCGTTCGCGGGTGCTGCAGCTGCCCTACGGGGACCAGGCCATCTTCCTGCGCCGAAGCCTTTTTGACCGCCTGGGCGGTTTTGCCGATCTGCCTATCATGGAGGATTTTGACCTGGTGCGCCGCCTGCGGGCAATGGGCCGCGTCGTCACCGCGGATCAGGCGGTGGTCACGTCCGCCCGCCGCTGGCGGCGCCTGGGCATCGTCAGGACCTGGGTGATCAACCAGGCCGTGCTGGCGGCCTTTCACGCCGGTCTGCCCCCGGCGCGCATCGCCGGCTGGTACCGGTCCGGAAGCGTCACTCGACGGGCTGCAGGCAGGCGCTGACCTGGGCGCAGATCTCCGCGCTGCCCACCAGCAGCGGCTCCTCGATCTTCTTACCGTCCATATACTCGTTGAGGAAAAACTCGCTGCCGTCCAGGCGGTAAATTTTCCCGCCGGCCGACTCGATCAGCACACGCGCCGCCGCCAGGTCCTGGTAGGACTCGTTGGCCACGATGGCGGCCTCGGCGCGCCCCATGGCCACGAAGGCCACGTGGGCGTTGGTGCAGCCGAAGTTGCGGATCTTGCCCGGGAAGGTGGTCCGGTAGCGCTGGTGGAAACGCGAATAGGTGAGCAGCAGGCTCTCGTCGCTGATGCTGTCCTGAAAGGAGGTGCGCACGACGCTGTCGCCCCAGGTGGCCTCCCGGCCGGCGTGGGCGTAGTAGACGTCCCCGGTAGACGGCAGGGAGATGGTTCCCAGCACGGGCCAGAAATTGTCCACCAGCGCCACCGAGGTGCTCCAGATGGGGATGCCGGCCTGGAAATTGGCCACCCCGTCCAGGGGGTCGAAAATCCACAGGTAGCGTTCTCCCTCGTGGGAGTACCCCTCGTTGTCGTGGTTGTTGAGGTAGGCCTGGTGTCCCGGGAAGCTGGCTTCGAGCCGCTGCTGGAAAGACTCCATCAGGCGAAGCTCCATCTCGGTGACCAGATCCTCGTCAAATTTCAGGCTGGATCGGCCCTTGCCGAAAAAAGCCAGGGCCTGCCGGCCGGCCTCCTGGACGGCGTCCAGAGCGAACTGCTTCAGCTGCGCGAAATCGGGGTGTTGGTTCGGCAATCGTTTCCCTCCTCGTGGTTGCGGGTTGGCGGCAGCGGCGTTGCGCGGACGGTACTCGGGTTCTTTCAATTTACCAGAAAAGCCCCGCGGCACCAAGGGATTTTTGCCGTCCCGACACGCCGCAAATTGACAGCGGCGAGGCGTTTGTCTATATTTCGAAGTTCCGGCGCCATCGATTCAAAAAAGGAGTTCGCGTGAAAAAGATCCTGCCTTTTCCGGCGGCATTGCTGGTTGTCTGCCTGCTGACGGGCTGCACGGCCTTCAAGGTAAACATCCTCACCGGCGAAAAAAAGGCCCTCAAAGAAGTCACCCTGGAGGGCAGCGGTGCCGATCGGGTGCTGGTCATCGCCATCAGCGGCGCCATCACCCTCAGCGACCGCAAGGGGCTGGTCGGAACGCGCGAGGGCACGCTCGCGGAAGTGGCCGCACGGCTGTCCAAGGCCCGCAGGGATCACCGCGTGAAAGCCGTCGTCTTAAAAATCGACTCGCCGGGCGGTTCGGTGACCGCCAGCGACGCCCTGTACCACGAGATCGAGCACTTCAAAAAAGAGACCGGCGCCAGGATCGTGGCGGCCATGATGGGAATGGCAACCTCGGGCGGCTACTACGTAGCACTGCCGGCCGACAGGATCATCGCCCACCCCACCACGGTCACGGGATCGGTGGGGGTGATCTTCCTGCAGCCCAAGGTCGTCGGCCTGATGAAAAAGATCGGCCTGTCCGTCAACGTCAGCAAGTCGGGCAGGGACAAGGACATGGGATCTCCCTTCCGGCAGGATACCGCCGAAGAGCGGCGCATCTTCCAGGACCTGACCCGAACCCTGGCCGACCGATTTCTGGAATTGGTGGCCCGCCACCGCGGCCTCGCCCCCGAAACCCTGGAAAAAGTCGCCACGGCGCGCATCTACCTGGGTCCCGAGGCCCGCCGCTTGGGCCTGGTGGACGCCATCGGTTACCTGCCGGACGCCATCGCCAAGGCCAGGCAACTGGCCGGACTGGCGGACGACAGCCGCGTCATCGCCTACCGCCGGCAAAAAGCGCCCGATGCGGGCATCTACAACGGCGCCGAGGCCCGCCGCACCGGAGGGGCAGCCGGCGCCCTGGCGGATCTGGCGGCGCTGCTGCCCAACCCCAGGCCGGGTTTCTACTACCTCTGGCTGCCACAGTGGGTGGGCGGCCCGTGACGGACAGGGTGAGCGACCGCGAGCTGTTCAGCATCCCCAATGTGCGGCTCTTCATCTACTTCCGGCTGTTCTTCAACGCGCGCTTCTACTACCCGATCTTCACCGTCCTGTTCCTGGACTTCGGCCTGAGCCTGGAGCAGTTCGCGCTGCTCAATGTCGTCTGGGCAGCCGTCATCGTTCTACTGGAAGTGCCCTCCGGCGCCCTGGCCGACACCATGGGACGCCGCAACCTGGTGGTGCTGTCGGCGGCCCTGATGGTCACGGAGATGCTGCTGCTGTGCCTGGCCCCCCGGGGGAACCCGTCGGTGCTGTTCGCCTTTTTCCTGGCCAACCGCATCTGCAGCGGCACGGCCGAGGCCGCCGCCAGCGGGGCCGACGAGGCCCTGGCCTTCGACACCCTCCAGGAGCGGGGCCTGGCCGACGAATGGGACCGCGTGCTGGACCGCCAGATACGGGTCCGGTCCGTGGGCTACATTTTCGCCATGAGTATCGGGGCGGCCGTATACGATCCGCGACTGATGCACACCGTGCTCGGCTGGCTGGGGTGGCGGCTGCCCGCCGACCAGTCCGTTACCCTGCGCCTGCCCATCTATCTCACGCTGGTGATCGCCGTGCTGGCCCTGCTGACCGCGCTGAAGATGAAAGAAGTCGGCCCCGCCGCCCGGATGCGCGAAGCCGAGTGCGGCGCCGTGGCCGCCTGCGGACGTTCCATGCGGGAAGCTTTCAGCCTGACCTTCCGGGCCGGCGCCTGGATCCTTCAGACGCCGCTGGCCCTGGTGCTCATCACCGCCGGGCTGCTCTTTGACAACATCATTCGCATGGTGCTGACGCTCAACAGCCAGTACTATCGCCTGATCCAGCTGCCCGAAGCCTCGTTTGGACTGATCGGGTCGGCCCTGGCCCTGCTGGGCGTGTTCCTCCCCCGGCTGGCGTCCAAACTGGTGACCGGCCGACGGCCGGCCTTCAACATGGCCCTGCTCTCGGTGCTGACGGTAGCGGGCCTCGCCGGCATGACCTTTTTCTGGCCCATTGTCGGGCTTTTGCCCGTTGTTCTGCTCTACAGCGCCATGCTGATGGCCGGCTTCATGCTGAGCTACTACCTGAACCGCATCACCGAATCCCACCAGCGCGCCACCGTGTTGAGCTTCAAGGGGTTGTTCTTCAACCTGGCCTATGGCCTGGCGGGTCTGCTCTACTCCCTGCTGATCGCCTTTCTGCGCGCGGACTTGACGGCCGGCGAAACCGGGCTGGCCGGCGACGTGGTGCGCGACACCGTCTTCCGGCAGTCCATCGGCTGGTTCCCCGGCTATTTCCTGGTGACCCTGGTGCTGTGGTTCGTCCTGGCGCGTTGGCGGCTGCGTGGCGGCGAAACCCGCGTACTGGGACCGCAGCGCCCCTGAAGCCGACCGGGACCTTCGGGACCCGCCGCCGCAGGGGTGATGCTGACCGCAGGCTTGCAATGCGCGTCAGGCAGATTGCCAAAAATTGTCAACTTCTTTGGCGGCGATGTCGGTCTGCCGGCGGGGCATCCTCCCCCCGTGGCCTTCGGCAGACGTTGGCTGACAACCGGGCGGCGCTGAATTTTCTCTTTATAAACCGCATTTTAAAGAAAAGCCACCCTGCTTCACACCCCTTTGTTGCTTCCCGCCGCGCGGACGGCGGAGCCGGTCGGCTGCACCTGGCTTGTTTCTTGCATTTTTTGCCGGCAGTTCTCGCAACTACCCGAACCAACGGGGGCACACAGCAGCGATTCCATGCACCGCTGCGCACTAAACCGGCTTTCACCACAGCAGAGGGAGGGGGTTCGCATGCAGCTCATCAAGTACCAGTGCCGCAAATGCCGGTACGTTTTCATCCAACTGCATGTCGACGATGATCCGCACAGCGCCGCCTGCCCCCGCTGTCATCACCGGGGCCTGGACCGGCAGGCGGACTTCGCCGCCATGCCGCCTCCTGGTGCACCGCCTTTACACGAGGAAGCGGCTCCGGCCGGCGCCATGGAACAGGAACGCTCTTAAGCGGCGCGTTGCGCCGGGACCCGCAGAAAAAACCCACGACCTGGAGAAAACGTCCGATGGCGGCCAACTTTCATATTGTCACCGATCACAGTGCCGACGATCTGCGCCTGAAACTGGACGGCGACTTCGACGGTACATCGGCTTTCGAACTGATCCACGTCCTGAAAAAAATCGGACGCCGCAAGCGCAGGATTATCATTGACACAAACGGTCTGAAACGTATTTACCCTTTCGGCAGGGAAACGTTCTGGAAAAACCTCGGCAGCGCCACCGTCACCAACCGGCGCCTGGTCGTGACAGGCAAAAACGACCACCGGCTGGCCCCCTGACGCCGCCGCACGCAGAGCTGCAGCCCCATGCCGGAAGAGACCCACATGCCATCAATCGAGCGACCTTACACCGGCCCCGAGAGACGCTCCGGGATCGACCGTCGCCGTGTGCGCCAACCCCTGTTCAGCCGGCACCGCTTGGCCGGGAAGCGATCCCGCCCGCGGCGCCGGGCCGATCGGGAAAAGGCCTATTTCCTGGATCGCTACAGTTACCGCACCTTTCTGGTGGTGATGGCCATCGTGCTGCTCAGCATCCTGGACGCCGCCCTGACCCTTCACCTCATGCGCCACGGTGCGTCCGAGGTCAACCCGGTGATGGCCTATTTCCTTCGCTATGGCCCCACCGCTTTTTTCATCGCCAAGTACGCGCTGACCACCTTTTCCATCGTGGTCATGCTCGTCTATGGCAACAACTTTCTCTTCGGCACACGGCTGCGGGTCAAGCTGCTCTTCATCGGGGCCCTGCTGCCCTTCATACTGGTGGTCCTGTGGGAAATTTTCCTCTGCCTGACGGTCCTGTAAGCGGGCCTCCGGCGCCGTTGCCGGTCCCTCTGCAGCAACCGGACGATCCGGTATCTTTCTAAAATCACTCCGCTCTCGTTGCAGGCCATCCGCTATTCGCCCGGTTTTTCCCAAAAAACACTATATATGGTAATTTTTTTCCTTGACATACTATATAAGGCGCCATATGCTGCCGTCGAAACGCGTTTCTTTTCCGCTGTCATCCACGCATCTCAGCTGCTCGAAACCGACAAAACGGGGGTGAAGTTGAAAGGGCACGAAAACAGAAAACTGGAACGCTACCGGGTCAGAGACGGGGCCATGGCGGTGATCGGCAAAAACGCCAACGTGCTCGGCCAGATCATCGATATCAGCCGGGGCGGGTTGTCATTCCGCTACATGGACAACGGCATCATCGAGGTGGAAGAGGATCTGCTCACCATTCTGTCCACGGACCAGCAGTTTTACTTGGTCAACATTCCTTTTCAGACCGTTTCCGATTTCGCACTGGTCGACATCCCCACCTTCAGCAGCATCATCATGCGGCGTCGGTGTGTGCGTTTCGGAAATCTTGACGACGAACAGATCCGGCGCCTGGACGAATTCATCCGCAAATACGCCGCCGGAAGGGAAAGCGCCGGTTCCGACGTCTCTGGAAACGCGGTTTCCATGTAATCACCAAGGCCTGCCGGACAGGCCCTGCACTTCCCTTCGGCCCTGGCCGCGGAGATGCCCGTTTTCCCCCTTGACGCTCCGCGGCCTTTGGCCTATTCTTCCGCCGTTACCCTAGGCAACGCACTTTTCAAACACCATCGGTGACGGTGCGGGGCATCACACCGACCCGCACGGCCGGAAAGCCGGAAGCCATGCACCCCACAGCACCCAGCAAACACCGTCTGGCACTCGTGTGTCTCCTGCTGGCCCTTTTGCTGGGCCTCCAGTCCTGCCAGCGCAAACCCGACGTGCAGGAGGAGATCAAGAAGCTTCAGGCCACGGACAAGGACGTGCGCGAGGCCGCCGTAAAAGCCCTGGTCCAGATCGGCCAGCCGGCCGTGGAACCCCTGATCAAGGCCCTCAAAACTGACAATCCCAGCGTTCAGGCCGCCGCGGCCCGGGCCCTGGGCCTCATCGGCGACAAACGGGCCGTGATGCCCCTGATCGACATGATGAAAAACTCCTATAACCTGGAGCTGATGCACGAGGTTTTTCTGGCGCTTTCCCAGATCGGGGATGAACAGACCTGCGATGCGCTGAAGAAGGCCATACGCGGCTCTAACACCATTGTATCGCGTTACGCCAAGAAAATCCTGGCCCAGAGCGGCCTGTGCAAGTCGAAAAAGAACAAAAAGAAAAAGAAAAAATAACCCCGCCACGGAGCAAAACATGGGACTGTACGACTTTACCTTTTACGACCTGATCCGCCGCAACGCCCTGACCTTCGGAGACCGCCCGGCCTGGATGGAGGCCACGGACGGCCGCAGCGTTTCTTTCCGGGAATTCAAGCAGCACGTCGACCGCCTGGCCTGCGGGCTGCAACGGGCCGGCATTGCCCATGGCCAGCGCATCGCCGTGCTGGGCAAGAACAGCCTGGAATACTTTATGCTGTACGGCGCCGCAGCGGCCCTGGGGGCCGTGGTGCTGCCCGTCAACTGGCGGCTTTCGGCCGAGGAAGTGACCTTCAACATCAACGACGGCGGGGCCGTCATGCTGATGGCCTCCGCGGAATACCAGCCCCTAGTAGACGGCATCCGTGAGAAACTGGAAACCGTGAAGGCCTTTTTCAACCTGGAGCCGGACCGCGGCGGCTACGACGACTTCAACACGCTGCTGGATGCCGGCGCGTCCCCTGATCCGGTCGAGGTGCACGGCAGCGACGGTCTGGTGATCATCCACACGGCGGCCGTTGCCGGAAGGCCGCGGGGCGCCCTGCTGAGCCACACCAACGCCGTTTGCGCCAACCTGTGCCTCAACCTGTGCTTCAGCCTCACCGAACGGGACGTGCACCTCAACCTGCTGCCCCTGTTTCACGTAGGGGGGCTGTTCATGGCCACCGCCAGCTTCCACGCCGGCGCCCTGAACATCAACATGGCCAAATTCGACGCGGCCGCGGCGGTGGATCTGATCATGCGCCACGACGTGTCGGTGATGTTCGATTTCTCGCCCATCCTGTCTTCCCTGCTGGACGAGGCCGAAAAGAGCGGCAAACACATCAGCGCCCTGCAGTCCGTTCTGGGCATCGACACACCGGAGACCATCGAACGCTACCAGAAGGCCACGGGCGGCACCTTCTACTGTCTCTACGGTCAGACCGAAACCTCGGCCCTGGCCACCCTAGGCCGCTACGACGACCGGCCCGGAGCCGCCGGCCGCATCATCCCGCTGGCCGACGTGCGTCTGGAGGACGAGGACGGACGTCCCGTGGCGGCCGGCCAGACCGGCGAAATCTGCGTGCGTGGCCCCATGGTCTTCAAGGGGTACTGGAACCTTCCCGAGGACACCGAGGAGGCCTTCCGCCACGGCTGGCACCACACCGGTGACATGGGGCGCTTCGACGAGGAGGGCTACTTATGGTACGCGGGCCGCAAGCCCGACAAGGAGCTCATCAAGCCCGGCGGCGAGAACGTCTACCCGGCGGAAGTCGAAAAGGCGATCCTGGCGCATCCCGACGTGGAAGAGGCGGTGGTTTTCGGCGTACCGGACCCCAAGTGGAAGGAGGGCATCAAGGCCGTCTGCCGGCTCAGGGAAGGAGCCACGCTGGCACCTGCGGACCTGACGCGCTTCGTGGGCAGCCGCATCGCCAGCTACAAGAAGCCCCAGTACGTGCAGTTCGTGGACGAGCTTCCGCGTACCGCCGGCGGCGGCATCGACCGCGCCAAGGTCAAGGCGCTTTACGGTGGCGAACAGGCGCCTGCTTCCGGCGGCAGCTGATCCACCTCCCAGGCCGCCGCCCCGGCCGGCGCCGTGACGGCGGCCACGTGCCCCTGCAAAAACCGCTGCGACACCGGCCACGGCCGGCCGTCATACCAGACGGTCATGTGCTGCGGGTCATGCACGGCCGTTACCCGACAGCGCGACAGGCCGGTGAGCCCCACACCGGCGGCCTTCAAAACCGCCTCTTTGGCCGTCCAGTAGCGAAAAAACGCCAACACTTCCCGCCCGCCCGCCAGCGCCCACTCCTCCTCTGTGGCCACTTTGTCGAACAGGCCCGGCGAACGGGGCCGGATTTCCTCGATGTCGATGCCCACGGGATGGGGCGCCACCACGCCGCCCACGTAGCACGGCTTGTGGGTGATGGACCAGAAATAGCCGTTTGCCGGCAGAGGTACACCGTTGTCGTCCTTTTGCAGCACCGCCGGTCCGCCGCCCATGCGCCGCGCCGAACGCCGCGCCGCCTCCCGGGCCAGCCGGCTGAGGGCCGCCACCCGCTGCCGGGTTTCGAGCACCGCTACGGCCGCCCCCACGTCCAGGATGACCGGAAACAGCTTCACCGCCGCCACGTCTTCACGGGGGCTCACGGCGCGCTGTTCCCGTCAGGGGCGCGCTTTTCCCGCGCCAGGGCCAATGCCCGCCGGTAGACCCGCTTGCGGGAGACGCCGCAGCGGTCGGAAACCCGCCGGGAGACCTCGGACACCGGCAGTCCACGGACCAGCGCAGCCCTGATCTCACGGTCCAGGGCGTCGTCATCGGGCGTATCGTCACCGCCCCCGGATGCCACCAGCAGGGTCAGTTCGCCGCGCACGGCCGGGCGTTCGTCGAGCATCCGCAGCAGTTCACTGACCGTGCCGCGCAGAAACTCCTCGTACTGTTTGGTCATTTCCCGCGCCAGCACCGCGCGACGGTCGCCCAGCACGCGGTGCACATCGGCCAGCAGCGCCGCGATGCGCCGGGGGGACTCGAAAAACACCAGTGTACGCTTTTCCGGCGAAAGATCGGCCAGGAAACGCCGCCGCCGGGATGTGCGACGGGGGGGAAAGCCGGCGAACAGGAAACTGTCGGTGGGCAGCGCGGCCACGCTCAGAGCGGTGGTGACCGCCGACACGCCCGGCACGGGCACCACCGGCAGCCCGGCGGCGACGGTCTGTACCACCAGTGCGTAGCCGGGATCGGAAACCGACGGCATGCCGGCGTCGGTCACCAGAGCCACCGCTGCCCCGCCGCGAACCCGCTCGACCAGTCCGGCGGCCCGCTGCTCTTCGTTGTGCTCGTGGCAGGAGATCAGCTTGTTTCGGATGCCGTAGTGGGAGAGCAAACGACCGGTGCGGCGCGTGTCCTCGGCGGCCACGAGGTCGACGCTCCGCAGGGTCTCCAGGGCACGCAGGGTGATGTCCCCGAGGTTGCCGATGGGGGTGCCCACCACGTACAGGCCGGCCGGCAGCCGGGCATCGGCGGAATTGTCAGGAGACCAGTGGAAAGGCATTTTGGATGAGTTCGATACGGGGCCCCCGGGCGGCGGTATCGATAGCCACCACGTCGAAGCGTGCCCGGACGCCGCTCTGGCCGGTGGCCTTGAGGTATAGCTGCGCCACCCGACAGATGGTGCGCCGCTTGGTGGCCGTCAGGGCCCCCTTGGCCGGACCGTAGCGACGGCTGCGGCGTGCCTTGACCTCCACGAAGGCGATGGTGTCGCCGTCCCTGGCGATGATGTCGATCTCCCCCAGCGACGTGCGGTAGTTGCGTTCGACGATGCGGTACCCCCGCCCCCTGAGATAGGCGGCGGCCAGGGCCTCGCTGCTGCGGCCGAACCGTGACGGCGTCTTCACGCCGGCGTCCCCCGGGCGGTCCGGTGTTCACGCACGCCGCGGAAAGTTCGCCGGTGCAGCACGCACGATCCAAAGCGCTGCAGCGCCTCGCGATGGGCGCGTGTGGGATAGCCCTTGTGGCGGTCGAATCCGTACTGGGGAAACTGGCGGTGGCAGCCCAGCATCAGCCGGTCGCGCGTCACCTTGGCCACGACGGAGGCCGCCGCCACCGAGGCACTCAGCTGATCGCCGTGCACCACGGCCTCCTGGGCGATGTCCGCAGCAATGCCGAACTTCCCGTCGATGAGCAGGTAATCCGGCCGCGGCGCCAGATTGTCCACCGCCATCTTCATGGAGAGCAGGGCCGCCTGCAGGATATTGATGCGGTCGATCTCGGGGGCGTCCACGATGCCGATGCCCACGGAAACGGCCCGGGCGTAAATGCGCGGGTACAGCGCTTCGCGCCGGGCCGGCGTCAGCTTCTTGGAGTCGTCCAGGCCCTCGAGGGCGCAGGCCGGCGGCAGGATCACGGCCGCCGACACCACCGGTCCGGCCAGCGGCCCGCGACCGGCCTCATCGACGCCGGCAACGATTGAAAATCCCCGCCGATGCGCCCTTTTCTCGTAGTGCCAGACATCTGTCATGGGCCCGTTCCCCCGATTGTTCCCGCTGCCCGGGAAGGCGGCACGCCCCCGCCCGCTGCCGTCGTCGCAGCGGGTGCCGGCGCGCCCCGCCGGTGCGGGAGCTCCGGCCGAAGCGCGGTGTTTGGTCCGCGGCCCCGGCGATCAAACGGCTTTTGCGGTCCGTTGGCCCGGGAACGGGCTAGTTGAAGCGGCGCTCCCGGATACGGGCGGCCTTGCCGCGCAGCTTGCGCAGGTAGTAGATCTTGGAACGACGCACCCGGCCGCGGGTGATGACCTCCACCCGGTCGATGGCCGGGGAGTGCATGGGAAAGACGCGCTCCACGCCGATGCCGTAAGAGACCTTGCGTACGGTGAAAGTGGCGTTGGCGCCGCCCTTGCGCTTGCTGATCACCACGCCCTGAAAGGCCTGGATACGCTCCTTGTTGCCCTCGCGGATTTTCACGTGTACCTTGACGGTGTCACCAGCCTGGAAGTCGGGCATGTCCAGGCGAATCATTTCTCGTTCAAGTTGCTTGATCTGCTGCATGGTTCCCCCTGTATCGATCTGTCTCGTCTGTCGGTTGTGTTTCGTTTGTCGGGCGGCTTCGCGGAAGGCAGGCCCAGGTCCGTGTCTTCCTTCAGGTTGTGCGCCCTTTACCATATCGATTGTTTATGCGGCTACATTTTTTTACATGGCGCGCAACGCCCCCCCGTTGCACGGCTAACGCGCCAGCAGCCTGTCAAGGATGATGGCGGCCGCCGATCGCACCGAAAGATGATTGTAGTCCGTGGGCCCCGCGATGGGTGCCAGCACGAAATCGCTTTCCGCCACCAGTCCGGGGGCCAGCCCCCAGGCCGTTCCGAACAGCAGCAGCAGCTGCCGTCCCCGTTCAAGCATGGCGCGTGCGTCGTTGAATGCAATGCATCCCTCACGGCGCCGGCTGGTGGTGGCCACCAGCGCCGGCCGCTGCCCAGTTTCGGCCGCCAACTGCGCCGCGGCCTCCGTCAGGTCGCGGGTCACCCGGATGGTGGCCAGCGCTTCCCGGCGGTCCGGGTTGTACGCCGCGCCGGCGCCCCGACGCCAGTGCGCGACGATGCGGTCCACCAGGCGCCGTTGATCGGCCAGGGGCGTCACCACAAAAAAACGCCCGACACCAAACGTGCGGGCTGCACGCGAAATATCGTGCAAGTCCAGGTTGGTCACCGCCGACGCAATGATCTCACCCTTCTTGTTGATCACCGGGTGATGCATCAGCGCGATGCTCAGCCTGGCGTTGCAGCAGTCTTTCAATATCCCGGCACCACCGTTTCAAAATCGCGGTTTCCGCGTCGCTCAGCGGCCGCTGCGCCAGCAGGTCGGGCCGCTTCAAAAATGTGCGAATCAGCGCGGTCTCCTGCCGCCAACGCCGGATTTCGGCGTGGTTTCCCGACAGCAGCACTTCGGGCACCCCGTGGCCCTCGAAACGGCTTGGGCGGGTGTAGTGCCCGTGCTCCAGGAGACCGTCGCAGAAGGAATCCTGTTCAGCCGAGTCCTCGTGGCCCAAAGTGCCGGGGATCAGCCGGATGACGGCGTCCATGACCACCATGGCGGCCAGCTCGCCGCCGGTCAGCACGTAGTCGCCGATGGAGATCTCGGCGTCCACGAAATCCTGGCAGATCCGCTCGTCCACACCCTCGTATCGGCCGCACACCAGCACCAGGCCCTTTTCCCGCGCCAACTGCCGGGCCAGGTCCTGGTCGAATGGCCGCCCCTGGGGCGTCAGGTGAACCGTCAGGGCCTCCGGCATCTGCCTGCGCGCCGCCCGGACAGCCGCCGCCAGCGGTTCGGGCTTCATCACCATGCCGCACCCGCCGCCGTATGGCCGGTCGTCGGTAACGCGGTGCCGGCCGGCCGCAAATTCCCGGATATCGACAACCGAAATGGAAACGCGGCCGCTCTCCACCGCCCGCCGCACGATGCCGTGGGCGGCAAAAGGGGCCACCATTTCGGGAAAAATCGTCAGAACCGCAAATTTCATGGCCACCGGCATGGGCTCATCTCAGCGGTCCGGCTCCGAAAACCGGGGACGCACCGAAGCCGCCCAGACGCCTGTCCGGCAAGGCGCGAAAACTCCGGCATATCGGAAATAGGTCGGGTTTTTCGCAACGCAGCCGGGCATAATGCATTGACGGACGGATGCCATCGCATGGATGAATCGGGCCACTTAAAGCCCCTCGGGCAGGTCCACACGCATGGTGCCGGCCTCCAGGTCGATTTCCAGCACCACCGTAGTCAGGGCGGGAACCAGCACCTCACGCTTTTCCCCGCGCACCACGTACACGTCGTTGCTGCCGGTGGCGATGATGTTTTCAAGCACCCCCAGATACTCCGATTCACGTGTGTACACAGCCAGTCCCAGCAGGTCGTTCCAGTAATAGCTGCCGGGCTCGGGTTCGGGCATATCTGCGCGGCGCATCACGGCCCGCGCCCCTACCAGCGACTCGGCGGCCGTGCGGTCCCCGATGCCCTCAATCGCCGCCAGCAGCAGGCGCTTGTGGGGTTTGACCCACTGCAACACGCGCTGTTCCCTGCGCCCGTCTCGGTAGGCGATCTCCAGCGGCCGGGCGGGGTCGAAGAGCGGCGCGGCGTCTGCGTGGGGCAGGATCTTGACATTGCCGCGAATGCCGTGAACGCCGACAATCTCCCCGATGGTCAGCCATGCCTCGGTGTTTCTCGCCACCGGTTACTCGATAATCTCCAGCACGGTGCGTTTCTT
>Ga0256835_1001006_pt1 | contig 18021 bp, 12 predicted proteins | sample PIR30metaG_FD_185972 | JGI IMG/M metagenome (GOLD analysis project Ga0256835, IMG submission 185972) | Hydrothermal vent microbial communities from East Pacific Rise, Pacific Ocean - PIR-30 | ecosystem: Environmental > Aquatic > Marine > Hydrothermal vents | place: Pacific Ocean: East Pacific...
TGCATTTGGTGCCCATTATGCAAAAAAGAAGTGCATTGTAAAAAAGACTTCACCCAAGCCATCCAAGACCTCTTCCAAGGGCAAGGCGAGTTCCAAGGGTAAGCTTTCACTGGCCCAGCAACTAGGTCTATGTGTAAAAACGATTGTTGTGGATCCGGGCCATGGAGGCAGAGACCCTGGTGCAAGGGGGCCTGCAGGAACCCGGGAAAAAGATGTGGTTTTGGGGATAGCCAAGAGACTAGCAAGGATACTCAAAAAAGAGCTAGGCTGCAGGGTCATTATGACAAGGCGTTCAGACAGGTATCTGCCCTTAACCCAAAGAACAGCCATTGCCAATGCCAACAAGGCAGATCTTTTTATTTCCATCCATGCGAATGCTGCTCCAACCAGAAGGCTCAGGGGTATTGAGACCTATTTTTTAAACTTTGCCCTAGACGAAGATGCCATGAGGGTGGCGGCCAGGGAAAATGCCACATCAAAAAAACGCATAAGCGAGCTTAAAAGCATACTCAACGACATACTCAAGAATAGCAAAGTCAAAGAGTCTTCCAGGTTGGCCAAAAAGGTTCAGTACAATCTTGTAAGGACCCTAAAGAGACGTTATAAAAATGTGCGCAATCTTGGTGTAAAGCAGGCCCCGTTTTTTGTCCTTATAGGGGCCAGAATGCCTAGCATCCTTGTTGAAACCTCCTTCATCAGCAATCCACAGGAAGAAAGAAGGCTGCGCTCAAGTGCATATCAAGATGCACTGGCAAGGGGAATTGCAAAGGGGGTAATTCAGTATATTCAGGAGACCCAGCTTGCCTACAAAAATTGATTTGCAGGTTAAGGTCACCGTCAATAATGATGTGACTTGGTTGAATTATTTTTTGGGTGCGAAGGGGTGGAGGGGGCAGCTTTCGGTCTGCCCCTGGTTTGATGATTATTTTTTATGGCAAGTGGAGCATGACTTTCCTTTGGGTACTTTGCGTTCCACGTGGCACGGCCAGCAGAATTTTTTGTGAAAGTCGTTACTCATTCCTGTTGTTTTTTCGATTTTTACCTTAAGAGGGCCACCTTTATCTGTAGAATGGCAATTGGTACAGTCAAGTTTTTCCTGATGTGTCCTGTGGGGAAATATGACGGCGGGTTTTTTTCCCGTCACCGAGAATTTCTCCTTGAGGTTTATTGTTTCTGGACCGTTTGATGCAATGACGACTGCAGAAGTTCCAGCCAGCATTCCTGCCGCAAAGAGACAGGTTAGTAGTTTTTTCATTTCGTTCCTCCTTGTTTTTGAGTTGCCAGGTATTTACGCAATATGTGTGCCTTTTTGTTCTGGGCGTAAGACGAACAGACGGCTTGGGTGTTGACTACCAAGATCGTTCGTATATCTTGAGTTTTTTATCGAAAAAGGCTTCCGTTAATCTATGTTAAGAGAGCTTTCTTTAAAAAATTTCGTACTCATAGAAGAGGCTGAACTAAGGCCAGCTCCTGATTTTACAGTAATAACTGGAGATACTGGTGCAGGAAAAAGCCTACTTGTAAAGGCCTTCAAGCTTATTCTTGGCGCCAGGGCAGAATCGCGTCTTGTTGGTCAATGGGGAAAAAGGGCCTTGGTCCAGGCGGTATTTGATGAAGATGAGTACATCCGAGATTTTTTGGATGAAAGGGGAATAGATTGTCAGGGAGAGCTTATCGTAAGGCGCGTAATATCGGCAGATGGCAAGGGCCAGATATTTATCAATTCCGTTAGATGCATCTTGGCAGATTTAAGAACTCTTGCAGGCCATCTGGTCAGTATTGCTGGTCAGCATGAGTTTCAACGGTTGCTAGACAAAGAGACGCAGATCAGATGGCTTGATGAATATGCCAGGATTTCCATATCTCGCCTCTCTTCCATGCTTTTTGAGGCCAGGGCACTTCAAGAAGAGATGTCATCCCTTGTTGCCAAAAGGGAACGATTAAGGGAAAGAAGGGAAGAGCTCCTGGAAGAGATGAAAGCAATTGATGAAATAGCCCCTGAACCAGGAGAAGAAGATGCCCTTTCTGGTGAGCTCCGTTTGCTCAAACAGGTAGAAAAGATGAGAAATCTTGGCCAGGAGTTGTATCAGCGCCTTTATGGAGAAAGGCAAAGCGTTGTGGATGGGCTTGTTGGTTGCGGGAAGCTGTTAGAGAAGATGGCCTTGATAGATCCCAGCCTGGAGGATTTGGCCTCTAGGATGGAGTCTCTGGTTCTGGAGGCCGATGATGTTTCTGCCTCTATTCGGGACTATCTGTTTGATCTGCCATTGGATGACTCCCGTCTCAGACAGGTGGAAGACAGACTATTTAAATTAAGGAGTCTCAAAAAGCGTTTCGGGCCATCCATTGAGGATGTGATGCGTCATAGGCAGACCATTGAGAAAGAGCTTTCTCAAATGGAAGATATAGATTTCAGGTTAGAAAAGATGAGAGGCAAACTTGACAAAAAAGAACGAGAAGTGGTGGATGAGGCAAGAAAGATAAGCAAAAAACGAAAGGAGGCTGCCGAGAGGTTTCAGTCTGCAGTAAAGGAACAGCTAAAAGAGCTAAATCTTCCAAGGGTGCGTTTTGAGGTCCGGATTGATACGCCAACAGAGCCGGATCTTGCCGACATCGGTTCAAAAGGAATGGACCGGGTTTCGTTTTTTTTTAGTGCAAATCCTGGCCAGGCTCTTCAACCCTTGTCCCAGGTGGCATCAGGAGGAGAACTGTCAAGGGTGCTTCTTGCCATAAAGGTGGTAATGGGGGGGATGGCAGAGAGTGAAACCCTGATTTTTGACGAGATAGACTCTGGTCTTGGTGGTGAGGTGGCAGAAAAAGTGGGTATGAAGCTTAGGGCCATTTCACATAAGACCCAGGTTATTGCCATAACCCATTTTCCACAGATTGCATCCCTTGCCCATAGTCATGTGTTGGTGCAAAAAAGACAGTATGAATCCCATACGGCTTCCAGGATGTTTGAGCTGAAAGGCAGGGAAAGGATTCAGGAAATAGCGAGGATGTTGGGTGGCGACAGCGAAAAGGCAAAGGAATATGCAAAGGAGTTGCTTGGCCCTGTTTTCCGGGGGACTTGACAGTATCCTGGCCTGCAAGGTCTTACAAGAGCAAGGTATAGATGTTAAGGCCATAAAATTCATTACCCCTTTTTTTTCCCATGAACTTAAGGATGAAAAAAAGGCCAGACGGTATAAGGAAAAGGTGAAACAACGCTACGGGATAGACCTGGAGGTAGTTGATATAACGCCAGAGTATCTTTCTATGGTAGGCAAGCCACCTCATGGTTACGGTCGGTATTTAAATCCTTGCATAGACTGCAAAATTTTAATGATACAAAAGGCCTTGTCCCTTCTAGATACCTTTAATGCCTCTTTCATAGCAACAGGAGAGGTTTTGGGGCAAAGGCCCATGTCGCAGCGAAGGGATACCCTTCGTGTAATTGAAAGGGACAGCGGTGCAGAGGGGATTTTGTTAAGGCCTTTAAGTGCACGTTTTTTAAGGGAAACCCTTCCAGAAAAGGCAGGGATTGTGGATCGAAAACGGCTTCCTGAAATAACAGGCCGCTCGAGAAAGAAACAGATAAGGCTGGCAAGAGATTTTGGAATAGAAGACTATCCAGCCCCTGCGGGTGGATGCGTCTTGGCAGACCCTATTTTATCCAAAAGGTTCAAGAAAATATTTTCTAAGTGGCGTGACTATGGTCCAGAAGATTGTATTCTTGCCCAAGTAGGCCGTCACTTCCTTTTGCCAGCAGGAGGATGGCTGGTGGTGGGTAGAAATAAGGCAGAAAATGAGGTGCTTTCTGGGCTCGTAGGCCCTGACGATCTGGTTTTAAGGGCAACAGAGTGTCCAGGCCCTTTTTGTATTCTTCGAAGATCTAGAAATGTGTCAGATATCAGACTTGCGGCTCAGATTTGTGCCCGTTATGCAAAGACCAGCGGGTTTCCTGTGACTGTTGGAATGTATTCTGATGATGTAACTAGGGAAAAGATTGTTGTAGAGGCAGTTCCCGATGATAAACAGATACATTCCTTCATGTTTTAGGGAGATGTCGAGCGGATGGTTTTGTTACAGTGATTGCCTTTAGGCCTAAAAGTATTCATGGTTTGTTACTACTTTCTTGACATTGAAGAGTCTTAAAGGCATCCTACTGTTTTGTTTTAATGATCTAACATTTTAGATTCAGAGAGGAGATATCTAATAAAATGCTTGAGATAATCAGGAAAAATGCTGCTTCATGGCTTATGAAATTCATTCTTGGGGCCATTGTTGTAGTCTTCATCTTTTGGGGAGTTGGTACCTTCAGATCCCAAAGGCTTGATGTGATGGCAAAGGTGAACGGGGAAAAGATCCTCGTTGAGGACTATCAGAAGGCCTATAATATGACGGTTGAGCGTCTTAGACGCATGTATGGTGGCTCTTTGCCAGAGGCCATTTTTAAACAGCTAAATCTTAAAAGGCAGGTGTTGGATCAGCTTATAGACCAGGCCCTTATAAGACAGGAGGCAAAAAGGCTTGGCCTTACCGTTACAGACAAAGAGGTTCAGCAGGTGATCCTAAATATCCCTGCCTTTAAAAGAAACGGTATGTTTGACCCCCGGCTCTATCAGGCGGCCTTAAGAAACGCCGGTCTTAAGCCAGCGGATTTTGAGCATCAGCTTCGCCAAGAGATGATAACAAGAAAACTTCAGACGGTGATGGCTGCCGGCCTACACTGTCCGGATTCTGAGGCCCTTTCCTTTTTCAAATATCAAAATGCAGAGATAGATCTGGAGTATGTAAAGATAAACAGTTCTGATTGTGTTTCTGCTGTGAACGCAACCGAGCAGGAGCTTAAAAAATGGTATGAGACCCATAAGGAACAGTTTCGTACCGATCCCCAATTAAAATTAAGGTATCTCCTCTTTTCAAAAAAGGATTTCGAAAAGTCAGCCAATGTAACCGAACAAGAAATAAGGTCCTACTATGAAGAACATCAAGACGAATTTCACGTGCCAGAGCAAAGGCGCGCAAGCCACATCCTTTTAAGCCTGCCCAAGGATGCAAATGCCACTTTGGTGGAGGAAAAGAAAAAGAAACTCTTGGAAATAAAAGAACGTATTGAAAAAGGCCAGTCTTTTTCAGAGCTTGCCAAAAAGTTTTCAGATGACAAGGTCTCTGGCCAAAAAGGCGGGGATCTGGGTTTTTTCAGCAGGGGAATGATGGTTAAGCCCTTTGAGGAAAAGGTTTTTTCCATGAAAAAAGGGGAGATATCAGGTCCCGTAAGGACATCCTTTGGCTGGCATCTGATAAAGCTTGAAGATATCCGGCCAGAAAGGACCAAGCCTCTCAAGGAGGTCAAAGCTCAGATAGCAAAAAAGTTGAGGGAAAAAAAGGTCAAAAAGTTAGTGTGGGATGCGGCGAACAAGGCATATGACACCATAATAGAGCTTGGAAGCCTTGAGGACTATGCAAAGACTGCCAACAAGAAACTTAAGGAAACCCCGTTTTTCTCCAGAAAGAGGCCTGCTCCCGTTCTTGGGTTCAGTCCCAATGTCCTTGACATGGTCTTTTCCCTGGAAAAGGGAGAGTTAAGCTCCTTGCTGGAGGTTCCACAGGGTGTCATGATTGCAGAGCTTGTGGAAAAAAAGCCTCCGTACATTCCCAAGTTTGAGGCGGTGAAAGACAAGGTGGATCGGGCATATACACAAGAGAAGGCCTTTGAACTTTGCAAGAAAAGGGCCCAGGAAATTCTTCGTTTGGCAAAGGCCAAGGGATTGGCCGAGGCTGCGAAAAAATATGGTCTTAAGGTTGAGTCAACTGGCCTTTTCAAGCGGATTGATGCATCTGCAGGAGGAAAGCTACCAGGCCCGGTGGTTCAGGGGGCCCTAAGCCTTACCATGAAAAAACCCTTTCCTGACGATGTCTTTGAAAGCGGGCGGGTCTTTTATGTTATTCATCTAAAGGCCTTTAAGGAGACAAGTGATCTGGCAAGGTTTGACAGCGAGAAAAAAGATATCAAGGCACAGATTCGTAGGCAAAAGATGGAGACCGCCTTTGGAGACTGGTTGAAGCACCAAAGAGAAAGGGCCAAGATTGAAATTGTTAGAAAGCCATAGGAGCCTAAATTGAAAACTTGTGATCTTCATACCCATACCACTGCCTCTGATGGTTCGGACAGTCCAGGGCAGCTTGTTGCAAAGGCGCAGGCAGCTGGTCTGTCAGCCATAGCTGTAACGGATCACGATACGGTTTCAGGGCTTGAAGAGGCAGGAAGGGCCGCCAAAGATAGGGGAATCGAGCTTGTTCCAGGGGTGGAGCTCAGCGTAAACTTCCATAAAGGGAACATGCACATGCTTGGCTACTACATGGACGTGGCCAACAGACGTTTCCTGGAGGTTTTGGAAAGGGTGCAGGGGGCAAGGGCAAGAAGAAACCCTAAGATATTAGCCCTTCTTGATGATCTTGGCCTGCCAATATCCATGAAGGAGGTGGAGGCCCTTTCCAAGGGAGGGCAGATAGGAAGACCTCACATTGCAAGGGCCATGGTGGAAAAGGGTTATGTAAAGTCTGTCAGCGAGGCCTTTGACAAGTATCTAAAGCGTGGGGCCAGGGCCTATGCGCCAAAGTCTATACTGTCTCCAGGGGAGGCCATAGAGGTCTTAAGAGGTGCAAAAGGGGTGCCTGTACTGGCTCACCCCTTTTCCCTTATGACGAGTAGCCAAGAGGAGCTGGATGCCATCGTTTTTGAGCTCAAAGAAGCGGGTCTCATGGGAATCGAGTGCTATTACAGCGAGCATGATAGCGCCTTCACCTCAATGTGTCTTGGTCTAGCCAGAAGATATAATCTGGTGGTTACTGGTGGCAGTGATTATCATGGAAAGGCCAAGCCCCACATTATGCTTGGTAAAGGCAGGGGTAATCTGGTGATTCCCTATGAATGTGTCGAGGCCCTCAAGGCAGCAAGGGCACATGTCTGAGAGGATTTTTTTTAAGGTCTCCATAGCAATCTTTCTGATTCTGCTGTTTGTCTGTAGTTGTTTTGAAATGGGCGTTTATGCACAGGCCCAGCAGGGGCCATGCTATGGGGATGCTATTGTTGCGGGCTCCATAGGCGATGCATCGAACCTTATTCCCATGCTCTCCACAGATGCCACATCCCATGAAATAGCCGGGCTTATATACAACGGTCTTGTAAAGTATGATAAGGATCTCAACCTTGTAGGCGATCTTGCAGAGTCCTGGGAGATAAGGCAGGGGGGCAGGGAGATCGTCTTTCATCTGAGGAAAGGTGTAAGGTGGCAGGATGGTGTACCCTTTACATCAAGGGATGTGCTTTTTGGATTCAGGACCATTATCGATCCCAAAACTCCAACAGCCTATGCAGGTGACTTTTTGGAGGTTGAAAAGGCAGAGGCTCCTGATCCCTATACCTTTAGGGTTATATATAAGGAGCCCTTTGCGCCGGCGCTAAGTTCATGGGGAGATATAGTGGTTCTTCCAGAGCATCTTTTAAAGGGCAAGGACATAACTAAGTCCGAGCTTTCTCGCCATCCAGTAGGGCTAGGGCCTTACAAGTTCCGGCTCTGGAAGACCCAGGAACGCATCGAGCTTGAGGCCAATCCCGATTATTTTGACGGAAGGCCCTATCTTGATCGATATATCATGAGGATCATTCCAGATCCTGCCACCATGTTCATGGAACTGAAGGCAGGAGGGTTGGATTGGATGGGGCTGTCACCCATCCAGTATAAAAGACAGACAGATACCGAGTTTTTTAGACGCAACTTTAACAAGTACAAGTACCTGTCTTTTTCCTATACATATCTGGGTTACAACTTGCGTCATCCCTTTTTCAAGGACAAGCGCGTCAGGCAGGCCATCTCCTATGCCATAGACAAACAGGAGATAATTCGAGGTGTGCTGCTTGGCCTGGGAGTCGTTGCCACCGGTCCCTACAAGCCAGATGCATGGTTCTATAATCCCAATGTAAAACGTTATCCATACAATCCCCAAAAGGCAAAGGAACTTCTTGCTCAGTGTGGCTGGAAGGATACAGATGGTGATGGAGTCCTGGACAAAGATGGCGTGCCCTTTTCCTTTACCGTCCTTACCAATCAAGGAAATTCTCTAAGAGACAAGACCGCCCAGATTATTCAGTACAGGCTGAAACAGATAGGAATAGAGATGAAGATCAGGCAGCTCGAGTGGACAGCCTTTATCAACGACTTCATAGATAAAAGACGTTTCGAGGCGGTTATTCTTGGATGGACACTTGGCCAGGACCCGGATATTTATGACATTTGGCATTCTTCTAAGACAGGGGCAAAGCAGCTAAACTTTATTGGCTACAAGAACAGGGAGGTTGACAGGCTGCTTGTAATGGGAAGGCGTACCTTTGACAGGGAAAAAAGGAAAAAGATATACTTTAAGATCCAGGAGATCCTGGCAGAGGATCAGCCTTATACTTTTTTGTATGTGCCGATGGCTTTACCCATAATTCATTCAAGATTTCGGGGAATAAAACCAGCACCGGCTGGAATCACCTACAACTTTATAAGGTGGTGGGTGCCCAAAAACGAACAAAAGTATATACTACCTTGATATGGGATTTGTTCTGTTTTTGTTAAAGAGACTGCTGGGTCTTGTTCCCACCTTTTTGGGCATCACCCTTATATCCTTTTTCGTAATGCACCTGGCCCCTGGAGAGCCAATGAGCCTTCAGGCAGACTTCAATCCAAAGATGACTCCAGAGATGAGACAGCGGCTAAGGGCACAGTATGGCTTGGACAAGCCCCTTTACGTTCAGTATGCGAGGTGGCTCAAGGGGCTAGTTCACCTTGATCTGGGTCGTTCCTTTTCTCCGGACAGAAGAAAGGTCTGGGACAAGATAAAGGAGAGACTCCCCATCACCATCTTGATAAATGTCCTGTCCATGGCGTTGATCTTAGGTGTGTCCATTCCCCTTGGGGTTCGGGCTGCTGTAAGACAAAATTCCCTGTTTGATCAGGTGACCACCGTGCTTGTCTTTGTTGCCTATGCAGCCCCAGCCTTTTGGGTGGCCCTGCTGCTCATGCTCTTTTTTGGAATAGAACTGAATATCCTGCCCGTTTCTGGGATTCACTCCCTGATGGGTTACGAACAGATGACTACTTTTCAGAAGATCCTTGATTGGGCCAGGCATCTTGTATTGCCGGTCTTTGTCTCTGCAATTGGAGGACTGGCAGGCTTTTCACGCTATACCCGTTCGTCCATGCTGGAGGTCCTAAGGCAGGACTACATTACCACGGCCAGGGCAAAGGGTTTGCCTGAAAGGGTTGTAATCTATCGCCATGCCCTGAGAAATGCCCTGTTACCACTTATAACCATTCTTGGTCTTTCCATTCCAGGGCTCATTGGTGGAAGCGTAATATTTGAGTCCATCTTTGCAATTCCTGGTGTGGGGCAGCTTATGTGGTCAGCTGTGATGGCAAGAGATTATCCGGTTCTTATGGGGAATCTTGTAATAGTTGCAGTGCTGACCTTGCTTGGAAACCTTCTTGCTGATATCGGTTATGCAGCGGTGGATCCGCGTATAAGAACAGGTCTTCAGTCTGAGGAGTGATTATGGAGGGGATCTTCTCAGCAGTTGCCGCCAGCAAAGGGTCTGCCTGGGTCAGGACCTTGAAAGAGCTATGTTCCAGTCCCTTGACCATGTCCGGGCTGATTATTGTTGGGATTTTGATTTTTACAGCCCTCTTTGCCCCTGTTTTGGCCCCCTATGATCCTCAACAGATAGACACCTACCATATCCTTGAGCCCCCTTCACACCGTCATATCCTGGGTACAGACGGTTTGGGTAGAGACTGTTTCTCAAGGCTTATCTTTGGCGCACGCATCTCCCTGCTTGTGGGTTTTGTGGCCGTTGGGATTGCCACCGTTGTTGGAACTGTTCTGGGAGCCATAGCTGGGTACTATGGCAGATGGGTGGATGGTTTGATAATGCGTTTTGTTGATATAATGTTGTGTTTTCCAACCATCTTTTTGATAATGGCGGTGATAGCCTTTCTAGAGCCATCCATCTGGAACATCATGATAGTGATTGGACTGACAGGCTGGATGGGTGTGGCCAGGCTTGTCAGGGCAGAGTTTCTCAGCCTAAAAAAGAGAGATTTCGTTTTGGCTGCACGGATTGCAGGGGCCTCTGATTTGCAGATCGTCTTTTCTGAAATACTGCCCAATGCCATAGCCCCCATTCTTGTATCGGCCACCCTGGGTGTGGGAGGAGCCATCCTTACAGAGAGTGCACTTAGTTTTCTCGGGATAGGGGTGCAGCCTCCAACTCCAAGCTGGGGCAACATGCTAACAGAGGGCAAGGACAACCTGGAAATAGCCTGGTGGCTGTCTGTTTTTCCAGGGCTTGCCATCTTGGTGACGGTTCTTGGCTACAATCTTCTTGGTGAAGGGCTAAGGGACTTTTTGGATCCGAGAAAAAAGAGACGCAACTGATATCATGGTACACCCCCAGGGTAAAGACAACAGGCCTGGTCTTACAAAGGTCAGGGGGACGGTTGAGAGGGTAACGTACTCAAATCCAGAATCCGGTTTCGCCATTTTAAAAATCAAGCCCAAAAGAGGGGGCATGTTCACTGTAAAGGGCCATGTAGCCGAGCTTGCAAACAACGCATCGGTGGTTGGGGCCGAGTTTGAGTTTACGGGAGCGTGGCAGATGTCAAAGTACGGACGCCAGTTTGACTTTGACTCCTACAGGCTTCTTGGCAGTGAACTCCTTTTTTTTCTTAGCAAGGTGGTTAAGGGACTGGGTCAGAAACTGTCTGAAGAGTTAATCAAAAAGTATGGTGAAAAAGGGCTTGTGGACATCTTGGACAACCGTCCTGAAGAACTACTAAAGATAAAGGGAATCAAGGAAAAAAGGCTTGCCCTAATAAAAAAATCATGGCATAAGCACCGTTCCCTCAGGGCCCTTGCCACCTATCTTGGCAGCCGGGCAAGGATCACCCCCAACCTGCTTGTGAGAATTTACAACTATTTTGGCGATGACAGCCTAGAGATAATAAGGGAAAATCCTTACAGACTTACGGAGATAAGGGGGATAGGCTTTAAGACGGCTGACAAGATAGCCCTTGAGCTTGGCGTGATGTTTGATTCGCCATGGCGCATAAAGGCGGCGGTCAATCACCTTCTTGTCGAGGCTGCAGAGCAAGACGGCCACTGTTATCTCATGAAAGATGAACTTGTATCAAAGCTCAGGGAGCTTTTGTGCACGGAAGATCAGGAGATAACAGAGAAAAAGATCGAGGCCGTTTTGAAGAAGATGATCCTTTCTGGGCAGCTGACCCTTGGACAGGGGGAAAGAATAGGCCTTTCTTCTTACAGGTTTATGGAGGAATGGCTCAAAACATTTTTTGAGGAAAGAAGGCAGAATCAAATACGCAAGGTCCTTTCTTCTGAAGAGGTGGACAGGTTTGTGGAGCGCTATGAAGATAGGTGTGGCGTAGAGTTTTCTAGTGAGCAAAAACAGATAATCAAGAAGATAGCCACCGAAACCTCTCTCGTTTTTGGGCTGGCGGGTTACGCAGGAACAGGAAAGACAACCGTATGTAAGGCCGTCTTGGACCTGATCAGCCGCTACTACGCCTCCAGGGATGAGATGGTCTGCTGTGCCTTTACCGGAATGGCATCTGCCAGGGTTAGAAAGGCGACTGGTTACGAGGCCGTTACGATACATTCCCTGTTAAAATACAAGGGAGACAACACCTTTGAACATGGCCCTGAAAATCCGCTCCCCCACAAGGTGGTGCTTCTCGATGAGGCCTCCATGGTGAATCTTTCCCTGTTTTTCCGGCTGTGCAAGGCGCTAAAGCCTTCCACCCTCTTTATTCTCGTCGGTGATCCGGCTCAGTTGCCTCCCATTGGGGCTGGCAACGTCTTTTCAGACCTTCTTGAGACAGGGCTGCTGCCTGCAGTTCATTTGAAAAAGATCTTCAGGCAAAGGGAAGACAGCCGCTTGGCGCTTTTTGCCAACGAAATTAGAGAAGGTAAGGTCCCAGAGGGAATAGATGAACCGAACTGGCATGATTTTTCCTTTGAAAAGGTGGAAAGGCATAACATCTTTGCTCTAAAGAGGCAGAAAAAAAGCGAAGCCGAGCTTAAAAGGTTCAGACAAGAGAACAACGAGACCATAAAGAGGCGTATTTTGCAGTTGGCAAGCCTTTATGCCTCCAGGCTCTCCCATCCGGCCTGGGAGTTTCAGGTCCTGACCCCCATGAGAATAGGCCTGCTTGGAACCGAAGTGTTGAACAGTGAACTCCAGTCTATCTTAAACAAGACCACTGGTACAAAGGTAAGCAGGGCAGGGCTGGTTTTTAGGGAGGGAGACAAGGTGGTGCATTTGCAGAATCGAGACATGGAGGTTATGGGATGGGAGGATTTTGTATCTGCAGGGAAATCCTTTGAGAGCCAGGAGACAAGACGCGTATTTAATGGAAATGTTGGACTTATCGTTCGGATAGACAAGGAGCTCGAACAGTTTTTTGTAGTGTATCCAGAGAGGATTGTTGTGGCCTACGATTTTGATCATATTGGAGACATAATTGAACTGGCCTATGCCCTTACTGTACACAAGGCTCAAGGCAGCCAGTATAGGATTGTTGCGATACCCCTTTCCAATTCCCACTATGTCATGCTTAACAACAAGTGGTTCTACACAGCCATTACAAGGGCTGAAGAGAAGGTTCATATAGTGGGACAGGATTTTGCCCTGAAACGGGCCTGTAAAAATATTCAAGGAGTTCAAAGACTTACATGGCTCAGAATCCTTGCCAGCACTTCTTCGTAAATAATTTGCCTTAAAATAAGTTGTCCTTAAAAATATTCTTTCTTATTGCTTTAACCCTCTAAAACTTTTGATAAATTCGTAGTTTGTCTTGACCTTGTAAGTGGCAAGTGTTAAATAATTGGGGTTAACCCTCCATTAGGGAAGAGGAGACAGGTGTAGTTTTATGATTTTGATACTTAAGGCTGACGTAGATAAAGACAGTCCGGAGCTGAAGAGGCTTTACGAGTTTCTGGAAAATTTTTCTGGTCTTAATATCCGGATGGTAGAGCTTGAGGGAGAGACCAGGGCTGTTAGAGAGATTCATCTTATTGGACCTACCCATAACGTGCCAGAAGAGGTCCTGGCTGCAATGCCGGGGATTGAGCGGGTGGTACGGGTCTCCACAAAATACAGACAGATAGGAAGGCACGATGTAAGTTTTGTTCCGGTGGGTTTTACCTACAATGGGATAAGGTTTGATCAGGAAGGCCTTCATATTTTTGCAGGACCTTGTGCAGTTGATACGCCTGAGTACATAGAGGAGACCTTTAAGGTCTTAAAGAACCTCGGCATATCTACTAGCAGGATGGGTGCTTACAAACCGAGAACGAGCCCTTACGATTTTCAGGGTCATGGAGCGGCCTGTCTGCCCTGGGTTTTTGAGCTTGCCGGTAAATATGACATAAAGGTTATTGCCATGGAGGTCCTCAAGGAAAGACATATCGAAGAGATAACCAAGGCCCTTGAGGATGCGGGTCATCCAACCGGTGTAATGCTCCAGATCGGTACTAGAAACGCCCAGAATTTCGAGTTGCTCAAGGCTGTAGGGAGTCAGACCCAGTTTCCCGTACTTTACAAGAGGGGAATGGGGCTGACCATTGAGGAATCCCTGAATGCCTGTGAGTACATAGCAAGTGAGGGCAATAGAAACATTGTTTTCTGTTTGAGGGGAATCAAGTCTCAGCTGAGTTCTCCCCACAGGAATCTGGCAGATTTTATTCATGTGCCAGTAATTCAGAGGCAGACAAGGCTGCCTGTGTGTGTTGATCCGAGTCATGCAATTGGATCCAAGGACAGGGCTCCCAACGGTCTCATGGATATATTTAATGCAGCGGCTCAGGGAGTGATTGCAGGGGCCAATATGATCCTGGTGGAGAGTCATCCGGAACCTGAAAGGGCCCTTTGCGATGGCCATCAGTCTCTAACGCCACGGGAGCTAGAGATGTTTGTGGAGGATGTAGCTATAGTAAGACAGGCATTTGAGAAGAGACAAAACGTCTATTCTCAAGAGATCATGAAAGAAATGGTGTCATAGTTGCATAAACCTTAAGGGGGGTTTAGGGAATCAAAAAATAGATAAGGAGGTGATAGGGTCAAAAAGAGGAAAGGGTTAGTAGAAGTTTGTTGCTTGATCTTTAGGTAATAGCTTTTTATTTTTTAATCTATTAGGAGGGATTGATTATGAAAAGAATTTCAATTGTTTTTGTCTCTGCAGTTTTAATGCTGCTGATGACAAGCTTGGCTCAGGCTGGTCCAGGGACAGTGGAGGTTCAGACCCTGGGCGATATTACCATTCGTATGGGTGCACAGGTTCGTCTTGTACCTACAAATGAAATCAGCAGGGATTTTGGTACATCCAGTGACCTTTCTAGTGAACAGGAAAAAAGGGCTGTTGGAATAATGAGGAAGGTTGGTGTTCTTGGTGACAGCCTCAAGACTCACTTGAATGAGGCCGGCGGTGCTTTGAAGGATGGTTATATCCGTGGTGAGAACAGGCTCTTCTTCAATTTTGCCCACGATCAGGACTGGGATGTATACTTCGCTCTCGAATCTGATACCACCCTTGACAGGGCTGCGGTTGACCGTACTGACTTTGCCTACGGACTTCAGACCCAGCAGTTTGGTATAGAGCGTCTGAACGCTTCTTTTAACGTTCCCTTTCTGCATTCCAGAGTAAACGGTGGCTGGGATGTAAAGGGTGCCGATGTGAAGTTTGGTGGTATGATCTATGGCGATGATGACCCTGGTATTGGAATCACCGGTTGCTATCAGGGTTTCAAGTGGGAGGCCTGGTACATCAAGAAAGACGAGCAGGAAGCAGGCTATGCAGGGATAGATCCTGTAAAAAGCAAGGTTAACCCCATTGGTCCTCCAACCCAGCAGAAGGGTACCGACCGTACCTTTTACATGGGTAAGCTGGGATACACCTTTGAGAAAAATACCTATATTGAGGGTGTATTTTTCTATGATCAAAACTATCAGCAGGGTAACCATATAGATATCGACCGTTTCTTTGGCGGAATCAACTACAAGGGTGACTATGGTATCTTCCATCCAATGGCAGAGTTTGCCTATGTAGGCGGTACGCTGGACAATGATCGCGAGCTCGATTATGACATCAGCTCTTATGCCTTCTTTGGTGATCTCTTGGTGGATCTCCACGAGGCTGTTGGAATCAAGAAGTTTGAGGTACATGTTGGTGGTTACTATCTCCGTGGTGATGATGATCCTAATGATGATGACCTTGAAGGTTTTACTCCTGCAGTTGGTATTACCAGGTTTACCCCAAGGTATGGAAGCGAGCAGTCAATCGTGCATGACGGCAACCCCTTCTTTGGCCAGATACTTTACTCCATGTTTCCCGCCTACTACGGCAGGGTAAGGGGTGGTGGTATCAATGGTGGTGCTGCCCTTGATAACCCCGGATTCAGCATGATCGGTGGTGGAATCAATGCACAGTATGGTAAATGGACCTACATTACCCATGTGATGGCAATGTGGTTCAACGAGACAGAGGCTGTTGAAGGTTACTTCTCTAACATGGGTGTGGCAGGTAATGTGGATATCGACAGCTTCATGGGTGTTGAGTGGAACAACGAGATACGTTACAAGGTATTCAAGTCTGTTACCCTTAAGGGTGGAGCCGCCTTTCTCTTTCCGGGAAGCGGTGCAAAGGATATCACCAAGGCAGTCAATGCCTATGGACGTGACGTGAGCTTTGAAGAAGGAAAGAAGAGCGACGACGTTTCCATGCGTTTCGCAGCCGAGCTTCTGTGGCTCTTCTAGTTTTTTGATTATTTATATACGAAGGTCAAAGGCCCGGGTTATCTTCCGGGCCTTTGTTTTTGGTGTGCGGGTCTTTGTGGTTTCTTGCACAATTTGTCTGCTCTTGTATTATCCCCTTTGAAAAAAACGCTGATATCTACTAATCTTCCCGAATTCAAGCTGTTAAAATTTTTGTTGTTCTGGATTTTGATATATTCTCGTATGGTTGGATATTGACTAGGGGCAGTGGAAAAGAAAGATATTTTGTACAATCTGAATATTGCTTTAGATAAGGCCCTGGACTGGTCTTTTAAACATCAGGCCTCTGAGGGATATTGGATAGGAGGTGTTGATTCCAATTGTTGTATGGAGGCTGAGTGGATAATGGCCATGTACTTCATGGGCATTGAGGATGATCCAAAGATGCCCATGGTGGTTCAGGCCATTTTGAATGAGCAGAGACCGGATGGTTCCTGGGAAATATATTATCAGGCTCCCACCGGAGATATAAATACAACAGTGGAATGTTACGCAGCCCTTCGAATCGCAGGTCTTGATCCTGATTCAGAGCCTCTTGCCAGGGCGAGAAGGTGGATATTAAAAAATGGCGGACTAAAAAATATCCGGGTGTTTACCAAATACTGGCTTGCCTTGATGGGAGAATGGCCCTGGGAACATACACCAAATCTTCCGCCTGAAATCATTTTTCTGCCAAGCTGGATGCCACTAAATATTTACGATTTTGCCTGTTGGGCTCGGGCTACCATTGTTCCCCTGTCTGTGCTTTGTGCAAGACGTCCTTCCAGGCCCCTTCCGCCTGATAAAAGGTTGGATGAGCTCTTTCCGGAAGGCAGGCAGAGGTTTGATTTTCGCATGCCTTCCAAGGTGGACGGTTTTGGTTGGGAGGCATTTTTTCTGTTTATGGACAAGGTCCTGAACAAATATGCGGGCATTCCGATTAGGCCCCTTCGTAACACAGCCATAAAATACTGCATAGATTGGATTGTAAAGCATCAGGATGCAGATGGGGTCTGGGGTGGTATACAGCCGCCTTTTATCTATTCCCTCATGGCCCTTTACAATGAGGGTTATCTCCTGGAACACCCTGTGCTTTCTGCAGGGCTCAGGGCCTTTGATGAACACTGGTCAAGGAAAAAGAAGGGGGGGCTTTATATAAATGCCACGGAGTCCATAGTGTGGGATACCATGCTCACCATGCTTGCTTTTTTGGACTGCGGGGTAGAACCCAGAGAATCAGAATCCTTCAAAAGGGCTTTAAGGTGGCTTTTGGGCAAGTTTGTTGACAAGCCTGGAGACTGGCAGGTCAAGGTAAAAAATGTCAGGCCTGGGGCCTGGGCCTTTGAAAGGGCCAACACTTGGTATCCAGATGTAGATGATACAGCTGTGGCACTTGTGGTACTTTCTCGTATTTTAAAGGCCTTTCCCCACTATAAAGAGCTTCATGAAAAGGTAGGCAGGGCTGTTGATTGGACTGTTGCCATGCAATCCAAAAACGGGGGCTGGGGGGCATTCGATAAAGATAACACCAGTCTGATAGTGACCAAGATTCCCTTTTGTGACTTTGGTGAGGCCTTGGACCCTCCAAGTGCAGACGTTACAGCCCATGTTCTTGAGGCCTTAGGACTTCTTGGATGGTCGAGGTCTAGTTCGGTAGTAAAAAGGGGCCTTCGCTACCTTCTTAATGAACAAGAAAAGGATGGAAGCTGGTTTGGGCGCTGGGGGGTCAACTACATTTATGGTACCTGCGCCGCTCTTTGTGCCTTCAAGGCCTTGGGTGAGGACATGGGTCATGATCGTTTCATCAGGGCTGCCAGGTGGCTAGCAAAGCACCAAAATAGTGATGGCGGTTGGGGGGAAAGTTGTGCCTCCTATATGGATGACTCCTTTCGTGGTCGGGGTCCTTCTGCACCTTCCCAGACAGCATGGGCTATTATGGGCCTTTTGTGTGTTGGAGACCCAAGTTTTGATGACAGTGTAATTAAGGGAGTTGACTTTCTTACTAGAAATCAACTTAAAGATGGTACCTGGGATGAGCCTTGGTATACAGGAACAGGTTTTCCTGGCTACGGGGTGGGAGACAGGATAGATCTTTCTCAGTGGGCAGATCGCCTGGAACAGGGTGCGGAGTTATCTAGGGGCTTTATGGTAAACTACAACCTTTA
>Ga0256835_1001007_pt1 | contig 18012 bp, 14 predicted proteins | sample PIR30metaG_FD_185972 | JGI IMG/M metagenome (GOLD analysis project Ga0256835, IMG submission 185972) | Hydrothermal vent microbial communities from East Pacific Rise, Pacific Ocean - PIR-30 | ecosystem: Environmental > Aquatic > Marine > Hydrothermal vents | place: Pacific Ocean: East Pacific...
CCCAATTTGTTCTCGCAAGCTCCAATATATAGGCGGCCTTTAAATCTGGGGGCACTGTCCCTCAGGGTCATTACATGTATAGGGGGAAGGGGCTATTTCAGCAGGTCCTTAGGGAACTCTACAATAAATGTAAGATGTGTACCCACGCCAAGGGTGGAGTCAATGGTGAGCTTGTCTGAAGAGGCCTTGATATTGGGCAATCCCATGCCTGCTCCAAAGCCCATTTCTCGGACCCAATCAGGAGCAGTAGAAAACCCGGGTTTCATGGCTTCTTCTATATTGGCAATGCCCGGCCCCTTATCCAAAGCGTCCACTCTGATGCGATCGGGCCGTACCTCGGCAACAATTTCACCTCCTTCTGTATAGATAACCATATTCATTTCTGCTTCATAGGTAGCTATCGACACACGTCTTATAATCTGCGGATGTATCCCCAGTCTTCCTAAGGTCTTCTTGAGCTTGCTGGAAACCTCCCCGGCGCGGTTGAAGTCCCTTGCAACTACTTGGTAACCGAAAACCAGGCCGACCCTGTCGGCAACAATATCCTGGAAGATATGGCTGGCCCTGTAGCGATGAATTTCTTCCTTGTGATAATCGGTCTCCAGGCGTTTCAGTGTGGCGCGGACGATATCTCCATGGGTGAGGATACCGACCAATTCGCCTTGCCTGTTTATTACGGGAAACCGGCCATAGCCGTGCTTGGTAAATTTTTCAACAGCACTCACAAGTAATTCATCTGCATATATAGTAACAGGATTTGGGGTCATCATATCAGAGGCAGGACATCCCATTTGGCCGGAACTCAAGGCCTTGATTAAGTCTTCCACAGTTACCAAGCCTATCATCTGCCCGTCTTTAACCACTGGGAGGCCTGAAATTCGGTTATCCCTCAGGATCTCCCTGATTTGAGTCATTGTGGTTTCAGGGGTTACTGAAATGACCTCCTTGGTCATGGCCTGCTCAACCCTGAGTTCATAGGCGAGTTCTTGAAGTTTAGTAATTTCGTGCTTTTCGTTTTGCTCCATCACTCCTTAAAAGCCTCACGCCATCGCTGAATGCTTAATTCAAAAAGCCCACAACTGGGAAGCCCGGCCTTGTAAAGGCGGCCACAGGTCTCGAACATTGTGTACTTTGAACTCAAGAGCGGTATGCCCTTTTCCTCGGCCAACGCTATTGTTTCATCAGGCGGTATCTTTCCCCTCACAAACACGATGGCCTTGATCCCGGCCATCTCGGCGGTGCGCACCACTTGCGGATTGGTCAGCCCGGTCATAAGGATAGTTCCTTCATGGGTGAAAGCTAGCACATCACTCATTAGGTCAGCACCGCAGCCCATCTCAACTTCTTGGTCCAGGTCCACGTTTTTTGTAATAGGCTTTCCTTCAATGATTTCTAATACTTTACTGAGTTTCATTATCCACCCCCAAGGTCTAGAGACTAATTTTGAGATTCGTCTCCCTCCAAACACACAAAAAATAATGCGGCTGTCAACAAAAATTTTAGTTTTACATGTTTAGATGCTAGAAACAAATTTAACCGCATTCTGAAAAATCTTGATTCCTTGGGGCTTCAATGGCTCCGAAACGGTTCCATCGCTTCTGCTACCCTCTTTGTAATATGTCCATCGCGGATGATTGGTATAGTGGTTAAAGGCCTCCGGATGGGGCATCAGGCCAAAGACACGACCTGTAGGATCGCATATCCCTGCCACATCGTAAAGTGAACCATTTGGGTTTTCAGGCCACTTGCCTTGGGCTGCCTCACCATTTGACAAGGCATACTGCATCACCACTTGCCCATTGCCAATGAGCTGTTCAAGGGTTGCCTCCGGGGCATAGAATTTTCCTTCGCCGTGCCTTACGGGCAATTCAACCTCTTCCAAGCCTCTTGTGAATATGCAGGGACTATCAGGATTTATTCTAACTTTTACCCATATATCTATAAAATTGCCAGTGTCATTGTAAGTTAAGGCCACTTTCCGCTGTGTGTAGTCGCTGTGGAAGCCGGGGAGAAGCCCAAAGTTTACCAATGTCTGAAACCCGTTACAGATTCCAAGCACCAGTTTTCCCTGCTCCAGAAACCGTATCAGCTCATCGCCCAGGTGATGGCGCAATTTGGAGGCCATTAGTACTCCCGCGCCATGGTCATCACCCCAACTGAATCCCCCGCAGAAGACCAGAATATGATAAGGGTCCAGCACATTGCTTTCCTCTTGGGTCCTGAAAATGATTTGGTTTATGTGGACCCTCTCGGATTCTGCACCGGCTAATTCCAGGCAGTAATGAGTCTCATAGTCGCAGTTGAGGCCGTATCCTGTTAAAACCATAGCCTTTATTTTTTTCATATCAACTCCCCAAAAGGCCGGAGCCATGAATCTTTTAGATTCTGGATATTTTCATTTATTAAAGTGTTTCCATTGTCAGCCTTGACCATAAGCTGGGGGTCAGGGATGACCTGGCCGATCAGCGAGAAGGGAAGAGCCTTGAGGAGGGCCTCAAATTTTTCCTTCAGCTCAGGTGCCACAGTAACCAGGAATCTCCCGCACGACTCCGAATATAATAGCTGGAAAGTTTTGACAGGCCCTTCCCGGGGCACAAGGTCTAGATCAATTTCCATGCCCAGGCCGCTTGCCATGGCCATGAGAGCAAGATGCACGCCCAGCCCCCCTCTGCCCACTGCATGGCAAGAGGCCACAAGTCCGTCTGAAATTGCCCTTGCCAAGGCCTTGTAAAGAGGAAGAACCTCCTCAGCCTTCACCTTAGGCACGTTTAATCCTATATGGCCCATTAGTTGATAAAATTCGCCGCCTCCCAGCTCATTTCTAGTAAGACCCAATATGTAAATCAGCTCCCCGGAACGCTTTGGGTCCAGGGTGACACACTTGGTGATATCCTCGATCACGCTGCTGACCGTGAAAAGCAGGGTAGGGAGCCCTGATACTTTTCTTCTCTCTCCAAAAGGGCCCTCCACGTTTCCGTCAATGTACATGCTGTCTTTGCCTGACAACAGCGGAATACCATAGGCAAGGCAGTAGTCCCTCAATGCCCAGTTAGACCTAACCAGCTGGGCGGCCTTGTATTTTCCGTCTGGATTTTTCTCCGGGTCGTATTGAATCGACGGCCAGCAAAAGTTATCCACGCCACCCAGGTGTTCGGGGTCTCCTCCAACAGCGATCACCTTTCTTACGGCCTCATCAATGGTGGCTGCTGTCATGTGATAAGTGTCGATAAGTGAGTAATGGGGATTGAGGGCCTGGGAGATGACAATCCCCCCGGTTCTCTCCAGGATCGGGCGGACCACTGCGGCATCTGAGGGTATGTCCAGATCTCTTCCCACAAGGGGCTTTATCACACTCCCCCCTTGCACCTCGTGGTCATATTGCCTGGCAATCCAGTTCCTGGAGCAGATGTTGGGCCTGGAAAGCATCTCCTTAAGCAGTTGGCCGTGGTCTTGGGGTTCTGCTATTACAGGCTCAGTAAGCCCTCGTTTATCAGGGGGGATCCAGTGGGCCTCAAACTCCCACTGGGGGAAGTCGGACTGGAGAAAATCCATCCTGATGTAAGCGCACGTCTTTCCCTTATAGTCCAGCTTAAGGTAGCCTGAGTCATTATATTCCCCAATCACCGTACTTTCTACCGCGTGCTTTTGTGAAAGGGCCATGAATCTATTCAGGTGTTCAGGTTTGACAGCCACTATCATCCGCTCTTGGGATTCAGAGACCCAGATTTCCCATTGATCAAGCCCCTCGTATTTAAGGGGAACCTTGTCCAGATCAACCCGGGCGCCGTTACTGAAACGGGCCGACTCTCCCACAGCCGACGATAGCCCCCCTCCGCCGCAGTCCGTAATAAAGGCAATCAGCCCTTCATCTCTTGCCTCTAAGAGAAAGTCGTGCATCTTTTTCTGGGTGTAAGGATCCCCTATCTGCACGTGGCCTGCAGGTGTATGTTGGCTATAGCCCTCTGAGGCGGCCGTCACCCCATGGATTCCGTCCTTCCCCACCCTGCCGCCACACATCACGATCAGATCCCCGGGGCTCGTGGTCTTTTTGTGGGAAGGCTCTCCGGCCACTAAGGCGGGCATTATGCCCATTGCGGTGACAAAGACAAGGCACTTGCCAATAAAGCTGTCATCAAAGAGAAGGAGTCCATAGGGGGTGGGAATGCCGCTCTTGTTTCCGCCGTCGCGCACCCCCTCGACCACGCCGTCTAAAAGCCTGCGCGGGTGAAGGTGGGGCTTCAGGGGGCCGGAGTAGTCCCTGTGTCCCACACAGTAGGCATAAGTGCCAAGGATAAGCTTGGCGCCCTTTCCAGTGCCCATTATATCGCGGTAAACCCCAACAATGCCAGTTAAGGCCCCTCCGTATGCCTCCATGTTGGAAGGGCTGTTGTGGGTTTCGCCTGTAATCGCATAATAATAGTCGTTGTCAAACCGTCCCACTCCCGCGTTATCCCAAAGAACCGATATCACCCAGTCCTTTTGCTTCATGTTCTCCAGGGTGGGCTGTTCAATGCATGTGCGAAACAGATTGTCAACATCTCTTTCTTCTCCTGTAAAAAGATCGCGATAATGAAAAAGGCCCTTGAACGTATTATGATTGCAATGATCACTCCTGGCCTGAGAGATGTATTCCAGTTCCACATCTGTGGGTAAATCCAGCCCAACCTTTTTTCTTTCCTCGCGGATGTCATCTCTGAGGAAGTAGGCGCGAATTACAGGGATGTCTTGGTCGTGCAAGGCCAAGTTTCTCTCCACTGAAAGGCGCCTAAGCTGCTCATCACTATCTATGGCAATGGTGGAGACCTGTGGTTCGTGCCTCAGCTCAACCTTCTGGACAGGGAAGCCTATCCCGTTAGCCGGATTCCAGTCCTCTGGGGAAATAATCTTCCATTGCTGGATGAGCTCGTTTGCGAGCAGTTCTTTTACAACTTTTTCGACTTCCTCTTTCTTGATCCGGCCTTTAATTTCATAAATTTTGGAGGTGTAAACAGCCTCGCCAGGCTTGAAAGTTATACCAAGGAGATCTTCTATGGCCTCGACCGCGGTGCTACCTGCCGTATCCCTCACTCCTGGCCTGAAGCCAACCCATATAATCCAATCAAAATCCCGGGCAGTAGGAGAGTAGGAAGACTCCTCCGTTACGGGATTGGTGAAAATTTCAGTGCGGATCCTCTCTAATTGGGAGGGGCTTAGCGAGGCATCAATAGTAAGGACCCGGATTGTGCGAACACCTTCAAGCTGAATACCGAAATACTGGCTTGCCTTTTTTCGCACACCTTCTCCCTCAGCGTCAAATAGGTGCTTTTTCAATCTGATCTCTAATCGTGCGGCCATGTTAACTCCACAAACGGTTTTGGGCTACTTTGGATAAAGGACAATCTAGAGGAAGGGGACCAATGAGTCAATATCAATGGAGCCACATATTGGAGTGCGTGGTCTTAGGGGCCATAGTAGTTGAAAATATGTAATTTAATGAATATATTAAATTAGAAACAAAAAAACAAAAAATTTCCCTTTAATTTTAACGGCAAAAAAATAACAAGATCAGAGGGGAAAGGAAAAATCATGGAAAAGGAACAAATGACCGCCATTGAGAAAGAAAGGGGTGGAAAGATCCCCAATCAAAAAGAGCTTGAAAAAGAGCTCAGCGAATACCTGTCCAAAAAGTATGGAAACAGGGTAAGGGTTATTTCCCCTTTTGTTTTTCCTAAAGGAGACCCAGAAGGAGAGAAAGGCCGCACTGGAGGGCGTGAAGGAGACAAATTACCCGCCTTTGACATGCTTCCCGAGGAGTTAGAAGCGTATCTGGATAACTTTGTGGTCAAGCAAAAAGAGGCCAAGGCAATACTTTCAACCAAGATCTGCACTCATTTCAATAGGGTAAAGGCCGCCAAAAGGGGGAAGAAAAATGACCCTTCCAAGGTGGGCATGATCAAAAACAATGTGCTCATGATCGGTCCTACAGGAGTAGGCAAGACTTACATGATAAAACTGATTGCCCAAAAACTTGGTGTTCCCTTTGTAAAGGGCGATGCCACCAAGTTCAGCGAGACCGGATATGTTGGCGGAGATGTGGAAGATCTGGTGCGGGATCTGGTCTATGAGGCTAATGAGGACATAGAGCTGGCGGAACATGGGATCATATACATTGACGAGATTGACAAGATCGCATCAGCCCACAACATCATCGGCCATGATGTATCAAGGACCGGTGTGCAGAGAGCCCTTCTAAAACCCATGGAGGAGACTGAGGTGGACCTCAAGGTCCCACATGATCCAATCTCTCAGATCCAGGCCATTGAGCATTACAGGAGAACCGGAAAAAGAGAACGCAAGGTGGTAAACACTAAAAACATTCTTTTTATAATGAGCGGGGCCTTCTCTGATCTGGCCGAAATCATCAAAAAGAGACTGCAGAAGCAGGGATTAGGGTTTGAGGCCGAAGTATGCAGCCGCGAGGTTCAATGGGATATCCTAAAAGAGGTACGGCCTCAAGATTTAATAGAGTTCGGTTTTGAATCGGAGTTCGTGGGCAGGCTCCCTGTGATCGTGGTCTTTGATGAGCTGACAAAGGGAGACCTGGTGGAAATCCTTAAAAATCCTAATAATCCTATAATCTTGAGCAAAAAGTTGGATTTCAAGGCCTATGGCATAGAGATCAAGTTCGAAGAGAAGGCCCTGGAAATGATTGCTGAAAGAGCAGCCCAAGAGAAGACAGGTGCCAGGGGACTGGTAAGTGCTATTGAAAAGCTCTTGATTCCTTTTGAAAAGAAACTCCCTTCAACTCAAATCAAGAGATTCCTGGTTACCCAAGAAGTGGTGGAAAATCCCCAAGAGGAGTTGGAAAAGCTCCTGAATAATCCCGATGATCCTGGCCTGAAAGAGCGCTTTGAGGCAGCCAGGAAGGCTGAGATTGAAAATATCCGGCGCTATATCAAGGAGAGGCTTGAGTATTACGAAGGCAAGGCAGGTTTCCCTCTCTCTGAGCGGCGCATGGATATTATTGCCACACTTCATTTGAGGAATGTTACAGATCTTACCGCGGCCCTTGAAGAGTTCAAGGATCTATATGACCAGGTAAAGGTGGAAGAGGCTGCCTTGCATGACAAGGTGGATGTCAAGATAACCTTTGACGAGGGAGCTGTGGACGCCATTATAGAGGAGGCGGTAGCCGAGGGCCAGGATGCTGGGGCTCTTGCCTTTGGCCTTGCAAAAAGGTTAGAGTATGGATTGAGGCTGGTGAAGGAGAGGGCAGGGGTCGATGAGTTCGTGATAACAGAGGCGGCTGTAAAGGATATGGAGAGCTTTATCAGCGATCTGATTAAGAAGTATTACAGGCAAGGCTTTCACCCTGAAGGTGCCCTCAGCTAATGGGCGGTAGCGAGTAAAAGGGATTGCACAACAAAAGGGGGCTAAAGCTGGAGCCCCCGTTTTTTATGCGAGGGATTAGGCAATGATAGGTATCTCTAAACTTTACTGTGGAACAGTGGAGCCATCTGATGCGCTGCGCTATGGGAGGCATTCCGGCTCCCTTCCCTCCCATCTGTTGCAGTTTTCTGCAGATAAAAAACCAGTGGTGGTATGGAATGTGACAAAGGCCTGTAACCTTAAGTGTATCCACTGCTATGCCAGGGCCGAGGAAAGGGGTGAACAAAAGGAGCTGAGCCGAGAAGAGGGGATGGCCTTAATCGACGATTTGGCCCGGTTTGGTGTCCCTGTGCTACTCTTCAGTGGCGGAGAACCCCTGGTTAGGCCCGATCTGACAGGGCTTGCCAACTATGCGGTTGAAAAAGGGATAAGGGCAGTTATATCCACCAACGGGACCCTTATTACCAAGGAAAAGGCTGCAGAGTTGAAAGACATAGGGCTCTCCTACGTGGGAATCAGCCTGGATGGGATGGAAGCAGTGAATGACAATTTCAGGGGAAAAAAGGGAGCATTCCGGGAGGCCCTGGAGGGGATCAGGAATTGTAAAGCCGTTGGGCTCAAGGTGGGCCTCAGGTTTACAATGAACCGGATGAATGTGAAGGAGATTCCGCGGATATTTGACTTTATTGAAGAGGAAGATATCCCCCGGATTTGTTTTTATCATTTAGTATATGCTGGCCGGGGTTCAAACTTGGTGGAAGAAGACCTCTCTCATCAAGAGACTAGGGCGGCATTGGATTTGATCATTGACAGGACCAGACAATTGCATGAAAAGGGAAAGCCCGTGGAAGTGCTCACCGTTGACAACCACGCTGACGGGCCGTATCTGTATCTGAGGATGAAGCGGGAGGGAAATCCTAGGGCCGCAGAGGTCCTGGAGCTGCTCAAGATGAACGAAGGGAATAACTCAGGGAGGGGGATAGGGTGTGTTAGCTGGGATGGTTCTGTGCATGCCGACCAGTTTTGGCGCCATTACAGTTTCGGAAATGTAAGGGAGAGACCTTTTAGCGAGATATGGCAGGATTTATCAGATCCCCTGATGGCAAAGCTGAAGGAGAAAAAAAAGCATGTAAAGGGAAGATGTTCGGTTTGTAAATGGCTGGATGTGTGCGCCGGGAACTTCAGGGTCAGGGCGGAGGCCGTAACTGGAGACATATGGGCGCCGGATCCGGCCTGCTATCTGACGGATGACGAGATAAAGGGAGAGGTTTGAATATGGATTTGACTTTTCGGCCAAGAAGGCTAAGGCGAACTGCCACCATACGGGCGATGGTTAGAGAGACCTCTTTGTCGCCCCAGGACTTGATTTATCCTCTGTTTGTAAAAGAGGGCAAAGGGGTTCGGGAACCCATAGCTTCCCTTACCGGGCAGTTCCGCTTTTCCCCGGACACGGTGGCCAGCGAGGCGAAGGCGGCTTGGGCCCTTGGAGTGCCTTCAGTTATACTATTTGGCATTCCTGATAAAAAAGATCCTGTGGGGAGCAGCTCATGGACTGATGACGGGGTTGTCCAGAGGGCGGTCAAAGCTATCAAAGAAGTGGTTCCAGAAATGGTCGTGATCACCGATGTCTGTTTGTGTGAGTATACGGACCATGGCCACTGTGGCGTGATCAGGGATGACCAGGTCGATAATGATGCCACCCTCGAGCTTTTGGCCAAACAGGCCTTGAGTCACGCCCGCGCCGGCACTGACATGGTCGCGCCTTCTGACATGATGGATGGCAGAGTGGGGGTAATAAGAAAGGCCTTGGATCAGGAAGGATTTAAAGATGTCGCAATCTTCTCCTATGCGGTAAAGTATGCCTCTGCCTTTTATGGGCCCTTCAGGGAGGCGGCAGGGTCTGCGCCTCAGTTTGGAGACAGGTCAGGATACCAGATGGATCCAGCCAACTCCAGGGAGGCCTTGCGCGAGGTGGAACTCGATTTGGAAGAGGGGGCTGACTTGATTATGGTAAAGCCTGCCATGGCTTACCTGGATATAGTTAGCGCTGTGAAACGGATCAGTGCGGTGCCGGTGGCCGCCTATAATGTTAGCGGAGAGTATGCCATGGTAAAGGCTGCCGACGCGAAGGGATGGATCGACGGCCAGAGGGTTATGATGGAGGTGCTTACCGCAATCAAGAGGGCAGGGGCGGACCTGATCCTCACTTACTTTGCCAAGGAGGCGGCCTCCCTGCTCAGGGGTTAACATAGACATGCCAATAAATAAAATCATCATAATCTGTCACCCAACACAATGACCGGGTCAAGACATGGAAAGGCTGAGTTGAGATTAGTGGCCTGGGAGTTGACACGCTCCTGTAACCTGAATTGCGTCCATTGCAGGGCCTCAGCAGACAAAGGGCCTTATCCTGGAGAGCTCAGCACAGAGAAGTGCAAGCAGATCCTTGAGGAAATTTCAGAGGTAGGCTCCCCCATTATTATCTTGACAGGGGGCGAGCCGCTCCTCCGGAAGGACATATTTGAGCTAAGCTCATGGGGAGACAAAAAAGGCCTGAGGATGGTGATGGCCACCAATGGGACCTTACTCACCAAAAATATCGTTACTCGAATGATTGAAAGCGGCATCAAGAGGGTGAGCATATCCCTTGATGGCCCCGATGAGGCCCTCCATGATGCCTTCCGCAAGGTCCCTGGCGCGTTTAGGGGGGCCTTGGAAGGAATAGCCCTATTGAAAGAGGCGGGACTCCCGTTTCAGATAAACACCACTGTGACCAAGCACAACTCCCAATACATTGGGGAGATTCTGGACCTTGCCGTAAAATTGGGTGCAGAGGCCCATCACCTGTTTCTTTTGGTCCCCACAGGCAGGGCCAAGGACCTGGCTGACCAGGAAATAGAGGCCCAAGAGTATGAAAGCCTGCTCCACTGGTTTTACGAAATGCGCGGCAAGGTCTCCATCCATCTCAAGGCAACCTGTGCTCCCCACTATTACAGGGTGCTTAGGCAAGAGGCCCGTGCCAGGGGAGAGAAGGTCACGTTTGAGACCTATGGGCTGGACGCGGTTACCAGGGGCTGTCTTGGCGGCACATCCTTTTGCTTTATATCCTATGATGGTATTGTCCAACCTTGTGGATACCTGGAGCTTAACTGCGGTGACCTTAAGGTTTCCAGTTTCAGGGAAGTGTGGGAGAATTCAGATATCTTTAAGCAACTGCGGGACTTTTCGTCCTACAAAGGCAAATGTGGCCGGTGCGAATACATAAGGGTGTGCGGGGGTTGCAGGGCCAGGGCATATGAGGCCACCGGCGATTTCTTGGCAGAGGAGCCCTTATGCGCGTATGAGCCACACAAAAAGTCCAGCTAATTTTCAAAGGGGCAAAGTCATCCTTAAGGGGAGATAGAATGGATCATGTGGACAGAAGCATATTGAATGAGATTCAATCCCATTTTCCAATCATATCCAGGCCGTACAGGGAGGTGGCCAGAAGGCTTGAGCTGAGCGAGGAAGAGGTGATTCAAAGGGTAAGACGGCTCAAGGAGATAGGTGTCATACGAAGGATAGGGGGGAACTTCCATTCCAATAGGCTTAATTTTACCAGCACCCTTTGTGCCGCAAAGGTGCCGGAGGAAAGGCTGGATCAATTCGTTGAAGTTGTCAATCGATATCCGGGGGTTACTCATAACTACCTTCGCGACAATCCCTACAATGTGTGGTTCACATTTATTGCCCCCGACATGGATGCTATTAAAAAGGCACTGGATGAGATTTCTAAGGAAACAGGGATTACCGATATACTAAACCTCCCTGCTCTCAAGATGTTCAAGATAAAGGTTGACTTCGAGCTCTAGGTTTTACTCTTCTCCGTATTCGTACTTTTCCAAGTAGATTTCTAATTGTTCTTCACTCAACATCCCCATCTCTACCAAGAGGTCACCTATCCCGTCTTCTCGTAATTGATCAATAGCCAGGATCTTAGGGATTTTTTTCCCATGAACGCTGAAAAAGGTGTATTCCAAGGTGGGCTGGGATTTTTTGAGGATCTTAACATTTCTCCAACCAAAAAAGATGAAGTGATAGCTCAAGAGCACATATAGAGCTGCTGCACCGCACCCCCACCAGAAGAATTTCTTTTTAACAGTCATAGGATCCCTTCAGAATCAGCCTGGATTTACATATTTTAGTAATCGGAAATCCTTTAGTGGAGTTTAAGGGTAATTGTTTCAAAAAACTTGGAGTTGGGCACAGCCCCAAGGCTTTTATCCCGGCAACGGGGCTTTCAGTATGGGCCGATGGCGCATGCAATGGGATAGCGCCTGCCAAAACCAAATGCCTTGGAGGTGACCTTAAGCCCTGGGGGAGCCTGTCTTCTCTTGTATTCATTGAGGGCAAGACGCCTCAGCACCTCACGGACCAGATCGGGGTCATGCCCCCTGGCAACGATTTCCTCCATGCTGAGCCTCTCTTCCACAGCGGCTTCCAGTATGTCGTCCAGCACGGGATAGGGCGGTAGTGAGTCTTGGTCAGTCTGGTTGGGCCTCAGCTCTGCAGAGGGGGGCCTGGTTAGGACCCGCTCAGGTATGATTTCCTTGTCTCGGTTTATATGTCGAGCCAGTCTGTAACACATAGTTTTTGGCACATCAGAGATGACAGCCAGCCCGCCTGTAAGGTCTCCATAAAGGGTGCAATAGCCCATGGCAAATTCCGACTTGTTTCCGGTTGCAAGGACCAAATAATTAAACTTGTTGGACAGCGCCATGAGGATATTGCCTCTGATGCGAGCCTGTATGTTTTCCTCAGTCTCGTCTTCAGGCAATCCTTTAAAGAGATCAGACAACGTCTTCTTATATATAGTGAAAATCTCTTCTATTGGCACTACTTCGTATCTGATGCCAAGGTTGAGGGCAAGTTTCTTAGAGTCTTCCTTGCTCATCTCAGATGTGTACCTGGAGGGCATGCTGACCCCCATCACATTTTCAGGCCCAAGGGCTTGGGCCGCGATGCAGGCAACCAAAGAGGAGTCAATCCCTCCACTCAGCCCCACAAGAACCTTGTTAAATCCGCACTTTCTGGTGTAATCCCTTGTACCCATCACAAGGGCCTTGAGCACAGCGGCCTCCTCTTCAAGCCATGGATCCTCAAGTTCGTCATAATTTTCTTGAGAATCCCAGATCAGGATGTCTTCCTCAAACTGCGCGCCAAGGGCGGCCAGCCTGCCATTGGCATCCACCACCATACTGGATCCATCAAATAGGAGCTCATCATTCCCTCCCACCTGATTACAGTAAATGGCAGGGATGTGGAATCTTTTAGCAATAGCTTTAAGGATCTTGAGGCGCAACTGTCCTTTGTTAATGGTAAACGGGGAGGCGGAGATATTAATGAGCATCGTTATCCTGTTTTGCTCCACTAGTTCGCTTACAGGGTCCAGGTTATAGGTTGGAACCCCTGGGACATGTTCGAGGTTCCATATGTCTTCGCAGATGGTGACCCCAATTTTTTCGCCTCCTAAATTAAAAACCAAACTTCTTTGGGCTGGTTCAAAGTAACGTGTCTCATCAAAGACATCGTAAGAGGGGAGCAGCCTTTTGCCCCCTTTTGAGACTATCTTTCCTTTTTCTATGAGAGCCACGCTATTTATGAGCGGTTTCCCCACAGAAGATGGATTGCGATCCACATAGCCGCACAGAAACGGAATATTAACACCTTCTCGGGCCAATTGCTCCAGGGTGGACAGATTGGCCTTTACAAATGAGTCATGCTCCAATAGGTCCCTAGGAGGATATCCCATAGTGCACATCTCAGGGAATACTGCCAGATCACACCCTCTTTGCTCAGCCCCCCTGGCTGCCCTCAGGATCAATTGCAGGTTCCCAGTGAAATCACCAATCTTTGGATTTATTTGGCACATGGCGATCTTCATTTTTCCCTCCAGCTTATCTCAAGACCAGTTTCTAATAGAAGCATTCCTAGTCATTACAAATCAAGGCCTTTTAACATGTTAAAAATATTTTCTCATTTTTGGCCCTCAAATGGCGATATATCTTTTGTAGAGGAGTTTGAGTGAATTTGACCTTAGGCACCCCTGGGGAGGCCACTTGAATATGGCGACTGAAATAGTTCCTACTGGCGACATGGTGATTAGCGGAAAGAGAAAGGGTGCACTGGAGGCATACTTGGGTTCCTGTGTGGGGGTTACCCTTCGGGACAATTCGGCAGGCCTAGGGGGGATGATCCATGTGCTGCTTCCTGAGCCCACCGGCACGGATACGCCTTACGGGCCGGGAACCTATGCCTCCACCGGAATCCCTAGATTTATTGAACTCATGTTGAGTGAAGGGGCAAGCAGCCAAACAATGGAGGCCTGTATAGCAGGAGGAGGTCTCCTGGGGCCGGTCTCAGAACAAGACCTATTCCTTGATATAGGCGGCAGAACCACGGAAATGGCTGGAGACATCCTTCAGGGGGAAGGGATCCGTATAATAAAGGCAGAAACTGGTGGGATGTTCTCTTATCAAATGACCTTATGCCTGGAGGACTTGGAGACAAATGTGCAGCCCATGGCTCCCGATGGACTGCACATGGCAGAGGAGTTCAATGAGTCTCACGAGACAGTGAATATTGAATACGCCATAAGCAAGGTCAAACCTATTCCGCAGATTGCCCTCAAGGTGCTGCGCATGATCAGGGATCAGGACTATGACATGCAAGAAGTGGCTTCCGAAATAAAACAGGACCAGGTGATAAGCGCAGAGATCCTGGAGATGTGTAACAGGGTGAGTCCGGGCCTAGGCAGAAAGGTGGATTCAATAGACAGGGCAATCGTGGTGCTGGGTGAGAGGAAACTTTTTCAGTTAGTGGTTTCAGCTTCTCTGTCAAAGGTATTACCTGAAAAGCCCGGGGCCTACTCACTATGTAAGGGCGGGCTTTTTCAGCACGCGCTCGCCACAGCAATGATGTCCCATGAGCTCTCAGTATTTACGGGGAAATCCAAGCCGGATGTGGCCTACACAGCAGGGCTGCTTCACGATATAGGCAAAGTCCCCCTGGATCAATACATGGCGGCAAAGCGTCCACTCTTTTACAGGGAGCTTCAAAAGAGGGGTGTTGAGCTGTGCCAAATGGAAAAGGAGTACTTTGGGGTTAGCCATACGGAAGCAGGAGCACTCCTTGGAGAACTATGGGAGTTGCCGCCGAATCTTGTAGAAGTCATAAAATATCATCATAGGCCCGAAATGGCTGGAGAGGACAGGGATCTTGTAAACCTGGTCTTCTTGGCGAACTTGATAATCTCCCGCTTCCATCCAGGCCGCCACCTTAGCCTTTCCCATGGCAATGGGCTGGAGAAGAGGCTTAATGACCTAGGTCTTGGCCCTGATCAATTGCCCGTAATAATTGACAGGATTCCGAGGGCTGTTTTTGAAATCTCAGTGATTGGTGCCTAGTTTCCAAGGGATGACGAGCACGCCAAAAAGCCTGCACTTTCTGTCAAAAAAGTGGCTAATTTTCATGAAATTTTCTTCATAGAGTATATTTTCCTTCAACCCCTTCTAACAACCCGTTAAAAGCCATGCCGCTCCCTCTTTTAATGATTTAGAAGGTATATGAATGTGGTATGAATCTTGCTGAGGGCTTAATCAAGCAATGAATGTTGGCTCTGAATCCCATCCGACTGGGTTGATTGGATGAAAGCTTTGAGTTTTTCGGAGGAGCAAATATGAATTGTGCCATTATGGGTAACCTGGATGGCCAACTGACCAAAGTAGCATTTGATTTTAATGAAATCAGGCAAATCATGCATGTTGAAAGCTCAGAGGCTGTTTTGTCGCACGATCAGGGGGAACTCTACCTAAAGATTGGAGAAGAGATATGTAAGGTCGAAAACCTTCACAACAATGGAGAGATAGGCCCCTATTTTATCGTCCTCAATTCCTCTGAAGCCTTTAGTGTAAAGGCCTACCATATAATTTTCGACATCCAGGAGCTCCCTGATGGGCTGCTCTATGGAAAAGATGCGAGTGGAAAGTTGCATCTGTGCAGACGCCACGGAGGCCTTACATCCTCCCAGGCTGCCGTTGCAAGTGATGAAGATACCATAGATGAACTGAGCCAGAAACTGGAGACAGGGCAAATAACCGAAAGGGACCTTGAGCATCTAAAGGAGCTCATAGGCAAGCTGAAGAAAGGCGAGTTCCTAGAGGCATTAACTCAAGAGGTCTCGGGAAAGATAAAAGAGATTGCTCTGGAGCTGATAGAATTCAGGAAAGATCTGCAAAGCAAGATCGAGCCTAATATTATTGACTTGGCCCAAAAGGATATCCCAGAGGCAAGTAATCAGCTGGAAGGGATTAATGAGACCCTTGAAAAAAGCACCATGAAGATAATGGACATAAACGAAGAGCAGATGGAGATTGCCAACCAATACGCCGCGAAGATTAGGGACATACTCGAGGAGCTAGGCTCAAGTGGAGACGCTGTTGAGGACCCTTCCTCCTCCCCTGCAAAAGAGATGCTGGAAAGACTGGAAACTACGGTTAAAGAACTTCCAGACCACCTGAGAGAGCTAGGGGAACTATTGGGTCCACCGCTGCTTCAAGCCAAGGCAAAACTGGCAGAAGGGGACAAGGAGGCGATGGCCCAGGCCATAGAGGTGCTGGCAAAAAACTTAGAGATGCTCTCTGGCGATGAAGAACCAGAAGAGCAGATACAAACGTTGATAAGCTGTTGCCAGAAACTGAACGAGGCAATAGAGGCAGGAGGGGCAGAAGGTTCAAACCGCCAAGATGTTGCACTGCTTCGGGACTTGGTCAAGGGTTATGAGAGGATAGCAAAGCTGTCTTTGAGTATGCTTGAGCCGCTTAGCTTTCAAGACCTTGTTGGCCAAAGGATTCAGAGGATTGTGAAGCTTGTAAAAACCATGGAAACGCGAATAGAAGATCTCGTTATATCTTTTGGTGTAAAGCTGCAAAAATATAAAACAGATCCAGACCTTTCATACGAAGAAGTAACCCAAGAAGCAGAACAGATACGTTCGGAACTGAAGGGGCCATCAAGAGAGGGTGAGGGGCTTGATCAATCAGCGGTTGACGAGTTGTTAGCCTCTCTTTAAGAAAGGCTCTTAGAACAATGTAATCGGTTTAGGAGGTAGCCACAATGGCAATTGATACGAGTATTAAGGTCCTGGTTGTAGATGATTTTGCAACCATGCGCAGGATCGTAAAGGGGGTTCTCAAACAGCTTGGCTTCAAAGATATAATTGAGGCCGAAGATGGCACAGCAGCTTTGGAGGAATTGAGAAAGGAAAAGGTGGGGCTTATCGTCTCTGATTGGAACATGCCCAAGATGACAGGCCTGGATCTTCTAAAGGCTGTGCGGTCCGATGATTCCCTGAAAGATATTCCCTTTATAATGGTAACGGCTGAAGGGCAAAAGGAAAACGTGCTTGAGGCGGTAAAGGCCGGTGTGAGCAACTATATTGTAAAACCTTTTACTCCCGAGACAATGAGCGAAAAGTTAGAAAAGGTATTTTCCTAATAACCGCCTTAGATGCTCGCAAAGGAGTGCTGTAATGGAGGAGAAAGTTAGAGAGATACAGGATCTCTTAGAAAAGACAGCCCTTGAGGTGGTGGGCCTTGAGCCTGGAGATATTCCGGCAATGGGCAAGATAATGAATTTGTTGGAGTCCCTGGAAGAGGGTTGTAGCAGCCTTAAAAGTGAGCAGTTAAACAAAGCGCTCCAGGAGGTGAAGGCTCACCTGGAAAAGCTGATCATGGGGGAGGTCGATGATATAGCCCCGTTGGAGGAAGGGATAGCATCTCTTCAACAAATCTTGCGTGAATTGGAGCGTAGCGGGCCGCCTCCCGAATCCCCTGAAACTGGGTCTGGTGAGGAAGGGCGACAAGCGGCGCCCGAGGCAGAAGAGGGAGTGAAAGAGGAAGCCTCTTCTGTGGAAGGAGAGGAGAAGGAGGAACAGCAAACCGTTGAATCCCAAGAACAAGAAATCTCAGAAGAAGACAAAGAGATCATAAGCGATTTTGTCTTGGAGTCCCTGGACAACCTCTCCAGTATAGAAGTCAACTTGGTAGAGCTTGAGCAATCACCAGAGGATGTTGAGGTGATAAATGCGATCTTTCGCCCCTTTCATACCATAAAGGGTGTATCAGGGTTTTTGAATTTGGAGAGGATAAATAAACTGGCTCATACAGCAGAGAACTTATTGGATAAGGCCAGAAACGGAGAGTTGAGGATTGATGAACATATCATAGATGTCATCCTTGAGGCCGTCGACATGCTCAAAAAGCTGATCGAAGGGGTCCAAGCAGGACTTGAAAGCGGCGGCCCCCTGGACATCGGCATAGACACAACTCCACTGATGGAGAGAATAAAGGAGATCTTGAACAAGAGCGACGAGGTAAAAGATAAACCTCTTGGCCAACTCTTGGTGGAAAAGGGAGCCATTGATGAGGAAAAGGTGAAGGAGGTGTTGGAGGAGCAAAAGAAGACTCCGGACAAGAAGGTGGGCGAGATCTTGGTGGAAAAAGGCGCAGTAGAGTCAAAGCAGGTAATCTCAGCGCTTCGGGAGCAAAAGAAATTTGGCAAAAAGGGAGTTGACCTTCACGTCAAGGTGGATACAAAGAAGTTGGA
>Ga0256835_1001008_pt1 | contig 17995 bp, 20 predicted proteins | sample PIR30metaG_FD_185972 | JGI IMG/M metagenome (GOLD analysis project Ga0256835, IMG submission 185972) | Hydrothermal vent microbial communities from East Pacific Rise, Pacific Ocean - PIR-30 | ecosystem: Environmental > Aquatic > Marine > Hydrothermal vents | place: Pacific Ocean: East Pacific...
CAAGATAGTGGCCGACGAGGACCTGGGATGGCTCTCGGCCGGGTCCCACGACTTCCGCTGGAACGGCCAGGACCTCACCGGCCACAGCGTGCCCGACGGCACCTACTCGGTCTCTTTCGTGGCCACCGACGCCCAGGGCAAGGCGGTGAAGGTGGGTGATATGCAGATCAGCGGCCTGGTCACCGGCTACACCAAGGATACCAGCGGCAAGTTCTACCTGTTGCTGGGCGATACGCCGGTGCCGCTGTCCAAGGTGCTCTCGGTGAAGCTGGCCCAGCAGGGACAGTCAGGAGATGACAACTCCGGCGACGACGGCTTTGCAGACGATTCGGGCATCTAGGGCCGGTCGCCGGCGCCAACCGGGCCGGTGGCCCGGCGTCAGATAATCAAACGGTCCCGGCCAGGGAGGGTCGGGGCATCAGCAGGAAAGGAATCCAACCATGGGCATGCTATCGGCGATGTATTCAGGAGTAAGCGGCCTGCAGGTACACGGCAAGGCCTTGAGCGCGGTGGCCGATAATATCGCCAACGTCAACACCATGGGCTACAAGTACACCCGCACCAACTTCTCCGATATCATGGTGCACTCGCTCACCGTGGGCGGCACCGTGGTCTCGCAGGTGGGGACCGGCGCCCGGGTGGCGAGCGTACAGAACATCCTCACCCAGGGATCGTTCGAGTCCACCGACGTGCCCACCGACCTGGCCATCAACGGCCGCGGCTTTTTCCAGGTCCACCGCACCTCCACCGGCAGCTTCTACTACACCCGGGCCGGCCAGTTTCTGTTGGACAAGGAAGGCTATCTTATAAACCCCACCGGCGACCGGCTGCGCGGCTACAACATCGACGACGAAGGTAACGTGCTGGCCATCCCCGAGGACATCCGCATCCTGGTGCACCAGACCGACGCCGAGGACACCAACCTGGTGGAGATATCGGTCAACCTCGACGCCGAGGACGACGAGTATCACAACTACACCCAGCCGGTGGACCCGGCCAACCAGGACACCTGGAACTACCTCACCACCAGCCGGGTCTACGACAGCCTCGGCGTGGCCCACGACCTGTCGCTGTTTTACCAGCGCATAGAGCTCAACGGCAATCCCGGGGCCTACCCCGGCAACCTGCCCAACGACCCGGACACCGGGGCGCCCATAAACCCGGCCGAGGCCAGCGTGTGGAAGGTAAGCGTCTTTGAAAAAGAGGGCAACACCTTCGGCCAAAGCGCCATCGACACCTACAACACCTTCTACCTGGTCTTTGACACCGACGGCCACCTGGTGGGCACCACCACCGGGGCCGACGCCACCGGCGACTCCTACTACTCCTCGGCCTACGTGGCCACCACCAGCACCGAGGTGAGCGACCGCTTCGGCGAGACGCTCTCCTTCAGCCCCACCAACCAGAACGGTACGGTGGACGACCCCCCCGGCAGCCAGCAATTCATCAGCACCTATTCCATAGACTTCGGTTCGGCCACCAACGGCGACGAGTACGTGACCATCGGCACCACTAACTACAACCTCAGCGGCGGCAGCAATACCTTCTCGGCCCAGGAGCTGGTCACCCTCATCAACCAGGACGCCGGCACCGACTACTGGGCCACCCTAAACGGCACCACGGTGACCATCCACAGCGCCGGCACCTCCCGGGCCATCAGCGTCACCGACCCGGACGCCTCGGCCACCATCACCGCCGGCGGCAACACCCTGGCCAACGTGCGCGACACCATCAACAATGGCCGCAACGCCGGCATGTCCATGTGGATCAACGACGTCACTACCTTCGCGGGCGGCACCGACCTGTTCTCCATCACCCTGCCGGGCGCGGCGGCCACCACCATCACGGTGCCCGTCGGCGGCTACGCCAACTGGTCCGCCTTCACCGCCGACGTCACCTCCCAACTGCCGACCGGGGTCAGCGCCACCTTCCAGGAAGACCCCAACAACGCCAACCACGGCTCGGTCTTCTTCGAAGCCACCGGCGCGGCGGTCGACGGCAGCGACGGCAACGACGTCACCATCGCCCGCGACAGCGCCCTGGGCGACGCCGACCTGCTGCTGCACGGCAGCAACTTCGCCGGCGGCATCGACGACCGGCTCACCACCATGGTCGAGGCCACCACCTATAGCGACGCCAACGGCGAACACCTGGTTATACGCAGCACCGAAACCGGCTACGATGCGGCGGTGAACATCAGCTCCTCCGGCACCCTGGGCAACGGGCTCACCCTCAACTTCCAGAGTTGGACCCACAGCCAGTACGCCAACGACGGCCAACCATCGGGCAGCCCCCGCAGCGACGGCGATTGGACCCTCACCTTCAACTGGCTCTCGGCCACCGGGGCCACCCAGCCCCAAGACATCCGTTTCGATTTCTCGCCGTCAGACACCTCCACCGCCGCCTCCACCCAGTCGGCCGGGGCCAACGAAACCTTCTACCTGTACCAGGACGGCTCCACCCGCGGCTCCCTGCAGTCGCTGGACATCGGCCACGACGGGGTGATCACCGGCCAGTTCTCCAACGCCCAACTGCGGGTGCTGGGCCAGGTGGTCTTGGTGGACTTCGCCAACCCCGACGCCCTGGAGCGCGAGGGCGACAACCTCTGGTCCCAGACCATTAACTCCGGCGAGCCCATAGTCAACGCACCCGGCCAGGGCGGCCTGGGACGGGTGGAGTCCGGCGCCCTGGAGCAGTCCAACGTGGACATGGCCACCGAGTTCGTCAAGATGATCAACTTCCAGCGCGCCTTCCAGGCCAACTCCAAAATCATCAGCACCACCGACCAGATGCTGGCCGAGCTCATCGCGCTCAAGCGATAGCCCCCGCCAACGCCGCCAACGCCCCGGGCGCACCCGCGCCCGGGGCGTCAAATGCTTGACCGTCCGCATGTTTTTGACGCCGTCCCACCGCCGCCCCCGCAAGGTGGCATTTTAAACAAGTCAGTATTATTATTGGGTTAGTGCCCACTGCCCGGAGGGCCGGGGAGGGTGGCATATCACTTGCAGTCAGGTTGCCAGAGGCAAATCTGCGGCCAGGGAGAGGTAGATGGATATTGCCACCATTATCGGTATCGTCAGTTCATTCGGGTTGGTTCTGAGCGCCATGGCCTTTGGCGGCGGCATCGGGATGTTTCTGGACCCGGCCTCCGGCATGATCGTTATCGGCGGCACCATAGGCGTCACCCTGATCAACTACCCCCTTCGCGATGTCCTCAAGCTGGTGGGGATCGTCCAAAACGTGTTTTTGCACAAACTGGTGGCGGTGCCCGAAGTGATCAGCCAGTTCGTGGAGTTTGCCACCAAGGCCCGGCGCGAGGGCATCCTGGCCCTGGAGGGGGAATCCAAAAACATCTCCGACGAGTTCCTGGCCAAGGGGCTGCAGCTCACCATCGACGGCCTGGAGCCCCAGGCCATTAAAGAAATACTGGAGACCGAGATCGACTATATCTCCGAGCGCCACCGCCAAGGGGCTGAAATCTTTCTCACTATGGGCACCTTCGCCCCGGCCATGGGCATGATCGGCACCCTCATCGGCCTGGTGCAGATGCTGCAACAGATGTCAGACCCCTCCTCCATCGGTCCGGCCATGGCCGTGGCCATCATCACCACCTTCTATGGCTCGGTGATGGCCAACATGCTCTTTCTGCCCATGAGCGGCAAGCTCAAAAACCGGGCCACCGAGGAGGAGATGGTCAAAGAGATCATGCTTAACGGCATCCTCTCCATCGCCCGCGGCGACAACCCGCGGGTCATCGAACAAAAGCTGCACAGTTTCATCCCGCCGGCCATGCGCGAGTCGGCCTTCGCCTAAGCCCCCCGGAGGAGCCCGTGGGTCGCAAGGAAAAAACCGAAGAGGCCGAAGGAGGCGGCATCATGGTGATGTATGTCGCCCTCATGATCCTGCTGCTGGCCTTCTTCATCCTGCTCAACGCCATGAGCAAGACCTCCGAGCAAAAGGTGAGCGCGGTCTACCAGTCGCTGGTGGGCACCTTCGGCTTCGCGGCCACCGGCATCAGCCCCATGGGCAGCGGAGTGACCGACACCGGCAGCGGAGTAACCGCGGCCATCAACCCGGTGGAGCAGGACTACGGCTTCCTGCGCGGCCTGGTAGCCGACAACAAGCTGCAGCACCAAGTAAAACTCTTGCGCTCCGGATCACTGCGTAGCGTCAACATCTCCAACCTGCTGCTCTTTGAGCCCGACAGCTTTGAGCTCACCCCCGAGGGCAAAAACTTCTTGCGACAGGTGGCCAGCGTGGTCAAGGGCCGAGGCTATCCCATCAGCATCTACGGCCACACCGACGACGCCGCCGGCGCGGTGACGGGCATGGACAACTTCGACATCAGCGCCCGCCGGGCCCTGACCGTGCTGCGTTTTCTCATCCAGCAGGGGGTTTCCCCCGCCCGCCTGGCCGCCTTTGGCCTGGGCGATACCCGCCCCATGCTGCCCAATAACAGCGCCGCCGGCCGCCGGGCCAACAACCGCATCGAGCTGGTGTTCGACGCCCGCGACCTGAGCCGCCACCGCTTGCCGCGCCGGCCGGGACAACCGCGCCTCGATTTCAGAGGGTTTACCTTCGACTTGCCCACCCCCAGGGGGGAGCGCTAGACATGGCACGTAAAAAGGGCGGCGGCGGCTCGGACTTCGATCCCCAAGGCTACTTGGTGACCTTCGGCGACCTGGTGACCCTGCTGCTCACCTTTTTCGTTATGTTGCTTTCCATGAAACAACCCGAGGTGCTCAAGTTCTCCCAGTTCTTCAGCTCCTTTGGCGAGGGCACCGCCGGGACCATGAGTGTGGCCCGCCTCAGCCGGGGCCAGCAGGTGCAGGCCATGCTAAAAAAGGCCCAGCGCAAACGGCCCGAACGCGACATTACCGAGGACCAGCGCCTGGCCCAGGATCTGGGCCTGCCGGCCTTGGCCGAAGACCCCATATTGGGGGTGTTTTTGCAGCCGGGGCTGTCGATCCGGCGTGACCGCCGCGGCGCGGTGATCACCCTGGCTAACGACCTGGCCTTCGCCCCGGGCAGCGCCACCCTCTCGCCCAAGGCCACCTCGGTGCTGGACCGGGTGGCCGAGTTGCTGCGCGGCACCACGGTGCCGGTGTCCATCGAGGGGCACACCGACAACCTGCCGCCGCGCCCCGGCGGACCCTACCGCGACAACTGGGCCCTGTCGCTGGACCGGGCCGAGGCGGTGCTCAACTACCTGGTTACCCGCGGCAAGCTCAACCCCAAGCGCTTTAGGGTGGGCGCCCTGGGCGATAGCCGGCCCCTGGCCTCCAACGCCACGGCCGCCGGACGGGCCCGCAACCGCCGCACCGAGATTGTTTTGTTGACCAAGGACTGATTTTGTACCGGCCCCGCCGGCGGGGCTGACACCAAGGAGCGATCCATGCCAGAAGAAGAACTCGAAGGATTGGCCGAAAATCCCGAGGAGCAAGAGGAAAAAAAGGGCGGCATGATGAAGATCATCGTGCTGGTGGGCGCGGTGGTGGTCCTGGGCGTGGCCGGCTTCTTCGGCTGGCAGATGTTCATGGGCGGCGATGAGCCCGAGCCCGCGGCCGCCGACGGGGCCCAGCCGGCCGCCACCGCCAAGGCCCCGGCCCGGACCCCCACCGGGCCGCCGCCCAAGGCCGGGGTGATGGTGGAGCTGGAACCCTTTATCATCAACCTCTCCGGCGGCAGCGGCAAACGCCTGGTGAAACTCACCATGTCCCTGGACGTGGGCGACGAGATGGCCAAGGCCGAGGTGGAAAAGCTCATGCCGCGCATCCGCGACGCCCTGATCCTCATGCTCACCTCCAAGACCTACGAGGACATCTCCGACGTCACCGGCAAGGTACGACTGAAAAAGGAAATCCTGTCCATCGTCAACCGCAACCTGGGCGGGGCGGCGGTGGTCAACGCGGTGTTCTTCACGGAGTTTGTAATCCAGTAGGGTAAAAGGCCATGAGCAAGATACTCAGCCAAGATGAAGTCGACGCCCTGCTCAAGGGCATGAGCGGCGGAGAGATCGAGGTAGAGACCGACGCCGGGGTCGACCAGGACGGGGTCATCGTCTACGACCTCACCAACCAGGACCGCATCATCCGCGGCCGCATGCCGACCCTGGAGATCATCAACGACCGCTTCGCCCGGCTGTTTCGCACCACCCTCTCCAGCGCCCTGCGCAAGATCGTGGACATGACCACCACCAGCGTGGACATGGTGAAGTTCGGCGAGTTCATGCGCAGCCTGCCGGTGCCCACCAGCCTGCACATCTTCAAGATGGACCCCCTGCGCGGCCACGGCATCATCGTGTTGGAGTCCAAGCTGGTGTTCAACCTGGTGGAGACCTTTTTGGGCGGCAGCAGCGCCGGCGAAGAGGTGAAGGTGGAAGGCCGTGACTTCACGGCCATCGAGCAGCAGCTCACCCGCAAGGTGGTCACCCTGGCCCTGGACGACATGGAGCAGGCCTGGAAGCCGGTGCACGATGTTTCCCTGAGCTACCAGCGCACCGAGATCAACCCCCAGTTCGCCTCCATCGTGCCGCCCAGCGACGTGGTCATCGTGGTGAAGTTTGAGCTGGAGATGGAACACACCTCCGGCACGGTGACCGTGTGCCTGCCCTACTCCACGGTGGAGCCCATCCGCTCCAAGCTCTACGCCGGGTTCCAGTCCGACCAGTTGGAGGTGGACCACGAGTGGATGCGGCGTTTCCGCCAGCAACTGCGCGAGGCCACCGTGGAGTTCAGCGTGGAGGTGGGCAAGGCCCAGCTCACCAGCCGCGAGTTGCTGGGCCTCAAGGAAGGCGACGTGTTGCAGCTTGACCGCGACGTGGACGACTTCCTGGAGGGCAAGGTGGAAGGCGTGCTCAAGTACCTGGGCCGGCCGGGCATCCATCGCGGGGCCAAGGCCTTCAAGGTGGAAAAGTATTTCGAAAGATAAAAGCGGCATCAAAGCGCCGGGCCCGGCGGGCCGGGCGTAAAGCGAGGTAACGACCATGGCTGATGAATGGGAAGGCGAGCAGAGCGCCGAGGAGCAAGAGGAGGAAAACGCCACCCTCGAGGAGTTCGCGGAGCCCGCGGAGTCCGCGCCGCCCGGCGGGGGCAAAAGCATCGACTTCATCCTGGACATCCCCCTGGAGGTCACGGTGGAGTTGGGGCGCACCAACATGCTCATCAACGACCTGCTGCAACTGGGCCAGGGCTCGGTGGTGGAGCTCAACAAGCTGGCCGGCGAACCCCTGGAGATACTGGTGAACCGCAAGCTCATCGCCCGGGGCGAGGTGGTGGTGGTCAACGAAAAGTTCGGGGTGCGGCTGACCGACATCATCAGCCCCATCGAACGGGTGCAGTCTCTCTCGTGAGACCGCCGCGCGCCATAACCGCCGCCCTGGCCGCGCTCGGCGGACTGGGGACGGCGCCGTCGGCCCTGGCCGCCGACGCCGCCATGCCGGTGCCCGAGCCGAACCTGGGCCTGGCCGTGGTGAAGATGCTCGGCGGCCTGGCCCTGGTGCTGGCCCTGTTGGTGGGGCTCTACTGGGCCCTGCGGCGTTGGGCCCCGGGACGCGCCGGCGGCGCCGGCTTCGGCGGCCTGCGCCTGTTGGCCCGGCTGCCCCTGGGCCCGCGCAAGTACGTGGGGCTGTTGCGGGTGGCCGACCGGGTGCTGGTGCTGGGGGTGAGCGACGCCGCGGTCAACCTCCTGGCCCAGATCGACGACCCCGAGCAAGTGGCGGCCATCACCGGCGGCGGCAAGAAGGCCTTTGACCAGGCCCTGGCCTCGGCGGCCGAGCAGGAGAAGGGCTCATGACCAACCGCGGCGCATGGCTGTGGGCCCTGGCGGCGGCCGGGGTAATGCTGCTGGCGGCGGCCGGGCCGGCCGGGGCCCAGGAGACCGGGGTGCTGCGCCTGCCCACCCTTACCCTGGGCATCGAGGAAGCCACCAGCCCGGAACAGGTCTCCAGCGCCCTGCAGGTGGTGATCCTGCTCACGGTGCTAACCCTGGCCCCGGCCATCCTCATCATGACCACCAGCTTCACCCGGCTGGCGGTGGTCTTTAGCCTGCTTAGAAACGCCATCGGCACCCAACAGGTGCCGCCGGCCCAGATCGTGGTGGGGCTCAGCCTGTTCCTCACCTTCTTCATCATGTCCCCGGTCTTCGGCGATATCAACGACCAGGCCCTACAGCCCTACCTGGCCGGCAAGGTCAACCGGGAGCAGGCCTTCACCGCGGCGGCCAAGCCCCTGCGCGAGTTCATGCTGCGCCAGACCCGCAAGAAGGACCTGGCCCTGTTCATGTCCATCGCCAAGGAGAAAAAGCCGCTCAACGCCGACGCCGTGCCGCTCACCTCGCTGGTGCCGGCCTTTGTGATCAGCGAGCTCAAGACCGCCTTCACCATCGGCTTCTTGCTCTACGTGCCCTTCTTGGTGATCGACATGGTGGTGGCCAGCGTGTTGCTTTCCATGGGCATGATGATGTTGCCGCCGATCATGATATCGCTGCCCTTCAAGCTGATGCTTTTTGTGCTGGTCGACGGCTGGAACCTCATCGTGGGTTCCATGGTGAAGAGTTTCTTCTGATGCGGGAGCTAAAGCCATGACTTCCGACTTTATCGTGGGTTTCGCCCGGTCCGGGGTGGAGACCGCCCTGCTGCTGGCCCTGCCGGTTTTGGGGGTGGGCATGGCCGTGGGCCTGGTGGTGGCCATCTTCCAGTCGGTCACCCAGATCCAGGAGATGACCCTCACCTTCGTGCCCAAGATCATCGCGGTACTCATCAGCATGTTGTTCTTCGGACCCTGGATGCTCAACAACCTGCTGAGTTTCACCAACGAGGTGTTCACCAACTTTCCGACCTACATCCGATGAAAGGCGGTGTAGTTGATCTTCGAGGGCCTTACATACGGCGGGTGGGCCGCCTTCATGGTGATCCTGGTGCGCACCAGCGCCCTGGTGGCCGCCATGCCGGTCTTGGGCTCGCCCAACCTGCCGGCGGTGGTCAAGGCCGCCATCGCCTTGATCTTGGCCCTGGTGCTGTGGCCGGTGGTTGACCTGGGCGGTCTCCAGGCCCCCACCACCCTCATGGGCTTTTTGCCCCTGGTGGTGGGCGAGACCCTCATCGGGGTGATCCTGGGGCTCTCGGCCCGGCTGTTGCTCACCTCGTTGCAGATCATGGGCCAGATGGCCGGCTTCCAGATGGGGTTCGCGGTGGCCAACGTAATCGACCCCATGAGCGGCATGCAGATATCGGTGCTGGGCCAGTTCGTGTACCTGGTGGGCATCCTGGTCTTCTTGGCGGTGGGCGGCCACCACATGTTCATCCGGGCCCTGGCCGACAGCTTCACCCTGGTGCCGCCGGGCAGCTTCGGGCTGAGCCAGGGGCTGTTCCAACAGATGATGGGCCTGGCCGCCAACATGTTTTACCTGGCGGTGCGCATCGGAGCCCCCATCATCGGGGCGCTGCTGTTCACCAGCGTGATCATGGGCATCCTGGCCAAGACGGTGCCCCAAATGAACATCCTCATCGTGGGCTTTCCGCTGAAGATCACGGTGGGCCTGGTGATGCTGGCGGCCACCATTACCGTGCTGGTGCCGGTGATGGCCAAGGTGTTCAAGAACCTGGGAGCGGTGCTCACCGGGCTGCTTAAGGCGATGTAGAAGATGCCGGAAAAAGGCGCACAGGAAAAAACCGAAAAACCAACTTCGCGGCGAAAGTCCAAGGCCCGCAAGGAAGGGCGGGTGGCCAAGAGCCAGGAGTTGGGCTCGGTGGCGGTGCTCACGGCGGGGCTCAGCTCGCTGTGGCTCTTTGGCGGCTTTTTCTACGACCGCATCACCGGACTGATGAGCCACATCATGAGCACCGCCGGCCAGAGCGCGCTGGGGGTGGGCGACCTGCACGGCCTGGCCTCCTCGGTGCTGCACTACTACCTGGTGCTGGTGATGCCGGTGATGGGAGCGGTGGTGGTGGCCGCGGTGCTGGTGAACCTGGCCCAGGTGGGTTTTTTGTGGGCGCCCAAGCGCATGAAGCCGGACCTGTCCAAGATCAACCCCTTGGAGGGGTTCAAGAAGTTCGTGTCCCTGCGCATCCTGGTGGACCTGTTTAAGAACCTGGGCAAGCTGGTGGTGGTGGGCACGGTGGGCTACTACACCATAGTCGATGAGTGGGACACCCTGCCCCTGCTGGTGGACATGGACCTGGCCACGGCGCTCAAGACCATCATCACCATCTGCCTCAAGATATTCCTGCGCTGCCTGGTGGCCATGGTGGTGTTGGCCATCCTGGACTGGGCCTACCAGAAATACGATTTTGAGAAGAACCTCAAGATGACCAAGCAGGAGGTGAAAGACGAGTTCAAGCAGTCCGAGGGCGACCCCAAGGTGAAGAGCCGTATCCGCAGCCTGCAGTACGAGCAGGCCCGCAAGCGCATGATGGCCTCGGTGCCCGAGGCCGACGTGGTCATCACCAACCCCACCCACCTGGCGGTGGCCCTGAAGTACGAGGTGGGGGTCATGGAGGCCCCGGAGGTGCTGGCCAAGGGGGCCGGCAAGCTGGCCGAGCGCATCAAGGACTTGGCCCGCCAGAACAACGTGCCCATCGTGGAGGACAAGCCCCTGGCCCAGGCCCTGTACAAGAGCGTGGAGGTGGGCGGGTCGATACCCTACGAGCTCTACGAGGCCATCGCCACCATCTTGGCCCATGTCTACCGCCAGAGCAACCGCCACCGGCAGTTCCTGGCCGGCCAAGGGGCCGGGGCCTAAAGGGAGAATAGCAGGCAACCATGGCACCTTCGACCCTAAACCCGGGCGCTCTGCAGCTAAAGGGGATCAACGCCGGCAACATCGCCGAGGTGGGGCTGGCCGCCGGCGTGGTGGGGGTGCTGGCGGTGATGATCATCCCCCTGCCCAGCGGGCTCTTGGACGTGCTGCTGTCGTTCAACATCACCTTCGCCCTGGTTATCCTGCTCACCTCCATGTTCACCCTGCGCCCCCTGGACTTCTCCATCTTCCCCAGCGTGCTGTTGGTCACCACCCTTTACCGCCTCAGCCTCAACGTGGCCTCCACCCGGCTCATCCTGCTGCGCGGCGAGGAGGGCATCAGCGCCGCCGGCCAGGTGATCCGGGCCTTCGGCTCGGTGGTGGTGGGCGGCAACTACGTGGTCGGCCTGGTGATCTTCGTCATCCTGGTGATCATCAACTTCATCGTCATCACCAAGGGCGCCGAGCGCATCGCCGAGGTGAGCGCCCGCTTCACCCTCGACGCCATGCCCGGCAAGCAGATGGCCATCGACGCGGACTTGAACGCCGGGCTCATCGACGAGGCCGAGGCCCGCGCCCGCCGCAGCGAGATATCGCGCGAGGCCGACTTCTACGGCTCCATGGACGGCGCGGCCAAGTTCGTGCGCGGCGACGCCATCGCCGGCATCGTCATCACCCTGATCAACATCGTCGGCGGCCTGCTGGTGGGCATGCTGCAAAAGGGCATGGACTTCTCGGCCGCCTCGGCCACCTACACCATCCTCACCATCGGCGACGGCCTGGTGAGCCAGATTCCAGCCCTGATCATCAGCACCAGCGCCGGGGTGATGGTGAGCCGGGCGGCCAGCGACATGACCATGGGCCGGGAGTTCCAAAAGCAGTTCTCCATGCAGCCCAAGGCCACGGCCATCGCCGGCGGCATCGTCTTCGTCTTCGGCCTGGTGCCCGGCTTCCCCCACCTGGCCTTCCTCACCCTGGGCTCGGGGGTGCTGGGCCTGGCCTACGTGCTGCACCGGGCCCAGGAGGCCGCGGCGATCCAAGAGGCGGAACAAGCCCAACAGGCCGAAACCCCGCCGCCGCCGGGCCCCGAGCAGGTGGAGGCCCTGCTGCCCTTAGACCTGCTGGAGCTGGAGGTGGGCTACGGCCTCATCCCCCTGGTGGACGAGGAACAAGAGGGCGACCTGCTCGAGCGCATCCGCTCCATCCGCCAGCAACTGGCCCTGGAGATGGGCATCGTGGTGCCGCCTTTGCACGTGCGCGACAACCTGCAGCTCAAGCCGGGAGGCTACGCCATCTTGATCAAGGGCAACGAGGTGGCCAGCGGCGAATTGATGATCGACTACCTGCTGGCCATGGACCCCGGCGACGTCAAGAAAACCATCGAGGGCATCCCCACCACCGAGCCGGCCTTCAACCTGCCGGCCCTGTGGATCCCGGCGGCGCGCAAGGACGAGGCCACCTTTGCCGGCTACTCGGTGGTGGACCTGTCCACCGTGGTGGCCACCCACCTCACCGAGGTGATCCGCTCCAACGCCGACGAGCTGCTGGGGCGCCAGGAAGTCTCACGCTTGCTGGACAACCTGGCCAAGACCGCGCCCAAGGTGGTGGAGGAGCTCACCGGCCAGCTCAGCCTGGGCCAAATCCAAAAGGTCTTGCAGAACCTACTGCGCGAACGGGTGAGCATACGCGACCTGCTCACCATCTGCGAGACCCTGGCCGACTACGCCCCGATGACCAAGGACCCCGAGGTGCTCATGGAGTACTGCCGCCAGAAGCTCTCGCGCTCCATCCTCAAGAGCGTGCTGGGTCCCGGGGTCAAGGACCTGCACGTGCTCACCCTGGAGCCCGAGGTGGAAGACATCATCACCGCCGGGGTGCAGCAGACCGAGCACGGGTCCTTCTTGTCGGTGGACCCCGGCCAAGTGCAAAAGATACTGGCCAGCCTCAACCAGGGGGTAAAGAAATTCACCACCCTCACCCAGCCACCGGTGGTGCTGTGCTCGCCGGTGGTGCGCCGCCACTTCCGGCGCATGGTGGAGCGCTTCGTACCCACCCTGGTGGTGCTGAGCCACAACGAGTTGATCATGGACCTCAATATCCATACCGTGGGCACCGTGGGGTTGAGCGATGCAGGTTAGACGCTTCACCGCCGAGAGCACCGCCGCCGCCCTGCGCCGGGTCAAACGGGAGCTGGGGGCCGAGGCGGTAATCCTGTCCACCAACCGCCTGGGCCCCGGCCGGGTGGAGGTGGCCGCCGCCCGCGAGCCGGCCGGGTGGGGACCGGGGACCGACCTGGGTGAGCTTTCGGACCAGCTAAAGGGACTCGGCGACATGCTCAAGCGCCACCTCATCAAGAGCGAGGCGGCCCGGGGCTTTGACCAGCGCCCCGAGGTGGTCCCCCTGTACCGGCACCTGGCCGAGCAGGAGGTGAGCGAACCGATCATCGCCGAATTGCTCGACGGGCTGGTGGCCGCCGGCGGCCACTCGGTGGCCCCGCCGGTGGCCATCCGCATCAAAAAAATGCTCCAGGTCCGGCCGGCGGCGCGCCTGGGCTCCGGCCGCCGGGCGCTCTGGGCCCTGGTGGGGCCCACCGGGGTGGGCAAGACCACCACCGTGGCCAAGCTGGCGGCCAGCTTTACCCTGGACTTTCGCCTCAAGGTGGGCCTGATCACCGTGGACACCTACCGCATCGCCGCCCCGGAGCAGCTAAAGACCTACGGCCAGATCATGGACCTCCCCACCCTGGTGGCCGCCGACGCCGGCGAGCTGGCCCAGGCCCTGGAGCAGTTGGACGATCGCGACCTGGTGCTCATCGACACCGTGGGGCGCTCGCCGTCAGACGGTGATCACTTGGACGATCTGGCCGCCGTGCTGGCCGGCGCGCCGGGGCTGCAAACCCACCTGGTGCTGGCCTGCCCCACCCGCGAGTCCGACCAACAAGCGGCGGTCAAGGCCTTTGAGCGCTTCGATCCCGTATCGCTGATCTTCACCAAGCTAGACGAAACCACCACCTACGGCTGCATCCTCAACCGGGTGACGGCCACCGGCAAACCGGTTAGTTATATTACTTTCGGCCAGCGGGTGCCCGAGGATATCGAGCCGGCCGCGGCCGACTCCCTGGCCCGCCGCTTGATGCCTGCGCGGCCGGCCTCCCCCGGCAAGGCCGGCAAGGAGTAATAATGGACCAGGCACGATCCCTAAGACGCATAGCCGCCCGCCCCCGGGTCCGCCGCAGTGCCGCGCCACCGCTGCGAACCATCGCCATCACCAGCGGCAAAGGGGGAGTGGGCAAAACCAACACCGTGGTCAACCTGGCCTGCGCCCTGGCGGACATGGGTCACAAAGTATTGATTATCGACGCCGACCTGGGTCTGGCCAACGTAGACGTGCTCATGGGGCTCACCCCCAAGTACAATATCCACGACGTAATCCAGGGCAACAAGACCATGGACCAGGTGGTGGTGAGCGGGCCCCGGGGCGTGAACATCCTGCCGGCGGCCAGCGGCATCAGCGAGCTGTCCAACCTGGGCCAGGACGAAAAACTCATGATCCTGCAGGAGCTCGACGCCTTTCACACCGACGCCGACACGGTACTCATCGACACCGCCGCCGGCATCAGCGATACGGTGCTGTATTTCAACATAGCCGCCTCCGAGCGCCTGGTGGTGGCCACCGGCGAGCCCACCAGCCTCACCGATTCCTACGCCCTGATCAAGGTGTTGGCCACCAGCCACGGCCAGCGCAGCTTCAAACTGCTGGTCAACAACGTGGCCGGCGCGGCCCAGGCCAAGGAAGTCTACGGCAAGCTCAGCGCGGCGGTGGACCATTTCCTCAGCGGCATATCGCTCTCCTACGTGGGATTTATACCCACCGACCCGGCGGTGAACCGGGCGGTGATGCAGCAAAAACCCACCATCACCGCCTTTCCCAAGGCGCCGGCATCCAAGGGATTCAAACAATTGGCCCAGCGCCTGCTAGATAGCCCGCCATCCGCAGGCGACGGAAATATCAAGTTTTTCTGGCGAAGACTGGTGGATATGGAGTAAACTGGTCACCCTGGGCACAGCGCCGGGGCGCCGGCGGTCCAGGGGTGGCGGCGACCGAGCAGTCAAAGAGCCCAAACCCCGGAGACCAGGCCCCTGGTCCAGGAGATTGGGAGGCTGGGCACGCAACACGGATGTTAAGTCCGGCGCCGCGAGTAGGGGCGCCGGTAGGCTTGAAGTAAGGACAAATGGCCCCATCGGCCCCCAAGCAGTACCAAAACAAGGCCGGGTTGAGCCCTGATCAGCGCGAGGCCCTCATCTTGGAGCACGCGCCCATGATCCGCTACGTGGCCGGACGTATAGCCATGCGCCTGCCGGCCCACGTATCGCTCGACGACCTCATGAGCGCCGGGGTGATGGGGCTCATCGACGCGGTGGACAAGTTCGACCCGGCCCAAAAGGTCAAGTTCAAGACCTACGCGGAGTTTCGCATCCGCGGGGCCATCTTGGACGAGCTGCGGGCCATGGACTGGGTGCCGCGCAGCGTGCGCCGCAAGAGCAGCAAGCTAGAAGCGGTCTACACCAAGCTGCAAAACCGGCTGGGCCGGCCGGCCACCGACGAAGAGGTGGCCGAGGAGATGGGCATCAGCCTGGCCGAGTTCATGCGCCTGCTCGACGAGGTCAAGGGGGTGAGCCTGCTTAGCCTCGACGACCCCGACAGCCCCCTGGGCCAGTTGGAGAGCGAGCAGATAAAAGAGGCCCTGGGACGTACCGACCTGGAAGACCCCCTGGCCCTGCTGGGGTTGGCCGAGCTGCAACGGCAGGTGGCCCAGGCGATTATCGGCCTGCCGGAAAAGGAAAAATTGGTGGTTTCATTGTATTATTATGATGAGCTCACCATGCGGGAAATTGGCGAGGTGTTGGGATATACCGAGAGCCGGATCAGCCAGATGCACACCAAGGCGATCTTCAGGCTCCGCGCCCGGCTCCGCGATGTGGTAAGCGGGTGATAAGGCACCCAAGGAGTAAGTTAATATGGCCTTTGACACCAAGATGAAGGTTCTGGTGGTGGACGACTTTTCCACCATGCGCCGGATCGTCAAAAACATCCTGCGCCAGCTCGGCTTTGAAAACATCGTGGAGGCCGACGACGGCGAGAGCGCGGTGCGCAAGCTCGAAAGCGAGCGTATCGACTTCATCGTCAGCGACTGGAACATGCCCAACATGAGCGGCCTGGAGCTGCTTAAATGGGTGCGTAGCCACGATGAATTCAAGGACCTGCCTTTCTTGATGGTCACCGCCGAGGCCCAAAAGGAAAACGTGCTCGAGGCGGTCAAGGCCAAGGTGAGCAACTATATCGTCAAGCCCTTTACCGCCGAGACCCTGTCGGAAAAGATCGAGAAGATCTTCAACTAGCGGCCTCGGTATAGACAGCCGCCAGCGGGGCTCGCGGCCCGGGCGGCCCAGGGGAAGCGGCCCCCATGGCAGAGGTAATCCCGGTTGCCCCGGATTCCCAAGAAGGCGGCGCCCCGGACCGTGACGGCCCGGATAAGGGCCTGCCGGTGGGCGAAGCCTTTGACGAGGATATCCTAAGCGATATTGAAAACCACCTCGACGGCGGCGAAGACCTGCCGGCCGACTACTCCCCGCGCGATAAGGTCGAGTTGGACAAGGCCGACCTCCCCCTGGACTTCGAAGAACCCGAGCCACCACCGCCAAAGCCCCAACCCGAGCCGGACCAGGACCAGCCGGACCTGGCCATCGACGAGCCGGAGGAGACGCCGTCCCCGCCGCCGGGGCCGCTCAAGGCCAACCTGCACTGGGTGGTGGCCGGTGGGGCCCTGCTGGTCTTGCTGGTGGTGGTGGCCGCCTGGATACTCGGTGGGGCAGGCAAGCGCGGCGCCAAGCAACCCACTCCCTGGATCGTGCGGGGGCGTATCGTAAGTCCGGAAAAACTCCTGCGCATGGACCTGGAGCCCTTCCTGGTGCAACTGGCCCGCACCAACCGGGGGCAGATACTCAAGGTCTCGGTGAGCCTGGAGGTTATGCAGCCGTCGGACCTGCGCTACCTGCGGGCCAAGCTGGCGGCCTGCCGCGACGTGATCTATCGCACCCTGGCCGGCCGCACCGCCGCCGAGCTGGCCAGCCACCGCGGTAAAGACCTTTTGCGCCAGCACATCCAGGCCGCCCTGAACCAAACCCTGGGGGGCCAGCGGGTTTACAAGGTCTACTTCACCAAGTTTCTCATAAGCGGGTGAACCCCATGGCGGACACCGTAGCCAACCTTCCCCTTGTCCTGCAGCAGACCGGCGACGTGAGCCGGGTGCAGGAGGTAGCCCAGCGCATGGGCGAAGAGCAGCAGGCCCAGGCCCGAGAGAGTGACCGCGCCGAAAACCTGCGCCGGCTTAAGCAGGTGCAGCAGGGCGACGGCGCCGACGCCCACAACCGGGTGCAGGCCGACCAGGAAAAACCAGAGCAACAGCGCCGGCAGCGCCGCCGGCCCCAACCCAAGAAAGGTCGCCAAGCCGAGCCGGCCGCTGCGCAAAAGCGTACCGGCGGCAGCGGCCTGGTGGACGTGATCGTCTGATGCATTGGCTGTGGTGGTTGCAGATAGTGGCCGACATCCTCTTGATCGGCGCGGTGGTGGTGCTGCTGGCCCGCCTGGGCCGGGGCTCCCGCCCGACCGCCGGGATCAAGGGACCGGACCTGGAACAATTCGTCAGCGAGGCCTCGCGGCTCTCGACCGAGTTCGACCGCCTGCTGGGCGAAAAGCGCGAGCTGGTGGCCAGCACCCTGGCCAGCCTGGACCGGCGCATCGAAGAACTCAAGTCCTTGGCCGCCGAGCTGGAACAGCCCCCCACCTCCCAGCCAGCGCCGGCCGGCGACGCCCCCGACTTTAAACAAAAGGTGGCCGAGCTGGCCGCGGCCGGCAAAGACCCGGCGGCCATCGCCGCAGCCACCGGCCGGCCGCGCGGCGAGGTGGAGTTGGCCCTGGGGCTCAGCGGTAGAAAAACCTCGGCCCGGTGACCGACTTTATCGCCAAGTTGATAGGGCAGCGGCCCGCTCCCAACCCCTCGCCGGCCGGCGGCCGCACCGCCCACCTGGCCGGCTATCCCCTCAACCCCGGCCGGGTGGTTACCGCCACCGTAGTGGGACCGGCCGCCGGGGGACTAACCCAGCTAAAACTCATGGGGGCCAACCTGCTGGCCGACAGCGCGGTGGAGCTTATCCCCGGCCAGACGGTGAAGCTGGTGGTGCAGCAGACCGAGCCCCAG
>Ga0256835_1001009_pt1 | contig 17972 bp, 13 predicted proteins | sample PIR30metaG_FD_185972 | JGI IMG/M metagenome (GOLD analysis project Ga0256835, IMG submission 185972) | Hydrothermal vent microbial communities from East Pacific Rise, Pacific Ocean - PIR-30 | ecosystem: Environmental > Aquatic > Marine > Hydrothermal vents | place: Pacific Ocean: East Pacific...
GCGCGCCCGCGCGATCGAGCTGGACGACCCCCCGGCCTTCTTCGAGTGGATGCTCGCCTTCGCCCTCGAGCGCTTCGCGGCCGAGGGAGTGAGCTGGGCGGCGCTCGAGGCGGGGGTGGGAGGCGCGGGCGACGCCACCTCCTTCGCACGCGAGCGGGTGGTCCTGACCGTGCTCACCAACGTCGGCGAGGACCACCTGGCGAGCTTCGGCTCGCTCAAAGCGCTGGCGCGGGACAAGGCAGGGGCGGTGCGGCCGGGGACGCCGGTGGTAAGCGCGGCCCGCGGCCGAGCACTGGAGGTCCTGCGCGAGGTCGCCCGTGCGCGAAGAGCGCCCCTCCACGTCTACGACCCCGACGACCCGCTCTTCGCGCTTCCCGCGCCGCCGGCGCTAGCGGGGGCCTTTCAGCGGGAGAACGCGGCGCTGGCGGCGGCGGCGTTGCGGATCCTGGGCTTCGACGAAGCGGCGGTGCGGGCGGCCATCGCCAACGCTGGTCTCCCCGGCCGTCTCGAGCGCCGCAGTTTCCGCGGCCGCCCCGTGCTGCTCGACGGAGCCCACAACCAGCCCGCCGCCCGGGCGCTGGCTGCCGAGCTGCCCAGGCGCTACTGCCTCGTCTTCGGCGCCCAGCCGCACAAGGCGGTAGACCCGATGCTCGAGCTCCTGGCCGCGCGCGCCAGCGGCACCGTCCTCACCTGGCCCCTGCCGGGCGCGCAAGGGGGGTACGCCTACGAGCCCGACCCGCTCGTGGCCCTGGCGCGTGCAACAGGGAAGGCGCGTAAGGACGAGCCCGTGGTGGTCACGGGCTCGCTCTACCTGATCGGCCGGTTACTCGGCTCTGGCTTGCTCGAGTAGGTTGCCCCGCTCGTCGAGGAAGCGGACTTTGGCGGGCTTGCCCTGCACGCGCAGCAGCACGTAGGGGCTGGTGATCGCCTGGGTGACCAGGCTGCCCGGTTTTGGCTTCCGCAAGCGCAGCTGCACCACCAGAACGTCGTCTTTCAGGGTCACGGCGGCGACGTCGATGCCGTAGCCGCCCGTGGGCTTGGTGCCCCAGAAGAAGGCGGCCACGCTTTCGCGACGAAAGTCCACCGGCGGGGGCGCGGGTTTGGGAACGCGGCGGCCGGCGGCCAGGGGCCAGACCTTGTTCAGAAAGGCGCGTTTCGTCGTGGCCAGAACGGCGTACGGCTGGCTATCGGCGTAGGCGCTGAAGGGTCCGCGCTGCAGCACCTCCCACTGCGGCGCGGGGGCGGGATCGGCGGATTTCAAGACGAACTCCTTGGGCACGCCGTACTGCACGGCGAGGCTGACCTTGCGGTAGCGGATCGGTTTTGGGTCGAAGCGGTAGTCGGGGTAGACCGGATCGCTCAACTGGTAGAGTACGACGGGGTCACGGCCCGCGCGCGAAAGAACCTCCTTCAAGAGAACCCGCGTTTCCTCGGGCTCGAGCCCGGTAATTCGCGGCGTACCGGGCTCGCCGTCACTGCGAATCCGCGTCTCCGCCCGCACCTTGCCGGCCAGCCGGTACCAGGAGCCGTCGTAGAGCCAGACACCTTCGAGCGCGACCCGGGTCTCGACGATGAAATCGAAGCCGGGCAACGTCTCGACGGTATGCGCCGGCAGCCGCAGCGGCGGCAGCACCTCGCGCAGCAGGGGCTGACCGTCCACCCAGAGCGCGCCGGGCACCGCCCAGACGTGGGCGCGCTCGGGCGCGGGCTCGAGCTCCAGCCGCGTACCCTCCAGCATCACCGTCTGGGGGTCGCCGTAGAAGTAGGTCCAGCGCTCGGACGCCTCGGGGGTCAGTAGCTCGATCTCGGTCACCGAGTAGCGCGGTCCGGTATCCATCAGGCCGGGGACACACGCGCTCAGCCCAAGCGCCAGTAGCGCCAGGGAAAGTTTCCATAGCTTCATACGCACAGTCTAAAGTACCTTTCTGACGCGCGCATTAGGTTGCATGAACGCGGTCTTAACGCGAGGTGCGTGGGTCGAGGGCGTCACGCAGGCCGTCGCCCAGGAGGTTGAACCCCAGCACTGCGATCATGATGGCCACGCCGGGAAAGAGACTGATCCAGGGTGCGCGGGTGAAATAGAGGAAGCCCTTGGAGATCATCAGGCCCCACTCGGGTTGCGGCGGCTGCGCTCCCAATCCCAGGAAGCCCAGGCCCGCGGCGTCCAGGATCGCCGTGGCGATCGAGAGGGTGGCCTGCACGATCAGTGGCGAGAGGCCGTTGGGGAGGATGTGCTTGAAGATGATGCGGCCGCGGCTCGCCCCCAGACCTTCGGCGGCGGCGACGAAGTCCTGCTCCTTGAGCGAGAGCACCACGCTGCGGGTCAGGCGCGCGTAAATGGGAATCTGCACGATCCCTACGGCGATCATCGCGTTGGATATCCCCGGGCCGATCACCGCCACGATGGCGATCGCCAGCAGGATTGAGGGGAACGAGAGCATGATGTCGACGAGCCAGCTGATGAGCATGTCGATGCGCCCGCCAAAGTAACCGGCGAGCAAGCCCAGGAAGGTGCCGACCACCACGGCGATGCCGACGGCGAAGACGCCGACCCGCAGCGAGATCCGCGAGCCGTGAATGACCCGCGTGAAGATGTCGCGCCCCAGCTCGTCGGTGCCCATTACGTGCTCGACCGAAGGGGGTTTGAGACGTTCGCGCAGGTTGCGGTCCTTGGTGGCGTCGTAGGGCATCAGAAGCGGCGAAAGCAGCGCCAGTAGCACGAAGAACCCGACGATCAAGAGCCCGGCCTTGCCCGAGCTCGAGCGCATGAAGCGGCGCCAGGCCTGCTGGGTGGGGGTGCGCATGTAGGCTTCGGAGGTTGCCATGGCGTCTCCTAGTGGTACTGGATGCGCGGGTCGAAGAACCCGTAAGAAAGGTCTACGAGGGCGTTGATGATGACGTAGACGGTGGCGATGAAGAGCGTTCCCCCCTGAACGATGGGGTAATCACGCGCGCCGATGCCGTCGTAGAGCCACTTGCCAATGCCGGGCCAGTTAAATATCGTCTCGGTCAGGATCGCACCCGTTAGCAGCGTGCCAAACATCAGGCCAATCACGGTAATGACCGGCAGCATGGCGTTACGCAGCGCGTGCTTCCAGATAACTACCCGTTCGGCCAGCCCCTTCGAGCGGGCGGTGCGGACGTAGTCCTGGTTCAGCACCTCCAGCATGGAGCCGCGCATCATGCGGGCGATGACGGCCGTGGGAATGCTACCCAGCGCCAGCGCCGGCAGGATCAGGTGCCGCAAGGCGTTGCGGGTAGCCTCGAAGTTTCCGGTAAGGATGCCGTCCACCACGTAGAAACCGGTAATGGGGGTGAGGTGCACGCCCACGTCCAGGCGGCCCGAAGGAGGCAACCAGTGCAGGTTCACGGCGAAGAGGTAGATGAGCAGCAGTCCCAGCCAGAAGATGGGCATGGAGATCCCCACCAGCGCCGCGGTCATCACGCTCAGGTCGAGCCAGCTATTCTTGCGCACCGCGGCCATGATGCCAGCGGGGATGGCCAGCAACAGGGCCACGACCATCGCCCCCACCGAGAGTTCGAAGGTGGCGGGAAAGCGAGCCCGCAGCTCGGTGGCTACGTCCACTTTGGTGAATATCGATTCCCCCAGGTCTCCTTTAAGGATCCGCGAAACGAACGAAAAATACTGGCTTTGGAAAAGGGCGGCGGGAGACTTCTTTTCCACGGCCGCCTCGGTGTTGAAAAAGAGCGGCTTGTCCAAGTTTAACTGTCTTCTTAGTTTTTCCAGTGATTCGGGCGTCGCCCGCTCCCCCAGCATTACCACCGCCGGGTCGCCGGGGATCAGGTGAATGAAGGTAAAGACGAGCAGGCTGACGCCAAAGAGGACGGGAATGAGACTCAGGAAACGGCGGATGGCGTAGGCGGTCACGAAGCCTCCAAAGGGAAGGGGGCGCGGCCGCGGCCGCGCCCCGGCGGGTCGGCGTTACTTGATGGTGACCAGGTTGAGGTTTTCGGAGCTGCCGAGCGGGCTCGGCACCCAGCCCGAAACGCCCTTCTGCACGGCGTGCAGCGGGTTATTGTGGGCCACGGGGATCGAAAGCGTCAGCTCGTGAACCATGCGCTGCACCTTGGCGTAGAGCTCCTTGCGGGTGGCCATGTCCGGGGCGGTGCGCGCCTGCACGAGCATCTTTCCTATTTCCTGGCAAGCTGCGCTTTCACAACCCAGGTTGGTCTTGATCGAGGTGGGGCCGAAGAAAGTGAACAGGTAGTTGTCGGGGTCGGGGTAGTCGGGGCTCCAGCCCAGCATGTACATGGGGAACTTGCCCTGGTCGTAGTCCGAGAGGTAGGTGCCCCAGTCCTCGGTCTTGAGCGTGGCCTTGATGCCCACGTCGGCCAGGTAGGTGGCGATCGTTTCGGCGATCGGCTGCGGGGCGGGGAAGTAGGGGCGGCTCACCGGCATGTACCAGATTTCGGTTTCGAAGCCGTTCGGGTAACCGGCTTCCGCCAGCAGCTTCTTGGCCAGCTCGGGGTTGTAGGTGTAGGCGGGGATCTTGCCGTCGCGGCCCCACATCGCGGGCGGCACGAACTCGGTGGCGCGCTCGCCCAGACCGGCGTAGAAGGCGTCGACGATCGCGTCCCAGTCCACCGCGGCGGCGATGGCCTTGCGCACGCGGATGTCGTCGAGCGGCTTGTTCTGCTGGTGGAAGGCAAGGTAGCCGATGTTAAGGCCCTTCTGCACCACTGCCTCGAGGTTGGGATCGGCGTCGATCGTCACCTTGTCCTCGGGCGAAAGGTTGTTGGCGATGTGAACGGCGCCTGCCTTCAGCTCGGCGAGGCGCGAGGCGGGTTCGGGAATGCCGCGGAAGACGAGGGTGTCCACCTTGGCCTTCTCGCCCCAGTAGCCGTCGTTGCGCTTCAGCACCACCTTGTCGCCGATGACCCAATTGTCGAAGACGAAGGGGCCGGTCCCTACGGCGCCCACTTCAGGCGTACCGTACTTCTCGGGGTTGGCCATCACGGCCTTGGGAGAGTCGATGCCGAAGTAGCTGGCGCCCAGCATGTTGGGGAAGAAGCCCACTGAGTCGGTGAGGTAGAACTTGACGGTGTACTCGTCCACCGCCTCGACGCGATCTATGATCGAGCCGTCGCCCTTGAAGCCGCCGAAGACCCAGGTAAACGGCACGAACTGCTTGTTGCCGCGGTATTTGTTATTCGGGTCGTTCCAGCGGTCGATGTTGAACTTCACGGCATCCGCGTTGAAGGGGGTGCCGTCGTGGAACTTTACGCCCTCGCGGAGCTTGAAAGTCCACTCCTTGGCGCTGTTGCTCGCCTCCCAGGCGACTGCCAGACCGGGAATCGGGTCTACGGTACCGGGCTTGAAGGTCACCAATGTCTCGGTAATCTGGAAAGCGACGCGCAATGAGTTGCCGTCCTGGGCGTCGGATGAGTCGAGCGTCTTGGGGAGGTCGCTCTGGCCGTAAATAAGGGTTTGCGCCGAAGCGACTCCAAAAGCGAGACTGAGCGCCAAAAGGCCAACGATCAAACGTTTCATATGCTGCTCCTTTCCGTCCGCGACGTTACGCGGCTTAAATGCGCTACAGTGCAAGTATACTCAATAGCCCACGACTCCATGTAGGGCTTTTCTTTTTAAAAGGGATCGTCTTTCATACCCTTCGTCCATCGCCGCCAGTTCGACCACGTCGGCACTCACCGACGCGCTTCCGGCCATCTTTTTTACGCGAACCACGGCGACGGACAGGAGCGGGGAAAGCGTGAAAAAGCCCGTCCTCGACGTTGCTCCGGATCGCTATTCGTGCGAGCGCTACCTACTCCGTAAATCCGCTCCCACCATTTCCCGGGCCGCGTGCGGGCGGAGCTTTGGCGAAGGTGGTTTCAGGAACGATCGTCATCGGCTATTCGGCCAAGGCGTGAAAAGGAGTGGATGCGAGCCGGCCTTGAATTGTAGAAACGGGCGGCTTGAGAGCCGCCCGAAGGATAGCCAAAACAAAAAATATTTTAAACTTCACCCAAATAGGCCCTGCGCATGGCTTCGTTGTTGAGCAGCTCGCGTGCCGGACCCTGAAGCACTACCTCGCCGGTCTGCAGCACGTAGCCGCGATCGGCAATTGAGAGGGCGATGTTGGCGTTCTGCTCGACTACGAAGACGGTGATCCCGCGGTCGTTTACCGTCTTGATGATTTTGAAGATAGTTTCGACCAGCTTGGGAGCGAGCCCCATCGAGGGCTCGTCCATCAGGATCAGCTTGGGCCGGCTCATCAGCGCGCGTCCCATGGCGAGCATCTGCTGCTCGCCGCCCGACATGGTGCCTCCCATCTGGTTGAGGCGCTCTTCCAGGCGCGGGAAGAGGGAAAAGACGTATTCCATGTCTTCCTTGATTTCCTTGGGATCGTTACGCAGGTAGGCGCCCATTTCCAGATTCTCGCGAACCGTCATCTTGGGAAAAATACGACGGTTTTCGGGAACGACGGCCATGCCCCGTTCTATGCGATAGGAAGTAGGCTTGGGGTCTATTCGTTCGCCGAGAAAGTAAATTTCGCCTTCGCCTACCTGCACCAGACCGAGAATGGTCTTGAGGGTGGTGCTCTTGCCCGAGGCGTTACCGCCCAGCAAACAAACCATCTCGCCGGGATAGAGCACCATGTCAACATTGCTCAGGGCGCGAATCGGGCCGTAGTAAGCACTCACGTTCTTGAGTTCCAGGAGAGGTTCGGGCATCACTCCTCCCTCCGGCCCAAATAGGCCTCGATTACCTTTGGATCGTTCACCACGTCCTTGTAGTCGCCTTCTGCGATCTTCTCACCGTAGTCGAGCACCACCACCCGGTCGGAGATCTCGCCCACGAGATTCATCTTGTGTTCTACCAGCACGATGGTATACCCGCCCTCGTCGCGGAAGCGGCGGATGATCTGGGTGATCTCCTTGGTTTCCTTGGGGTTCATTCCGGCGCTGGGCTCGTCGAGGAGCAGCAGCTTGGCTCCGGTGGCCATGGCCCGGGCCATCTCGGTGCGGCGGCGGTTGGCGTAGGAGAGGACATATACGGGCTGGTGCAGTCGGAAACTCATAAGACGAGGTCCAAAGAACGAGAGCTTTTCGAGCGCCACTTTACGCATCTCCTCCTCTTCTTGCAAATAAGTCGGAGTGCGTAGGACCGCAGCCAGCCAGCTGGATTTCAAGCGATGGTGCTGAGGTATCAGTATGTTTTCCAGCACCGTCAAATGGGTGAAGAGACGCAGGTTCTGGAAGGTGCGGGCGATGCCTTTCTTGGTGACCTTGTCCGGGGTGAGACCGTTGATGCGCTCACCCTGGAAGATGATGTCCCCGCGGTCGGGCTTATAGACGCCAGTGATTAGGTTGAACAGGGTGGACTTGCCTGCGCCATTAGGGCCGATGATGCTGACGATCTCACCCTCCTCGACGGTCAGGCTGACGTCGCTGATGGCCTGGAGGCCGCCGAACGCCTTGTAGATGCCGTGTAGCTCAAGCAGAGGCATCGTCGTCCTCCTTCGCGGCTTCGGGGTTCAGCTCGGGGTTTGAGAGCCAGGCGTCTTGCTTGCGCTGCTCGTCGGTGGGAATGTCTTCGCGTGGCCCGAAGACGAGCTTCCAGGAGAACTCGGCGCGCCCCATTATGCCTTCACGGCGGTAGATCATGATCAAGATCAGGATTACCGCGAGAAGGATCTTACGCATGCCGAAGAACTGCACGGTCTGGGTCATCCACGGTTCGTTGCGGAAAAGCACGGTGACGAGCAACAGCGCCAGTCCTACCGCACCGAAGATGTAGTGTTTGGTTTCGATTACCGGGCGAAGCCGGCGCGCCTTGCGGATGTAAGCCGAAAATGCGAACGCTCCCAGCATCATTGCGGCGCCGCTCGTATAACCCACCCAGGCGGGGTAGGGTTTTTCGAGAAATCCGCCGTAAATGCGAACCAGCACGACGATTGCAGTGCCGATGACCGCGCCTGTGATCGAGCCCAATCCGCCCAAGCTGATGGCCACTAGCAGAAAGAAAGTGACGAAAAAGTTGAAGGTCTGAGTGTCTACCGACTGTAGATAGCTGGCGTAGAGGCCGCCCGCCATCCCCGCAAAAAAAGCGCTGATGGTAAAAGCCAATATTTTGTGGTAAGCCAGGTTGACACCCATGGCCTCGGCGGCGATTTCGTCTTCACGAATACCCTCGAAGGCGCGGCCATACGAGGAGAACTTGAGTCGCGTCAGGAACCAGAGGACGAAAAGAAAGGCGAAGAAGGTCCACCAGACCGTGCCCGCGTCGCCGGGGATGCCCTTGATCCCAAGCGGGCCGTTGGTGAAGGCGGCCACCTCCGGAGCATTCGGTAGCAGGCGGATGATCTCGCCGAAGCCGAAGGTGACGATGGCCAGGTAGTCGCCCTTGAGCCGCAGCGAGGGCGCGCCCACGATCACGCCTACCAGCGCCGCGGCGAGCCCGGCGAGGAAGAGGGCGACTACGAATTTGAGGTCGATCGAGTTGGCGATGAAGTCTAGGCCCGCGCCCCGCAGCCACTTGTCGAGGTCTAGGTGATTGCGGGCCCAGTCCGAAAGCAGGCGGGTGCGGAAGGGCGCGCGCTCCCTTTCGGGGAGCATGAGCAGGGCGGTGACGTAGCCCCCTATGAGCATGAAACCGTGATGGCCCAGGGAAAGGATGCCGAGCTGCCCGTTGATCAGGTTGAGGCTGACCGCAGCGATACCCCAGATGAAGATGAGGGTGAGTGCGGAAAGCAGGCTGCTGCTGCCCTCGGTTTGGGTGAGCAGGTACAGCCCCAGGATCGCCAGGCCGACGGTAGCTAGAGTAAGGAAAGTGTTGCGCATCATACCTTCTCCGTTAGGTCTTCCCCAACCAGACCCGAGGGGCGGAAGAGCAGGATCAGGATGAGGAGCACGAAGGCAAAGACGTCCTTATAGGCCGACAGCGTGGGGAAAAGGCTCACCACATAAATCTCAATAAAACCGAGAAGCAACCCTCCGAGCACCGCTCCGGGCAGGCTGCCTATGCCGCCGATGACGGCGGCGGTAAACGCCTTGATGCCCGGGATCAGGCCCATGAGCGGGTGGATCTGCCCGAAACGAATCGCGTACATGACCCCGGCCGCGGCGGCCAGGATGGAGCCGATGAAGAAGGTCAGGGCGATGACCTGATTGACGTTGACCCCCATCATCTGGGCCACTTCGGCGTCCTGGGCGGTGGCGCGCATGGCCTTTCCCAGGCGGGTGCGTGTCACGAAGAGATTAAGCACGAAGAGGAGGACTGCCGTAACCGTGGGGACGACGATCAAGATGCCGGTGTAGTATACCGTTTCCTCGCCAATGGTGAAATTCAAAGGACGGTTGAGGATCGTTTCAGCGTTGAACCCCTGGACACGGGGGCCGAAAAGGAGCTGGCCCATGTTTTGTAAAAAGAAACTGGCGGCAATGGCCGTTATCAGCATACTTTCGCGGGGTGCGCCGCGCAGCGGGCGGTAGGCGATGGCCTCTAGCAAAACACCCGCCACGCCGGTGGCCAGCATGCTGAGGAGCAGGGCTTCGATCCACCCCATGTTGCGGAAGGCCAGGAGAAAAAAGGTCCCGGCAAAGATAAGCAACGCCAGCGCCGCCGTACGTCTGGGTTCTTCTAGATTGAAAAGACTTCGCAAGACGAGCAGGACGGTTCCGCCCAAAAGAACGGTGACGAGTAAGGCCAGGCCCCAATGCATGGGCGTCAGGGTCATCGCGTAGAAGGCGAAGTAAGACCCGAGCATGAAGATTTCGCCGTGGGCAAAGTTGATGAGGCGGATGATGCCGTAGACCATGGTGTAGCCCAGGGCGATTAGCGCGTATAGGCTTCCTAACGTAAGCGCGTTCAGGAAATCTTGGACGATGCGCGCGAAGGTATAGTCGCCAAGTGAGGCGACGCGCCAGCCAACCAGGGCCACGAGCACCAGGCCTGTTGCCAGGGTGAACAACGTCGAACGCGAGGCGAGTTTGGATGCGGTCACGGATTCCTCCGAAGCTCCGGCGGTAACTGGGGCGAGCCGCAGCGGCCCGCCCCAGGTCCGGAATGCGACGAGCGACTACTGAACTTCGGCGGTCGACTTACCGAAGAGTTCGATCTTCTTCCAGTCGCTGGCGCTCTTCACCTCGTACTTGTAAAAGCCGATGGTACGGTCCTTCGGGGTGCCGTCGGTACCCTTGTAGGTGATGTCGCCGGAGACGCCGGGGTAGTGCTCCATGTTGGCGAGGGCGTCGCGTACGGCCTTCACGTCCGTGGTGCCCGCAGCCTTGATGGCGGCGACGAGGACGTTGTAGCTGTCCGCACCGGCCAGAACGAAGCCGTTGAAGTCGCCGGGTTGGGCGTCCTTAAGCACTTCAAAGTACTTGGCTTTGAAGGCTTCGGCACGCTTCTTGGCTTCGGGATCGGCGATCAGGTTGGGAGTGGCGAAACCGGTGAAGATGTAACCGTCGAAGGCCGCGCCGGCGCCCTCGGGGCACTGCGGGTCATCCGAGGCGTCGGCGCCGATAACCTGCTGCGCGAAGCCTTGCTCGCGGAGCTGCTTCATGAAGGGCGCGCCCTCGGCGCAGAAACCCGAGTAGTAGATGGCGTCGGGCTTGAAGCTGCGGATGTTGTTGAGCTGCGCGGTAAAGTCTACGGTGTTGGCCACAAAGTCCTGAATCAGCGTCTTCGCGCCCAGCTTCTTGGCGGTTTCGTCGAAGAAGCCTGCAAGACCGTAGGAGTAGTCGTCGTCGATCTGGCGGAAGACGGCGATTCGTTTGGCGTCCAGGTCCTTGACCACATAGGCGGCCGCCAGCTTACCCTGGAAGTCGTCGGTGTAAGCCATGCGGAAGATGAAGTCGCCGATCTGGGTGGTCTGCGGGTTGGTGGAAGAGGTGGAGATCATGATGATGCCCGCGTCCTGCAGCACCTCCGCGGCGGGAATGGACATGGAGCTGGAGATCGCGCCCAGGACGCCGACAACGCCTTCGTTGACGAAGCGCTGGGCGCAGGCGATCGAACCCTCGCGGCTGGTTTCGTTATCGCAGATGACGAGTTCGACCTGCTGACCGAGCACCTCGGGGGTCTGCAGATTGGCCACCTTGATACCGTTCAGGGTCTGGTTACCGATGGCGGCGAAGCGGCCCGAGAGCTCGAGGTTGATCCCAATCTTGACTTGAGCCAAGCCAAGGGAACCGGCGATAAGCAGTAAAGCGGCTACTAAAAGGCTTTTCCTCATATACGTCCTCCCTTTCCTGCGTGCTTTAATCGTCGTGCGCGAGTGTTGGTGTTTTATACTCGCACTCGTATTTTATATGCAATTTTTGCGCAGGTGTCAATATCCAAAGCGCAGTAAGGATCAAGAAAATGCGCCATATTTAACAATAATATATAACCACAATAAAATAAATATGACTGAATGTTCAGTCAATAACGAACAATATTAATTAATAACGCCCGAGCTAGCCGGGCGTTATCCGAAAAGAGACGAAAATCAGTATTCGCTTAAATAATGTTCGAGCTCCCAGTCGTGCACGGTGATACGGTAATCTTCCCACTCGAGTCGCTTCGCCTGCACGAAGTGATGGAAGATGTGCTCGCCCAGGGCCTCCTGAATGACCTCGTCCTTTTCCAGGGCCACGATCGCTTCCCGTAAGGTACCCGGGAGTTCCTTGATCTTGTGGCGGCGGCGCTCCCGCACGGTCATCGAGAAGATATTGCGCTGGATCGAGGGCGGCGGGAGCAGGTCGTTCTCGATTCCGTCGAGACCGGCTGCCAGCATGACCGCGAGCGCCAGGTAGGGGTTGGTGCTGGGGTCGGGCATGCGCAGCTCGGCGCGGGTACCCACGCCGCGGCGCGCAGGAATGCGGATCATGGCGCTGCGGTTCGCTGCCGACCAGGCAATGTTGGTGGGGGCTTCGTAGCCGGGGGTGAGGCGCTTGTAAGAGTTGACGAGCGGGTTGGTGATGGCCACCATGCCCGGGGCGTGGGCGAGCAGACCGGCGATGAAGTTGAGCGCGGTGCGGGAGAGCTCGTATTCGGCCTTGGGATCATAGAAGGCGTTCTTGCCTTTCTTGAACAACGACAGGTGGGTGTGCATGCCCGAGCCGTTGATGCCGGCTATCGGCTTAGGCATAAAGGTGGCGTGCAGGCCGTGCAGGAGGGCCACCCGCTTGACCACGAACTTGAAGGTGGCGATGTTGTCGGCGGTGCGAAGGGCGTCGGCGTACTTGAAGTCGATCTCGTGCTGTCCCGGGGCGACTTCGTGGTGGGCGGCCTCGATCTCGAAGCCCATCTCCACCAGCACGTTGACCATGTCGCGGCGGGCCTCCTCGCCCTTGTCGATCGGCGCCAGGTCGAAGTAGCCCGCCTGGTCGTGAGTCTCGATCGTGGGCAGGCCCTCTTCGTCGCGCAGGAAGAGGAAAAACTCGGGCTCGGGACCGGCGGACATGCTGTCGAAGCCAAGCTTCTTGAGGCGCTCGATCTGGCGCTTGAGGACGCCGCGGGGGTCGCCCTCGAATGGGGTGCCGTCGGGGTAGGTGACGTCGCAGATGAGGCGTGCGACGCGGCCGCGGCCGGCGTCTTCAATTTCGTCGGGAAAGATGACGAAGGTGTCGTAGTCGGGCTTGAGGAGCATGTCGGATTCCTCGATGCGGGTAAAGCCTTCGATCGAAGAACCATCGAACATCATCTCCCCGTCGAGCGCTTTCTCGAACTGGGAAACCGGCACCTCGACGTTCTTGTTCTTGCCCAAGATATCGGTGAACTGGAGGCGCAGGAAACGGACGTCGTGCTCGGCCATGGCTTTTAGGATGTCCTTCTTTTTCAGTTTCATACGGCAACATTATACGGGCGAGCGCTGGCGGATGGAAGGCCCGATCACCAGACCGTACCCGTGAATATTGCTGAAAGTACATAATAATGTGTACGTAGTGCATGAACAAGCGAACGATCGCTATAAAAAACAAAAAAATATAACAGCACAAACTATGAACTGCGTACGCCGATAGTACTGAGAACATTGCATAATAAAACACGGGACCGCGGATACGGTCCCGTGCCGGCTGGTTGCGCCTGGCGGTTACTTGGCGATCTTTATGCGCCCCTCGACTTTGGGAGCTACGGGAGAGTGCTTTTGGATGTAGTCGATGACGACGTTCGCCAGTAGGCGACCTGAGCGCTCATCGATTATTCGTGGAGCGTCTTTGAACATGGTATAGCCGTCACCGCCGCGGCCCATGTAATCGTTTATGGCGACTACGTAAGTTTTGTTGCAATCGAGCGGCTGGCCGTTTACGTAAACTTCTTTGATCCGCTGGCCGGGAGCGGCGGTGGGGTCGTAGGTGAAGGTGAGGCCGGAGACCTGCGGGAAGCGGCCCTTGACGCGCTCCACCTGGCTGACGCCGTTTTCCAAGGCAGCTTTCAGGTCGCAACCACTGACCTTGACGCTAATAACCACGTTACCGAAGGGGAGAATCGAAAGTATATCCTTACGGGTAAGCGGCCCTGGTCCGTAGATGCTGTCGGTGCGGATGCCGCCACCGTTGGCGATGGCCACGTCAGCATGGGCGTACTCGCGCATGGCGTCGGCGATTAGGTTACCAATGTTCGACTCCATAGTACGCACGGTCTTGCGGCGGGCGTCGAGCGGTACTTTGGTTTCTCCTATAACGACGTTGAGTTCTTCATCGAGAACCCTCACGTACTCAGCTACGACCTTGGCCATCGCCGGATCCTCGGGGATTTTGTTGGTAACCGGAATGACGTCGAGGAATACGACGGGCTTGAGGCCGGGGATGTTGTAGACCTTGAGGTAGCCCACGTCGCGCCAGTCGGACTTGGCCTTGAAGATCAAGGTGCCGTTCACGACCTTGAACATGCCACCGTGGTCATGCCCACCGAGAATGAGATCGATCTCGGGAACACTACCCGCCAGCTCTTCGTCGTGGATCATGTCCATGTGTGTGAGGGCGATGACGATGTCCGCACCTTCAGCCTTAAGCTTACGAGCGAGGTCGCGCCCGACGGTAATGAAGTCTAGGTAGAGGGCGTTCTCGCCGGGGCTGGTTAGCTCGAGCCAGTTATCGATCAGGCCAATGAAGCCTACTTTCACACCGTTGATTTCAGTTATGGAGAACTCGACGCCGCCAGCGAGCGGCTTACCCGTGCGTTGGTCGAGAAGATTGGAGCTAAGCCAGGGGAAGTTGGACTCTTTGACACGCTGCTCCGCCACCTCAGGGCCGAAGTCGAACTCGTGGTTGCCATAAACTGCGTAGTCAAAGCCTAATTTATTGAATACATCAACCATCTGTTTGCCCTTGAAGATACTGGACATAATGGAGGGACTGAAGGCGTCTCCTCCGAAAGTAATGATCATGCTGCCATCGTCGAGTTGCTTAATCAAGGTTGCTACCCTAGCTGCCCCCCCAAACTTGCCTCGTTTTACGGGTTGAATTTCGTAAACATCATTGGAGTGAAAAAGTGTGAAATCGGGTTTAGCGGCGAGGGCTAGACCGAAGGCCAGAACCGCAAAGAACAGCATGCTTTTTCGCAACAGCTTCATAGCGTCACCTCCACTGCCAATTCTATCTTCTTAATGGGTGCGGGGAAGAGGGTTCGTAGAAAGCGACCGGGGTTTGGATGGAGAAAGATGTTTTATGGCAGTTGCACCGAGGCGCTGGCTGCGATATTGCTACAGGAGCTTGAAAGTTCGAAGCAAAACAACCTCATCCACTTTGTTGGGCCAGCTTTTCCAGCGCGGAAATGTCGACGAGCAGGACGCGGCCGTATCCAGATTTGATCAGTCCTTCACGTGCGAGTTCCCCGACTACTTTGGTGACGGTTTCACGCACCGACCCCACGGCCGAAGCAATTTCGTCGTGGGTGATATGGATCATGACCCGACCCCTGGAATCGCGTACGGCTAGAGAAGTATCCCTTAGATCGAGCAGCGCTGCTGCAATCCGATTCTTAAGTCGCTGGGATACGAGTCGTTGTATGGCGTCGTAGGTTCGCCCCAGGGCGAGAGCGAGCTGGACTGCCAGGTTGAGGGTTTCTTGGGGATCGAGGCGGTTGGGGTGGATTTGAGCAATGCGCGTATCCGCCGCCGCTTCGGCGTGGTACCGCCGCTCCCCCCCCGAAAGGGCTTCTTCGCCAAAATATTCTCCTGGTCGTACGAAACGCAGGGTTAAGGCATTGCCGTCGTCGTCAACGCTTTGAATGCGCACAAGGCCGGACTCGACGCGATAAATACGATCCCGCGGGCCGGGGTTCCCCGGGTAGAGGATGATTTCCCCGGCGCGAAAGGCCAGGGTATCGATAACGCTGCCTTGTGTCACATTCCCCTCCACTTCAAGATTAACATGCAAAGAAAATTAAGTAAACAAATATGTTAAATTATTTAACGCTTTCTTCGATCCAATGCAAATATCGATGGAAACCTTTTGTAACGGCAATGGCGATGATCTCTGGTACCTCATAGGAATGGAGCTGCCGTATTCGCGCCTCCAGGCGCGGGTAGGTTGTGTCGGTGGTCTTGATTAGCAGTAGCCACTCGGCGTCTTCGTGCACCTCGCCCTGCCAGGTGTAGATCGAGGTAAGGCCGGGGATGAGGTTCACGCAGGCGGCCAGGCCTTCCTCGACCAAGGCGCGGGCGATCTGGCGGGCCGTCTTTTCATCAGGGGCCGTGACGAGAACCACGTGCGTCATGGCCAAAGTTTAGCGCACCCGTCCGACGGGCGGGTGCGCCGGGAGTTTGCGCTTCAGTCTTGCGGCTTGATGACGAAGGCCGAGGCGATCTCGTCGCCAGCGGCCAGGTTCATGACCTTGACGCCGCTGGTGGGGCGGGAGTACTGCGAGATCGTGCGCACCCGGGTGCGGATGGCCAGGCCGCCGCGCGAGAGCACCAGCAGGTCTTCGTCGCCGTCCACGGCGAGCAGCGCGGCGAGGTGCCCCACCTTTTCGTTTAGCTTGAAGGTGATCACTCCCTGGCCGCCGCGGCCCTGGAGGGGGTATTCCTCGATGGGGGTGCGCTTGCCGTATCCGTGGCTGCTGATGGCCAGCAGGTCGCCCTCCCAGCCCTTGGGGGCGACGATCAACGAGACCACTTCGTCGCCCTCCTTGAGACGGATGCCGCGCACGCCCTGGCTGGCGCGGCCGGTGGCGCGCACGTCCTCCAGCGGGAAGCGGATGGCCTTGCCGCCGCGGGTCGCCATGACCACCTCGGCGTCGCTCGCCGCTAGCGCAACGTCGACCAGATCGTCGCCCTCAATCAGGTTGATGGCGATGAGGCCGCTGGCATTGAGGTTCTGGTAGTCGCGGATGGCGGTCTTCTTGACGATGCCTCTGCGGGTGGCGAAGACGAAGTAGCCGGGCTCGGTAAGGCTGCGCAGCGAGAGCAGCGCCTTGACCTCTTCACCCTCCTCCAGCGGCAAGAAGCTCTTTATATGGGTACCGCGCGCGGCCCGCTGGGCCTCGGGCAGTTCGAAGACCTTCTCGCGGTAGACGCGGCCGCGGTTGGTGAAGAAGAGCAGGTCGTCGTGCATTTGCGCCACGAAGACGCGGGTGGCCTCGTCCTCATCCTTGGTGCGACCCGCCTTGGCCCCCATGCCGCCGCGACCCTGGGCGCGGTAGTCCTCGAGCGGGGTGCGTTTGAGGAAGCCGGCGGCGGTCATGGTGATGACCATGGGCTCGTCCTCGATCAGGTCCTCGGGGTTGAAGCCCTCGGCGAACTCGGTGATGAGGGTGCGGCGTTCGTCGGCGAACCTTTCCTTGACCGCCAGCAGCTCGTCTTTGACGACGCCCCAAAGCCGGCCTTCGTCGGCCAGGATGGCGCGCAGGTAGGCGATCGTCTCCTGCAGCTCGCGGTACTCGGCCTGCAGCTTCTCGCGCTCGAGCCCGGTCAGCCTTTGCAGGCGCATGTCGAGAATCGCCTGAGCCTGGACCTCGGAGAGGCCGAACCGCTTGATCAGGCCGGCCTTGGCCTCGGCGCCGTCGCGCGAGGCGCGGATGAGGGCGATGACTTCGTCCAGATTGTCGAGGGCGATTAGCAGGCCCTCGAGCACGTGGGCCCGGTCCTCGGCCTTCTTGAGCTCGAAGCGGGTGCGGCGCACCACGACCTCGCGCCGGTGGTCGAGGTAGGCCCGCATCATGTCGAGCAGCGGCATTACCTTGGGCTCGCCGCCGACGATGGCCAGCAGGTTGACGGTAAAGCTGGTCTGCAAATTGGTTTGTTTGAAGAGCTGGTTGAGCACCACGTCGGGGTTGGCGCCGCGCTTGAGCTCGATGACTATGCGCATTCCCTGGCGGTCCGACTCGTCGCGCAGGCCCGAGATGTCGTCGAGCTTCTTAGCCCGCACCAGGCTGGCTATCTGGCTGATCAGGCTGGACTTGTTAACCTGGTAGGGAATCTCGGTTACCACCAGCATCTTGCGGCCGTTGCGCTCCTCGGTGCGCACCCGCGCCCGCAGCCGCAGCGAGCCGCGGCCCGCCTCGTAGGCCTTCTCGAGGCCGACGCGGTTGAGGCGGCCGCCGGTGGGGAAGTCGGGACCTGGCATCAGGGCCATGACCCGGTCGAGGGTGATCTCGGGGTCGTCGATCATCGCCGCCAGCGCTTCGATCAGCTCGCCCAGGTTGTGCGGGGGAATGCTGGTGGCCATGCCGACGGCGATGCCGGTGGAGCCGTTGGCCAGCAGGTTGGGGAAGCCGGCGGGCAGAACCGTGGGCTCCTCGGTGGTGCCGTCGAAGTTCTCGACGAAGTCTACGGTGTCCTTGTCGATGTCGCGCAACAGCTCGAGGGCGATCGGACTCAGCCGCGCCTCGGTGTAGCGGTAGGCGGCCGCCGGGTCGCCGTCGATCGAGCCAAAGTTGCCCTGGCCGTCGACCAGCGGATAGCGCAGGTTCCACTCCTGCGCCAGGCGGACCATGGCGTCGTAGACTGCCTGGTCGCCGTGGGGGTGGTACTTCTTGATGACCTCGCCGACCACGCCGGCGCTTTTGGAGTGTTTGCGCC
>Ga0256835_1001010_pt1 | contig 17955 bp, 17 predicted proteins | sample PIR30metaG_FD_185972 | JGI IMG/M metagenome (GOLD analysis project Ga0256835, IMG submission 185972) | Hydrothermal vent microbial communities from East Pacific Rise, Pacific Ocean - PIR-30 | ecosystem: Environmental > Aquatic > Marine > Hydrothermal vents | place: Pacific Ocean: East Pacific...
GCCAGCACCAGGGGAGGACAGGTGACCAGGCCGTCGATGGTGCCGGTCTCCATGGCCAGGTACACGTCGCCCAGGGGCATGAACACCGGCTCGGCCCCCAGCGCCTTGATATAGCCGGTCTGCATGCCGCCCGGGGTGCGAATCTTAAGACCCTTGAGGTCCTCTAAGGTGTGCACCGGCTTGGTGGTCCACAAGAAGGCCTGGATGCAGCCGTTTAGCTCCAGCACCTTGACGCCCTTGAACTCGCTTTCTAAAACCGCCTTGTACACGTCGTTGCCGATGGCCGTGGCCAGGTCCTTGCCGTCGACCCAGGCGGCCATGGACAACACGTCGGTGAGCGGGAAACGTCCCGGGGTCCAGGTGGCCGTGAAGTAGCCCATGTCCGACAGGCCGCGCTTGACGATGTCGAAGTGCTCGGGGCCCTTGCCCAGGGCGCCGCCGGCGTAGAGGGTATAGGTGATGCGGCCGCCCGAGCGCTTCTTGAGCTCCTCGAGCATGGGAATCCACACCGTCTTCACCTCCCGGGCCACCGGGGGATGCCAGGTGCTGAACTTGATGTGAATCTTCTTTTTGGGTTGGGCCAGGGCGCCGCCGGCCGCCAGCATGATCGCCAGCAGACCCGCCAGCACCGCGATTATCCAATGAGCCTTTTTCATGAGCACATCCCTCCTTGCTCGTTTGGGCTGGTTATGCATTAACCATTTGTCCGCCCGGCTGGGTTGGTTGGAAAGCTTCCTCCCTCAACCCGTTCTTGGTTGGCGACAGTATCAAAACCCAGGGACGCGGTCACTAAGCCCCCCGACCCGCCGACCTCTACAGCGTTTTGATACGCTCCATATCCAAAGAGGGCCAGATGTCGGCCCCCTTGTCTCTCATCTCGGCCCAGGCGGCCTCCGAGGCCGCGGGGTCCACCCCCCGGCTCAGGTCCTGGATCACCACCACCCCGAAGCCCGCCTCCAGGGCGTCGCACACCGTGGCCTTGAGGCAGTAGTCCACCGCCAGGCCGAAGCAGATGAGGGTGCGCACCCCGGCGGCTCTCAGGATATCGGCCAGGCCGGTGTCCCGTCCGCTGTCGTCTTTGAACCCGGAGTAGGAGTCGTAGTGGGGGTGGGCGCCCTTGGGCACCACCTGGGTGAACCAGGAGCGGTCCAACACGATTGCGGCGCCCGCGGTTTCCTGTACCGCGTGCTCCGGCCACAGGACCTGGCTGCGACCGTCGGATAGCTCGATGGTCTCGAAAGCCTCTTTGCCCGGGTGGCGGGAGGCAAAAGATACGTGGTCTTCCGGGTGCCAATCCTGGGTGGCGTAGAGGGCCAGGCCCAGCTCCTTGAGCCGCCCGGCGGCCCGGGAGACCCGCTCCAGGTAGTCGTGATCGGTCCCCGGCACCGCCAGGGCCCCGTCGTGGGCCGTGGTGAAGTCCGCCTGCACGTCAACTATGACTACCGCCAGGTCTTGTAAAGAACTCATGTCGATCCCTCCTGCAGTAAAAATACCAAATTATCTGGTTTTTGCTGCCGGGGACCTGCCGGGGACCTCCCGGCTCTCTTGGCGCCCACCGCCGTCCACCGCGCAGACCACCCGCGGGTTGCCCCTCGCGCTGGCGATAGTACCGACATGTTATGCCTGGGATCGGAGGTCATCTTTGGCCCGTTTCGCCGTATTAACCGGCTCTTGGCTGTTTCCTCGGAGTGCCCGCCGGCACCGGGTGCCTAGGCGTGGCCAGTTGCGTGGCCGGCGGTGCGTTTTTTCTTGACCCGACCTTGGTTTAGATATAGTATATTTTTTAAATTATATTTAACACGTCGTTGAGTCAAGGTTTTTTTCCGGCCGCCACCGCAAGAGGGGATTTCATGTCGTCATTGGGCGCCAATCTCAAGGAACTGCGCCTGTCGCGCAAGCTCACCCTGAGGCAGGTGGCCGAGGAGGCCGGCTGCACCCCGGCCTATCTTTCCCAGATAGAGAACGACAAGGCCTCGCCGTCGATCGCCTCGCTCAAGCGGGTGGCCGAGGCCCTGGGGGCGCGCATCGTGGACCTGTTTTTGGACGAGGACGACGAGGACCCGGTGGTGCTGGACCCGGATCACTGGGTGCGCGTGAGCCTGCCGCGCTGGAAGGCCGATATCAAGCAGATGGTGCGGCGGGTGAAGCACAAGCAGATGCAGCCTTTTCACACCGTGATCCAGCCCGGCGGCGGCACCCGGACCGACTACAGCCACCACGGCGAGGAGTTCGGCTTTGTGCTGGCCGGTCAATTGACGATCAAGGTGGGCAACGAGACCTACCAGGTCGATACGGGGTCGAGTTTCTACTACTCCTCGTCGTTGCCCCACTCCTGGACCAACCAGGGCGAGGAGCCCTGCACCGTGGTCTGGGTGGTTAGCCCGCCCAGTTGGTAATCAACCCATTTTTTGGCGCGAGGGAGGTTTGTGGCCATGAGCGTGGTGCTGGTTAAAAATATCGGTTTGCTGGTCTCCGGCGAGGTGGCGGGTCCGCTCATCGAGGGCGACAGCCTGGTTATCGCCGACGGCTTGATCCAGGAGGTGGGCACGGGCCTGGCGGCCCCGGCCGGGGCCACGGTCATCGACGCCGCCGGCGCCGCGGTGACCCCGGGGCTCATGGACAGCCACTGCCACGTGGTGTTGGGCGACTGGTCGCCGCGCCAGCAGATACAAAACTACCTGGAGTCCTCGCTGCACGGCGGGGTCACCACCTCCATCAGCGCCGGCGAGGTGCACCTGCCCGGTCGGCCCAAGGACCCCCTGGGCGCCAAGTGCCTGGCCATCCTGGCCGCCAAGTCCTGGGCCGCCGTGCGCCCCGGCGGCATGAAGGTGCTCGGCGGCGCGGTGATCCTGGAGAAGGGCCTCACCGAGGCCGACTTCGACGAGATGGCCGCCGCCGGGGTGAAGGTGGTCGGCGAGGTGGGCCTGGGCTCGGTGAAGGACCCCGACGAGGCGGCCGAGATGGCCGGCTGGGCCAAGGCCCGCGGCATGGTGGTGATGATGCACACCGGCGGCACCTCCATCCCGGGCTCCTCGGTGGTGGGAGCGGCCGACATCCTCAAGGTGCGGCCCTCGGTGGCCAGCCACTTAAACGGCGGCCCCACCGCGGTGAGTAAGCAGGAGGCCCGGGAGATCATCGAAAAGAGCGACGCGGCCATCGAGATCGTGCAGTGCGGCAACCTAAGGCGCGCGGTGGAGGTGGCCGAGATGGTCAGCCAACGGGGCGAGTGGGACCGGGTGATCCTGGGCAACGACGCCCCCTCGGGCACCGGGGTGGTCACCCTGGGCATCCTGCGCAACATGGCCCTGCTGGCCGGCCTGGGCTCGGTGCCCCCGGAGATCACCGTGGCCATGGCCAGCGGCAACACCGCGGCGCTCTACGGCCTCAACCGCGGGGTCATCGCCCCGGGCAAGGAGGCCGACCTGGTGTTCATGGACGCGCCCATGGGTTCGCCGGGGGGCGACCTGCTGGAGGCCCTGGCCCAAGGCGACACCCCGGGGGTCTCCCTGGTCATGGTCGACGGCCAGGTGGTGGCTGGTAAAAGCCGCAACACCCCGCCGGCAATGCGCCAGGCCAAGGTGGTGGAATAGGCAGCAAGCTCCACCGGCGTGCGGCACGTCCGGTGATACCTGGGAGGAAACGCAATGGAGATTCGCAAACTGGCCGTCATCCTGGAAGAGACCCACCGCGAGGCGGGACAAACCATCGATCCCCCCACCCGCAAGGCCGCGGCCGTGGCGGTGGTGCAAAACCCCTTTGCCGGCGAGTACGTCGAGGACCTGGAGCCCCTGATGGACATGGGCCAGCAGCTCGGCGAGCTCTTGGGCAACCGGGCCCGCCAGGCCCTGGGCACCCCACCCGAGCAGTGCGAGAGCTACGGCAAGGCGGCCATCGTGGGCACCGCCGGCGAGCTGGAGCACGCCGGGGCCATCCTGCACCCCAAGCTGGGCGCGCCCTTTCGCCAGGCCCTGGGCCGCGGCCTGGCGCTGATCCCCTCGGTGAAAAAACGCGGCCCGGCCGGCTGCACCATCGACGTGCCGCTCAACCACAAGGACGCCGCCTTTGTGCGCTCCCACTTCGACGGCATGACCATCAGCCTGGCCGACGCCCCCAACCCCGACGAGATACTGGTGGCCCTGGTGGTGACCGACTCGGGACGCCCCCTGCCCCGCATCGGCGGCCTCACCAAGGACCAGGCCAAGTTCGAAGACGGGTTGCGCTAAACAACCCCCCCCAGCCCCGGGGCGGCCCGTTCATCATGCGAAGGGGTCGCCCCCCAAGATAAATGCGGACCAGTCCGCCGCGGCCGGCCAACCGGCCCTGGCCCCGGCGCGGCCGGGACCTGACGGAGAAGAGATAATGAGCATGTTACCCGAGGTGAAGAGCCACTACGGACGGCTGCGGTTTTACATCGGCGGCCGGTGGGTGGAGTCCGGCTCCGACGATATCCAGACCACCACCAACCCGGCCACCGGCCAGGAGATCGCCGAGTTTCCCGTCGCCACCGAGGACGAGGCCCGCGCCGCGGTGAGCGCGGCCCAGGAGGGCTTTGAGCAGTGGCGGCAGGTGGCCCTGCGCGAGCGCGGCAAGCTGCTTTTCGACCTGCGCCAGTCCTTTGAGGAGCACTTCGACACCCTGTGCCGAGTGCTCACCCAGGACCACGGCCGCACCATCGGGGAGTCGCGCGGGTCGGTGCGGCGGGTGATCGAGAACGTGGAGAGCGCCTGCTCGGCCGTATACCACATGCCCAAGCTCAACGAGCACATCGACCAACTGGCTCGCGGCATCGACGAATACATGATCTACGAGCCCCGCGGGGTGTTTCTCATCATCACCCCGGGCAACATCCCCATGCACGCCTGGAGCTCCTTTGTGCCCTATGCCCTGGCCGCCGGCTGCTCGGTGGTGGTGAGCCCCAGCCGCCAAGACCCGGTGGCCGCCGAGTACATCTGCCGGGTGACCGAAAACCTGGGCCTGCCGCCCGGCACCGTGAACCTCATCCACGGCGGCCGCAAGATCAACCAGTTCATCCTGCGCCAGCCCGAGGTGATGGGAGTGGGTTTCATCGGCTCCACCGGGGTGGGCCGCCGGCTGTTCAAGCTCTGCGGCGAGCTGGGCAAGGACTCGTCGTTGAACGGCAACGGCAAGAACTGCGTGGTGATCATGCCCGACGCCGACCTGGACCAGGCGGCCACCTGGCTGCTGCGCGGTTGTTTCGGCATGGGCGGCCAGCGATGCCTGGGCTCGGACAACGTCATCGTGGTGGGCCAGGCCTACCAGGCCATGAAGGAAAAACTGGTGGCCGCCGCCGGGGCCATGAAGCTGGGCTACGGCCTGGACCCCTCGGTGGACCTGGGGCCCATGTGCACCGCCGCCGGCCGGGACAAGGTCATCGACTGGATCGACCGCGCCCTGGCCGACGGATGCACCATGGTGCAAGACGGGCGCGCGCCCCAGGTGGAGGGCTACGGCGACGGCTACTTCCTGGCCCCCACCATCCTGGAAGGGGCCGAGCCGGGCATGCCCACCCTGGGCCAGGAGGCCTTTGGCCCGGTGGCCGCCCTGATGCGCATGGACGACCTGGACCAGGTTATCGCCTGGCACAACCAGGCCAACCACGACCAGGGACACTCGGCCTGCATAATGACCCAAAGCGGCAAAGACGCCCGCAAGTTCGTGGCCGAGATGGAAACCGGCAACATCGGGGTGAACGTGGCCGTGCCCCAGCCCTACGCCTTCTTCCCCCTGGGCTCCAAGAAGCAGTCGTTCTTGGGCACCGCCAAGAGCCGCCTGGCCTCCATGCGCCTGTTCTTGGACGAAAAGACGGTCACCTCCCGCTGGGTGTGATCAAGTTTCCCCTCCCGACCCGTAGATGCCGGTTTGTACCGGCGCAGAGGGGGGTCGCCCCGGCCGGGCGGCCCCCCTTAACTACGGGTGCGCCGGCGCTGCGCCCGGCTAGACGGCGCGCAGGAACTCCTTGGCCAGGCGTTCCCAGCTGAGTTCGGGCACCGAACCGTAAACATCTTCCACCACCCGTCCGCCGGTGGCCGCCAGGCGCATACCGGTGTCGCCGGTGATCATGTCGGCCAGGCGCAGGGCCTCGTTTTCCATCCACTCGAAGGCGTCCTCGTCGATCAAGAGCTTCTTGACGTCCTTCACCAGCCGGGTGGGCTCGATGAGCAGCAGCCAGCCCCGGGCGTAGGGGCTCTGTCCCACCAAGGACGGTTGCCGGGCCACGTCGGGGTTGCGGGCCACCACCACGCCTTCCACCGGGCAGATGGCCCGGGCGTAGTGACCGTCGCGGTCAAAGGCGATCTCGGCCCCGCCGCCGCGCAGGCCGCGCCCCAGGGGGGGCAGCTTGCAGTGGTCGGGCGGTCCGAAGAGGCGCGCGGCCAGGTCGTCGAGCCCCACCCGCACCCGTCCGCCATACTCCACCCGGGCCCAGGTGTGGCCGGGGTGCAGGTAGTAACCGTGTGGCAGCATGAAGCCGGCCACCGGGGTGAGCTCCACCTCGCGGTCCACCGGGGCCGCCTCGGCCGCGTCGAGCATCTGGTCGTAGGCGCAGGAGGAGCAGTCGTAGGCGTTGTCGCAGTACATCACCGAAACCCGGCCGGTGAGCATGTGGCGGCACTTGCGCTCCGAGGCCGGCAGGCTGAGCCACAACTCGCGGCTCCACACCTCCGACCCGGGCTCCTCCAGCCCACCGGCCAGCCAGCCGTAGCGCTTCTTGCGGGCGATGGCCTTGTCAAAGGCGCAGCTCATGCAGTCAAAGGCGTTGTGGCAGGGGCGAGACGCCACTACGCCGGCCTTGGACCACAGGCACTGGCTGCTGGTCATGTCAAAGACCACCGGTCCGGTCCGCTTGATCCTTAGCTTGTTTTGCCCGGTCATGGCTCACCTCCCTTGGCCCGGTTGGGGTAACGGGCTTTTGGTATTTAGATAGAGCAGGGAGCGTGCCAGGCGGTGGGTGTTGCCTATAACCTATGGTAATAACGATATAAAAAGCGTATTGCCGCAACTCGCCCCGGTGGGTTTGGGACGTGCCGGCGGGGCATTTGGCCGCAGGGCCCCCGGCTGCGCGCCGGGGGATAAATCGCCTAATGCCTGGTAATGGCGTGTGATCGGCCCCGACCGGCGCACGGCGGGCCGCGCCGCGGCAAAAGGCCGCGACCGGGCGCCGGGAGGCTGGTTGGCAGGCCCCGTGGCGATCCGCACCGCTTTTTGGGGGCGCCGGAGCGGCCAGGGGCAAGGCGGGCCGGGTAAAGTTTATACGCACAGGTGGGGCTGAGAGTGGTTTTTACGCAGGGCCTCCAGGCGGGCTTTGCGGGGCCTCGGAGATAACACGTTAATATGATAGATGATCCCGCGGATAACCGCCGGTTGGCACGGCATCTGCTTAAGTAGAGGGGCAGCGACGATCCCAAGCACTGGGTCAAAGTTAGGAGGTAAACATGCGGAAGATAACCCTAGCCCTAACCACCTTGGCATTGGTGGCGCTGGTGGCTACCGCGGTCTGGGCGCGAGGCCCCTACGGCGGCGGCCTGCGCGGCGGCTATTGCTACGGCGCCGTCGGAGCGGTGGACCAGCCGGCCTTTGCCAAGTTCCAGAGTGACACTCTCCAGTTGCGTCAACAGCTCGCGGCCAAGCGGGTGGAGATGCAAACTCTATTGGCCCAACCCCAGCCGGACCAGGCCAGGGTGGCGGCCGTTCGCGTCCAACTCACCGGGCTGCAAGAGCAGTTGGCCCAAAAGACTTCAGCGGCCGGATTGGCCGGGGGGTACGACCGTGGCTTTGCCCGAGGCTACGGTAATGGTTACGGCCCCGGTCCCGGTGCCTGCTGGCGATAAACCCTCTCTCCTTATCCCCCATCCTCGGGGCCCGGCCGCCATCGGTCGGGCCCTTTCTCTTGGGGCCGGACCGCAGGGGCTATTCGCACACGCCGGAGCGCTTGGCCAGGATGTGACGGTCCATCTCGGTGACCAGTTGCAGCATCTTTTTTTTGGTGGCCGCGTCCATGTCGATGAAGTGGACCGCGGTGATATCGAGCATGCGGCTCTTGATGGGGGTGGTGCGCACCACCTTGCCGACCAGGGATATGGACACGGGGCCCGAGGTGAGCAGCAGGCGCATGATGGAACCGGGCGCAAAGCTCAGCAGGCGGGAGTGGCGGAAGGAAAGGCCGGTGCCCGACAGGTCGGCCAGGCGGACCTCGGAGCGCCGGGGCATGAGGAAGAGCCGCAGGTCCATGTCCAGGGTGGGCCGCACTCGGTGGGCCAGGCGGGTGGTGGAGATGTGAAACTGGCTGGGTCCGCCGACCATGACCACCGTCTCGCGGTAGTTGCGGGCCAGCTTGTAGTTGGCTATTACGTTTAGCACCTGGGTGTTGTAGCCCAGGCGCACCCAGCGACCGCCGGCGCGGTCGCGGGAAAAGGTGAGGAAGGTCACCTCCACCTTCTGGCCGACCATGGACTTGAGCACCGGCGGGGTGGTCTGGGCCAGGATCACCCGGCCCCGGCGGTCGATGTTCTGGATGACCGTGCGCCGTACGTCGATGACGTCTTCTTCCAGGTCCAGGCGCACCACCAGGTCCACCAGTTGCCGCAGGCGCAGCAGCCGCAGCCGTAGGGTCCTAAAGGGCGGCAGGTGTATCTCGGCGGGGTCGGCCACCGGGACCGCCGCTTGGCGCTGCCGGTCCGGCTTGAAATGCAATACCGGTGAGGGCGGGTGGTAGTCCAGGGCCTTTTCCTGGCTGGCGCGTCGCGCCCGCTTTTCTGCGGCCGAGGGCCCCAGCGATATTTTGGCCATGCGCACCATGCTCACCCCTTTGGGACACCCCCGGCCCCTCCTGTGACTAACTAAGTATCACCCGTGGCGACCATCGGGTCAACCGGTGTACGGCCCGGGCCGGCCGGGGATTGCCTTTGGTGTCGCCACAGGCTATGCTGCCGGGCAGAAGGCGGTTTTGAGCTGGATAGCGTGGTAACTAGTGGGGCTCGGATCATGAGAAAATTTTTTTCCAAACTGTTGGGCTTGCTGCTGGTGGTGGCTCTGGCCGCCGCCTTGTACATGTGGCTGTGGACCGCGCCGATCAATCCCCGGGCCTACCACCCGCCGGCCAAGCCGGAGATGACCGGTCCCCTGGCCCCCAACCAGGACCTGGTGGGGGCCCGCATCCTGGCCAAGGGCTCGGTGCCGGCGCCCGAGGACGTGGCCATCGGGCCGGACGGCGATATCTTCTGCTCCTGCGGCGACGGCACCATCCGCCGGATCAAGCCCTCGGGGCGGGTGGAGGTGCTGGTCAACACCGAGGGCCGGCCGTTGGGCATGGTATTTGACGCCCAGGGCAACCTCATCGTGGCCGACGCCGTCAAGGGTCTGCTGTCGGTTAGCCGGCTGGGCCGGGTCACGGTACTGGCCACCGAGGCCGGCGGCGCGCCCATCAAGCTGGCCGATGACCTGGACATCGCCTCCGACGGCAAAATCTACTTCAGCGACGCCTCGGCCCGCTTCGGCATACACGGCTACCTCTACGACCTGCTGGAGAGCCGCCCCACCGGGCGCCTGTTGGTCTACGACCCGGCCCAGGGCAAGGCGGAGGTGCTGCTGGCCGGCCTGTCCTTTGCCGACGGGGTGAGCCTGAGCCACAACCAGGATTACGTGCTGGTGACCGAGACCTACGCCTACCGCATCCGCCGCTTTTGGCTCAGGGGCCCCAGGGCCGGCACCAACGATATCTTTGCCGACAACCTGCCCGGCTTCCCGGACAACATCAGCCGGGGCAGCGGCGGCCGCTACTGGCTGGCCTGCTTCACGGTGCGCAACGACCTGTTGGACTGGATGCACCCCCACCCCTGGATCAAGGAACTCCTGGCCAAGCTGCCGGAGTTCATGTGGCCCCGGCCGGCCGCCTACGGCCTGGTGCTGGCCCTGGACCAAGACGGCCGAATCGTGCGCAGCCTGCAAGACCCCGCGGGACAGACGGTGACCAACGTCACCAGCGTCAAGGAGCACCAGGGCCGCCTGTACCTGGGCTCCTTGTTCCAGGACCAGGTGGCGGTGGTGAAGTTGCAGTAACCCGGCCGCGCTGGCGCGACCTACTCCCAGGCCCATCCCACGGCCGTCGCGGTTGCGGCGGCCGTTTTGGTTGGCCGGGTATTCACGCTCGGCGCCCCACGCGCCCCTGGTCCGGCCGGGCCGCGGCCTGGCGATGGGGGCTTGACACTCCCGGCTCGCCTGGTAATATGAACATATGATCATATAGTCAAACCGGGGATGATCGGAGCAACCCCATGCCGGGCGAGCCGCTTAAAGGGGGCGACATAAATAGGGAACCAGTAGTGGCCGGTCGTCCGGCCGGTAACGAGGGATAGTCATGGCCAGTAGGGCGGGCAAACGGCGGACAGTCAAGTCCAAGGCGGCCTCCAGCTTCGGGCCGCCGGACATCGATTGCCAGGTGCGCACGGTGCACCTGGACCGGGTGGCCAAGGCCCGGCGGGCGGCCCTGGAGCGCCGGGAGCTGCAGCGGCTGGCGGCCATTTACAAGGCCCTGGGCGATCCCGGCCGGCTGGGCATCCTCATGGCCCTGGCCGCCGGCGAGATGTGCGTCTGCGACCTGGCCGCCACCTTGGGGGCCAGCGAGTCGGCCGTGAGCCACCAACTGCGTCGCCTGCGCGACCTGGCGCTGGTGAAGAACCGGCGGGAGGGCGCGGTGCTCTACTATTCGCTGGACGACCAGCACGTCAACCAATTGATCGAGGTGGGGCTGAGCCACTTGCGGGAGTGAGGCGGTCGTCTCCGGCCGGCCGCCGCCGGGTAAGGATGGAATCATCATGAACATTATCTGGGAAATCCTGGCGGCGTCCTGGGGCCTGCTCAAGGAGGCGGCGCCCTACATCATCTTCGGGCTGGTGGTGGCTGGGTTGCTCAAGGTTTTTCTAAGCCCCAACACGGTGGCCCGGCACCTGGGCCGGGGCCGTTTTTCCTCGGTGTTCAAGGCCGCGCTGCTGGGCATTCCCTTGCCCCTGTGCTCCTGCGGGGTGCTACCGGCCGCGGCGGGGCTCAAGCGCCAGGGGGCCAACAACGGGGCCACCGCCGCCTTTCTCATCTCCACCCCGGAGTCGGGGGTGGACTCCATGGCCATCACCTACGCCCTGATGGACCCGCTGATGACCGTGGCCCGGCCGGTGGCGGCCATGGCCACGGCCATCGCCGCCGGGGTGGGCGAAAACCTGCTCACCCCGCCGCCGCAGCAGGGGCCGGCTGCGCCGCCGGATCTCTCCTGCCCCGTGGACGGCTGCTGCGACGGTATTGACTGCGACCCGGCCCAGCATCGCCACCACCACACTTGGCGGCAGAAGCTGACCGCCGGGGTGCGCTACGCCTTTGGCGAGCTGTGGGGCGACCTGGCCCTGTGGTTCATGGTCGGCCTGCTGCTGGCCGGGGTGATCACCGCCCTGGTGCCGGCGGCGCTGATGACCCGTTACCTCGGCGGCGGCCTGGCCAGCATGCTGATCATGCTGGCGGTGGGCATCCCCCTCTACATCTGCGCCACCGCCTCCACCCCCATCGCGGCCGCCCTGCTCCTCAAGGGCGTGAGCCCGGGCGCGGCGTTGGTCTTTTTGCTGGCCGGCCCGGCCACCAACATCACCTCGCTCACCGTGCTGGTGGGGGTTTTGGGCAAGCGGGCCACGGCCATATACCTAGCGGCCATCGCCGCCGGCGCCCTGGCCGCCGGCCTGGCCCTGGACCAGCTCTACGCCGCCTGGGGCGTCAACCCGCGGGCGGTGGTGGGCCAGGCGGCTGATATCGTCCCGGCCTGGCTGCAACTGGCCGGCGCGGGAATGCTCCTGGCCCTCACCGTGGCCCCGCTGTGGCGCTGGCTGCGCGCCCGCCTGGGCCGGGCCCCGGCGGTGCAGGGCCTCGAGGAGCTGCTGCCCGCAGAGCAGCCGCCGGCCCCGGCCTGCTCCTGCGGTCACGATCACCCCTGAGCCAAAGGGGCTTGCCCCGCCGGCCGGGGCGCGGTAATAACACGGTGGTGGCGGCGGCGGAGTTGCCGGCGCGTCCCAGAGCCAACCCCTAAGGGCCGGAGTGAGACATGGACCCCCTGCGATACGCCCGCGAGGTGGTGGGCCGCGACCCGGTGTCCCGCGAGATGGGGCTGGAGGTGGTGGAGCTGTCTGAGGCCCGGGCGGTGATCGGCCTCACCCCCCGGTCCCGGCATCTCAACGCCCTGGACCGGGTGCACGGCAGCACCCTCTACGCCCTGGCCGACCAGGCCCTGGCCGTGGCCGCCAACACCCTGGGCGGCAGCGCCCTGGTGCTGGAGTGCAAGATCAACTTCCTGGCCGCCGCCGAACCGGACAAGGCCCTGCGCGCCGAGGCCGGGCCCATAAAGCTGGGGCGCAAGATATGCCTGTGGGAGGTGGCGGTGCGCGACGTTGACGATCGCCTGGTGGCCAGCGCCCAGGGCCTCACCTTTCACCAAGCGCCCAAAGAGTAACCGATGCGTCGCCGCGACCTGTGGTTAATCCTGGTGGCCATGGCCGGTATCGCCCTCGGCGTGGGCCTGCCGGCGGTGGGTTTGCTCATCCGGCCCACCGTGCTCTACCTGATGATGACCATCCTGTTCATGAGCTTTCTGAAGATCGACCTGGCCGGCCTGGCCCGTTTCGGCCCCGGCGATGCGGCGGCCGTGGTGCTGTGGAGCGGCCTGAAGCTCATCGCCCTGCCGGTGGTCCTGTGGGCCCTGGCCCGGTGGCTGCTGCCCGGCTACGCCCTGGCCGTGCTGCTGCTCACGGCCACCTCCACCGGGGTGACCGCACCCTTCTTCGCGGTGCTTTTGGGCGCCAACACCGTGCGGGTGCTGCAGTTGGTGGTGGTCACCTCGCTGCTGGTGCCGCTGACCCTGCCGGCCCTGGTGCGGCTGCTTATGGGGGCCGAGGTGGCCATCGGTTTCATGCCCATGGCCCGCATGCTGCTGCTGATCATCGTGGTGCCCTTTGCCCTGAGCCTGGCCACCCGCCGCTGGCTGCCGGCGCTGGCCCGGGCCATCGACCGGGTGCAATACCCTCTGAGCCTGACCCTGTTTTTCCTGATCAATTGGGGGGTCTTCGCCGCCTACCGCGGGCTCCTGGTGGGCCACGGCTGGGACCTGGCGGTGGCGGTGGGGGTGGCCGGCGTCTTGGCCGGCGTCTACTGCGCGGCGGGCTGCCTGGCCGGCGCCCTGGCCGGCCGCGGCGAGGACGCCCTCACCGGCGGGGTGATGATGACCTACATCAACAACGTGCTGGTCATCGTCTTCGCGTCCCAGTTCTTCGGCCAGCACCAGCCCGAGGCCCCGCTGCTGGCCGCCATGTACCTGGTGCCATTTTTCTTCGTGGTGATACCCCTGCGCTGGGTCGCCGGCCGCCGCGGCCGCAAGACAGCCCCACCGCCCGGATAGCCTCTGCTCCCCGGCGCTAAAGCCGCCTGCGGCCGCGGGCCCGGCGCAGGCGCTACCGCAACGCCCAGATGATCAACACGGCGATCAGCACCCCGGCGGCCACCGCGATGGCCGTCTCGGCCATGCTGAATACGCCCTCACCCTGCATCTGTTCCAGTTGCATGACCGTGGCGGCCTGGGGACTGGTGGGCAGGGTGTCGATCTGCACCGCCGCCGCGTCGGGCTTCTTGGCCACCACCGCGGCCATGGCCGGGGTGGGCAGCACCAGGGCGAAGATGGCCATCACGGTGACCGCGCAGGCCACCGAGGCCAACCAGCGGTTACGCATCTTGATCATGATCCTCCTCCTTGGTGGGAGCTCGTGGGTTTGGCCGGCACCAAGAGCAGGGTGGGCCGACCCAGGGCTTCCCACTGTTTTAGCAAATCGGTTCGTCGCAAAAAAACCATGCCTCGGCCGGGGTCGTTGACCACCAGGCGTCCGCCGGTGGCGGTGCCCACCACCACCACGAAGTGGTTGCGCCCCAGGCGGCGCAGGAGCACGATCACCGGCCGGGTGGCCGCCACCTGGCGGCTCAGGTCCGAGGGACGTCCCTGGTACACCAGGGCCCGCAAGCCCCGCGCCCGGGCCATGGCCGCCAACTGCCCCACCGAATAGCCCTGGTCCGGGCAACGCCGGCGGGCGAGCCACTCCTGGCGGGCGCGGCCGCCGGTTTCACGCCAGTAGTCCAGCACCATCCACAGGGCGGCCAGGCCGCAGCAGCTCCGCTCGGAGCGGTAGACCGGCACCGCCAGGATACGGGTCCCCCGGCCCTGGCGGTCGGCCTGGCTCAAGGGGCGGTTCACCAGGGCGTCGCTCATCAACTGCTGGGCCGCCGGCGAGCAAGCCCCCGCGGCCACCAGCACCAGCAGCCAAACCAGCCGTATAGCCCAGACCCCTGCCATAGACCTATTGACGCTCCCCCATTGGTGTTTCTTTCCAGTACCGCTTACCAACTTTAACGCAATCAGCGCCTTAGTAAAGTCCCGCCTTCGCGGCCGGCCTGGCCGGCGGCGCGAAATATGATAGATTTTATAATTCATTCCAAAGGGAGCGGTTGGTATTGGAAAAAGTTGCAGTGACCATCGTGGGAGCAGGGGTCATCGGCTGCGCCATGGCCCGCGAACTGAGCGCCGCCGGGCACCAGGTGTTTGTGCTGGAAAAAAATCCCGGTGTGACCCAGGGCGAAAACCAGTCCTCGCGCAACTCCGGGGTGATCCACGCCGGGTTGTATTACGACCCCGAGACCCGGCCGCTCAAGGCCAGCCTCTGCGCCCGCGGCGCAGCCATGCTCTATGACTTCCTGGAAAAATACGACCTGCCCCACCTGCGTTGCGGCAAGATGGTGGTGGCCACCGACGGGGCCCAACTGCCGGTGCTGCAGATGTACCAAGACCGGGCCGAGGCCAACGGGGTGAAGACCCGCCTCATCACCCGGGAGGAGGCCAGCAACCTGGAGCCCATGGTGCACTCCACCGGGGCCCTGCTGGTGCCCGACAGCGGTATAATCGATCCCACCGCCTACCTGCACCAGCTCTACGCCCTGGCCTCGGGCCACGGCGCCGAGTTCCTCACCAGCACCACCCTGGCCGGCGCCACGCTGCGCGACGACGGCATCGAGCTCACCGTGCGCTACCGCGACGGGGCCGAGGATAACTTCCTCACCGGCTGGCTGGTCAACTGCGCCGGGCTCTACGCCGACCAGGTGGCCCGCATGATCAACCCCGAGTCCACCTACCACATAGACCCCATGCGCGGCGAGGCGGCCCGCTTCTACCGCACCAAGCGCCCCGAGCTGTGGGTGCGCTCCATGAACGTATACCCCACCCCCTACCAGGTGGTGCTGCCCGGCGGGGCCTACTGGACCGTGGGGGTGCACCTCACCCCCACCCTGGAGCAGATGCCCAACGGCAAATGGGGGCCGGGACCGGTAGTGACGGTGGGGCCGCTGAACTTCGGCGCCAACGGCCGCGAAGACTACGCCGGCCAGATGCGCCCCATGGAGGACTTCCACCGCGAGGTGGTCTCCTATTTCCCCGGCCTGCGGCCCGAGGACCTGGAGCCCCACCAGGTGGGGGTACAGGCCCGGTTGGCCGGCCACCAGGACTGGGTGGTGACCACCGACCCCGCCTGTCCCCGCTGCCTGCACTTCTTGGGAATCGACAGCCCGGGGCTCACCTCCTCCTTGGCCCTGGCCCAATACGGCCGGGAGCTGATGGAAGGCTGATCCCCCGGCCTTTGCGATATGGGCCGGGCGCAACAGCTTAGCCGCCTTTCCCCCGGTCCCGGGAGTGTCACGTCATGAACCTGTGGTTGCGCGCTATCAAGGTAATCCTCTGCGCCCTGTGGGGACGCCGCCTGGCCCCGAGCCTGCGCTCCTGGGACCAATGGCTCCCCATGCACAGTGCCTGTGCACCCATATAGGTCCGGTGGCGAAATGTTCCGGGCTCATCCCCCGCCTTGCTTCGCTCGTACGTTCTTTTAGGTCGGGTCTGTTTCACCGGCGGCAATTGAATGAGGTGGGATGCGCGAAGATGAGGGCTTGGCCCATATGGGGCCGCGGCACGCGGCCGATAGGTGACGAAGCAAACTTCCGTTTCCTAATCTTGGCTTGCCTTGAACGGCACCCTGGAATTACCAGCCATCTCTTTACCGGTGGCAATTGAATGATGAAGGATGGCTCGGAGATGAGGGTTTGGCCCATACGGCTGCGGCGGCACGCCGCACACAGTGCCTGTGTACCCATATAGGTCCGGTGGCGAAACGTTAAGGGCTCGTCCCCCCACCTGCTCCGCTCGGGCCGACTTTATGCCGGTGCAGTGCCTGCACACCCGTAGTGGGTCCAAGTCCCAACGGTCGCGGGCTCGTCTCCCCACCTGCTCCGCTCGGGGCCGACTTTATGCCGTGTCGTTTTTACTTGGTCGTCGGCAATTGAATGATGAGGTTGGTCCGAAGAAGTTCGCCCCGGCCCATATGGCAGCAGCATGCTGCTACTTGGTGGTGAGGTTCCAGACGCCGTCAAAGGCGGGCTCGTCGCCTTGGATAACCCGGCGCAGGCGGGCCACGTAGGCCGCGGCCGGCGGGTCGTCGCCCAGGGCCATGAAGCGCATTATGGCCTCGCCGAACTGGCCGGCCTCCACCAGGGCCAAGCCTTCTTCAAAAAGCTCCTTGACGCGCAGGTCCACCCGGCCGGGATCGCCCAGCGGCTGGTAGACTTCCACCGCCTCGCTGCGTCCCACCACCCGCACCCGTCCCAACCGCCGGCCCACCAGGGCCCCGCCTGTCTGGCGCCAGGTGGCGGCCGACACCATGATGGGGGTGCCGAAGACCTTGTTGGCCCCTTCCAGGCGCGAGGCCAGGTTGGCCGCGTCGCCGAGCACGGTGTAGTCGAAGCGGCGGGTCGATCCCAGGTTGCCCACCACCACCACCCCGGTGTTTATACCGATGCGCGCGGACAGCGGCCGGCCGGCCACGCGGCGGAAGTCCTCCTCGCGCTGGGCCAGGCGTTCTTGGCAGGCCAGGGCGGCGCGGCAGGCCATGAGCGCGTGGTCTTTCACCGGCAGCGGGGCGTTCCAAAAGGCGATGATGGCGTCGCCCTCGTACTTGTCCACCGTGCCGCCCAGCTCCATGATGATATCGCTCATGTCGGTGAGGTAGTCGTTGAGCAAGGCGGTTAGTTGCTCGGGGTCGAGCCCTTCGGAGATGGAGGTGAAGCCGGCCAGGTCGCTGAAGAAGATCGAGAGCTCGCGGCGCTCGCCGCCCAGGCGCAGGGCCGAGGGGTCGGCCAGCAGTTGGTCGATCACCGCCGGGCTGAGGTAGTGCTTGAAGGCCTTGCCGATGAAGCGGGCGTGGCGTCCCACAAAGGCGTAGTTGAGCACCAGGGCGGCCAGCAGGGTGAGCACCACGCCCACGGTGCCCGCGGTCACCGGCCACCACCAGCCGGCCAGGTAGGCCGCCACTCCCAGGCCGGCCGGCAGGGGCACCAGGACGGCCAGCCCCACGGCGCTTTGCCAGGGCTTGGTGAGCCGCACCCCCACCAGGCCGCACAACAGGGTGAGCCCCAACACCCCGGCGGCCACGGCCCAGGCCGGCGCGGCGGCGATGAAGTCGCCGGCCAGCAGGTTGTCCAGGGCGGTGGCGTGCATCTCCACCCCGGGGTAGAGCGGGCTCACCGGCGCGGCCCGCAGGTCGTGCAGCCCCGGCGCGGTGAAGCCGAACAGGACGTAGGCGTTCTTGAAGACCGCTGGGTCCACCGGCGGGTGGTCGCCGCCGCCGGCCAGGACCAGCTCAGACTGGATCACCGCCGCGGCGCTGAAGGCCTGGTGGGTGCCGGGGCCACCACGGTAGCGCAGGATGGCCGCGCCGCGCTGGTCCAGGCGCACCTCGGTTTTTCCCACCCGCAGGACCCCGCCGCGTACCGCGGCCGGCACCCCGCCGCCGGCCAGCAGGGCGGCCAGGGGCAGGGCCGGCACCGCCC
>Ga0256835_1001011_pt1 | contig 17943 bp, 15 predicted proteins | sample PIR30metaG_FD_185972 | JGI IMG/M metagenome (GOLD analysis project Ga0256835, IMG submission 185972) | Hydrothermal vent microbial communities from East Pacific Rise, Pacific Ocean - PIR-30 | ecosystem: Environmental > Aquatic > Marine > Hydrothermal vents | place: Pacific Ocean: East Pacific...
ATGCATATAAAACAAATTGCCTAACAATCCAAACACTGGCTCTCCAATAGATACATCGGTAAATATTACCCCCTTAAAAAGATAGAATCTCCGATATAAACCACCTATAAGTATCGCCATATCCTTCCTTGTTGCAGGTACTGAAAGATTACTCCATGGAATAACACCGATGTTTTCAAACGATAACACATAATCTGTAGCCCAGTCAGGAACATCATTGGGTAAACCTTTTTCAAATATGGGAATATTCAGATAACTTCCCAAAAAGGGGCTACCAGTTGCCACAACAGATAAAGAAAATTGCCCTTTATGAGTCTTTCTATCTTTAACGGGAATATTGATAATAGCTATCTTTCTACTATCACCAGAGGGAATGGTTATATACTTTCCCGGTCTTATAGCATACTTGACATACTTCTCGTCAATATCATACAAACTGCTATATATAAGGTATTTCCCCGAATACAGAAGAACATTGAGGTTGATATCATCTCTGGAGAGTGTAATGGTAGCATCTTCCTTATTTTCAACAAACACATCAAAACTAACAACGCCTGACGAAGCTGTCAATACACCTTGAAGAAATAACGGTGAAAAAGCAACATCATCTTCGAAATACTTGACACGACTACTATGAACAAAAACCGTATAAAGCTCGCGTACATGATCATTGATACTAACCTCTACTTTGTAAGTTCCATCCTTACACTTTCCTATAACCTGCGTTCCACGATATAAACCAGAAGTTGCATCACCGATAACAGACAGGGGTATATGAAAATATCGTCTTCCCCACGGTGATATCACCTCAATATGAGATAAATAACTGGACTTTTGCTCCATAAAAGATATATCTCTAAGAAACAAATCTATATTGGCAACAAGATTATCATCGTGGCAAGTAAAGTATGTATTCAGTGATACTGAAGGGTTATTACTACCATAGACATATACAGCAGGAACAGTATATAAAAGGATCAAGGATAATAACAATCCTCCAATTACAAATTTAAACATTATTAGTTTTAAACGCATTTTTCACCCACCTATTTATATCTATACCAGATAATACCTTTTTTCGCTCATTTATTGACACATGACTTTGTCTCAGTATATCAGCTATTTCCTTTGGCACATACTGTTCTACCCATTTCTCATATATAACTTTGGCTACGACAGAAGCTGCAGCAACATGAAAATACTTTTCAGCACCAGTTTCCAAGACAATATTTTTGATAAACTGGTCCACCAAAGCACCTTTACTATAACGATCAATAATAATTTGATTTGACAGAGGTAATTTCAACAATGTTCCAATGTACATATAATCTAGCATTCTAGCAATATTTCCCATCCTTGCATATATTCTGTCGAACTGCTCCGGTGTATAAAGCATATATGACACTTTAAGACCATGACCATCAGTTTCTTTGAGCCACTTATAGAGGTCAAACAACCGTTTTTTACTAATATCCTTACTATCCATAAATCCACGACCTTGCAAATCACCATAAACCTGCCTATCCTTTACCCATACACATGACACTACTAGAGGCCCAAGATATTCTCCTTTCCCTGCCTCATCACATCCTACCCCTGGAAAAACTAGACTATTTTCATCCTCAAATATTGTTGTCAGCTGTAAAATCTTTTCTAATCCTGCTTCCTCACCTTGGTAAACCATTTTCCCCGAGGTATAAATATTAACTATCCCATTTTCTGTCCTAAACTGGATACCATATGGGATAGTTTTACTAGGATATTTATCTTTGAGTACTTCCAGAACTTTATCTAGATGTCTTTTAACATTGATTGTTCGGGTTATATTAGCCATCGTCACCCTCCAGATGAAATTGCACTAGCTTAGGTCTACAAATAAAGTGAATAGGCCTTATTGTCCAAATATTACGGGTATGAGCAGGCTTGATAATCAAAGCAGTATCTACCCCCCTAGCGGTCCCGCCAAGAGATACAACCACATCTTTTGTGGTTACAAGTCCAGCATCTGCAGCCATTGCGGCAAGTTCTACTGCAACCTTAGTACCCTCTCCCATTGTTCTTAGTGCTAGTGCGAATATCTCAGTAGGATATATTCCCTTAAAGATCTTTCTCATTCCTCTATCAATACCGGCAAATGCATGTGTCATTGTTACCACTTCTATACCCCTATCACGAAGCCACTGCCTAAGTCCCGGTTCAAACTCATCCTCATCATCGTGAAAATATCCTATATGATGGGTAAACACAATCATCCGAACACCTTTAGGCTTCATTTCATACGCCTTCTTGGCAACAATCCCCCTACTTGAAGGCACAAGTACCGTCTTAGACGGTAGTTTCAAAGCATACTCAAAGGCAAGCTCCAAGGTCTTCTCTGTATTAATCTCTCCCGGCATATCGTAAAGTACAGTTTTCAGCTCCACAGCAATCCCTCCTCAATTTCTATCTCTCTATTCCGATTATACATATTGAGGTGGGAAGATATGGCATGGGATATCAACTACGAGCATACAATAGGAACAATCGGACAAGGTGAAAAAAAATCTGATGATAAGTGGGAATTATATCGAATGTTTGTATCTACCCAAATCAAGCAACAAACCCAGCGTCACAAGTTACCCGGCCAACTTGACAACAAGGAGAAAAAAGAAGTAGAAAAGCTTAGGGAAATAGATAGAAAGGTAAGGGCTCATGAGATGGCCCATCTAGTAGCAGGTGGGCCTTATGTCAGAGGTGGCCCATACTATAAATATGTAACAGGGCCAGATGGCAAACGATATGCCGTAGCAGGAGAAGTAAAAATTGACACATCTGAAGAAAAGGATCCGGAAAAAACTATTCAGAAAATGGAGATTGTTAAAAAAGCAGCTCTTGCACCAGCCGACCCATCACCAACAGATAGACGTGTTGCTGCTGAAGCTGCTGCTAAGGAAGCCAAAGCACGGGCTAAACTTATGGAAGAGAAGATGAAGAAATTCCGCGAATCTATGAAAAAACATACATCTATATCTGCAGGCGAAAAGTCTTATGTTTATAATAACCTACTTGCTTCACATAATATGGTATCTTCTATCAATGCCTCCAATAATCCCCCCTTCGTGGGGGGAATAGATATTACTCTTTAAACCTCATTTTTTCCTCTTGTTCTCAAGCATCCTTTTTGTTATAATCTCTCATATTTATCCAAGGGGGGATATGTCATGACAAGAGAAGAAGTTCTTGGTATTGTGAAGGAGAAAAACATTTCGTTCATTAGGCTAATGTTCACAGACCTGGCAGGTATTCCTAAGAATGTAGAAATTCCTGCAGAAGAGCTGGAAAATGCCCTGGAAAATGGCGTGTATTTCGATGGCTCATCAGTTGACGGATTTGTTGGCATCGAAGAATCTGATCTCATCTTGAAACCGGATCTGGATACATTTACTATACTTCCATGGACATTTGAAGAAAACAGACATACCGCAAGATTTATTTGCGATGTATATACCCCGAGCGGCGAACCATTCAGAGGAGATCCTCGTTATGTACTGAGAAAAACACTAAAGAAAGCAAGGGATATGGGCTTTACAGATTTCAAAGTTGGACCTGAGATGGAATTTTTCATCTTCAAAGAAAAAGCCAATGAACCCACAACAGAAATAATAGATACAGGTGGATACTTCGACCTACTTCCTGTAGACAAAGGAGAAAGAGTTAGACAAGACATTGTCATAGCCCTCAAAGAAATGGGCTTCAATATTGAGGCAGCCCATCACGAGGTTGCCCCATCTCAACATGAAATAGACTTCAGATACGGGCCTGCCCTATCTGTTGCAGACAATGTTATTACACTAAAACTTGTTGCTAAGACCATAGCTATTGCAAACGGACTTGTTGCAAACTTTATGCCCAAACCCATTTTCGGTGTCAATGGTTCTGGTATGCATGTACATATGTCTCTCTTCAAAGGAGAAGAAAATGCCTTCTACGAAGAAGGTGGCATATACGGTGGTATTAGTCAGACCATGCTCTATTTTATTGGAGGTATACTGAAACACATTAGAGCACTTACAGCTATCACCAACCCTACGGTAAATTCCTATAAGAGACTTGTACCCCACTATGAGGCTCCAACCAATGCATGCTGGGCCACAAACAATCGTTCAGCTCTTATAAGGGTACCTGCAGCAAGAGGTAAGGGGACCCGTATCGAGCTGAGAAATCCCGATCCTTCTGCCAATCCATATCTTGCATTTGCCGCTATATTGGCAGCAGGTCTCGATGGTATAGAAAACAAGATAACCCCACCTAACCCTGTAAACAAGGTCAACACATACGACCTCAGCGATGAAGAAATGAAAGAGCTTGGCATCATTCCACTACCTGCAACACTGGAAGAAGCACTACTGGAACTTGAAAAAGACGATGTTATCAAGGAAACATTGGGAGAACATGTATACAATATGTTCACCACTATTAAATGGGCTGAATGGAGAGAATACAACATGATTGTGCATGACTGGGAGATTGCTAAATACTGCAGAATATAACCATAAAAAGAAGGGGGACTGCGCGTCCCCCTCTTTCATGGTGGGCGGTGTAGGTTTCGAACCTACGACCTCCTGCTTGTAAGGCAGGCGCTCTCCCGCTGAGCTAACCGCCCATCTATCTCCTCTCCCGTGGCTGGGGGAGGAGGACTCGAACCTCCACGCCGGGATCCAAAGTCCCGTGTCCTGCCACTTAGACGATCCCCCAACCGAGGATCGCTAATGCGATATGTATTATAACACAAAAGCGATCCTCATTCAAGAGGGAAATGACAAGCCACTTTGCGCCCCCCAACCTCTTTTAACTGAGGTTTTTCCTTAAAACATATATCCTTTGCATAAGGACATCTTGTGGAAAATGGGCAACCGGGAGGCGGATTCAGTGGACTTGGCACTTCACCTTGCAATATAATTCTCTTACGCTGCCTCGCTATCTTCGGATCGGGTATGGGTACAGCAGAAAGAAGTGCCTCTGTGTATGGATGAAGTGGCTTTCTAAAAAGCTCTCTAGACGGAGCTTCCTCTACAACATTACCCAAATACATGACAATAACTCTATCAGATATGTATCTAACCATTGATAAATCGTGGGCAATGAACAGATATGTCAAGCCATATTTCTCCTGTAAATCAATAAGCACATTAACAACCTGAGCTTGAATAGACACATCAAGAGCAGAGATGGGCTCATCAAGCACAATTAGCTCTGGTTGCACAGCCAATGCCCTCGCAATTCCTATACGTTGTCTCTGACCACCAGAAAATTCATGTGGAAAACGATTGGCATGCTCCCTAACAAGGCCTACCGTTTCAAGAAGCTGGTATATGCGTTCTTGCCTTTCATCCTTGGTTTTATACAGCTTATGGATATCTAAGGCCTCGCCAATAATTTCAGCAACTGTCATACGGGGATTGAGTGATGCATATGGGTCTTGAAATACCATCTGTATTTTTCTACGATAGGGGAGAAGCTCTTTATCACTTAGATGGGTAAGCTCTTCATTCTTAAACCAAATCTTACCATCGGTAGGTTTATAAAGCCTTACAATCGTTCTTCCAAGTGTTGTCTTTCCACATCCAGACTCACCAACAATACCAAGTGTCTCTCCTTCGTATACCTCAAAGGAAACCCCATCTACAGCCTTGACATATCCAACAACCTTTTTAGGAAAACCACCTGTAACAGGAAACCATGTCTTAAGATTTTCTATCTTCAATATGACGTTTTTAGACACTTTCCACCACTCCCATCTCCTTAAAAACTTTCCAGCAGTACACTTCTCTATCATCTGTACTGACAGCTACAGGCATTTTCTTAGCACAAATACGCATAGCATAAGGGCACCTGGGATGGAATCGACATCCGGGAGGTGGAGCAATCATATTAGGTGGGCTACCAGGAATAGCATACAACCTTTGACTTCTATCCATATCAAGCTTTGGTACAGCAGAAAGAAGAGCCTCTGTATAAGGATGTAAGGGCTTCTCAAACATGCTATATACATCACCTTCTTCTACCTTCTTACCAGCATACATTACCATGACCCTATCGGCAAACCCTGCAATAACACCAAGATCATGGGTAATAAAGATAACTGCCATATGATATCTTTCCTGTATCTCTTTAACAAGCTCCATAATCTGTGCCTGAACTGTCACATCAAGAGCTGTAGTAGGCTCATCCATGATGAGTAGATCAGGATTAAGGGCAATAGCCAATGCTATCATAACTCTCTGCCTCATACCACCAGAAAATTGATATGGATACTGAGAAAGCCTTTTTTCTGGTTCAGAGATACCAACGGCTCTCAATAATTCTATAGCCCTATCTATCTTTTGTTTTTTTGTTTTAAGATTCGGATCCCTACTAAGAAGCTCCATCATATGATAACCAACCGTCAGCGTAGGATTAAGGGAAGTCATAGGATCCTGAAATACCATGGCAATACGCTTGCCACGATAAGAATTCATTTCCCTATCAGATAATTTCAATAGGTCTATCCCATCAAAGATAATTTCACCACCAACTGTTTTTCCTGGCTGCTGCACCAGTCTCATGATAGACATTGCTGTAACCGATTTACCAGAACCTGATTCTCCAACAATACCTAGAACCTCTCCTCTATCAACAGAGAAGGATACTCCATCGACAGCTTTTACCACTCCAGCATACGTGTAGAAATATGTCTGAAGATTTCTTACTTCCAATAGTGCCATTATCGTCACCTCCTCAGTCTCGGGTCAAGAGAATCTCTTAAACCATCGCCAACAAAGTTGAATGCAAGGGCTATCAGGGCAATTGTCAGAGCGGGAAATAGCATCAACCATGGAGCTGTGCGAATGTACTCAACACCATCAGATGCCAAGCTACCAAGAGAAGCCATTGGGGCAGAAACACCGAGTCCTATATAGCTGAGAAACGCCTCGGTAAAAATAGCATTGGGAATATTCAGTGTAACGGTAACAATAACAGGACCCATAGCATTGGGTATAAGATGCCTAAGTAAAAGTCTTTTGGTGCTTGCACCAAGCACTCGTGCAGCAAGTACAAACTCTTCTTCTTTTAAGGTTAAAATTTGACTTCGAACAATTCGGGCCATACCAAGCCAGTAGAAGAAACCCAACGCCAAGAAAATATTGACAAGCCCTGGACCAAGAACGACCATCAATAGGATAACAATAAGCAGTATTGGTATAGCATACATAATATCCACTATACGCATCATTATCTCGTCTACCTTTCCACCCATAAAACCTGATATACCACCATATAGAACACCTATAACAAGCTGAACCATAGCCGCAAGAAAACCAACAGCTAGCGAAATACGGGCTCCATACATCACACGGGTGAATAGATCTCTTCCAACATAATCTGTACCAAACGGATGAGCAAAATTAGGAGGTTCTAATATGGCATTATAATCTTGCTTATCATAAGGATACGGAGAAACAAGTGGGCCTACAAGGGCAAATAGCAATATTATGACCAGAAGAACTAAGCCTATAACAGCTAGGCGATTTTTTCGAAAACGACGCCATACATCTCCCCAAAATGTTACCTGAGGAGCAGTTAGTGCCTCCGCTCCCATCTTTTCAGATTCAGGTATTGGCTCCCACAAGCTTTTGTCTTTCAGTTCTTCAACTCTTATATCCATACTCACCTTTACCACCTCACTCATACCTGATACGGGGATCAAGCAGGGCGTAAGTAATATCTGCAAGTAAGTTCATAAGAATAAGGAAAGCCGCATAGAAAACGGTAACACCCAGTATAACAGTGTAATCACGATTGTAGATAGATGTAACATAATATCGACCCAGCCCCGGTATATTGAAAATCTTTTCTACAACAAAGCTACCAGTAAAGATTGCAGCAATCAGTGGGAATAGATATGTGACAACAGGAATAAGGGCATTCTTGAGTGCATACACAATAAGAACTCTCAAACCAGACAGTCCCCTTGCCTTAGCTGCTTTAACATAATCGTTGCTAAGAACTTCAAGCATAGAGGCCCTTGTAAGACGGGCAATAACTGCTGTTGGACCTAATGCAAGAGAAAGTGCCGGCAATATCATATGTTCCCATGACCCCCAGTTTGCAACGGGAAGCCAATGCAGTTTTACACCAAAGATATATTGAAAAATCGGTGCTATAACAAACGATGGCAAAGATATAAACAATATGGCAAAGAACATGGAAAACGAGTCTATCAGCCCCCCCTGATGGAGAGCCGATATGCTACCAAGCGATATACCAACAAATGTAGCAATAAGAACCGCCCAAAAACCAAGTTGAGCAGAAACGGGAAAACTCTCTTTAATAATGTCATTGACTGTTCTATCAGGATATTTAAAAGATGGACCTAAATCACCATGAATAATATCATTAAGGTAAAGAATATATTGCTTCCACATAGGTTCATTAAGATGATACTTCTCTTCCAAATTCTTTTTGATAGCCTCGGGAACAGGTTTTTCCCTGTCAAATGGACCACCAGGAATCATGTGTGCTAAAAAGAATGTTACAGTGACAACCACCCAAAGTGCTATAACCATAAGGGCCAGTCGCCTAACAATAAACCTCCCCACTCGCTACACCTCCTCTATAAAAAGCGGGGGGACTATGCGCCCCCCCTGCAAAGTCGCATGTCAAAGTCTTATTTCTGAATATAAGCCTCTTTGAAGTCTACCCAACCAAGAGAAATAGCAGCATAGTTCTTTACATAAGTCTTAACAAGTCTTGGATTGGTGTAGAAGTACAGAGGAATAATAGGCATATCTTCCATTAAAATCTTCTCTGCCTCGTGCATATACTGGACTCTCTTAGCATTATCTGTTTCATATTTAGCCTTTTCGATGAGCTCGTCATACTGAGGATTAGACCAACCTGTATCATTATTTCCACTGGTAGAAACAAACATATCGAGGAATGTCATTGGGTCAACATAGTCACCAAGCCAACCTGCACGGGCAAGGTCAAACTGCCCCTCATTACGGCTCTGAAGATAAACTTTCCACTCCTGATTCTGAAGTTCCATTTCAATACCAAGATTTTCTTTTAGCATGCTCTGAATAGCCTCACCAATCTTCTTGTGGCCTTCAGATGTATTGTAGAGGTATATCAGCTTAGGAAAACCTTTTCCATCAGGATAACCAGCTTCAGCAAGAAGCTCTTTGGCCTTCTGTACATCTTCGGAGAAGTAATTTCCACCAACCTGTCTGAAATCTGTTCCCGGCTCGGCATCTGGGATACCCGGTGGAACAAATGCATAAGCGGGCTGCTGACCAGCCTTAAGAATTTTATCGGTAATGACAGATCTATTGATAGCCATGGCAATGGCCTTTCTTACCCTAACATCCTGAAGAGGATTCTTTTCGCCACCCATGGTCTTATCGGAACCGACATTAACAAGAATGTAGTATGTACCCAGAATTGGATCGATATGGAATTCAGGTTTGCCTTTCCACTGGTCAATCTGGGCTGTCGGAATGTTGTCAATCATGTCAACTTCGCCATTCTCAAACATCTGAACAGCAGTATTGGCATCTTCTACCATGTAGAAAACCAACTTGTCAAGTTTAACCTTATCCTTGTCAAAGTAATTGGGGTTCTTCTTCAGGACGAGCTTATCGTGGTGGCTCCACTCGGCAAGAACAAATGGACCATTGGTTACATAAAGGCTTGGATCCTTATCAATGCCCTTAGGCCACTCTGGATGTGCTTTAAGAACATGCTCTGGTAGTGGATAAAGTGTTGGAAATGCTACCAGAGAAAGGAAATATGGAGCAGGCTGTTCAAGCTCTACCTGCAATGTGTAGTCATCAAGAGCTTTTACGCCAACCTCGTTGGGATCGGTGATTTCACCGGTGTTATACTTCTCACCGTTCTTAATGTAATAAAGCTGGTAGGCATACTCAGATGCAATCTCTGGAGAAAGAGCTCTCTTCCAGGCAAATTCAAAGTCGTGAGCGGTTACTGGCTGACCATCAGACCATTTTACATCTTTCCTCAAATGGAAGATATAGGTCTTACCATTGTCTTTAACCTCCCAGCTCTCTGCAACGGCTGGCTGTGGCTTACCATCTCTGTCAAGACGAGTAAGACCATCAAAAGTATGTAGCATGACTGTCATTTCAGGAACACCTGTTGCCTTTGCGGGATCAAGTGTCTCAGGCTCTGTACCAAGGTTGTACCTTAGTACCATCTCTGCTTTCTGCTCTTGTCCCTGACTCTGTTCTTGCTTCTGCTCTCCACAACCTACAAACATACCAAAGATAAGTCCGAAGACTAGAAGCAAGGTAAGAAATACTCTAAATTTTTTCACTGCTACTCCCCCTTTCGGAAGTTTTTTCACATAAAGTATTATACTAAAGATGCAACTATATGCAAAAAGGAGGTCATTTATGCGAAAATCAGGACAAGCAGATTTACCACTTCACGGGGGAAAAGCACCACGCTGGCTCTTCTCACGTATGGTAAGGTTAAGCAGGGTTTTTATAGAACTTGTACTCATAGAATTCGGACCTGACAAATTTATTGATATGCTATCTGACCCATACTGGTTTCAGGCATTCGGCAGTTTCCTTGGATTTGATTGGCACTCCTCAGGTCTAACAACAACAACACTTGGAGCCATAAAAATGGCATTATCAGAACTTCCTCCCAACATCGGTATATTTATTGCCGGTGGCAAAGGTAAAACAATGCGCAAAACCCCTGTAGAAATAGAATATACAGCTAAGTATCTAAAAATCTCTCCAGAAAAGCTGAAGTCTATCAGTAAAATAGCCGCTAAAGTAGATAGTGCATGGATCCAAGATGGATATAATATTTATCACCATAACATCATCTACACGTCCGATGGAAAATGGACTGTTATACAACAGGGCATGAATCCACAAAACAAATATGCACGAAGATACCATTGGCATTACAAACATATCAACGATACACTAACAACTCCTCATTCAGGAATTGATACCAAGGAATTAGAGAAAAAAGTATTCAATCTAACAACAAAGAAGTCAGAACCTACCAAACAAAGCATTCTGCAATTGTTCCATGAGATAAAACCTTCTGAGATAGAAAGCATATTCAAGAGTCTATCGGAAAAACAAAATAGCCTTTTTATGCCTGCACATCACGATGTTCGTCTAAAGTTCAGTGGCAATTTAAAAAAGGTTATTCTCTCTACATATGAGAATCCACCTAAGAATATACATGAACTGGCACTTTCCAAACTTGGCCCAGCTTCTACACGAGCTCTAGCAATGGCTGCCTCGTTACTATATGGTTCTGATATAGACTTTACCGACCCAGCTGTATATTCTTATGCACACGGTGGTAAAGATGGGCATCCATATCCTGTGAATATTAAGATATATGAAAACACAATAGCCATACTTGAAAAAATAGCCCGCTCACCGGGAGAAGAAAGCAAGCGAGCTAGAAAAATCCTCCAACAACTAGCTAATCTTCTCAAATAATGATTCTATATGTTTTAGTAGGTCATCGGCAACACCGGCAATATCATCTTTTTGTCCGACGGCTCTATATATTTCTGCAGAAAAAACAATGCCATTATCAACTTCTTCCTCAGGAATCCAAAAAGCACCGACTAGTTCATTTTCATGTTCATAAAATCTCACTAAAACTTCCTGGTCCTTGACTCTTACAATTCCATAAGCCTTTTTTTCTGCCAGCTTCTTTAAGAAATCTATCATAGCTCCCACCTCCTAAAAGACAATAGGGGCTACCGATTTGGTAGCCCCTATATTATAAGGTATAACTTACACTTAGTCTTCTTCTTTCTGAGACTCTGCTATAATCTTTTCTGCCATATGAGCAGGCACTTCGGCATAGTGGTCAAATTCCATCTGGAATGTGCCTCTGCCACCGGTGATAGATCTTATGGCACGGGCATAATCCATAAGCTCAGCATAAGGAACCTCAGCTATAATAACTTGATATTTACCCTCTGTATCCATGCCTATAATACGACCACGTCTAGAGTTGATATCTCCCATAATATCACCAACATAGTCCTTGGGCACTTTAACAGTAAGCTTGTAGATTGGCTCAAGAAGTATTGGTTTAGCATTCATCATAGCCTCTTGGAATGCCAGAGAACCAGCCACCTGGAAGGCATAATCTGAGGAATCAACAGGATGCTCTTTACCATCAAATAGTTTCACATGAACATCAACAACAGGATAACCTGCAATAACTCCCTTAGCCATACGCTCTCTTACACCTTTATCTACAGATGGGATATATGTACGGGATATAGCACCACCAAATATAGCATCTTCAAACTCATAACCTTTTCCTCTTTCAAGAGGCCAAATCTCTATGTGAACAACAGCATATTGACCATGTCCACCTGTTTGCTTAACGAATTTACCGACAGCTTTGGCCCTACCCTTTATGGTTTCTCTATAAGGTACCTTACGTGGAACAAGATTGACATCAACATGATACTTATTATGCAACCTCTCAAGAAGAAGTTTCTGCTGAACATCACCTTGTAAGTTCACCACAGTCTGATGCATTTCTGTGTCATAGAATGTCTCAAACGATGGATCTTCCTCATTACATTTATGCAATGCCTGTAAAAGTTTCTCCTGGTCAGTCTTGGTTTTAGGTTCTATGGCGATAGGCATAATAGGCTGTGGATACGGTATCTTGGTAAGCTCTACAGGGTTATTGGGGTCTGTAAGTATCTGATTGGCAGATATCTCTTCTACCTTTGTAATAGCTCCCATATCACCAGGCCCAATCTCATCAATTTCTGTGAGCTCCTTACCTAAAATTTCATAAATATGGTTGATACGTACCTGTGCTCCTGTATCTTTAACAAGAACAGTATCACCTTTCTTTAGAGAACCGCCAAATACCCTAAAGAGAACAATTTTACCAATATATGTATCTATATAAACTTTAAATGTAATAGCACCAAATGGCTGCTCTATCAGAGGTTTGTCAGCAGTATATGCTTTCTCCCATATACGCTCTGCAGGGGATGGAACATCTTCTTTGATTACCTTCAAAAGCTCATCTATACCGATATCTTTCTCGACAGAGCCAGGAATAACAGGAATAAAATTGCCCTCAAGGAATGCTTCCTTCATAGCCCTTCCTATTTCTTCCTTGGTAATCTCCTCACCGCCAAGATACTTTTCCATAATTTCATCGTCTATCTCAACGACAAGGTCCATAACCCTTTCCTTCAGCTCATCGGCAAGAGCTTGAACTTCCTCGGGAAATTCATCGGAAAATATAGATACAAGCCCCTTAAAGTTTGGTCCTTCCCCTACTGGAAGATAAAGGGGCATTGCTTTCTTTCCAAAGGCATTCCAAATAACCTCAAGGTACTCTCTAAAGTTTACCCCTTCTTTATCCATCTTATTGACAAAGATAATACGGGGCATATCATGATCTTCTCCACGATCCCACAATCTCTCTGCCTGTACACCTACTTCACGGGCAGAAATATCAAGAACAAAAATAGCCGTCTCACTAACATGAAGGGCTGCACATGCCTCACCGGCAAAGTCTAAATAACCGGGAGTGTCAATCATGTTAACCTTAACACCTTCATACTCAAATGGAAGCAGTGTTAAATTAACAGACATGCCGTGCTCTTTTTCAAAATCGTCGAAGTCGGAGATACCGGGAGCCTTAATCTTGCCTACCTTCATAAGTATTTTCTCGGCAAGGGCAGTTTTACCAGTGCCGTGATGTCCAACAAGGGCTACATTACGAATAGTTTTAGGGTCTCTCATAAAGCATCGCCTCCTATTTGATTTTTACTCTTCTTCGTCCTCCAGCGACATAGTATCGTCTGGGTTGAATTCAACAATTTTCTGGAGGGTACTAACAACTTCTGCTGCATTACTTCCTTCTTTAAGAAGGAAGAAGATCGTGTCATCTCCTGCCACACTACCGGCTATCTGTGGCAGAGATAAAGATTCAATAGCCCTAGCAACGGCACTGGCTGTTCCCGGTATTACCTTAACGAGCAATATAGGGCTGTTATACTCAAACGATGTAACAGCACGGCGAATAATTTCTATAACACGTTCATTAACTCCTTCAACAGCATAATCCTGAATCATATAGCGATATTCGCCAGTAGGAAGTGCAACTCTCACAGCACCAATACGCTTGAGGTCTCTGGAAATAGTACTCTGAGTGGCATTAAAACCTGCCTCACGAAGTTTATCTACAATTTCTTTCTGGGATCCCAAAAACTCTTCTTTAAGAAGTTTCTGGAGGTACATTAAACGCTTCTTTGTGCTCTTTCTCGAGCGCGAGCTGTCTGTCACTCTCATCACTCCTTTTTCATAAATATTCACTAATCACTCTAAGAGTATTATACTGAATAATCGTCTCGTATGCAAATAAATATTCACTTTATCAATTTCACTTGTTCGTTCTTGCAAATATGAAATAAGTTCCACTCCCATAGCAGATACAGAAGGACGCACATCCTGAGGGCGATAACATTCATGTGGCATACCACACACTTTGCATAGACGACACGATCCGGGGAAGAGGGGAAAGACATAATAAAAACCCATGTCTTGAAGTTTTCTCTGAATGTTTATTAATTTATATTGGAAATTTCTCTTATACATATCGAAGTCTTCATCGAATTCATCCTGTGTTGTCACTAGAACAAACCTACTATAACTTTGCCAGAACCTTACAATATCCTCATAAGTACCAGTATAAGGAGGACAAGAAGGATAATTACCATACTCCTTGCAACCAAACTTACACATGTACAAGGGCTTTATAGAAATAGGAAGATGGCTAATTTCATCAATACTAATAGGTTCAAGTCCTTCCGCTTTTACAATCTGAAAAATATAATCATCTTTCATCGCAGTGGTACAAACCTCACGGGATATAGCGTTTCCACCTTATCACCTTCAAACGTTTTCTCTATCTTCATAAGATACTGAATTCTTTCATCACCAACAGGAACAATCATAATTCCTCCCTCTTTTAACTGGTCAAGGAGCTCTATAGGAATATCCTCGGCATGGGCGAAAACCAAGATTTTATCAAAAGGCGCATACTCAGGAAGACCTAATACATCACCTGCAAGAAATACATGTACATTGTCAAAAGATGACAGATTTTCCTTGGCTAGCTGGTACAGCTCTGGTATCTTTTCCACAGTGTACACATCTGCACCTAAGGTTGCCATGATAGATGCTGCAAATCCCGTACCTGTACCAATTTCTAAAACCTTATCTCCTCTTTTGATATCGGCACGACATATCATATCCGCAATAAGAGAAGGCTGTGAAGTAGTTTGGCCATAGCCTATAGGAAGTGGCATATCATGATCGGCATATTTCCGATAAGCACGAGGCAAAAACTGCCTTCTATCTATCTCTTCAAATGCCTTTATAATCTCGGGTCTATCAGCACATACACGTTTAACATTCTCTATATAAGACATGTGCACCCCTCCTTTTAAAACACCCTCTTATAGTAATATATATTCATAAGGAGGTATTCGCCTTGAGTTTTTTGGAGATAGACGAACAAAGCGACTTTACATGGCTAGAAAATTGGCAAAAAGCCTCATCTATTTCGGATATTATCGCCAATTTAGATAATATAGATAATATAAAAAAGAATAGTTGGCCTGTTGAAAACCTTTCTCTAGGGGAGTCTCTTGCCACTATATCTTATTTATATGAATTAAAAAATGTAGATATACCGCTCCCACTTGCCCTTGATAGTATTGTATGGACAGATACAGGTTTGATACTATTGCCATCTGAACACCTGCTTAAAAGCAGAGAAGTTAAAGAATTTGCCAATAAAGTAGCCATTGATGCTATCTCCAAATGGAAAGGACATAGTCCTTTGCTATCAGAGCTGTTCAAAACTTTGCAATCCCAGGGATTAGATGGCATTGACAATATTGTAAGTAAGGAGCAACTTAAACAGTGGAAACTGCTCAGGCCGATTATACCGGAATATATTGATGTACTAGCCCATCAATTTCTCGAAGAAAGTAGTGGCAATCTTATAACATTTACCGGATTGGAAGGGGAAGGAGAAAGACTTGTAATATCAGCACTTATCAAAAACTTGAGAAATAGAAGCTTTGTTGTCATTACCGTTCCTGCAGGTGGTTCTTATAAAACCATGGTGGAATCCTTATTAGGCGGACTTGTTAAACTCATCCCTAGAAATACCATTAAATCTATCTTATCCATGTATGACGGTAATGTGGGCAGAATCCTTTCTAAATACACAAACATAACCTATAAGGGACCATCTGGTATACTCATACCTCAAATGGAAGGTTATTGGATAGGGCTTACAGTTAGTCAATTACTAAAACTTATCGACAAACCTGTTGCTGTAATTTTTGAAAATTATATTGACTCAGCTCGTAAAAAAAGTGTATGGGAAGCCTTGTCTTACGCTAAAGATGGTTTGTTTATTAGGAAGGATCCAGAAGGAACCCCTATTTTTCCACTAATGGACCCTGAAGAAGTCAGCGCTATAGCCAATCGCATGAACCTACCAGATATAGACCCTCTAACCCTATATAGTCTTTCCGAAGGCAAAACAAGCAGCGTTGTTAGCATATTAAGGATACTTCATTATCTTGACGAACATATGACAACAGCTATAAAAGATAAATTCTCCCTCATAGAAAAACTTGGTGAGAAACTCAAACCAGAAACTATAAAATATATAGCTGCAGCATTTGGAAGCAAACATACAGAAATACCATCAACCTTACTAAAAGGCATAAACACCTATCAAGATCTACTCCACATTGTAGAAAGCGGTCTTATTGACCTATATGGCGACCTTGCAACCATTGCAGACAACCATCTGTTGTCAAATATTATAAAAAACGCAGATGAGAGAATTTCTATTAGCAGACAACTTATCAGAAAAAGCAAACTCACACTGCCCATAATATACCATTTCTTAGACGAAGTTGATAATCTATCGGATAAGGGCAAACTAATACTCCTAAAACTCAGTGGTGCACTGCTTCACAAGCTGAGAAGTGATAACCTTGCAGAGGCTCTTGAACTTGCTTGGGAAATGGAAAAACGATTCGGGGATTTACTTTTAGAATACCCTCGTTATTACCTGTTAATAGGACATGTATTCATGCTAAATGGCAGAAGAGAAAGGGGTTATGAAATATTCTCTGCTGTACGCATGTTTCACGGTGATACCCCATGGCTTCTTACACATATTTTATACTATGCTTTTCCTATGCTTACAAATGGTATAGGATGGGAAGAAATATATAACATACTTATCAACTTAAAAGTAGACAGAGGTCCTTGCATAGAATACCTTATCAGAGATAGCATCATAAGGTTTAAGCTAAGACATAACAAAGACATATCACCTGAAGAGATGAATAATCTTCACAAAGCATACAAGCAATGTCCTGTATTTATAGAACATACTTTTCGATACAGAGATATTCTCATGCACATATATGCCAGAAACAAACAATACGATAGTGCCCTTTCAGAAGCTATCAAACTAAAAGATGCCTTCACAGAAAAAGAGCCATATCTTATGGCATATGGCATGTTTACTACAGGCATGTATTTAACGCTATCTGGTGGAAATCTATGGCTGGCAACATACTATCTAGAACGCTCCTTTGAATACTTCATTTATTACTACAATGTTGAGGCATTCCTAGCCATAGGCATGGCTATACAGTGGAAAGCCCAAATGCTCAATCGCAGCGAATTTGAAGAATATATCAATACTCTGCTAGCCCTCATCGATATCGAAGGACTTATACTCTATGACAGAGATTATATCTATCTATCCATAGCCCTTGCATACCATCTATATGGTATGGAAGGAGTGGCAAACAGTTTCTTATCCATGGTA
>Ga0256835_1001012_pt1 | contig 17916 bp, 15 predicted proteins | sample PIR30metaG_FD_185972 | JGI IMG/M metagenome (GOLD analysis project Ga0256835, IMG submission 185972) | Hydrothermal vent microbial communities from East Pacific Rise, Pacific Ocean - PIR-30 | ecosystem: Environmental > Aquatic > Marine > Hydrothermal vents | place: Pacific Ocean: East Pacific...
TATCACTATTAAAAAAGATTTTAAACAAAAAGATAATATTATATATGATAGGGATGAAATTATAGATTTCATACTCTCTAATAGCGATGATATAGATGATGTGATCAATATATCATATAAAACTATAAATGAAGGTGGGGAGAGGGAGGGTAAGAAGATATATAGGGATAAGACTCTAACATATATACTTCTACGAAATATAGCTGAGTAGATATCTTATATATCTATACCAACATCTATATCTCTACCCACAACCGATCTAACTTCTTCCACAATTAGATCTATCTCTATATTTGAACGATTTAATTTTAAATTATACACAGTTTCCATCTCACTACCTATATTAAAACCATCTCTATTAATCTCTCTATACGCTCTACCTAACATATATAGATTTCTTAAATTTTTCAGCAGATTTTGTAACTCTTTTTTTTGGTTTTTTAGATCCTCTTGATTATAATATCTATAGTTATCTATAAATGTTTTAAATATTATCTCTCTCTTTGTCAATTTCTTATTATCCATCAATTTTGTCTCTATAGATTTTAAAGATGGAATAGACTCAACAGCCTTTAGTTTTATATCAAAAAGAGGTAGTATACTATCGTCACTCTCTCTACTTTTAGTATAATTTAGTTTTAACGATCCATCGCTATTTAAAATACTACTGATATTTTCATCTTTTTTTATAAAACTATTTAAAGCTTTCTGCCTATATTGCAGCATTTTTATAGTGATTTTAGTCTCAATAAAGTTATCTAATGTATATATCTGATTTTTAATACTATCCCAATTAACAATATCTATAAATGATAGTTTAACTATATCACCATTTATATCTTTTAATTGTGGTATATTTTGAACTTCTCCATCTTTTACTATAGTTAAAGTCTTATATGTAAAAGTTTCGATATAATTTTTATTACCTTTTACATGTAGTTTAACAGGTGTTTTAAATAACATGTTCATATTAAATCGATCGCTATTGAAATCTACATTAACAAGAGTTGATCTATTGTCAATAACCATATCTTTCACACTCTCTTTTAATGTGTTGGGTAATTTATCTAATATACTATATTTATCACTACTATCTATATATACTCTACCTACCATATTTTTTAATTGATCGTAAAGATATTGCCCCATAATAATTCCTTTTATATTTTATTTATATACTATTTAGATATATCTAACTCTATGTTAGATATCCATTTAAGATTATTGAATCTCTTCAGTAGTTCATATCTCTCTTTATTACTTCCATTATCCATTATCTCTTTTATATACTCTTTAACATTACTCCAGTTAATAGTTTGAATAAAATCTTCATAGCTGTTTATATCACCATATATTTTACTATGTTCACTATAATTATTGAACTGAACCATATCAACGTTTGGATTGAGTGACAATATCCATAAAGATATATCTTGAGAAAACTTACTACCATAAAAAATATTTTTCATATCAGTAACACTACTCACATTCCACTCAGATATATCCCTGTTAAATTCACTCTCATAAAACATACCATACATATCAGTTACATTTAATGTATTCCACTTAGATATATCTTGATTGAATTTACTCTCATAAAACATATAACTCATATCAGTTACATTAGATGTATCCCAATTAGATATATCATTCTTTGGATTCTCCCATATCTTATTGATATCTATTTTATAATTGTGCTCATAATAATCATAATCAAATAATTCACTCATATCAGTTATTAAACTAACGTCTATATCTTTTAGATATAATTTATTATGATAACAATCTACTATTAACTCTATTAACTCTTTTTTACTCTTAGGACTATACATCTAAATTCCTTTTATATACTATTTAGATATTACCCAAAGTTTTTACATATTAAATTAATCATATATTAAATATTTTTACTATATAATATTTATATAATAAAATCGAAAGGAAGTAATATATGTTAACCTCACATCAATCACAACAGTATACACCTCAATTTTTAAAAGAGAAGATAGAGTATCTTAAGAAATTGGAATTAGAAAAAGTTAAAACATATATGGATATAGCTATATATGGTTATAATACTTATAACTACCCGATTGCTGAGAAATATATTAGTAAAGTAGAAGAGATTGTCGGTGATGATAATATAGACGTTCTACTCAATAAAATAAAGATACATGTATTAATCCAACCACATAAAATAGAAAAAGATCTAGATAAACTTGAAGATCTTATAAACAAGTTTTGTGAAGGTGATATGGATATTATCAATAGACAGATGAATAGAGATAAGAATATGTGTAATATATATAGAAAAAATTTAGCTTATGTAAAGGGATTGTACTATTTTAGTACTGGAAATTATAAACTAGCACATCAAACATTTGAGAGTGATGACGTTGCATCTCTTATATATAAAGAGATATCTAGATATATAATAGATAAAGATAAGGTAGATTTTAAAAAGTATAGAATTAATAGTAGAATATTAAATGATTTCAACTTCTTTTTACAAGTGGTCAATACCTTAAAAACACACGCACTTTACGATGAGGAGTATAACTATATAAAGAGAAATAGAAAAAATTATGAAAAAAATAGAGATATAAAATTTATTATAGATCTATATGTCAATGATATATATAGAGAAAAAGGATTGGGTAAGAAAGGATATGAAAACAGTAAAAGAATGTATAATGAGAAACCCAGTGATGAGAATGTGATAAAGAATTTACACTGTTTCGCAAATGGGGTAGGTGATTTTGAGACGTTTTGGAAATTAGAGAGAACATTTAATAGAAATATCGTCAATGCAATTGTTGGTCACAATATAGAACCATTTAATGATCTTGTAGATTCTATGGATGGAAAAAAGATACTGTTGGTAACGGATCAAGGGTTTGGTGATAACTTCATGAATTTCAGATATATAAAAGAATTTGTTGATAAACACCCTAATACTGAGTTCTATTTTATGATATATCCAGAACTTATAGATCTATTTAAGCGTAATATTCCCAATAGAGTTAAAACGATTGAATATAATATAAGTATGGAGAAATTTGATAGTTATAAACTAGATAGATATATATATGTTTCTAGGATACCGATGATAATGGACGTGCGAATTGAAGATATTAAAGAGTTAGATAGGAAAACAATATTTGAGATAGATAATCCAATAGAATATGATAGAGATACTATTGGAATAGTGTGGAAAACTAATATCAGATCTATCGATACAAGACATAGGAGTTATGAGTTAGAAGACTTCTTAAATAAAATAGATATCGATAGTTTAAAAAAGAAATACAGTATTATCTCTTTACAAAAAGATGTTACGGAACATGAGAAAGAGATATTAGATAGACATAATATAGAGATATTAGATAATAAACTTACCTCATTCTATGAATCTGCAAGATATATAAAAAATCTTAAAGAACTTTATACAATAGATACTGGCATTATGCATCTGGGTGGTGTTATGAAAGTTCCTATTATGATGTATCTGAATAAGTTTAGAGATTGTAAATGGTCTAATAGTGAGTTTGATAACAATCACTTTCTCTATCAAGATCTAAAAATTTCCCAATGAAAACCTAAGAAGAAGATATTAGATATCTTCTTCTTAATTATATAAGTTTAAAATCTTTTTATACTTACCACCTCTTAATTCTCTCCAAGTGTTTTCTCTTTTTTTCAATAAGATTTCTTATATTGTAAATAATAGATAGTTCATCATCATTCAAATTTCTATTTCTCTGGGCATATTTTTGGTAATTTTCCTGTAGTATCTCTATATCTGTTTCTATCTCCTCAATCAATTTCTCTTTACTCTTGTTATGGAATCTCAAATACTCTCCTAAATCAACTCCATATATAATATCATAATCCATTTTTCTACCCCCTTTAATTATATTCCAAGTAATTATATGTAATTACTACTTAAATTAAAATTATATATAGTAAGATAAAAAGGATAAGAGATTTGATAAAAAATATTAAGAGATATCTACTGCAATTAAAAAGATATATCAGAAGACTATCTATATTACAAAAGATATTGTTAGTTATATCTATATTTTTTATATTAGATATATCAATAACACTATATGATTTTTTAAAAAATAGATATATGTATAATATACAACTAAAGAGTTATAATAGTTATATAGAAAATGGTGGTAAGAAGATAACAAGATTACAGGATCGTATTGATAGATATATCAAAGATAGACACAATATCAAAGATGTTATAAAAAAATTTAGAGATAAGATAGATAAGGTAGTCTTTGTTGTTAAGAGGGATAGTAGGAGTTTTATAATATCTATACAACCAATCCTATTTTTAAAAGATAGATCTATATATAAATTTGATAGTAATGTATTGATATCCAATAAACAGTATAATGAGGTTATCGATATACTTGATAGATATAAAATACCATATGAAAATGTAAAAAATCTATTGGTATATGACGATTACATATCAAAACCTATTATTAAACCAACTATAACATTCCCTTTAACAAGATTGGTTAGTGAACATCTATTTCAGTTATTGATTATATTACTTCTTATATATCTTATATATACCCAATTTAATTTAGATAGAGAGAAATTTGAGAGTTATCTACCTATAGAGATAGATGATAGTTTTGACTCTCTTATAGGAATGGATGATATTAAAAAGGAGATAATACAGCTTAAAGATATTATTGGTAATATCAAAAAATATAGACAACATGGGATTGATAAGATATTCAATATTATGTTTAGTGGTCCTGCGGGGACTGGTAAAACTAAAACAGCTTTCTCTTTAGCTAAAGAATTGAACCTACCAATAGTTGTTGGTACAGGTAATGTAGAAACAGGGTATGTTGGGGGAGGCGCTAGAAATATAAGAAAGATATTCAATCAAGCAAAAGCCCTTGATAGAAAATATGGAGGTGTAATAGTATTCTTAGATGAAGCCCAAGTACTATTAAGAAGAAGAGGGGTAGGTAGAGAGAAGTGGGAAGATGATGCATCAAATGAACTACTAGCACAACTTGATGGAATAAACTCTATAGAGAGCAATAATATAATATTTATAGCTGCATCTAATTTCAATGAGTCAAATTTTGATATAGATGAGGCTATGGCAAGAAGATTTAAAAAAAAGATATTCTTTAGATTACCCTCATTTAAAGAGAGAAAAGATATTATTAGATTCTATCTTAATAAGATAGATAAAAAGTATATAGATAGTGTAGATATAGATTATATTGCCAGTATAACATCAAATTACTCACCCGCTAAAATTGAGATGTTGATTAATGAGGCATCACTTATAGCAATAAGAGATAGCGTGAAGATAGATACTGATATTTTATTTAAAGCGTTTGAGAGATTGAATATTGGACATGTCAGTAGAGAGATAAACAGAGATGATGATAGGCTAAGAGAGATAGTCATACTGCATGAGTTAGGGCATTTTATATGTGAGTATGATCACTTTTATAAAAAATATAGAGGAGATATAGATAAAATCAAAAATAGCATATCTCTACTTAAGATAAGTAGTGAGAGTATTAGTAATTTTGATGGAGCACTGGGATATGTTTTAACAAATGATAGCAAAAAGTTACTATCAAAGAGGGATATTGAAGAGCGTGTTATACAACTATACGGTGGACTTGCTAGTGAACATCACTTTTTTGGAAAAGATAATATAACAGTTGGATCACACAATGATATAGAAAAAATATCTAATTTGTTAAAAACTGTTATAAAAGATCTATCTATGTATAGAGAGTATAAGATCAATGTGGATGAAATAGATAGTAATATGTTTAAAAAAGATATAGAAGAAGATATATCTAAACTATCTCAAAAACTATATAGTGAGGCACTTAGTAGAGTAGAAAAGCATGAGGGGTTGATATTATATCTCTATTACTATCTACATAAAGAGTGGTCGCTAACTAAAGATGAGTTATTTAAATATATTAAACAGTTTAATAGTTAATACCATCTATTTTGTTACTCATTATTAAATAGATCCAGTTTTGTATAAATATTATGAAAAAGGATTAAAAGATGAATAAAAAAATATTGATATCACTAACCCTGTCATCTATTTTATTTGCACAATATCACGAGAGACCACTACTATATTTCCATAATATACTTGAAGGTAAAGAGATAAAAGAGATTTTACAACAACAAAACCAAGAAGATATAGAAGCTATCAAAGAGAAATTATCATCTATACATCATTTAGTAGATATACTTAAACTGGATAAAAAAGCACTATCCACCCTATCAAGTGGTGAAGGTGATATAAACAGCACTATTAAAGATGGGGTGGGATACGTGATATTTTATCCATATAAAAAGATAAATTTTAAGGGGATAAACGATATTACTGAGGAGTGTTCAAAAAGCCCCATACTTTGTGAAGATTTTGATACACCCATCGATAGACCATCTACACCACCATACACCCCTGATGATCCATTACCTCACAATGATCCATCACCAGACGATCCAAATAGACCCCCTGGAGAATCACGAAGTGATGAGTTGAATAATGGTGATAGTAATAAGACGATGTCATGTGAAAATGGGTATTGGGGGGATCCATACGAGGGTGAGATCTTATGTTTTGATACAGAATATTTTAAAGGATATAGATTATCTGAGTTATCAGAGGGGTGGTTAGGATTAGAGAGTGTGAGGTGGGGTGATGGTATTGAGTTATGGGATAATTATCTTTCGAATGTTAATAACTTGACAAATCTCAAAGAGGTAATGAGTTTGGATTTACACTCAAATAGATTAGTTGATATAAGAGGTTTAGGAGGATTAGTAAATATAGAAAGTCTAAATTTAGCTGATAATATGATAAGTGATATAACTTCATTAAAAAATATTAGAGGTATAAAACGTCTCTACTTAAATAATAACAATATATCTGATATATCGACACTATCGAATCTCAATAGTGGTGTTATTGAGTTAGATATAGGTGGAAATAATATAAGTGATTTTACCCCTATAGAAGATTATAATGGCCTAATTAGTTTAGATATAAGTGATAACCATTTATCAGATCTATCGATATTAACAGATGTAATAGATTCAATAAATAGAAGTGGGTGGGGTGTACTAGATATCAGTGATAATGATATTATTGATATATCAGCTCTCTCAAGATTAAGTGGATTAAAAGCACTCTATATACACGGTAACGATATAGCAGATATATCCCCTTTAAAGAATATAACATCAGTTAAAATAGTATCTATTAATGATACACCATATTCTGAAAAACTGCCCCAAAATAGCTGGATCTGCCAAAATATCCATGCTATTAAATGGGCTGTTGATTCACACTCTCTGCTCTATGGTGATGTTGTGAGTCAGTATTATAGACCGATGGAAGTATATGGTGATATATGTGAGGGCAGCCTTCCACCATATGGGGGAAATTGCTATGATGGTTTTTATGGGGATCCATATAAGGGTGATATTATATGTAGAGGGAAACAAGATATTGAAGAGTTAGCACATGGGTGGAGTAGTTTGAAAAGTATAGCAAATGGAATAGGATTGAACTTGGTAGATCTACCTAAATTAACAGATATATCTAATCTATCTAACTTAACGGCAATTACTAGTGGAGATCTAGTAATACAGAATAGTAAATTAACAGATCTCCATGGATTAGAGAATTTGGGATACATAGATAGATATTTGAAAATTAAGAACAATAACGATCTTATTAGTTTAAATGGTATTAGCGAAATATCTTTTAATATGGATGATAGTGCAATTGTTCTTGACTTAAACATGAGATTAAATGATATATCAGCATTGAGTGGTGTTAAGAAAGTTAAGTACTTTACACCAGCACAGGGTAAGAACTATAGTGGTAAGATAGGTAGAGATAGTTGGATATGTCAATATGAGCACTATGTGAGTCCTTATACAGATTATGAAAATATATGTAGTGGTGTTGATCCCCAGATCGAGAGATGTAAAAGTGGTAATTTCAGTAATTTCCCATTTGATAGTTTAAAGTGTAGCAATATGGGCATAGATAGACTTGGAAGTGGATGGGAAAATATCACTAATATGAAACATATATACTTAGGATCAAATGCTCTAATGAATTTAGAGAATTTATCCAATTTGAGACATGTTAAAAAGTTGAATCTACTACACAATCCTCTTACAGATATATCAGGTTTAAATGGTGTTACATATATAGAGTATCTTTATATACCATTAAACAGAACATATAGTGTTAAACTAGATTCAAATAGTACTATATGTAAGATATTAAGTAAAAATAAAAAAGTAACAAGTGGAAGTGGATTAGGAACAGAATATATAGGATATATCTCAGGTAAAGATGGTGTTTATGATAAATTGTGTGAAAGAGATAGTGATAGTGAGAGTGGTGGAGAAAATTATAACAATAGCTGTGAAAATGGATATAGTGGTGATCCATATAGTGGTGATATAGAATGTAGAGGTAAGAGTTTAACGTCACTATCACCCGGATGGTTAAATCTAAAGAGTATTAATGGTAAACTAAATTTAAGCTCAAACAGGATGACCAATATAGATAACTTATCTAATCTAACTCGTGTAGATAGCATATATCTATATTGGAATAAAAATTTAACAGATATATCGCCACTCAATAACATAAATTATGTATCAATGATAAGCTTGGATAACAGAGAATATGATGTTAAGTTAGATGAAGACAGCTGGATCTGTAGAAATTTTGATAATATCGACATTCGTATTAAAAAATCATATGTATGTGAAGGAGTTACCACATATACATGTGAGAATGGATTTGATGGTGAGGTATATGAAGAGGGCCATGTTAGGTGTGGAAGTAAAAGTTTAATGGGTTTGGGTGATGGTTGGTTGAATCTACACTCCGTTAAAAATGGTGGAATTATGTTATATGATAATAGTTTAACGGAAATCTCTAATCTATCCAATTTAACATATGTGAATAGATATTTAGATCTATCTTATAACAATTTAACATCTCTCCATGGATTAGAAAATTTAACTCATGTTGGTGGATATATACTTCTATATGAGAATCCTAATTTAACGGATATCTCAGCACTTAATAGTGTAACATATATTGAGGGGATATATATAGACAATAGAGATTATAATGTAAAACTAAATAGTGATAGTTGGATATGTCAAAATACTAATAATATAGATATATATGATGAAGATGAAAATAATTTAGATAGTAGTCTAATTTGTAATAATTAGATATATGGAAAATTTTGTATACCCATTGATAAGAACAGAAGATGATAATATAGATTTAAAGTATTCACTAAGGGCTCTTGAAAGAAATTTCAGGGAACCCTTTAGTGTTACTATAATTGGACATTTACCTAGTTGGTTGGATGTATCTAAAATAAGATATGTTCCATTTAATGATACCGATAATATATATAGCAATAGTATAAATAAATTAGTGGTGGCATCTATAATGTATAAAGATTTTATCTATATACATGATGATATGATAATATTGAAACCGGTAAAAAAAGTGGATCTGGGCCCATTTTATGTGGAGAGATTTAATGGTATGGTATTTGGTAGTGAACCATATCAACAGGAATTAAAGTATATATATAAAATGTTGAAATCGAGTGGAATAAAAATAGTATATAATTTTGCAACACATACTCCATTTGTGTTTCATGGTCCTAAAGTGCTACATACTATATATATGTACCAACTCCAAAACAACCCTAGACTGTTTTTTGAAAATTTCTATTACAATAATTTTCCTAATAACAAGAAATTTATAGGTAATAAGAGATTAGGTATATATGATAAAGTTCATATAGATAAAAATATGTTAAATAGTGCTTATTTTCTTAATTTCAATGAGTATGGTAAAATGAATAGTAATGTTAGTGAGGTTTTAGGTGAGATGTTTAATGAAAAATCATCTTTTGAATTTTTATAAAACATTTCCACCATTACAACTAGAGCTACCACAGATATATACAATTTCGACATAATTGATATTAGAAGACAAACTTTATATAAAATGGAACAACTTACCAACTTTTTTTACAACAAATTAAATTTTTTAAAAACAGTATCATTTTTGAATTTACGTTGATGCTTCAAGAAATGGTGTAGGCACATAGGTTTATATAATGTGAACCTATGTGCCTACAATAGAAACGATCTATCTATATGATAGATCGTTTGCTAAATTATCCATATCTATATCTATTTCATCTTTAAATGTTTGTAACTGCTGTAGTAATTTATATTTTTCTATTTCACTACCCTGTTCAAGTATTTCATGTATATGTTGTTTAAAGAGTTTACTATTATAAGCATAGCGATATTCAACGAAGGATTGGTATCGGTTAATATATGGATATAATTCTTTATGTGGACTATTTGAATTGAACTCCATTAAAGTTACACCTGGTTTTAACTTAAACGTCCACAGATAGAGATCTTTACTAAATTTGCTATTCATAAACATTCTATCCATGTATGATACATTTGATACATCCCACAGTGATATATTTTGATTAAATTCACTACCACGAAACATTTCAAACATACTAGTAACTTTGCTCACATCCCACAGTGATATATTTTGATTAAATTTACTGCTATAAAACATTTGTGTCATATCAGTAACATTTGAGACATCCCACTTCGATATATCACCATTGAATCTGCTACTACGAAACATTTCAAACATACTAGTTACACTAGATACATCCCATTGTGATATATCACCACTGAATGTACTATTCTGAAACAGATGTGACATATCCGTAACATTCGACACATCCCAATCACTTATATCATTTTCAGGATTATCCCAAATTATATCAACATCTTTATAATCTGGAAAATCACATAAATATCCATGTGCTCTATTGAATATACCACTCATATCCGTTATAAGTGATGTATCTATATCTTTTAAATATACATCACCATAGTAGCAATCTACAATAAGCTGTACTAACTCATCTTTGGTTTTTGGTTGATGTTTTGTTGTTTCAATTTTTTTCTTCAGCTGTTCGAGATCAATATCAACATCAATATATTGCTTCAATCTATCTATATTCTTCAGTAATTTATATTTCTCATTATCACTTCTATTTTCTATTATATCTTCTATATATTCTTTAACAACATCCCAATCAACTATTCTTATAAAATCCTCATAACTACTTATTTTACCATACTTTTTTTCATGCTCACTTCCTATATTGAACCATAACATATCAATATTTGGATTAAGTGTTAATATCCACTTAGATAAGTCACCGTCAAATTTACTACTATGAAACATTCTATTCATATCTGTTACATTAGATAGATCCCATTCAGATATATCAACATTTGGGTTTTCCCATATACTATTGATATCTACACCAAACATAGCTTTATAGTGATAATAATTGAACATATTTCTCATGTCAGTTATGAGTGAGGTATCAACCTCATTAAGTTCATCTTCACCACCGAACGAACAATTGTAAATTATTCCTTCTAGCCTTTTTTTAGTTTCCAGTTGATATTTCATACAACACCCCTTATATCTTTTATATCATATTTATATGGTAATGTCTCGCTGTTGTAGTTCATTTAGTTTTTTAAGTAATTTGTATCTCTCACTATCACTATCATTATCCATTATCTCTTTAATATATTGTTTAATATTGTTCCAGTTAATGGTTTGAATAAAATCTTCATAGTTATTTATTTCACCATATATCTCACTATGACTACTACTTTCATTGATCCAATCTTGTGGGAGTAATCGATGCCATTTTACTTTGATCCCCTCTTTGAGCTTTGGGGTATATACTCTCCTATTTTTTACTTTAACGTTTTGTGGAATGTTGAACGATTGATATGGGTTTTTCTTTGATTTGAACTTTGGATAGCCAAGTTTTAAGGCTTTTGCTTTCTGTTTTGGGGTATTTGCTTTTGCAAGTGCGATCTTTCTCTCTTTTACAACCTCTTTACTCAAAGCTCTTTTGTATGCTTTGATAAGATTGTGAATTGCGACCTGAAGCGATTGAGAGTTTATCTGATTGAGCCATGTATATTTTTCATCTTTTTTAAGCTCTTTTAGTTCTTTTTGAAGTATTGTTTTATTTGGAAATTTTGTATCTTTATATTTGCTCCAAAAATAATTATAGACAAACCTACAAGCTCCAAAATGATTTTCTAAAAATTCTATCTGCGTTTTAGTCGGATAAATTCTATATTTGTAAGCTCGAAGTATTGTCTTTTGCAAAAACTTCCTTTTTTTATATAATTTTACATCAAAAGCAAAAAGGTGTCAAGATTAAAATGATTTAGTTGTTGTTTATATATACATCCCTTATAGCTTTAACACCTCTATCTTTATCTTTAACTAGTTTTTGATATATTATTCCATTGATAAAATCTATATCATTTGTTATATCTTCAAGAAGGTATGATATTCTATCTTTTGTTTTCTCTATAGATTTTGCGTGAAGTGTGGCGATAACCATATGTCCAGTGAGTGCGGCATTCATACAAGCTATCGCGGTATCTTTATCTCTAACCTCACCAACAAATAATATATCGGGATTCTGTCTCATCGCAGCAACTACGCCTTTATAAAAAGACTCTGTGTCTCTTCCTATTTCTTTCTGTATAACCACACTACTATCATATCTATTATTATCAAAATAAAACTCTATAGGGGATTCAAGAGTTATGGTTTTAACTCTCTTTTGCTGTAATATATGATCTAAGAGTGTAACTATTGTTGTTGATTTACCACTTCCTGTTGCACCAACAATCAAGTACAAACCTTCCCTAACCTGTAACATATCATCAATAAGTGGTCTTATCTTACTATCATTTAAATCTATAGATTCAAAAGAAGGTATCTTATTTATCAATTTTCTTATAGATATATGCACATTTCTAATTGTGAGTGATATATTATATCTAAAATAATAAACACTATTGTTATACACAAATTTATAACTACCATCTATCTCTTGGGGTTTATATAGATCCATTATCACTTGATCTGAACCAGTTAAATCTAATAATATTGTATGTATATTACTATTACTGACATAACTCTGTGGTATTTTTACTATATCTTTACCCACCCTATAAGATATTTCAAGTTTCTCTGTAATATTGACATCAGCGGCATCCATCTCTATCATCTTAACCAATATCTCATCTAATCTTATATTCATAATACTACTCTCTTTATTCTCTAATTATAATCGGAAGTGGTAGGTAGATTATATCATTGAGTATATTTTGCTTATAGGTTTATAATCAAAACTATTATATATATAGTGTATATTCTTACTATTTTTCAAAATATATCTCTCATCATACTTGAAATCTACTTTATAGTTACTATTTTTGAATATCACAAAAAACATAATATCGTCTGATATATTTTTAATATAGTTGAGTTCTTCAATAAATCGCATATCTTCAACAATGAGATATTCTTGAGGTGTAATATCATTAGTTGATATCTCTATCCATATATTTTTATTAATGATATCTTTCATTCTCTGTGCAAAATATTTGATCATATATCTTGGATCTATATTGTAGTGATATCTCTTTAAGAGAGAGTAATCATAATCACTATATAAATTATTAGTATATTTATGAAATCTATCTATATATCTATTGATATCTATATACTTAATAGTAGTATCACTATTACGAAGACTATATATATCACTGAATATATACTCAATAGGGTAAGCAAATCTTATCTTTTTTACGTCTATATTGCTATCATTTAAGATATTATATATCTCCTCACTTATAAATGACTTACCACTTCCATATTCACCCATAAATACTATTGTTTTCACACAATTCCCTCAACTATGTAATACATATCTCAACTTCCACATATGAGAATTTTTAACCATATTAAGTCTTTTTAGCAATTCATATCTCTCTATATTACTACTATTTTTCATAATCTCTTTTATATATGGTTTAATACTATTCCAGTTAACTGATTTTAAAAAATCACCATAACTATCTATATCTCCATATATCTTACTATGACTACTATTTTGATTAAACCAGTTCATATTTACATTAGGATTGAGTTTAAATATCCATTCACTTAAATTTTGTCCAAATTCACTATCACTAAACATAAATTTCATATTAATTACTTTTGAGACATCCCACTTACTTATATCTTGGTTAAATTTACTAAATGTGAACATATGGTTCATATATTTTACACAACTCAGATCCCACTTAGAGATATCATGATTGAATTTACTTTTATAGAACATACCTCTCATGTCAGTTACACCTGCCCCCGTATTCCAATTAGATATATCACAATTGAATACACTCTCAAAGAACATATAACTCATATCAGTTACACCTCTCACATCCCACCCAGATATATCTTTGTTAAACTTACTATGGGCAAACATAGTACTCATATTTCTCACATTGCTCGTATTCCATTTACTTATATCTTGATTGAATCTGCTTTTATAAAACATATAGCTCGTGTTAGTGACATTTGAGATATTCCAGTTAGATATATCACCATTGAATTTACTACTGGCAAACATACTCTCCATAGAGTTAACACTATTTGTATTCCATTCACTTATATCTTGATTGAATTTGCTTTTATAAAACATATAACTCATATTAGTAACGTTTGATGTATTCCAACCACTTATATCCCCATTGAATTTATTCTTTTGAAACATAGCATGCATATCAGTTGTATTTGATGTATCCCATTTTGAAATATCATTGTTTGGTTCTTTCCATATTCTATTGATATCTATTTTATATCTATGTTTATAATATTCTGCATTAAATATATGACTCATAGAGCTAATATGTGAAGTATCTATCTCTTTTAGATAGAGTTTATCGTAATAACAATCTAATATTAACTCTTCTAGTTCTTTTTTAGTTTTTGGTTGATACATTATATTCCTTCTATATACTATTTAGATATATCTAATTCTATATTACTAAATTGTCTAAATCTATTAATATTTTTTAGTAACTTATATCTCTCTTTATTACTTCCATTATCCATTATATCTTTGATATACTCTTTAACATTACTCCATTTAACTGATTTAATGAAATCTTCATAGTGATTTATTTTACCATATATCTTACTATGTTCACTATCTTTGTTGAACCCAAACATATTAACATTTGGATTAAGAGTTAATACCCATAGAGATATATCTCGGTTAAACTCACTCTCATAAAACAACCAACTCATATCAGTCACGCCACTCACGTCCCACTTTGTTATACTGTTATCAGGATTTTCCCATATATCATTGATATTTATATTATATTTATCATAATAGTAATCTACTATTAAATCTATTAACTCATCTTTAGATTTAGGTTGATACACTCGTACCCCTTTTCTAAAATATTTTATCTACCTATCTATATTATCAATTATAATATCTTTTTGGTTCTCATATATCATTTTTGATATGTTTATTATACTGTTTTGTAGTGGAAGATTACCGTATAAATATTTATTGATGTTCACATAATCTTTAGCATCTTTAATATCTTTATAGTAGTTATAATCTATAATATTAACGGCTAACCAGTCATCCATATAATACCATTTACCCCCATCTTTAAACATAATATTACCATCTACACTATCTATTTCTATCTCTTTTATGGTATCATTAATATCAATTTTATTATTAAATATATCTATATCAATAATATTTTTATTAACTACGTATAGCTTGTTTATGTTATTAAAACTACTAGTTAACTTAAATCTACTATCTAAAATATCATAGATATATCTACTATCATATCTATCTATCATCTTATTAAATACTTTAGAGGTATAATATTTTAATTGATATGATAGAGTTAAATCAATACTGTTTAACATACTATACATGTTGTTTAGTAGCGATTTTAAATAGTCTATATCATCAGTATAAAATATAGATGTTTTATATCTCTCTTTTTCACTTCTCTCTCTCATATATCTCTCTATATCATCTACTGCTTTATGACTACCATCACATTTGATAATATCTATATAGTTTAAAAATGGTTTATAAATAACTCTATACAATATTTTAACCTTTATAATTTTTTAACATATTTATATATTATAGATTTTGAATGTATATAAATAGTTATAACTGAAATTGGAGTATGAGATGTTAAAAGAGAGTGAGAGATATATATTAAAAGAGATTCTAAAAAATAGTAAATATATCGTTGAAAAAGAGAGAGATATATCTGAGATGTTAGATGGGTGTAGCTATTTAATAGATGAGTTAGAAGATATTGTAAATAATCCTGAGGAACTAGATAATCTATATAAATTCAAAAAACAGAATCTCTATGAATATCTGGAGCACTTCAATATAGAAGAGATAAAGAAAAGTGTTAATAAAAATAGGGATAAAATAAGAGAGATGGAGATTGAGAGAAAGATAGATAGATGAGTATGAAAAGTATTGTAAATCGTGTTGCTCGTAAACTGAGAAAAGAGATTGTTGAAGAGTTTACAATAGATAGCAAGATGTTATATAAAGTTATAAACAGAACCCCTAAACTATTTAAAGTTATACACAATTTGATAAAAGAGAAGAATAAAAGCATAAATTATAAATCATTTGTCAACTACAAATATCCCACTGTGTCTATGATACATATAGAAAAAGAGATAAACAGACTATATGATAAATTAGAGAAGGGTATTAAAATTGAGAACTTAGATAGTATATTCAAAATGGAAGATATTATTACCAAAGAGATTAAGAGTAGAAAAGATATTATAAAAACATTAGCTTCTTTTACAATATCAACATTTAACAAAGATGATATAGAAGATATACTCAACCAAAAAAATAGGAAAAAGATTTTTAAAAAATACGGTGTTGATGATATATATATTAATAGTATGGTAGATAGCATAAATATGAGAGATATTAAAAATATAGAGAGAGTATCAACTAGTGATATGGTTAAAAATCTAAAACCATCTTATATTAATCTATATAAAGAGGTGATAACATATAGTGAACTATCTAATATGGTATATTACAAGAATATATTAAAAGACGATTATAAAAAACACATAAAAAATATATATGGAATGGAGATAGTTGATGATTATGGGATAAGAGATAGATCTAAAAGTGGATTGAGTTTTGTTCTATTGAAAAACAGATATGGGTACTACTCAATTGTGGTAAGAGGTACAGATATAACAGATATTAATGATATAAGGGAAGATATAAATATAGCCGCTGGTAAAATACCCTTTAGACAACTAACTGAGTTATGTGATTATATAGATAAAATGATTAAAAGTGGATTGATAAGTAACAGTAGTAGATTAACAATCGCTGGACATAGTCTAGGTGGTGCACTTGCACAGCTGGTATCAACTATATATATGGATAAACTATATGTAACATATACATTCAATAGTCCAGGGATGAGAAAGTGTGATATAAAAATTGATAAAGTTGGTAGTAATTACTATTATAATAGTAGAAAATTAGAGAGTAGAAACGACTATAAGAGACTGTTGAAAATATATAAAAATAGAGATAGTATGGTACTCAATAGTAAAGTTTTGAATATAGGTGTATATAAAAACAACAAACCCGATTTTGTCTTCAATATAGGTGAGCATATAGGTTCAAGATATCTTATACACAGCTCTATAATATATGATCTTCTATCACTGAAAGATAAAATATTTACACATAATATAGATGTATTGATTAAAAAGCTGAATATCATGAAAGAGATACAAAAATATGATGATACGATAAAAGAGCATGATATCCTATC